>Ga0157369_10005715_pt1 | contig 14448 bp, 15 predicted proteins | sample C25metaG_FD_113461 | JGI IMG/M metagenome (GOLD analysis project Ga0157369, IMG submission 113461) | Corn rhizosphere microbial communities from Kellogg Biological Station, Michigan, USA - C2-5 metaG | ecosystem: Host-associated > Plants > Roots > Rhizosphere > Soil | place: USA: Michigan...
CTTGAACGCATAGCCTCTCACGCGAGAGCAATCACCGCAACGCATGTAACGTTCAAGTTCATGGATCGGTGTCGTCTTTGGTCGGCGGATGATATCGAGGGCAACGGTTTGGTTGGTGTCGCATCCGACGCAACGGACTTCCAAAAAGCTATAGCCGGCGTTGAGCGCGTCGCCGAGCGTAGGCGATGGCTGCGCCGGTCCTTGGAAGCCGAGCATGCGTTTATTCCATGCTTCGACCGCCAGCCGATCGGCTTGCTTGCGCGCTTCGCTGGCCCGCTCGGCGGCGGCGCGGACCGAGGCGCCGTAGATGTTCTGCCGGGACTTCGTGGTCATGTTATAAGGATGGCTTCGACTAGCCGACTTCGGCAAGCCACTACCGCTTGTAGATGGCGTGCGAAGGCAGCCCTAAAGCGGCCCGCAGGTGGTTAGAACCCCCTCGTGGGCTGCAGAATTGTCACCAAATGGGTTACTCGATTTCGACATTCACGGTTGAGATCAACGGCTATCCTGCCGTGGTATTCCAAACGAAGTGGCACAGTGAAGCAGAGGAGATTTGCCGGGCGTGGGCGCACCGGCATTGGGACCAACTAATAACGAAGGGACGGCATGCGGGGCTTGAATTGGAGCCCATTATCAAAATTCGCCTTGCTCACGCTGACGAAAGGGAGGCTTACGGCATTGGGAGCAACGGGGCCGAACAGTACGGCGATGTGACTGTCGTCTACCTAGTCGATATGACAGCCCCACCTTGGGCGAGCACAGGATAAGGTCAACAAAAGTGCAGTCAGCACGACCAATGGCTCGAAAGTGTTTTCGTTCCGGCTCATGTCTGCGGCTAGCTCAGTTCAGACTGGAGGTTCGGAAACGAGCTAGGCATCTGATCTCGGTTTCGAGAATTGGCCGATATTAGCCAAAGTGACATGACTTAGCCTCTGCGAACAAAAAGTTAGTCGAAGATTTTTTTCGTTATGTTCCCGCTAACCTCGGCGGTTAGACTGAAGGGTCGGCAACAATCGAGGCGTCTGATCTCGTTCAATTTTTAAAAAAACTAGCCGTTACTAGCCAAAGCTGACATCTGATAGCTAGAAGTTAGCCGCTCCCTCTGGTTGCGTTCGCATTTGCACTCGCGTGCGCAAAGTGGTTTGAGCGCCTAGTAAGAGCGACGGCCTAACGGCCCAAACACAGTTCAACAAATCAGGACGCGGCGAAACGCCGACAGCGATGCTGTCGTCGCAATGGTCGCCTGCGCGCAAAAAGGAGGACCAGCATCATGGCTTACGCGAACAAATTGATCAGCAGTGATCGCCGTCACGCGCTGATTGCTTAAGATCGCTCCAGAGACCCAGTTGGCGACTGGCGAGCAAGTCCCAGTCCGTCGAGTGCTAGGCAGCATATGCAACGGCAAGAAACGTGATGTTGGTGAATGCCGGTGCTCGTCACATCCAAGGGAGGATGACTGTGAATGATGACCCGCAATTCCGAATGGCGATCATTGCAATGGCCAATGACGTTCTTGCGCTTCTCGATGGAACCACCAAACCCATCAAGAAAATCATAGATGCGAACGATTTAGTTATGGGCGTATTTCCTGATCTGAACTCAGAGGATGGAGTTGGGCTTTTGATTATCAAGGGCGAAAAGCGACTTGAAGCCATTGCGGGCAGAACCGGTGCACCTTTTGCTGGCGCGATCCCGCTATTCAGCCCGTCAGCACCTGAACATCTAAAGGTCGGTGCCATTCCTTGCGAAAGCTACGAGCAGGCTGTAGCTGCGCGCAGGGTATTTGGAGATGCGCGACCCTAACTAGGGTTCGCGTGCTGTTGCAAAAGGGTCAACCTGCTGATGGACCACGATGAGTTTGCCCCAGATGGTCACTCCAAGGACAGGAAAGCCGCGCGGACGGCCCAAATTACCATTCCCGCAGGACCCCCGGACCGATTTGCGATCGCGCTGGCGTTCGCACTCAAGAGGCTGGGGAACAGCGAGAACAATGCATTTCGCGCCGTTGCGGCGGCGGCCTTTGGCATAAAAAGATCAGCCGAACAGATTGAGGCGCGCCGCAAGCGTGGACGTGGTGCCGTCCCGACTGGGCTGAAGGTGACCTATCAGGGTGCCAGTAGCGGGACCCTGCTTAGTCGGGCCACGTCATTACGCCAAAAAAGCGCTCGCGCATGGCGCAATCCAGAATGCATGCCTTGGCTGCTCTATTGGCATGAGGCATTCCTACTCGCCCTTCAAGCAGCATCATCGGCAGAACGCTGTGTTACCCGTATCCTGCAGTTAGGGCAGATGGTGGCGGCTGGCGAACTCGCCGAAGACCGCATGCTCAACGTGCTATCGGCCGAGCTGCCCGATTTATTCACGAACGATCCAGCGCAGGAACAGGCATAGAAATGATGTCACCTGAAATCAAAAGGTGACCATTCATGCTCGCTGCATTGCCTGCCGACTTTCGTATCCTCCTCGAAGCCGAGGTTGCAACCATCACCCGGCTCAGTCCGGTCACGCTCTGGCGCTTGGAACGCAAGAAGCTGTTTCCGCGTCGCATCAAGCTCGGCGCGAAGCGTGTCGGCTGGGTCGAACGCGAGGTGCTGGATTGGATCGGCGACCGCCTCGCCGAGCGCGCTGCTTAATATCGAAAGCCGCTCCCGGTCGGCAAACCGGAAGCGGCTTTTTTCTGGAACCATGAACACCCAACACGGCGTGGAAACCGAAAATGGATAAGCCGAGTTTAGAACAATCAGCTACGTCTTGTCGAGAAGATGCCGATGGCCTGACGGTTATCGGGGACTATACGATCTGCGCGAATGGGCTGGATGGCGGTCGTCGTCGCGGCCAGCCGCGCCAGCCGATCAACCGCGATCAGGTTGAGGTTGCTAAGGAGTTCCTGAGCCCGTGCCGCCCAACCCGCTGGGCGCGCGATTTGCTTTCTCCTGTGTCGTCCGACCTGAAGCATTGGATCGAAAATTGGGCTGGTCGCTACATCAGCACGGGTGCGGCCGTCGTCGCAGCGCTTGAGTTGGGTTTGGTCTGCGTCCCCACTTGCCAAGGCTCACGCAACGTCTGGATCGGCGTTCACTTTGAAGACGTTGCCGCGCGCATGGAGGAGCGGGGTTGGTATATCGCGCGCGATCATGTGGGCGCGACGCGCATCAAGCCGCCCGAGCCTGAGCCCAATCCAGAGTTCTGGCAAAAATGGGCCGCAGAGAACGGCATTGAACTCGATAGGTCGGAGCCTGAGGAGAGGCCCGATCTGGCGGACCTCATCGCTTGCGAGCCGGTGGACCCGGACGAGCCGCCGCCGACGTTCTGGGAAGAGATCGCCGAAGCCCTTGGTCTCTCGGAAGCCGAGGAGGGCTGAGCAATGGACAAGCCGACCAACAACTGGTTCACCAATCGCAACAGCAAGAAAGCCAAAGCGGAACTGCTTGAACTCATCAAGCGGTCGATGCGCCTTCACTCCACGGACGAGGAAATCCGGGATCGGATCGTCGCGGCCGGGATCGCGATGGGCAGCCATATGGGTGCCATCAACAAGTTGATCGCTCAGGCTCGCAGCGAAACCCGCATTCCCGATCCCGCCGATGTGGCTGCTGTGACGGCGGCGCAGCCGATCAAATTCATGGATATGAACGGTTGGGACGATGAACCGCCGCCGCCGCGCGTTTGGGCGGTGCGCGACCGCATACCCGCACGTCAGGTCACGTTGTTCTCGGGTGAGGGCGGCACGGGCAAGACGATCCTGATGTTGCAATTGATGTGTTCCACCGTGCTTGGACGCGACTGGATCGGCAGCGTGCCCGAGCCGGGGCCGGTGATCTACATGGGCGCGGAGGATGAGGCCGATGAGCTGCATCGTCGCTTCGATGCGATCTCGCACCACTACAACGAGACGTTCGCTGAAATGGTCGTGAACGGCCTCTATGCCGCATCTTATGCAGGCGAGGACATGACGCTGGCTCGGTTCGACCACCACGGCAACATCGAGCCGACGCTGCGCTACGACCGCTTGCTCGAACAGGCATGCGACATCCGTCCGGTCATGATCGTCCTCGACACGCTTTCCGATATTTTCGGCGGCAATGAGAACGACCGCGTGCAGGTTTCGGCATTCATTGGCCTTCTTCGCAAGCTGGCGATGACGGCTAATTGTGCCGTTATCATCAACAGCCATCCGTCTCAGGCAGGCAGCAACAGCGGTACCGGCACGAGCGGATCGACGGCTTGGCACGGCAAGGTCCGTGGCCGCATGTACCTGCGTGCCGCCACCCGAGACGAGGGCGGCGTCGCCGATCCCGATCTGCGCGTGCTGGAGTTCAAGAAAAACCAGTACGGTCGGCTCGGCGACAGTATCCTGCTGCGTTACAAGAGCGGCGTCTTCGCTCCTGAGCCGCGCGGCGGCTCGCTCGATCAGGAGATTGTCGATCAGCGTGCCGAGCAGGTGTTTCTGAGCTTGCTCGACCGCTTCACGAAAGAGGGCCGCAACGTCACTGACAAGCCGGGCACGAACTATGCCCCGGCCATGTTCGGCAAGGAGATGGAAGCCATCGACGCGAAGTTCAACAAAGAAAGCATGGCCGGTGCCATGCGACGCCTTTTCGCGAGCAATAAAATCCGTGTGGTGACGGAGGGGCCGAGGAGCAAGCAGCGCTCACGCATTGCGAGGGCCTAAGCATGATTGACCGACGCTTCCACCAGCTCTTCCACCACGCTTCCACCGGCTTCCAGCCGCCTCCATCGAGAGGGCTTCCGCGCTTCCACCATCTGTTCCAGCACGCTTCGACCATGCTTCCAGCGGCTTCCACCGACCCTTCCACCCCTCCCCCCTATAACCCCCCTGCTGGTGGAAGCGCACCAGCGGTGCTGGAAGCACCGTGCGCTCCTTCCAGCATGGGCTTGGGATGTCGGAAATCAAATAGCGAGACGCCAGCGCGGGGCGGGGGTGGTCGCATCCCGGCGGGCAGTCAACAGGATGCTCGTCGCAGCGAGGATTGGTCCCGCGACCGTCGCGCCAAACTCGGCGGCCTAAGCATCTGCAATGTGAAGTCCGGATCCTTCCCGGACCCCGGTGGGGTGCGGGTCGCGCCCCCGCGCTCAGTATGGCTAGGGATCAAAAAATTCAAAGGCAACAACAACTGTTTATAGGAGATGAAAACGTGCTTGTGACACTCAACAAAGGCAGCGAATTGCTCGAAACAGATCGGGCGGTTCTAAGTCGCGCCACTCGCGGCCTGCAGCCTGCTGGCGGTTCGGAAAAGCGCCCGCTGTACAAGTTGGCGGACCTCGCGAAGGCGCTGGAGCAGCACCGCGCGAAGCCGGACATGCGCCGCAAGGATAACCGGCGCGATCCCAGCCCGGCAGTGCAGGCGATGCACGACAAGCTCGATGAGATGGATGAGGCGATCCAGAATGCCGGCTCCGTCGAGAAGGCGCGCAAGCTGATCGTGCCGTTCTTCAAGCATCTGGCGGCGACCGACGAAGCGATGCGTAAGGATGCGCGAGGCGAGCCCCCGGAGTTGACCGGCTATCGCGTCGATGAACACACGCGCCTGCGCTTGGCGATCCTGTGCCATAGTTGCGGCTGGTGCCTTGACGAAATTTTTTATGAGTTCAACCGCGTCGCATACCCGGATAGTGACGATGACTGACTGTGACCACGACCATTTGATCGCGCAGCTCCTCGCGATGCTGGCCATGCTCGGTTGGAAGCCGCCGGGGGACGTGATTGCCGAGATCATCAACGGCAAGGTACTGCTCACCTCGCAAGCCCTCGACGCCTGCGGCGTGACCAAGACCACGATCCATAGATGGATTAAGGACGCCGACGCAAAGGGGCAACCGCTGGGCGTGTTGTCGCCCGCCGGCTATCTCATTGGGCTCGACCGATTGCTCGACTACATCGAGACGACACAGGACCGCCATGAACGCAACAAGGTCGAGCGGGCTGCGGCGAAGTATGCCGACGTTTGGTCGCAGCCGCTGGCGATGAAGAAGCAGGGCGATGCGGCGTGATGAAGCGTTACACATGTGTAACGCCTGACCGCACGGCTTTGTTGCTCTGTATTGTTTGCCGTCCTTGCCGATGACTTTGCGATTATTGGGCTTTTCTTCAGTTGGAAGATTTCTTCCAACTGCATCGCGAGTTCGGCGGCCCGCTTGATCGATCAGCGGTCCCCATTTGCGCACGACCAAATCGATCGTCGAGGTCATCGGACGGCTCATCGCGCGCCCCCTTGACATCGATGTCCGGCCGGATCGGCCGGACATCGGGCGTCGTGCGCCCCCGACACAATGCCCTGCTACCGCCCCCGCATGATGACAGTAAGGGCAAAAAATCCCCATTGTGCTCTCCATCATCATGCACACCCAAGCCGACGCACTGGTGATCGAAGCGCAGGCGAAAGCGGCGGCTGGCGGATGAATATGACGCGGCGCAGGCGAACAAAGAGGAGGGTACGGAGGGCACCAGAAAAACGCCAAAATGTGCCATCCGAAACATAAATCGCATCGGAATGTTTCGGTCGAAACATTCCGCGCCTTCCGCCGCGCGGCCCGAGCTGTAGACTTCCATCAGTCAAATCACTTGGGCTGCCATGAAACCGTTTTGGAAAAAGACCACCATGGATCATCTGAAAAGCACGCTGTCGGCGTTGCAGCTCCGTGCTGCCGCTCTCGCCGATAAGCGCACGGCCGCCGAAGCCGCGCTCGCGATGGCGACCGCCGCTCGCCAGCAGCATCGCCTCGACGGCGATCTTGCCGACGATAAGCTCGACGCCAAGCTGCAGAGCAACGTCGATCTCTGCCTGTCGAAGCTGACCGGCCTCGATGCCGACATCGCCGCGCTGCAGGCTAAGATCACCGACACCGAACGGCAGATCGCCGACGAACGTGCCGTCGCCGAACGCAGGGCTGCCAGCGAGCTGTTGTCGCGCAATCTCGGTGCGGTCGAGAAGGCGTTACCGATCTATCTGGATGCCGCCCGCCAGTTCACCAAGGCTCTGGACGAACTCCACCATCATTTCGAAGCCAGCCAGATGTCGGCCTTCGTCAGTAACGCCGCGACGCAGGTCGAGGTCGCTGGCGCGTTCACGCTGGTGGAGCTGCGCGGCATGGTGAATGCCATCGCGGAAGGAAGTGCCCCGGTGCCGCCTGCCAAGCCGGTCCCGGCGCCTGTCGCGACGGTCGAGCCGCCGCCCCAGACGCGCACGCTGTTCGCCACGCATTCGCTGAAGTGGCGCGAGAACGGTCGCGTTCGCACCGCGCCGGCCTTCGAAGATGTTGAACTGCCGTTGGAGCTGGCGGAACGGGCACTCCGTCACGGCGCCTGCGTTGGCCTCGCTCACGAACTGAGGAAAACCCACACGGGCGTCAAGGGCGGTTATGTGCCGGACCCCAACTTGATCGGCATCGTCGATCTCGACGCCGTGTCGGACTTTTCCGACGCGCGGCACGCGAGCTTTGATCCCGTTGCGTCGGCCCGCATCACGCCGTTTGATCGCGGCCCCGAGCGCAACATCAGTATTCCCGCGTTGAGGGCTGGCTGATGCTGCCCCGTCGTGACAAATTGATCTATCGCCTCGCCGACACCAAGGGATCGTCGGGCGGGCCGCTCACCTACAACAAGAGCGATCACTCCGTCGAGGCCGTGATCAGCAGAGGCTCGCCGGTCGTGCGTCCTTACGGCATCGAGGTGCTGCGCATCTCGCGTGACGCGGTCGATCTCAGCCGCGTGCAACAGGGCGGCGTTCCGTTCCTCGACCATCATTCGCAAGCGGGCATCGATCAAGTGCTCGGTCGCATCGGCAATGCTTGGATCGATCGCGGCGCATTGATGGGCCGCATCACGTTCGCGCAGACCGAGCAGGGCAAAAAAGTTGAAGGCATGGTCGCGCGCGGCGAGATCACGGGCATCAGCGCGGGCTATCGCGTTGACGAATGGATGATCACTGATGCTGACGGTGATGTTGTCGATGAACGTGACGTTCGTTGGGATGACGATCTCACCTTCACCGCAACGCGTTGGCAACTGTTCGAAGCGTCGCTCGTTGGCGTGCCTGCGGATGGCGCGTCGATGATCCGCAGCCTCGGTGGTCGCAATGAACTGGCCGACATCAAGGCCAGAATGCTCGCGCGTCACCGGATGATGCTGAGGCAGGCTGCGCGATGATGATGAATAGTTTCCCCGATGAACGGCACCCCGCGTTTTGCCTCCTCTTTCGCGGCGCGACGATCGTCGGTGTCGAGCGCGGCCCGGTCGTTTCGTCCTTGGGCGACCGGGCCGAAGCTCGTGACGGAGTAGCAGATGAATAACAACATCATGAAAGCCGAGACTGAAACCGTCATCAGTCGTGACGCAAGGATTGCGCAGCATGAGGCGGCGCACCTGACGGTCGGTCGTGTGCTCGGTGCGGAGTTCGGCGGGGCGACGATCGTTGAGAACACTGATCTCGGCTACGGCGGCCTTTGTTGGGGGCCGAAGTTTCAGTCTCGCTTCGCGGACGAGGAATGCAGCACGGCGATCGTCGATCAGATCGTCGAGCTGATGCCGAAGGACGGCGATACTCGCGACGACACGGCGGAAATCTATCAGCATGTCTTCGCTCGCGTGGTGGAGCTGACGGCAGGCAGCGAAGCCGAGCGGATGCAGTTCGGCGACAATTGGCCCGCGACCGATGATCGCGCTCAGGAACGGTCGCTCGCCGCGTTGATCTATTCCAGCTCCGAGGCCCAACGGATTTTTATTGAAGCCTGTGCTGCTGAAGCCCGCACGATCCTGCGTCGGCATCAAGATGTTGTCGATGCTCTGGCCGCCGCGCTGGTCGAGCATCGCACGCTCGACGGCTCGCAGATCGACGAAACCATCAGCCGCACCGTTGCCGCGCGCCAGCTCGCGCAGGAATACGAGAGGCGGCGCAAGTGGCGTGAGGTCGAGGCCAGCGCCCATAACTTCACCGAAACGTGTCGTGAGTGATCCAAACGAGTTCGAACAGATCATCAGCCACATTGCCGAGCGTCTGAATGATGCGCCCGGCGCCGCCCGGCTTGCTCGCCTTGCCAAGACGGCCAAGCGTATCCCGGAAGCGCTGTTGGAGCGTCTGGCGGAGCTGATCGTGCAGCTCGATGATCCGCACTTCGTCGGCAACGATATTTTCATCCACCTCATCGAGGTTGGCTACTGCGATGCCAAGGTCGTCAACGCGACTGCCTTCGCCTCGGCGCTCGCAGAGCGGCTGGAGCGCTACCTCGCCAGCGGCATCGTGGCAGATGCAGCACGCGGCGATTTTCGCGAGCGGGCCGCGTGGTGGCGCATGGCGTTGAGCCGCGCGGGAGAGCTCTCGCGCTGGCCTGCAATCATATTAGCGGAGAAATGTTATGGCTGATAACGAACAGCAGATGCAGCTTGTCGCAAAACTCGTCGATCAGGTCAGTGACAAGCTGAAAGAAATCCAGAAGAACATGATCGCCACCGAGGCCGCCGTGCGCAAGTCGCACGAAGGCAGCGGCAAGGCGGCGGCCCAGCATAGCGCGGCCATCAAGGAGCTGCGCGAGCGCTTCGTGAAGACCAAGGAGTTCGTTGCCGACGCGTTCACGCCCGCGCTGGCGACGCTCGGCATCACGACGTTCGGCGTCGGCGAGGCGATGGGCAAGCTCGCCGAGCAAATCAAGGGCGCAGCCGAGAAGTACGACCTGTTCAATGACACCATCAAGCGCGGTCATGTCGGCGTGCAATATGTCGATCAGCTCCGCACGATGTATCAGGGTCTCGGCATCGACGCCGGCAAGGCAAATTCTTCCGTTGCCGAGATGGGCGAGACGTTCGACAAGCTCAAGCGCGGCAATGCCGAGGAGAGGCAGCGTCTACAGGGCACGTTTGGCGACATGCTGCCGTTCATCGAGGAAGCTGTTCGCGGTGCCAAGAATTACGCCGACGCCGAGGACCAGATCGTCGATGCGATCAAGCGCGTCACGCCAGAAGTCGATAAGCAGCGCAAGGCGTTTGAGGCGCTGCACATGCCACCCGAGCTGGCGACCAAGAGCCTGCAGGAAATCGAGGAGGCGCGTGCGCGGGCGCTGCGGTCGGCGCTGGCACACCCGACCGACATGAACCTCCTGCGGCAGCTCAACGACGCCTACACCGACCTCAAGATCACGCAGGATGGTTTCTGGAACGATATGGTGCGGACCTTCGGCCCGTCCGGCGTCACCATCGTCAACGGATTTGCCGCCGCGCTGGAGCATGCCGACCATTGGCTGATGGAGCTGAAGAACCACATGCCGCATGCGGGCAGCAACGGCGGCAAGAACGATCTGCCGTTCGACCGCAGCTCGCTGTTCGGCAGGTTCATGTTCGGGGCGGCGACGCCGAACCAGCGTGTCCGCGAGGAGTTTGATGCGCTCGGCAAGCGCGAGCAGGAGGAGACGATTGCCGGCGGCACGCATAAGGGCGTGATCGAGGCCTTTCGCGAGTGGAAGTCGCAGATGGAGGCGCTCAAGCCTGCCTTCGCGCCCGGCCTGAAGCCGCAGGCCTATCATCCCGATGACGACGCGCCGGGCGCCGGGCGTAGCGGCTTCCGCTTCGGCAGTAGCGGCTATCCGCTGCACGACTTCAGCATGATCCCGCGTTCGGCCAAGGGCGTCACCGACATGCTCGACGGCAGCGGTGCAGGTGTCGGCAGTGGCGATGACAAGGTCGGCGATGACAAGGTCGGTGGCGCCTTCGACCGCTCGCGCTTCGCCCGCGAGCTTGAAACCAAGCCTTGGCTCAAGGACAAGATTTTTCAGCTCGCCGCTGGCGAGGATCGCCCGAGCAAGGGCGAGAGCCTGCTCGCCAATCAGGCCGTGATGGAAACCATGATGAACCGCGCGGCCGTGCGCGGCACCGATCTCGAAACGCAGGCACGATGGTTTGGCCGCGAGCCGGGCGGCTACTATGCCGGGCGGCCATCGCACCTGTCGGAGCTGGAGCGCACCAACTCGGAAGCGAACCTGCGCAAGGTGCTTGGCGGCTCCAACATCACCGACTATGCGACCGACAATTCGTCGGGCGGACTTGCCGCGCGTGAGCGAGCGACCGGGAAATTCAAGTTTCACCGTGCGTTCAACCGTGAGAGCTTCTTCTCGCCGGGATGGGCCGAGCCGGGCTTTGCGCGGCGCTATGCTCACTTGCGCGAACAGATGCGGGAGGAGATGGCGGCACGCCATGGCAGCACGGGCGCTCACTTGCGCGATCATATTCGGGATAAGAATTTGCTCTCGCTCGGCAGGAAGTTGGGATTGATCGGCGGCGGCGAGGCCGCAGGCAAGCAACATCTCGGCAGCGCCAACCTTACCGTTGATTTCCAGAACATGCCGCGCGGCATCCGCACGGCGGCCCGCACCGATGGCGTGTTCAAGGAGGTCAAGCTCAATCGCGGCTTCCAGATGGCGCTTGCGTCGAGCGAGGACTGATCAATGCCCAAACCCCAAGAACTCTGCGTCGTCAAAGCCGGCGGCATCGCCTACAACATCTGGCAGACGGTCGAGGTCACCAGCGCGGTCGATCAGGTCATTGACCATGCCATGCTGACCGTCGCCGAGCCGAGCAGCAAGGCGACCAACCTTGCCGGGATCAAGCTCAAGCCGGGCGATCCGGCCACGGTGACGCTGGCCGGGCAGACCGTGATCGATGGCGTCGTTTATCTGCGGCAGGGCGTTGCCAACGCCAACATGCACGCGGTGCAGATCGGCATCGTGTCCAAGGCCAAGCCGATCACTGTCTCGACGGTGCGCGCCAGCCCCGGCCAGTACCGCAATCAGACCTTGGAGCAGATGGTGTCGAGCGTGTTCGGCGAGGTTGGCGTTCCCTTCTCATTGAAGGGCGCACCAGCGGGCGCCGACAAGGTCTTCGCGCGCGTCTCCGAACATGTCGGCGAAACTCGCTACGACTTTGCCGAGCGGCTGGCCCGCATGCGCAACATTCACCTGATCGACGACGGCCAGAACGGCATCATGGGCTTTCGCGGCCCGTTCGGGAATGCGGCGACGCAAGTCGTCGAGGGCCACAACATGCTGCGCGGGCGTATCCTGCTCAAGGATAACGAGAGCGTCGAGCAACTGCGCTGCAGAGGTCAGCAGGCCAATCAGGACGACGCCTATGCCAACGCGCAGTCGGCGGCGGAGAAGCAGGTCCAGACCAGCGCTAAGGGCGACGCCACCATCGTCGCCGAGGAGATGGCGGACAATGTCGATTGCCAGATGCGCGTCAACCATGAGGGCGATTGGATCGCCTATGACGAGGTCGACGGCGAAGTGGCGCTGCAGGGCTGGCTCAACAGCGAGGGGCAACTCTGGTGGAATGACCGGCTCAAGGTCGTCACGGTGCAGTCGCCGTTGCTGCTGCCCGGCGCCGCGTACCCATTCATGATCAAGAGCGTGGTGCATCGCCAGAGTTCTGAGGAAGGCACCACGACGACGCTGCTGCTCTGCCGCGCTGATGGGCTTGGCGGCGGCGCGGAGCCGTTGTGGCAGGATAGTTGATGTCGATGATGTTTCGATCCCTCGCATTCGCCACGCTGATGCTGCTGGCCGTCATTTCGTTGAGGGCAGTAGCGTTTCTTCTCACCACTGCGTATCGCCTTCGCCCGGCCGCTGCCATGGCGCCGATGCCGCCGCTGCTGATCGACGGCGCTGACATGGTCGAGGCGCCGGAACGATACGCGGTGACGATGTCGATCGGCGAGATTATGGATCGCACCGTGCATTAGACGACGATCTCGATGTCGTGCGCTGGTCGTGCTATCATGCACCTGCGACACGAAGCGAGGGATCATCGAGCGAACGGTCGGATGTAAACCGGCGCCTGAATGATCCGAGAAGCCCGCGAGATGGTGACAAACCGTCTCGCGGGCTTTTTTTTGTGCGCTGCTTGGCGACGATGATCTGCATATCACTGCGCGGCAAACCGTCATTTCTCCTGACGCTCGCCTCGCGGCTGCGCGCGAGATCGCGCCGCAAGTTGAGGTCGCAAAAACTCCGACTTACTAACCAAAATCGGTCGGTTACTAACCAAGATGGGTCTCGCGATCTAGCTGAGGTCGCCAAAATTGAGTTACGAACCAACAAGGTGAGTTGCGGATCAAGAAGGTGAGTTGCGAACCAACAAGGTGAGTTACGAACCAAGAAATGCGTCTCGCCATCTGGCGGGGGAATAGCCGGTCTCGCATAGTCGGGTCACGCGGATGGGTAATCGAAAAACTAGGAGCAGGGGATAACAGTGATGATCATGAAGAACGCATCGAGCAAACCGTTCCCGCCGCGCGATGACGGCACCAGCGTGCCGACCGTGCGGCTGGCGACCGTGCGCGAGGCGTGCGCCTATGGCCGCTTCGGTCATACGAAATGTTATGACTATATCAATGAGGGCAAGATCACTGCCTACAAGCGCGGGCGCCGCACGATGATCGACCTCGACAGCGTCGATGCATTCAACGCTTCGCTCAAGCGCATCGAGCCGAGGGCTGTGACGGCCTAGACGCCCGTTGACAGAGAGCAAAATAAAAAAGCCGCCCATCGGGCGGCTTTCTTTTTTTTTGCGAGCGTGTATCGCCTTCAGGCAGCTTCGGCAAGCTCGACCAACGACACGGCCTTGCGGTCGCGCAGCTCATCGATCTTGTCGGCCCAAAACTGCAGCAGATCGATGCGCTCGGGCAAGCAGTCGTCGCGGTCATAGATCGCGCGCGTCGAGCGATCCTGATGATCAAGCTGCAGCTCGATCAGCATCGGATCGAACATCCGGCGTTTTTCTGGCGTGCGCTGCCGGTTCAAGATCGTTGACGCGCTCGACCGGAAACCATGGGCGCAGTGAATGCCCTTGTAGCCGAGCGAGTGCAATACATCGTTCATGGCCTGCTCATCCATGGTTTCGCCACCAGCGGGACCGGGGAATAGATAGCCGTTACCGCTGCTCGCTCCACTGATCTTGTGCAGCTTGCGCAGCAGCGCTACGGCCTGCCTCGACAGCGGCACCGTGAAATCCTCGACCGCCTCGCCCTGCTCGGTACGAAGCCACTCCATCTTGAGTTCTTCGAACGGGATCACCCATTGCGCCTTCTCCAAGTCGAAGTGCTTCCATCTGGACTTGGTGACGGTGCCGGGCCGCACGAAGGTCAAGGCGAGGAGCTGCAGGCCGTACCATATGGGGCTGCCCGCGTAGCCGTCGATCTTGCGCAGCAGCTCACCGAACTTCGCCTCATCCGTGATGGCCGGACGCTTGCGCTCGGTATGCTTGGCCGTGCCCGCGTTGAAGTCCACATCCGAGAACGGCGAGGTCGTGATCCATTCCTCGCTCCTCGCGACCGCCATGATCTTGCGTGCTGCCGCCACCACGCGGCGGCGGGTCGGCCTGTTGAGTTTCTTGGCGATAGCCGACAGGTGTTTGGCACCGACCTGATCGACCGGCAGATCGCCAAA
>Ga0157369_10005717_pt1 | contig 14448 bp, 12 predicted proteins | sample C25metaG_FD_113461 | JGI IMG/M metagenome (GOLD analysis project Ga0157369, IMG submission 113461) | Corn rhizosphere microbial communities from Kellogg Biological Station, Michigan, USA - C2-5 metaG | ecosystem: Host-associated > Plants > Roots > Rhizosphere > Soil | place: USA: Michigan...
GGCCGCGGCGATGGCGGCCGATCGCGTGCCAGAGGCCGGCGAACCAGTCAGGGCCGGCATGCGCACCATGACCGTCGCATCGGGCATGGCCGCGGGAGGGGTTGTGTCGCATGATCGTGTCCTTTATATCGTAAAACATATCTAAAGATATATATCGAAAGATAGGATGTCAAGGACGAATTATTGGGGACGGAAGATTGTTGGCGATGCGGATGAGACTTTCGGGGTTTACGCGATATGGCGCGTAAAAAGAAAAAATTGGCATGAAAACTAAAATCGGTTTCGCGGGTTGCCATATAGTTTCCAGCAACGGCTCGACGCGCTTTCCTTCGACCTTCGACAGTCGCGGATCGCGTGACTACATACCGCAGGGCCGCGATCGAACACAACTCGCACCGAAGAGGAGCACGAGACATGCAATTCCTAGACGATTCCCTGTTACCGGAAAACCAGGAAAAGTTGGTCATCCAGGTGGCACCCTATGGGCCGCAATGGATTCCCGGCGATTCGGACGATATTCCTCTGACGATGGACGAGCAGGTTCAGAAAGCCGTCGACTGTTACAACGCCGGGGCAACCGTGTTGCACGTCCATGTGCGCGAAGCCGACGGGAAGGGTAGCAAGCGCCTGTCGATGTTCAACGAGATGCTTGCGCGGTTGCGCGAAGCGGTGCCGAAAATGGTGCTGCAGGTCGGCGGTTCGATCTCGTTCGCGCCGGAAAACGACGGTCAGGCTGCCAAGTGGCTCAGCGACGATACGCGTCACATGCTTGCCGACCTGGATCCGAAGCCGGACCAGGTGACGGTCGCGATCAACACCACGCAGATGAACCTGATGGAGTTGATGAGAGAGGAGGACTACGCAGGAACATCACTTTCCGATCCCGCCATGCAGGCTGCGTATCGTGACATGATCGTTCCTTCCAATCCGTCGTGGCACGAAGAGCACATCCGGCGGCTGGTTGCCAACGGCATTCAGCCGCATTTCATGCTGGGTGGCATGGCGAGCCTGGAAACGGTCGAGCGCATGATTCGCTCGGGTGTCTACAAGGGGCCGCTGATTCTGAACTATGTGGCGATCGGTGGCGGTGCATCCGGCCTGCATCCGGCGGACATGCTCGAGTTCGTGCGCCGTACGCCGGATGGTGCCGTGTTGACGATCGAGTCGTTGAACCGCAACGTGGTGCCGATGACCACGATGGCCATCGCGCTTGGACTGCACGTTCGTGTCGGTATCGAGGACACGCTGAATGGTCCGGACGGCAAGCGTGCGACGTCGGTGCAGCAAATCGAGAAGATGGTTCGCATCGCTCGTGAATTGAACCGGGAAATTGCCACTGGCGAAGACGCTCACCGCATCTACCAGACCGGCAAGTTCTGGAGCAGCACGGACGAAACCTTGCGGAAGCTCGGCATGGCGCCTAATCGCGCCCCCGGCGTGAAAAGCGTGCCATTGCGTGCCGCATAAAGGTGTGGGGCGCGGCAAGCGCCCCGCCCGGAACGCGCTGCCGATCAGGCAGGCGCAGCGCGACAGTCGCTCTGAAGTAACCGAATAGCAAGGAGACACGGGGCGCCCCAAGGGGCAGCCCCGGCAGTCGTATCGACTGCATCGACGTATTGGCAAATATCAAAGAGGCATCGACTTGCGCGAATGTCCTTATGGCGGAGACATCAATGAGCTTGTATCCAACCGAACATCAGGCCGCGGATCGTGACGATTACCTCGTCAGCCGTCCCCGTGCGTGGTTCGCGTTCGCAATGACGTTCGCGCTGATGCTGTTTGATTACATCGACCGCCAGGTCGTCGTTTCTCTGTTCCCCCACTTGAAGCTGGCTTGGAATTTATCCGACAAACAGCTTGGTGCGCTCGTTTCGGTCATTTCGATTGTCGTCGCGTTGGGCGGGCTACCTGTAGCGTTGCTGGCGGACCGCGTCAGCCGGGTCAAAAGCATTTTCCTGATGGCTTCGCTTTGGAGTCTCGCGTCGATTTCGTGCATGTTCGCGCGCAACTACGGCGAGATGTTTGCCGCACGCGCACTCGTCGGCGTCGGCGAAACGGGCTACGGTTCGGTGGGGGGCGCGCTACTCGCCAGCCTGTTTCCCCGGCGCTTGCGCGCAACGCTTCAGGGCGGTCTGTTGGCCGCTGCGTCGCTCGGTTCCGTGCTTGGGGTGCTGTTGGGCGCGGAAGTCGCAAAGTACTGGGGATGGCGCGCGGCATTCGGCGTTGTGGGTGTGCCGGGTCTCGTACTTGCGCTGCTCTATCTGCTGGTCCCGGATTACAAGACCGTCGCGCTGACGCCTCACTCGGGCCAAGCACGTCCGGCGGCATTGGCCACGGTCCGTCAGGTCGTTGGAACGCTACTCGGCTCCGCGACGATCTGGTGGACGTGTCTGGGTGCGGCTTTTCAATTGATCGTCGTGTCGACCATCTGGTCCTGGCTGCCGAGCTATTTCATGCGATTCCATTCGGTCGCGCCCGATCGGGCGGCACGGGAGGCCGCGCTGGTCGTGCTTTGCGGTGCAATCGGAGGGATTCTCTGGGGCAATCTTGCGGATCGCCTCGGTACGCGTGGGCATACCAAGAAGCTCGTCATGGTGGCGTCGCTTGCCGTGGTGACGTTCGTGGTCTTCCTGATTGCTTTCACGGTGGCTGCGTCGTCGCCGCATCAATTCCTGCTCGTCGCGTTCGGCGGATTTCTGATGACCTGCACGCTGGCGCCGTCGGCGGGCGTGATCTACGACGTCGTTCACCCGGGTGTTCGTGCGACCGGCGCGTCGATTCTGTCACTGTTCCAGAATCTCTTCGGCCTCGCCGTCGGCCCGATTCTGGGCGGTTTGTTTTCCGATATGTGGGGCCTGCAGACCGCACTCGCGATCATGCCGGCGTTCGGCATCGTCGCAGCGTTGTGTTTCTTACGGGCACGGCGCACCTACGAATCCGATATGGCTCGGGTCGTCGGGGTTCACCTGGATGCGGTCACGCCCCCTGTATCGCCCACTGCGGTATCGGCCTGATCGATGCTCACGGGTTGACCAAACGTGTCGAATTTCGGCTTCCATTCTGGACTGGCGATGAATCACTTCAGCACTCAAATTCAGTCGGCTTCACCGAACGCTTTGACGACGGACCAGCCAGCCTGGCTGCCCTCCGCCGAAACGATCGATTCGGCGCGCATCACGGAGTTCATGCAATGGCTCTTCGTCGAGCGCAACTTGTCTTTCGGCAACTACGCCGACCTGTGGCGCTGGTCGGTCGACCATGTCGACACGTTCTGGTCTGCCCTGTGGGATTGGGCGGACATCATCTCAGTCGAGCCGCGCGGCGACGCGTTGGTCGACACCGCAATGCCGGGCGCGAAGTGGTTCCCCGGTGTACGGATGAATTACGTCGAGCAAGTGTTTCGGCATGCTGATCAGACCTCACCCGCGATTTCGTTTCGCAACGAGTCGGGTGATCAGCGCGACCTGAGTTGGGACGAGCTGGAGCAGCAAGTCGCTGCGCTTGCGGCTACCTTGAGGCGACTGGGCGTGGAGCGTGGCGACCGAGTCGCCGCTTTCATGCCCAATACGCCCGAGACGATCGTGGCGTTCCTTGCGACGATCAGCGTTGGCGCGATCTGGTCGGCATGCGCGCCAGACATGGGGCAGCTTGCCGTTCTGGACCGTTTCCGCCAGATTGAACCCAAGGTCATGATCGCGGTCGACGGCTATCGGTACGGCGGCAAGTCGTACGACCGGCGCGAATTGCTGCATGCATTGCTTGGCGAACTGCCGAGCGTGGAGCATGTCGTCCTGGTGCCGAATCTCGATCCGCATGCTCGCGCCGCTTCCTTCGCGCATGGCGTTGACTGGGCGGACGCAATCGCAGGTGATGCACCGCTACTGGCCGATGATGTTCCGTTCGATCATCCGCTCTGGATTGTTTATTCATCGGGCACGACGGGCTTGCCCAAACCGATCGTCCATTCGCATGGCGGGATTGTGCTCGAGCATGTGAAGCTGACGACGCTCCATCTCGACCTGCGTCCGGGTGATCGATTTCATTGGAATGCGAGCACGGGATGGATCATGTGGAACCTTCAGGTGGGTGGACTGCTTGCCGGCGCGACCGCATGCCTTTATGACGGCAACCCCGGCTACCCCGATATGAACGCACTGTGGCGTTTCGTCGGCGACGCACGGATCAACTTCTTCGGCGCCGGCGCTGCGTACTTCCAGAGCTGCGTCAAGGCTGGCGTGGAGCCGCGTGATGTCACCGATCTTTCGCATCTGCGCGCTGTGGGGTCCACTGGGTCTCCGTTGTCGCCGGAAGGCTACCGATGGATTCTCGATCATGTCGGAGACGTGTGGATCAACGCGATTTCCGGGGGCACCGACTTCGCCGGTTGCTTCGTTGCCGGCGTGCCGACGGTGCCGGTTTACCTCGGTGAAATGCAGTGCCGCTGCCTTGGTGCGCGTGTGGAGGCCTTCGATGACACGGGCAAAGCACTGATAGACGAGGTCGGAGAATTGGTCTGCACCGCGCCGATGCCGTCCATGCCGCTTTATTTCTGGAACGACGAGGGGCATCGACGCTACCACGACAGCTACTTCGACACATACCCCGGCATCTGGCGTCACGGCGACTGGGTGCGCATCACGCCGCGTGGTGGCGCAATTATCTACGGCCGCTCCGATGCAACGATCAATCGATACGGTATCCGAATGGGGACGAGCGAGCTTTACCGCGCGGTAGAAGATTTGCCTGAGGTACTGGACAGCATGGTCGTCGATCTCGAATACCTCGGGCGCGAGTCCTATATGCCTTTGTTTGTGGTGTTGCGCCCGGGCGTGGAACTGAGTCCGGAATTGACCGCGACGATCCGTGATCGGATCAAGGCAGCGCTATCCGCACGGCATGTACCAAACGAAGTGCTTCAGGTGCCCTCCATTCCTCGCACGATGTCCGGCAAGAAGATGGAGTTGCCGATCAAGAAGCTGCTGTTGGGGCATCCGATCGAGAAGGTAGCGAACCCCGACACGATGGCGAATCCGGAGAGCCTGGCCTGGTTCCGCGAGTTTGCGCCGGGCTGCGTACAGCGATTCGGTGATGCTCACACGCTCCCGTCATCCCAATAGCGCTCGTAATCGGTGAAGCGCCCCGTCGACTTCGATGGCCTTCGAAATTCTGCTGGAGACTGTAAGCCATGTCACGTCGTATCCCAATCGCACCTGTTGACGAACTGCGTCCGGGGCAGCGAAAGCTCGTCTTTGTCGATGGAGCCAGCATCGTCGTCTTCAACGTCGATGGAAAGGTCTTTGCGGTCGACAATTCGTGTCCGCACAACGGTGCGTCGCTGGCCGGCGGCCAACTGGAGGGGCTCGTGCTGCGCTGTCCTGCACATGGAATGCGCTTCGATTTGCGCGAGGGCCTCGAGTCGAAAGCGTCGGGGCTTTGTCCGAAGAAATTCCCTGTTCAGGAGCAGGACGGACAGTTCGTGATGCTCGTCGGCGAACCGTCTTGAACGGCTTGAAACACGGTCCGACCATTCGATAGCAAAGACCTATCCCGCGCAAGGTGGAGACACACATGCAAGACAATCTGGTGGCCGCGACGCCGTCGGCCTACAACTACCCACTTCTGATCAAGCAGTTGCTGCTCAATGCCCGAAGCCTCCATGGCGACCAGGAGATCACGTATCGTGGTGAATTGCGCTACCGCTTCCGCGACTTCGATCGTCGTCTTTGCCGGCTCGCGTCGGCACTGACGTCGCTCGACGTTCGACACGGGTCGACCGTCGCGGTCATGGACTGGGACAGTCATCGCTATCTCGAGAGTTATTTCGCGATTCCGATGATGGGCGCGACGCTCTTCACGGTGAACGTTCGGCTGTCACCTCAACAAATCCTTTACACGTTGAACGATTCGGAAGCGGAAGTCGTGCTCGTTCATGCGGACTTTGTCGAGATGTTGTCCGGGATTTGGGGAGAGCTGCGGTTCGTACGTCGCGTGATCGTTCTGGCAGACGGTCAGCCGATGCCGGTGACCGACCTGCCCGTTGCGGGCGAATATGAGGCCTTGCTGGAGCGAGCGTCGCCGGAGTTCGTATTCGGGGAGTTCGACGAGAACACGAAGGCCGCGGTTTTTTATACGACGGGAACGACCGGGGATCCGAAAGGGGTCAGCTATAGCCACCGGAACATCGTCATGCATGCGATGTCGACCGCGATGAGCTTGTGTGCGCCGCGCGACGGGCAGCGGCTGCATCGCGAAGATGTCTACATGCCGATCACGCCGATGTTTCACGTCCTCGCATGGGGGATGCCATACATCGCGATCATGCTCGGGCTCAAGACCGTCCTGCCCGGCCGCTATGTACCGGAAGTGTTGCTCCGATTGCGCGAAACGGAGAAAGTCACGTTCTCTCATTGCGTGCCGACGATCCTCCAGATGCTTCTGCAGGCCGCGCCGGAAGGCAAGAGCGCACTGTCGGGGTGGAAGCTCATCATCGGCGGTTCTGCGCTGTCGCCCTCGCTTTGCGATGCGGCGATGGCGCGCGGCATCGACGTCTTCACCGGGTATGGAATGTCGGAAACCGGCCCGATCGTCGCGCTCGCGCAATTGCAGCCGGGGTTCGCATCGCGCAATCGGGACGACACGGCCGCCAATTACCATAAGGAATTGCAGATGCGCTGTTCGACCGGGCGCCCGGTTGCGATGGTCGACTTTCGCGTCGTCGACGAAAACATGAACGACGTGCCGCGCGACGGCAAGAGTCCTGGGGAGATCATTCTTCGCGCTCCTTTCCTGACGGGCGGCTACCACAACAAGCCGGATGCGTCAGAGGCGTTGTGGGCGGGAGGCTATCTCCACACGCAGGATATTGCGGTGATGCATCCGGATGGATTCGTGCAGATCGTGGACCGTATCAAGGACGTGATCAAGACCGGCGGCGAATGGGTGTCGTCGATCGACGTGGAGCGCCTGATTTCGCTTGTGCCGGGCGTCGTCGAGTGCGCGGTGATCGGTGTGCCCGATGTGAAATGGGGCGAGCGGCCGTTGGCGCTTGTGGTAAGAAGAGCCGACCGCGAAGTGAGCGCGCCCGTCGTCCGCGAACATCTGATGAAGCACGTCGAGACGAATCGGATCAGTCGTTACGCTGTCCCGGAAGAGAGCCGCATCGTCTTTGTCGAAGAAATACCGAAGACGAGCGTGGGCAAGATCGACAAGAAGCGCTTGCGCCAGATGGCTGCGTAGTCGCCGCTTCTACGTGCAGTGCTCGTTTCGCCACGATTTCGGCGCCATGCCAAATCGCTTCGTGAACCATTGAGTAAAGGACGCGTGTCTCGTGTAGCCGAGCAGCGCGGCAACGCGTCCGACCGAATACCGCCGGTTGCTCATATAGCGAATCGCGAGATCATGCCGCACTTCTTCGATCAGATCGGAGAACGTCGTGTTCGATTCAGCCAGGTGTCGCTGCAGAGAGCGCACGCTCATATGCAACTGGCGGGCGACGTGCTCGATGTCCGCCTGTTCGACGGGTAGCAGCAAATAGATCGCGTTGCGAACTTCCGCGTCGATGGTCGGAGAACCTTCCACGTCGACGGATTTCGCCAATCCCTCTGCATATCTGACCAGTTCCGGATCCGCCATCGGATTGGGTTGATCCAGATCGCTATCGAGGCAAATCAACCCGTTGAAGTCGCTGCCGAACATTACCGGGCAGCCGAAGTAATGCCGGTGTTCGCGCAGGTCCGGCGGTGCCGGATGCGTGAAGTGGACACTGATCGGCTTCCAGTTCGGGCCGAGAATCGCCGCGCAGGTTCGTGTCAGCACACCGATCGCAAGCTCGACCGTTTGCCGCGGCCATTCACCCGTGTTGCACAGAATCTGCTCGCCGATCACAGCCCTCGATCCGGTCGTTTCGAAGTAGAGCCCGAGCGCGTCATTCAGCAAGTGACGATATTGCAGCATCGCGAGGAGCACCTCGCGAAGCGTGCGCTTGTGCGCCAGCAACAGACCGATGACCCCGAAGTCGAATGCCGTGCGCGCCTTCGCCATCTGGATGCCGAAAGACAGGCAGCCGGACTCGGATGCGGAAGTCTCGAGCAGTTTGCAAACCGCGAGGAACGAGATGCGTTGTTCCCGGTTCATCAGCATCGCCGGATCGAGCCCGAACTTGCGCAACAGGTCGTGTGCGGGTAGCCCGTGTCGCAGCGCAACCTGGATGTAATGCGTCAACGCGGCTGCCCGGGCCTTGGGTTCGTTTGCTGTCATTTCACTGCGCTGAGCGGTTGCCATCGCGGGGCCTCGGGGTTTATACGAACTGGCGCGAAAAATGAAGAAAACGGCGCCAAAACTAAAATCGACTTTACGGGTTGCCATATAGTAGCCAACAACAGCTCGTCGCGCATCCGCTCGGTAAATCAAGACCTTGAGCAAGGCCATCGCCCCAGGCAGGGCCGCGATGCACGACACCCCCTGCAGATGTCATTCATGGAGAAGTTCACATGCCACATGCAATCCGTCTTTACGAAATCGGCGGTCCGGAAGTCCTCAAGCTCGAAGAGGTCGAGGTCGGTGAACCGGGGCCGGGACAAGCCCGCGTCCGGCATAGCCACATCGCCGTCAACTTCATCGACATCTATCACCGCACGGGCTACTACCCGCTGCAGCTACCGAACGGTCTGGGTTCGGATGCGGTCGGTGTCGTCGAGGCGGTCGGACCCGACGTGACCGATATCAAGGTCGGTGATCGCGTCGGCTACCTGATGGGCCCGCAGGGCGCCTATTCCGACGTTCGCGTGATGCCTGCGGGAGTCTTGATTCCGCTGCCCGACGGCATCTCCGATCGAACCGCGGCGACGCTCATCATGAAGGGCATGACGGCTCAATACCTGTTTCGTCAGGTCTATCCGTTGAAGGGCGGAGAAACAATTCTGTATCACGCCGCTGCCGGCGGCGTTGGGCTGATCGCCTGCCAGTGGGCGCGTGCGCTCGGTGTAACGATGATCGGCACGGTCAGCAGCGATGAAAAGGCGGAGATTGCCAAGGAGAACGGCTGTACGCATACGATCGTCACGTCGCGCGAAAACATTGCCGAGCGTGTGCGCGAGCTGACGGACGGAAAGGGCGTACAGGTCGTTTTCGACTCCATCGGAAAAGACACGCTACAGGCATCGCTCGACAGCCTGCAGGTGCGCGGCACGCTCGTCAGTAATGGCACGAGTTCCGGACCGGTCCATATCGATGCGTTGGCGCTCGCGCTGAAAGGTTCGATCTGGTTCACGCGTCCGGCGATGGTGCACTACGCGACTCCGCGGTCGCACATGCTGTCGATGGCAAAGGAACTGTTCGATCTCGTGCTCGAAGGAAAAATCAAGAGCGAGCCGAAACAGACCTTCGCGCTGGCGGATGCCGCCGACGCGCATCGCATGCTCGAGTCGCGGAAGACGACAGGCGCCACAGTGCTGGTGCCATGACTTCGGTGTAGTTCCGCGCGAGTCCGAAGGGGCTTTTCATGCACGTCATTGCGAGACGTTGCAACGGAGGCACCCTTGCAGCGCGACTGCACGACGATGGCGTTTGAAATGACAACGAGGAGCGCACGGCGCCGTGCTCCGAAGAAGATTCAGGAGACTTTGTGTTATGCATATCGAGCAACTGACCTATGCGTTGGGCGCTGAACTGACGGGCGTGAAGCTGGCAGATGCGATTCACGATGACGGTCTGTTCGGGGAGATTCGCGAGGCGCTGCTTAAGTATCGCGTGCTCTTTCTGAGAGACCAGGATCTCGCCAGCGCGGAGCATGTGGCCTTCGCGCAGCGATTCGGCGACCTCGAGGGCCATCCCGTCGCGGGTAGCGACCCCGAGCATCCGGGCCTTGTCCGAATCTACAAGACGCCGGATCAACGACCGGACCGCTACGAAAATGCGTGGCACTCCGATGCCACCTGGCGGGAAGCACCGCCCTTCGGCGCGGTGCTCAGGTGTGTCGAATGTCCCCCGATCGGTGGCGACACAATGTGGGCAAACATGGCGCTTGCCTACGAAAAGCTGCCTGACCCTATCAAGGACAAGATTGCGAATCTGCGTGCTCGTCACAGCATCGAGGCCACCTTCGGCGCGTCGATGCCGATGGAGAACCGTCTGGCGCTAAAGGCGCAGTATCCAGACGCTGAGCATCCGGTCGTGCGTACGCATCCGGAAACGGGCGAGAAGGTGTTGTACGTGAACGTATTCACCACGCACTTCACCAACTTCCACACCGCGGAGCATGTTCGATATGGGCAGGACGCGAACCCAGGGGGCGCGGATCTCCTGCGCTACCTAATCAGTCAGGCGTATATCCCGGAGTATCAGGTCCGGTGGCGATGGAAGCCGAAAAGCGTTGCGATCTGGGATAACAGCGCGACGCAGCACTACGCGGTGATGGATTACCCGCCGTGCTATCGAAAGATGGATCGTGCCGGAATCGTCGGCACCAAGCCCTATTGAATGCTCGCGGGCGCTTCGTGGAACCCGACTCTACGTTGCTGGCAAGCGCCCGTTTCGAATCAATTTTCGCCGATCGGCGAGCGCACCGAGAACCTGCCGGATGGAACCGACAATCGTCATCGTACCTGGGCTGCGTGACCATGTGACCGAACATTGGCAAACGCTGCTGGAAGCAAAGTTGAGCAATTCGATTTCGGTCGAACCGCTCGAGACCGACAAGCTCAGCTGCGCGGCGCGCGTCGCCGCGCTCGACGCGACACTCGCCCGCGTCGACGGCCCCGTCATTCTGGTTGCGCATAGCGCTGGCGTCATGATTACCGTGCATTGGGCGAAAAAGCATCGACGGGAGATCCTTGGGGCGCTGCTTGCCACGCCGCCCGATCTCGAGACGCCACTGCCGCACGGGCATGTCTCGCGCGAGATTCTGGAGCAGAACGGTTGGCTGCCGATTCCGCGTACAACGCTGCGGTTTCCGAGCGTTGTCGCCGCGAGCCGCAATGATCCGCTGGCGACCTTCGATCGCGTCGCCGAGTTTGCCGTCAATTGGGGAAGCCGTCTGGTCGACCTCGGAAACGTCGGTCATTTGAATCCGGCTGCCGGATTCGGCGAATGGCCGATGGCGGAAGAGCTGATCGACGCATTGCGCTGATCCCTGCCACTTCAAGTAAGGAGACAATCGTGCAATTTCTCGATGATTCGCTGCTGCCTGAAAATCAGGAACCCTTAGTTATTCAGGTAGCGCCCTATGGGCCGCAATTTCTGCCGGGCGATTCCGACGACATCCCCGTCAGCATGGACGAACAGGTTCAGAAGGCGGTGGATTGCTACAACGCGGGGGCGACCGTGTTGCACATCCATGTGCGCGAAGCCGATGGGAAGGGAAGCAAGCGGCTGTCGATGTTCAACGAGCTGCTCGCCCGGTTGCGCGGCGCGGTACCCAAGATGATCCTGCAAGTCGGCGGCTCTATTTCGTTCGCACCGGAAAACTCGGGGCAGGCGGCGAAATGGCTGTCGGACGACACGCGGCACATGTTGGCCGCGCTCGACCCCAAGCCGGACCAGGTGACGATCGTTGTCAACAACGCCACGATGAACGTCACCGAGCTTCATCCCAAGGAAGAATTAGCGGGAACCTCCCTCGCCGAGCCGGCCTACTTCGAGGCCTATCGCAACATGTCGTACGAGGCCGGACCCCTGTTCGTCGAGGAGCACCTCAAACGGCTGCAGGCCGCACGCATTCAGCCGCACTTCATGATCAGCCAGATCGCCAAGCTGGAATCGATCGAGCGCCTGATCCGGCGGGGCATTTACAAGGGACCGCTGGTGGTGAACTGGGTGCAGCTCGGCGGCGGATCCGAGGGGCCGAATCCGCGGAACATGCTGGAAATGATCAACCGCCTGCCGGATAACGCGGTATTCACGGTCGAATCGTTCATGCGCTACGTTCATCCGTTGACGACGATGGCGATTGCGATGGGATTCCACGTGCGCTGCGGCATCGAAGACACGCTTTGGGGACGCAAGGGCGAAAGGATGACGTCGGTGCAGCAGGTAGAACGCATGGCGAACATGTCGCGCAGCTTGTATCGCGAAGTAGCCAATGCGGACGAGGCACGGCGCATTTACCGGATCGGCGAATGGTACGAGTCCACCGACGAGACGCTCATGAAGGTCGGCTATCTCCCGAACCGGAAGAGCGGCGTGCTTGGACAGCCGTCGTGGACCGCATAGCAATCTGAAGCGTCGTGACTATGGATGACTCGATACGCCCATAGTCTGACGCTGGTCGCTGAAAGGCCGCCGTCTTGCAATGGATGTACGAGCAATGAGTGTGTCGTCCGGGATCCGCGATCCCGGTTTGTTTGGAGGTCGGTAGATATCAGATCGGGGTAACCCGGCAATCACAATAGGTAGCGGAGACGTCGATGAAACTGAAATGGAGCGGTGGGGCAGTTCTCGCGGTATTCGCGTGTGCGGCGCACGCGCAGTCGTCAGTGACGCTGTACGGGGTGATCGATTCCGGCTTGCTGTATCAAAGTACGTCAGCGGCGTCGTTCGCCCCGACCGCACGTAACAATGGACACGTGTTCGCGTTCAAGGACGCCGGTATCTATTCGAGCATCTGGGGCATGAAGGGTACGGAGGACATCGGCGGTGGCTACAAAGTGAACTTTCGGCTGCAGGGTGTGTTTAACAGCGGCACTGGAAAACTCGGACTCTCGGACACGACGGGCGGTACCGCCGTGTTCAATCAGCAGACGACGATCGGTATCTCCGGCCCGTTCGGCTCGTTCGACGCCGGACGCCAGTTCACGCCAATGATCTATGCGATGGCCGAAACCGACGCGCGCAATGCGCAGTATTTCGGCAGCATCCTGACTGCGTGGCTCGGTATGAACCAGGTCGCCGGCTGGCCGGGAACGAACTCGAATGTGCCGATGGGTGCGTTGTATGACAGCAATGCACTCGTCTATCAATCGCCCAAGTTCTACGGCGTGTCAGTTGCGCTCGAATATGCACCGGGCGGGGTTCCGGGGCAGATTCAGGGCGGCACACGCGAGTCGGCGGTGCTCAAGTATTCGAACTACGGGCTCAATCTCGCGGCGGTCTACTACAACGCCCACGACACGAACGCGGCAGCGGCGACTCCGACTGGTCTCGACAACAACCGCTTCTATTACCTGGGCGCGAAATACACGTTCCGTGGGTTGTCAGTGTCGGCGTCGTATGCGATCGGCAAGAATCCGTCAAACACTAAACGCGCGGACTACGAAATGATATCGGGTGGTCTCGGCTATCAGTTCACGCCGTACTTTCGGATCACATCCGGGTACTACTATCTGAAGGATCGCAACAACGGCGCGAACCATTCCAGCGAATACGCGGCGGGTGCCGAGTACAGCCTGTCGAAACGCACGATGGTGTATGCGCAGGTCGGTTACGTCGCGAACCGCGGCACGATGAACCAGACGATCACATATGGCCAGCCAGTCGCGCCGGGTGTGTCGACGACGGCCGCGATGATCGGCATGCGGCATAGCTTCTGACGAAGCAAAGAGGAAATTTGAAGACGAAACGGAGAACGACGATGAAGACGATGAACGGCATCAGGGCGGTACTCTGCATCGTGATCGCGGCGGTGACGAATGGCGTGTCGGCGCAGGCGAGCGCGCCTGTCGGGGCATCGGCGAATACGTCGGGCGGTGCAGCGGTCGCCGCGTCCGGCGGAACATCGGCAAAAGCCGTGCGGCAGGCAAACCGCGCGCTGCGGCGCAAAGTATACGCGGCGCTCGCGCAGCACAAGGAGATCGACGCGGGCAGCATCAGCGTTACCGCGAAAGGCGGCGCAGTCACGCTGAACGGCACGGTGGCCGAAGCGTCACAGATTGAAACGGTCGGCGATGTCGCGAAGAGCGTCGCCGGCGTAACGTCGGTGACAAATAAAGTTGCGATCCAGCGGCCGTTAGGGCAATAACAAGAATGTCAACGCGTGCCAATCTCAACCGGGGTTAGTTGTACTGGCTTATCACGGTCGCTTTCGCGTAGTAGTCCGCGCGCGGTTCTTCCTTCACCTGGTCGTTCTCGGGCCAGCCCCGCGCCGGATAGGGCTCCGTGCTGTTGTCGGTGAGGTACGAAACGTATCCCAGCAGATTGGCGGTCTTCGGAACGAAGTCATACAAGAAGCACTTATAGTCGGCCGTGCCGGTCAGCGACACGGTGCGCCAGCCGATCACGTCGTCGACCTGGGCCTTGATCCGCAGATTGCTGCCGCCTTCGCCCTCGTTCTGTCCCGACGTCGTGCCGTGGCCGAAGCCGTACGCCGCATTCGCCAGCGTGGTGATCATGTACACGGTATCGGGATTGTTCCCGAGCGACGTCGGCTGGTCCGGATGCTGGCTGAGCGAGTTGTTGTTGCTCTTCAGGATCTCGTCGACATCGAACGCGATCAGCACATCGACGATTTTGAAGATA
>Ga0157369_10005721_pt1 | contig 14441 bp, 8 predicted proteins | sample C25metaG_FD_113461 | JGI IMG/M metagenome (GOLD analysis project Ga0157369, IMG submission 113461) | Corn rhizosphere microbial communities from Kellogg Biological Station, Michigan, USA - C2-5 metaG | ecosystem: Host-associated > Plants > Roots > Rhizosphere > Soil | place: USA: Michigan...
GAAGGTGTGGCCATCGGTGATCAACCACTGATGATCAATCAACTCGACCAGCAGCTTGGCGGCATGACGACTGCTCTTGCGGGCAAAGCGGGGACCGTTGCGGTTCAATTCACGAATACTGAAACGCTTCCAATCTTTGACCTGTAGCCATCGCAGCAGCCGGTCTGCCTCCTCTTTTACCCGACACACTGGCTCCTGCTCAGTCAGGCGCTGGATCTCGGTGAGGTAGTAGCCAACTAAGGCAGAGGCCCGTTGGATATGATCGACCTCCACGACGCTGCTCTCCTCCACAACTGCAAGAATGCCGGCGATGCGCAGCAGGTTATCGGCAGCCTTTGATCCGCTGGGCCGCACGCTGGCCAGCTCGCCAAACTCCCCCAGCTGAGCTTCGATAGCATCATGCAAATCAATCCAGCGACGACGCGCCAGCGGACTGAGGCTCAGCTTTGACAGCTGCAAGGCTCCGTCAGCGGAAAGTGACCAAGGCTGATAAAACAGAGCCGAAAGGCGGTGATGATAGCGCTTGAGGGCGGCGTCTTTGGACAAGTCGACAGCCTGGTAGCTACGTTGCCCGGCTAGACTGGTGGGCCAGGTCATCAAGCAGCGCCCTAGAATGCCTTGGCCCTGCAGCAACGGGTCACTGAGTAACTGCATGGCCAAATACGGTTGCAGCATCAGGTGCAGGCTCAGGCGTCGGTCATAGGCTCTTAGGCTTTCGCCTGCCATAGAGCGAGCACGATCAATCGGGCTACCGTCCCAGAGTGACGACAAGGTCGTGACCGCTTTCAAACGGTTGTCCCGACTCATGGTGCTGCTGCCAAGAAATTGTCCGCCCTCATCACAGAAGAGCCCCATGCTGGGCAAGTCATGACAGAGCCCCTTGATCAGCGCTTCAATGGTTGGATCTGTGGTGATAAGTCTGGGTGCAGAGGGCTCCGCTTCGAGCGGTACGCTGTTTGTAGAGTCGGGTTCGACAGGGTTGATACGCAGTGCCTGTCGCTGTGCGACACGGTACCGGGCGAGCTGTTCGCGGTAGCGCTGCCACTGCTCACGCTCCCATTGCCGCGCAGGCAGCAATGCAAATCGATCTGCCGCCGTCTTGCGATCTCCTGACGCGGCCACAGTGATCAAGTACAGCGACAGGGGATAATTTCTCCCGTCGAGCTGTAAGCTCGCATGACCTTGAGTGGCCAGCGCCGAGGCAGCCAAGACCGATTGCGCGGCCAGCGCCTGAGGCACGCCGATGACCTCGGACATGCGCTCCACCGCAGGCCCAAGAATCCCACCCAGTGCCTGCACCGGATAAGGCTGGGCCACGGGATTCGACTCAATCAGCGGTCGAGGTGGTCGTGGTAGTTCAAGCTTCGGATCTAACTGCTGCATGGGCCCTCTCCTCGTTCATTGCTGGTTGTCCTCACGTAGTCCCGCCACGGCTGTTGAGTGTTATCAGGGATCAAGGCCCCTGCGGCCTGTGAGGTGTTCACTGACGTGGAACGAACGGCTCTTTACGACCGGGAGCAAGGGCATGACCCCATGAATCTGGCCTCCTTAGACGCATCCGAAGATGCGGGCGGGTGGAGGCTGTGCCGACTGACGAGTTCGGCACCTAGAGATCCTGAGCGGGAGAAGGCAACAACATCGAAACCTGGGGCATGCCTGACTGTCAGTCAGGTGCAGCCTTTCCATAGGCTGCGGCACCGGTGCCTGCGTCATTGCGGATGGCGACGAATCGGATTTGTCAGGCCGATTGTCACGAGGAGAGTTGCGGCAATGCCTTGTACGACGTGGCTTGCAGCAGTAGTACGAGCGCCCGTCTCTTTCCAGGAGAAAGAGACGGGCGCAGGCTGGCGCAGCGAAGTGTGCCGCAAGGTGGGGTTGCTGCAGTGCAGCGAGGAAGGTTCATCGTCTGCCGCAGTGCGCAGATCAGTCGAGTAGGCATCCTTCACTCTTGGGGAGTGACCGTGCGAGCCGCCGGACGCTAATCGCACTTCGGAGGAACCACCACACAAGTGGCGTAGCCTTAAAGGTTCTGACTACCTGGGCTGGTGCTGTCAACGACAGCGATCCGTGCGCCAATTTTTATACCCACTCGAAATGGCGGTCAAGCGTCACGGCTAATGCGCTCAGAAAGTGGCGACTGTCGCCACTTCTGTCGCCACGTTCCAGGTCACGTTCTACGTGGGTTGTCGCCGGCGTCGCCGCTGTCGCCACACCTACATTCATGCCTCCACGTAAAGATCCGCTTTGACACTGAAACGGCGCTGCGCCCGATAGAGATCGTGATAATTACTGAAGGGCAAAAGAAGTCGTGGCGCCAATCAGATATCCAAATGAGACGGCGGAACGAGGTGGCTTCGAGAAAAAGCGAGTGAACCCTCCGATCGGCGCGATCAAAGATCGCTGAATCGGAGGGTTTAGCGGGGAAAGCAAAGTTTCAAACGTCAATTGCAGACTCAAGCATCGAAACTTGTTGGTCCGGATGCGGCGGCTTCACGAATCCCAGCAAGGCTAACTCGCCCAGCATAAGATCAACCTGACGAAACAAGCATACGCTAGACGAAAACATGGCAACTTGCTATCGTTCCGATCTACAGTGCTGATATTTCGATGCCTAATCTTTACGCTAAGGAACCTATGGACAGGTTACGATTTGATCTTAACTTTATATTCAGGATATTGCTGACCTTTAATGCTACGTCGCTTCTGGTCATCATTTATCTCGTTCAAAAAGGTCTTACGCTGGCACATTTCTTTTCTGGCCTTCCTTGGTTAGACAAAACACCTAATGCCGTATCTTATGCCTTATACCTTTTGGTTCCGATCCTTCTCACCGGAGTAAGTCTTCGCCTCAGTTCTTTTTTAGGAAAGGACGAGTTCAAACAAGGGCAGGTTGAAAGTATCGAGCACGCAAACAATAGCTTTTTGCCCAGCTACCTGGGGTATTTCTTCGTGGCGCTCAGCGTGAGCAACTGGGAAACACTATTCTTTGTATATGGGGTCCTCTTCATTTTTACGTTCAGGTCACAGGCATTGTATTTCAACCCCTTATTTTTGCTGTATGGATATGAGTTTTACAATATAACCACGACATCCAAGGCCTCCATATTCCTCATCAGTCGCGAGAGATACAAGGTTCCCAGTGATATCGCCATTGCCAAAGCCTTCAGAATAAATAATTACACATTTATTGAGCGAGAATGAACATATGGACCATGTACTAGTAAAAGTAAAAAAACTGCGCAAAAAGCCAATCTTCAAGTTAATTTCCGATTACACACTATTCCCAAAACTGGAGATTGATCCCGCCGCATGCATTCCTTACAACCCTGATCATAATTTGGACGAGGAGTGTTGGTTTAAGGTCGAAGAGTTTTCAGAGCAAGCCTACTGCTCTGAAATTCTCACATCGGACTTCGATGCAAAGGACTACGACGACCTACCTAAGGATAAATTTCCGGATATCTCTCACATCTGTGCGCTTCAGGGCGATGATTTCTACTTTCAGAAAGTCACGCCTTCTCTGTTTCTGCGCCGAAAGACCTTTGTCTTCGGTGAGGTGGCAGAGGTTGAAGATGATCGACTGAGGTTGGTGATCAATGCTCAACCGGATGCGGTATATTTCTCCGCACTTGACGTGCTGATTTTCAAAAATCTGGCGACAATTTCCAGTATTTTCCCGGGCATCGATGAGCTTTATAAAGAGGCGACCCAAGAAGAGGTTAAGCAATTCCTCGACGAGCCATTTATTACGCTCCGCAATGAATTTGATGCCGACAAAGTATCAAAGCCAAACCGAAAACGAATTGCACTGGCCATGGCTACGTTGGCAGCGTTACCCGAGCAAGACAAAGAAGGTATGCTTTCCTACATTGATGGCTATTGCGGCGAGAGCTTGAAATTTAACAGAGATTCGGGAATGTTTGACATTTCTACGGACAACGACCTAAAAATGCTCATCTATGGAATAGAGCAGCGGTTCTACACCACCCAATTTGGACAAGAAAAACGTTTGGCAAACTCTGTCCAAGCATTGGGATAGTACCTTATGGGCCAGATAGCGACGACCTGACCTCAGCCGTCGCTTATCCAAGCCAGATATTGGTCTGCTCTTCCATCTCAAGGGCATCGTATACGTCAACTCCCAGATACCTGACAGGCACTGCTTCTGCGCGCGGCAATTACGCGGATGGAACAAACTGACGCACGTAAGGATTAGAAGCGTACGCTTTCCGGGGTTACCACGCTGCGTGCCGGCCTAACGCGCCAATACTGGCAGCATGCCTCCAGCCCGATCTGGTAAAGTCCACGGCACGCCATAGGGACATAGCCAGCCATGGACAAGAAATCACTTTCCGAGCGGGACATCTGCAGCAAGTACATCGCCCCATCCGTTCAGCAAGCTGGATGGGACATGCACAAGCAGGTGCGCGAGGAAGTCAGCTTTACCAAAGGCCGCATCATCGTCCGGGGCAAACTGCACAGCCGCGGCGAAGCACGCCGCGCCGACTTCATCCTCTACCACCAGGCCAACCTGCCTATCGCTGTGATCGAGGCAAAAGACAACAAGCACTCCGTTGGCTCCGGCATGCAACAAGCCCTGGGCTATGCAGAGGCGCTGGACGTACCGTTCGTGTTCTCCAGCAATGGCGATGGTTTCCTGTTTCACGACCGCAGTGGCACAGGCAGCCAGGTAGAAACCGAACTCACCCTTGATCAATTCCCCAGCCCTGCCGAACTTTGGCACCGCTACTGCCAGTGGAAGGGGCTGGATACAACAGCCCAACACAAGATCGAAGCGCCCTACTACGACGACGGCTCCGGGCGCATGCCGCGCTATTACCAGATGAATGCCATCAACCGCACCGTCGAAGCCGTAGCGCGTGGCCAAGACCGTATCTTACTAGTGATGGCCACGGGCACCGGCAAGACTTACACCGCCTTCCAAATCATCTGGCGGCTGTGGAAATCGAAACAGAAGAAACGCATCCTGTTTCTGGCTGACCGCAACATCCTGGTCGACCAGACCAAAAACAACGACTTCAAGCCCTTCGGCCAGGCGATGACCAAAATTGCCAAACGCCAGATCGATACCTCCTATGAGATCTACCTGTCGCTCTATCAGGCCGTCACCGGCACTGATGAAGAGATGAACATCTACAAGCAGTTCTCCCGCGACTTCTTCGACCTGATCGTGATCGACGAATGCCATCGTGGCAGCGCCTCCGAGGATTCAGCATGGCGTGAAATCCTCGACTACTTCTCCAGCGCCACCCATGTCGGCCTTACCGCCACACCGAAGGAGACCAAAGAGGTATCCAGCATCACCTACTTCGGTGAACCGATTTACAGCTACACCTTGAAGCAAGGCATCGAAGACGGTTTTCTCGCCCCTTACAAAGTGGTGCGCATCGACTTCGACAAAGACCTGCAAGGCTGGCGTCCCCCCAAAGGCATGCTCGATAAAAATGGCGAGCTGATCGAAGACCGCATCTACAACCTCAAGGATATGGACCGCACCCTGGTGATCGAGGCGCGCACCCAACTGGTGGCGCAGAAGGTTACCGAACTCCTCAAAGCCACAGATCCGTTTCAGAAAACCATCGTCTTCTGCGACGACATCAACCACGCCGAGCGCATGCGCCAGGCACTGGTCAACCTAAACCCCGAGCGTGTGGCGGAGAATCGCAAATACGTCATGCGTATCACCGGCGATGACCAGGAAGGCAAGGCCGAATTGGATAACTTCATCAACCCGGAAGAGCGCTACCCGGTGATTGCCACCACGAGCAAGCTGATGACCACCGGCGTCGATGCTCAGACCTGCAAGCTTATCGTGCTCGACCAGCACATCAAATCGATGACCGAATTCAAGCAAATCATCGGTCGTGGAACTCGTATCAACGAGGACTACGGCAAGTACTGGTTTACCATCATGGACTTCAAAAAGGCCACCGAGCTGTTTGCCGACCCGGCCTTTGACGGCGACCCAGTAGTGATCTACGCCCCAGAAGGCGATGACTCCCCCGTACCGCCGGATGACCCACTAGCAGATGAAGATGGCATCAGCGCAGGCAACGATAACGAAGGCGATGACCTGGATTTTACCAGCGAAGATGAGGGCAAAAAACGCATCAGGTACGTCATCGACAACGTCCCGATTTATGTCATCGCTGAGCGTGTGCAGTATTACGGCCCGGATGGCCGACTGATCACCGAATCGCTGCACGACTACACCCGCGCCTGTGTGCAAAAGCAATTCGCCTCGCTAGATGACTTCCTACGGCGTTGGAGTGATTCCCAGCAAAAGAAAGTCATCATCGAGGAGATGGCCCTCCAGGGCGTGATGTGGGAAGCCTTGGCGGATGAAGTGGAAAAGAAACAGGGCAAGCCCCTCGATCCGTTCGACCTGATCTGCCACGTCGCCTTCGATCAACCTGCCCTATCACGTCGCGAGCGAGCCGAGCAGGTGAAAAAGCGCAACTATTTCGGCAAGTATTCCGGCGCAGCCCGCCAGGTGTTGGAGGCGTTGCTGGATAAATATGCCGATACCGGTATCGAGCATATTGAGGACATCAAAATCCTCCAGCTAGACCCTTTTAGCCAGTTCGGTGCACCCATCGAGCTGGTCAAGGCCTTTGGCGGTAAGGCTGGCTACAACAAGGCTATCCATGAGCTGGAAGACGAACTTTACGCAAGCTAAGGGCTAAACACCGACGACATGCCAAGGCAGTCGCCCCCACTATCCGGTAGAATTTCGCCCCCCCTTGCGGTACGCGTTGAGAGAACTTCATGTCCATTAGCTCCACCATCAAGTCCATTCAGGACATCATGCGCAAAGACGTTGGCGTAGACGGCGACGCCCAGCGCATCGGCCAGTTGGTTTGGCTACTGTTCCTGAAAATCTTCGATGACCGCGAGCTGGAATGGGAGCTGATGGACGACAACTACCGCTCGCCCATTCCCGACAGTTGCCGCTGGCGTACCTGGGCCGCTGATCCGGAAGGCATGACTGGCGATGCGCTGAAGGACTTTATCGACAATAACCTGTTCCCCCAGTTGCAGAACCTGAACGAGTACAGCAACACACCGTCAGCCTTCGTGGTGCGCAGCGTGTTTGAAGACGCCTACAACTACATGAAGTCCGGGCAGTTGCTGCGCCAGGTGATCAACAAGATTCAGGAAGGCGTGGACTTCAACAAGGCCCAAGAGCGCCATGAGTTCGGTAATCTCTACGAGCAACTGCTGCGCGACCTGCAGAACGCAGGCAACGCTGGCGAGTTCTACACCCCGCGTCCGGTCACCGAGTTTATGGTGCGCATGGTCGATCCGAAGCTGGATGAAAAGGTTATGGACCCGGCCTGCGGCACCGGCGGCTTCCTCACCTGTGCCATCGAACACAAGCGCAGTCGCTATGTAAAAACCGCCGAGGACGAGCGCACACTGCAGGCCAGTATCTTCGGCGTGGAAAAAAAGCCGCTGCCACACCTGCTGGCTACCACCAATATGATCCTGCACGGCATTGAGGTGCCCAACCAGATCCGCCACGACAACACTCTAAGCAAGCCGTTGATCAGTTGGGGTCCGAGCGAACGCGTACATTGCATTGTTGCCAACCCGCCGTTCGGTGGTATGGAAGAGGATGGCATCGAAACCAACTTCCCCGCCGCTTTCCGCACCCGAGAAACCGCCGATTTGTTTTTGGTGCTGATCATGCAGCTACTGAAAGACGGTGGCCGCGCAGCCGTGGTACTGCCCGATGGCTTTCTGTTTGGCGAAGGAATTAAAAGCCGGATCAAGGAAAAGCTGCTGACCGAGTGCAACTTGCACACCATCGTTCGCCTGCCCAACGGCGTTTTCAACCCCTACACCGGCATCAAGACCAACTTGCTGTTCTTCACCAAGGGCACACCGACCAAACAGGTGTGGTTCTACGAGCACCAGTACCCGGCCGGGGTAAAGAACTACTCCAAGACCCGCCCCATGCGCTTCGAAGAATTCGCCGTGGAAGAAGCTTGGTGGGGCAACGAAGCCGATGGCTTTGCTGCGCGGGTGGAGAATGAGTTCGCCTGGAAGGTCAGCCTCGAAGAACTGCAGGGACGCAACTGGAACCTCGACTGCAAGAACCCGCATATCGGCGAGCAGATCAGCCACGACCCGGAAGAGCTGCTGCGCAACTACGCCAGCTTGCAAAGCGAAATCAGCGACCTACGCGATCAGCTTAAAGCTGTGCTGACCGCAGCTTTGGAGCGTCAGGTATGACGGCGTTACTCACCGACAACCTACAGCTGCTGGCTGGTGCACCCAGTGGCATCAAAAAACTGCGCGAGCTAATTCTGGAGTTGGCGGTGCGCGGCAAGCTGCTTGAGCAGAAATCCAGTGATGAGCCTGCCAGTGAGCTGCTGAAGAATATTGCGAAAGAGAAAGCATTACTCATTGAAAATAAGACCATTCGAAAGGGCAGGCAGTTACCCGATATCGAACAAAATGAAATGCAGTTCAAACTACCCATTGGCTGGGAGTGGATACGGCTAGGCCAGATTGGTGACTGGGGAGCTGGGGCAACTCCGGCTAGGGGAAACTCAAGTTACTACGGCGGTGAAATGCCTTGGTTCAAATCGGGCGAGCTGATTGCAGACTTCATTTCAGATTCGGAAGAGTCGGTAACTGAGCTAGCGCTTAAAGAGTGCTCATTGCGTCGAAATAAGCCGGGCGACGTACTCATTGCGATGTACGGCGCGACCATTGGTAAAACAGCAATCTTGAGCGTGGAAGGCACAACAAATCAGGCTGTCTGTGCCTGCACGCCGTTCAATGGTGTATTCAATAGATATTTGCTGCTTACCCTAAAAGCGCTTAAATCGCATTTCATTGGCCAAGGAGCTGGTGGGGCGCAGCCAAACATCTCACGAGAGAAAATTATCGCCACCGTAACGGGGCTTCCACCACTCGCTGAACAACACCGCATCGTCGCCAAAGTCGATGAGCTGATGGTCCTGTGCGACCGCCTGGAAGCCCAGCAGACCGACGCCGAAAACGCCCACGCCAAACTGGTACATGCGCTGCTCGAAAGCTTGACCCAAGTCAGCGACGCCACCGACTTCGCCACCAACTGGCAACGCCTGGCCGACCACTTCCATACCCTGTTCACCACCGAACCCAGCATCGACGCCCTCAAACAAACCCTGCTGCAACTGGCCGTGATGGGAAAATTGGTGCAGCAAGATCCCAACGATGAGTCGGCGAGTGAGTTTGTAAAACGTATCCAAGCCGAAAAACAAATCTATCTAGCCAAATCGAAGGCTCGTAAACAAAAGGATCTGGCTGCCAATTTGCAACCGGAACCGCCTTTTGACGTCCCTGCCGGCTGGGAATGGCAAACCATTGATGATGTTTTACATGTGACTGGCGGCGTCACCCTTGGACGAAAACTTGGCGACCGCAAGCTGTTATCCAAGCCGTACCTCCGCGTGGCGAATGTCCAGCGTGGACGCTTGGAAATGGAGCAGATTAAGGAAGTCGAAGTTCCAGAAGACGAAGTCGGAAAGTACCTACTTCGGAACGGTGACCTGCTGATTACAGAAGGTGGTGATTGGGACAAAGTCGGTCGTACGGCAATTTGGCGTGAAGAGTTGCCAGAGTGCCTTCACCAAAATCATGTTTTCCGGGCTCGTGCAGTAGTTGCGGATTGGGAGCCACGCTGGGCAGAGATGTATCTGAATTCGGCCTCAGCAAGAGAGTATTTTGCGGGTTCATCAAAACAGACCACCAACCTTGCTTCCATCAACATGACCCAACTTCGAGCATGCGCGTTCCCATTACCGCCGCTCGGAGAACAACAACGCATCATCGCCAAAGTCGACCAACTAATGGCCCTCTGCGAGCAACTCAAAACCCGCATAACCCAGGCCTGCCAGTTGAACGAACAGTTGGCCAGTACCCTGGTCGAACGCTCCCTCGCTGAAGATGCCCAGCAGGGCCCCATTGCCACGGACCGGCAAGTAGCCCGTACCCTCCTCGCCGCAGAAATCACTCATCAGCTACATAGCCAACGCACCTTCGGCCAACGCAAGCTGCAGAAGGTAATTTACTTGGCCGAACACACGGCCAGGCTCGCCGCTATCCAAGGTAATTACCTGCGCGACGCCGCCGGCCCCCACGATCGCCAGTTGATGAATAAGGTCGAATGCGAGATGCAGAACCACCAGTGGTATGAGCGCATCGAGCGCGAGACTGTTGGCCATGCCTACCGCCCGCTTGCCCAAGCAGGTCAGCATCGGCAGGCGTATAGCAGCGCCTGGTCGGTCGCTGAGCGCGTCACCATTGCGCAGGTCATTGAGCTTATGAGGGAATGGGATACGGATCGTTGCGAAATGACTGTGACGCTCTATGCCGCCTGGAACGACTTTATTCTCGAAGGCCGCCCGATTTCCGATGAAGCCATCGTGGGCGAAGTCATGCATAGCTGGAACGACACCAAGCTGCGCTTTGGCAAAACCGAATGGTTGGCGGTACTCGCAGAGATGAAAAAACACAAAACCCTAATGCCCACCGGCTTTGGTGAGCGCACCAAGGGCGGCATGCTCAGCTTGCCCGGCTTCGAGTAAACAGGTGATCCTTTTGGTCGTCCTTTTCAAGATACGGAATCGAAGCAAATTGCTCACTCCAGCTTCTCTCGGTATTCCAATCAGTATTCCAAAGAGTTTTACAAAATCACATTAATGAATTGAATCAGATACCTAACAATCCAATTCAGATTACCCCGGCCCACCATTTAGTCTTCCCAGGAAGACCCAGAAAAGCCGTAAAGCCTAGAGAAATCAAAGCTTTACGGCTTTTTTATTGCCCGCGTTTTCCCACCTGATCCCAGGGCATCCCACAGTTGACGGGGGCATATATGGGGGCATAAAACGCTCATCAGCTCGCTCGGAGAGGATGTGCCCCCAATGCCCCTGAAAGACACCAACTGCCGCAACGCCAAGCCCCAAGACAAGCCGTACCGCTTGTATGACGAACAGGGCTTGTACCTAGAAGTACAGCCTAATGGAGGCCGTTACTGGCGCTTAAAGTACCGTTTTCTGGGAAAGGAAAAACGCCTAGCTCTTGGTGTTTATCCAGAGGTCGGCTTGCAGGAGGCCCGACGCAAACGTGACGATGCTCGTGTCCAGCTTGCAGGCGGCCAAGACCCTTCGCTGCAACGGCGTATGGCCAAGGTGGTCAGCCAGCTCGATCACCAACACACCTTTGAATCGGTCGCAAAGCAATGGCTCACTATTCGCGAGTCAACCTGGGATCCGGAGTACACCCGCACGGTGCGGCAGCGCCTCGAGCTCAATGCATACCCCTGGCTGGGGAAACTCCCGATCAGCAGCATCAGTACGCCCATGCTGGTCGAGAACCTCCAGCGCATCATCAAGCGCGGTGCTCGCGAGACGGCGCGTCGTGTAGCCCAAATCTACAAACAGATTTTCGAGTTCGCCGAAGCTGCCGGAATCACCCCACCCAACCAGATTGGTAACCTCTCTCGTACACTCCCAGCCAAGCGGGTGAAACACTTTGCCGCCGTGACCGATCCTGAAAAACTCGGTGCACTGCTCAAAGCACTGGATAGCTACACGGGAACACTACCAGTTTGTTGTGCACTCAAACTGGCCCCGTTGCTGTTCTGCCGGCCCGGTGACCTGCGCCACATGGAGTGGTCGGAGGTCAATCTGGACGCGGGCGAGTGGTTGATTCCCGGCCACAAGATGAAAGGACTCACTGCTACCAAACAGGATCGGCCGGATCATTTGGTTCCTCTCAGCCAACAAGCAGTCGCGGTTCTGCGCGAGCTGAAACCACTCACCGGCAGACATCGGTACGCCTTCCCCTCGGCACGAGGAGGCGACCGGCCGATGTCCAACAATGCCGTACTCAGTGCGTTACGCCGCATGGACATCAGCGGCGACGAAATGACAGGGCACGGCTTTCGTGCGACCGCGAGAACCATAGGTGCTGAGGTGCTGGGGTTTCGCCCCGATCTTCTGGAGCATCAGCTTGCTCACACGGTAAAAAATCCGCTGGGCCGTGCATATGACCGGACATCATTTCTGCCAGAGCGCCGCGACATGATGCAGCGCTGGTCAGATTACCTAGATGCGATCAAGTCCTGAGCTCATTGCTTGGGCTTGCAATACCGATCCCCGCTTGGTAAAAATCAGGCATCCCTCGGACGTTCGTAAGACTCCATGGGATCGTCGCGCTGCCCCGGTTACGGCGTTAAGAATTCGAAGTCCATCTGCTGTTAGCAAATGGATTTTCTGGCTAACTCATCGGGGTATCGCCAGCATCTCGCAAGGCCTTCTGCACCTGCTCGCCTGCAGCAATTCTGCTAAGAAACCTACGGACTCCTATTTTCTGTACCAGCAGGGTTTTTCCTCTCCCCCACGCCAAAGACACAGCTTCAGCTGTCATCCACACAGCTGTCGCCGGCAATAACTCTCGGAGACCCGTAACACGGGTCACAACAAACGCCCCTGCTTTGCAGAAGGAAAACCCGAGCGCCACTCCCAACACATATGCGTATTGCAGCACCTGAGGACTGCTGCAGCGCCACCGTCTGAGCACCAATCAAATGCCAACACGAACTATTGAACCCAGCCCAGGGGAACCGCGCTTCCTTCGCCTGCCCGAGGTTGAGCTCGCGGTCGGTAAAAAGCGATCCACGATCTATCGCGATATAGCAGCAGGAAAATTCCCTGCCCCATATGATCTAGGCAGCAGCAGATCGGTTGGCTGGCTCAGCACGGAGATATCTGCCTGGATCCTGAGCCGGCCGCGTGTACAGCTGGGTGGAGGGCATAACAATGGCTAATCCCCCCGCCCTGCGCGCGCAGACCCAGTGGTTTCATGTCTTTAGGGCTATGATCGATCAGGGTGATGTCGCCCGAATTGGGCCGCACGCGTTCACGGTTTATGCCGTCATCAAGGCACATGCCAATTTCGACGATGGCTTATCGAAGCCAGGCATCCAGCGGATTTCCGAACAGTCGGGAGTCAGTCAGGCACAGGTCAAACGGGCACTAGGGGTTCTCGAAGAGGCTGGTCTTATCGCAAAGAAAAAGTGCGGTCGAGCCAATCAATACAACCTACGTGAAAAGGTTCAGCTCCTTGAAAACGGCCTACCTCATACCGTCGCAACCTGGGATTACGTGCCAAGCCGCGCCCAACACACCGTTTCTGAGCTCAAAAAAGCCATGACCGCTGGCGATCTTGTAAGTACACAGATACTGAACATCGAGCGCCTGAATATACAAATCAACCTGGCCGGAGGTAACGCCCAAGTCGATAGCTCATCACTGCAAATTGACCTCGATCGTTTGCCTCCTAGCATCCGTGAGACCCTGAGCAGGCACCTCAAAAACTCGCAATGAGGTTATACACAGCTCAGAGTGATACGTATCCGCCTGAGCTGTGATTGATCACGAATTAGCTCACCTAGAGCTCCATAGCGCTGGAATCCAGCTCAGGCTGAGCCGCTAAAAAGAAAGAGAAAATAAAAAAGAGAAGCTCTGGAGGCGACACAGCCTCCTGAGTGACACGCCGAAGCCTTATTGGGTTACGAACAGCTACTGTAAACTCGATTCGACGAATCCCGCCAGTCCTGCCATCTGAGGCTTTTTAGCATTACCGAAGCGCCTTCCTTTATCATCCCAGCATCGTGTAGTGATTGATTCAGCGGTCGCTGGCTCAGGGCGCTCGGCTGTCGCATCCAATGGTATCCGGCATAAACCGATGCGGCTGAGCAGAGCTGAGTTGCCGATGCTAACGCCAAGCCAACAGAGTGGCATGTGCCGACTTGAATGTAGCCATCACCCCAAATTTTAGCGCTAAACTCGCCGCCTTCGCGCAGCAGCGATCTGGACAGTGGTAAACCATGAATGCAGTAGAAATTGAGTCCGCCATATCGGATCTGGCCCTAGAGCCCTTTGACGCAGCGGAGTTTCCGTTCACCTTCTTGGCTGCATTTGGCAGAAAGGATGCGGAAATCAAGCGTCTGCGGGCCGGCAACAACAACGCTTCGGACGTACCCGGCGGCGTACTACTGCGCAATAACATTCATATCGCCACATGCGAGCCCGACACCGTGGGCGAAACGCTCAAGGCTTTGCGTACCAGTCCGGCTACAACTAAAGCTAAAGCCAAGTTCGTCTTCGCTACCGACGGGCAAACCCTAGAGGCTGAGGAGCTGATCACAGGTGAAACCATCACCTGCGATTATTCAGACCTTCCCAATCACTTTGGTTTCTTGCTGCCGTTAGCCGGCATTTCCACCATCAAGGAGTGTAGTGGTCTAATGAAACCGGACACCCATTTAGGCGAGAATGCTCGCCAGATCGAGGTGTCAGATGACCAAACAACGCCGCTCCTTTACTCCCGAATTCAAACGCGAGGCTGCCGACCTC
>Ga0157369_10005723_pt1 | contig 14438 bp, 14 predicted proteins | sample C25metaG_FD_113461 | JGI IMG/M metagenome (GOLD analysis project Ga0157369, IMG submission 113461) | Corn rhizosphere microbial communities from Kellogg Biological Station, Michigan, USA - C2-5 metaG | ecosystem: Host-associated > Plants > Roots > Rhizosphere > Soil | place: USA: Michigan...
CCGGTGAAGCTCAGGGCGACGTGCCAGCCGCCGTTGTTCGTGTCGAACGAGGCGCTCGCGCCCGACACGTCCGTGCCGACCACCTTCGCAACGTCCAGCGCGTACTTGGTGTGCACGTTGTCGCCCTGGTCGCAGGCCACGACGTTCTTGCTGGCGTCGTCGAGCGATCCCGGGTCGCGCTCGTTGAGCTGCGCGCAGGTGACGGTCGGCAGCGCGAACTGCATCTCGAACGGGAGCGCGTCCACCTCTTGACCGCTCAGCTTCGCGAAGGGCGCGATGGCGGCGAGCGTGGCGGCGTCCATCTGGCTCGGGTTGATCTGACCCTGCTCGATGGCGGACACCACCTGCTGGCCGGTGTCCCAGGTCGCGCCGAGCTTGGCCTCGACGCCCTTGAGGGTGTTGGCGCGGGCGGCGTCGCGGGCCTGCTGCGCCGGGTCGACGCTGGCGGTGGGCGACGCGGACCCGGAGGGAGCGGCGCTGGCGGACGCGCTCGGGGAGGCCGACTCACTGGCCGACGGGCTGGCCGAAGCGGACGGAGCGGCGCTGGCCGAACCGGACGCGCTCGGGGAAGCCGACTCACTGGCGGACGGCTGGCTTGTCGGCGGGTGGTCCTGGATGGTGCCGAGCACCTTGCGGAAGGTCAGCTTCGCCGGCTGTACCAGCTTGCGCAGCTCATCCGGGTTGCCGTTGGCGACGTTGACCACGATCCGGTTGTTGCCCTCGGTCACCACCTCGGGCTCGGCGACACCGCTGGAGTTCACCCGGTTGGCGATGATCGAACGCGCCTGGTTGAGGTTGTCGGCCGACGGCGGCTTGCCGTCCGGACTGATCGCCTGCAGGGTCATGCTCGTGCCGCCCTGCAGGTCGAGCCCGAGCTTGGGCCGGGCCTTGTGATCGCCGGTGAGGAACACCAGCGCATACAGGCCGGCGATGATGACGGCGAGCACGGCGAAGTACCGCGTCACCTTCAGATGTCCGGAGGGTGCGGCCACGGTAGTCGGTCTTCCCTGTCTGTGAGTGTGGATCGTGCGCTGGGCCGATCGGGAGCGATCAGTCGCGGCGCTCGATCACCTGGTGGTCGGTGTCGTCGGTCTGCGCGTCCGTCCCGTCCTCGGGCTCGTCCGCGACCTCGTCGTCGTGAACAGCCGGCGTGACCACGCGAGCGATCGCGCCCCGGGCGAACCTGACCACGACCTCGGGAGATATTTCCAGGTCGATGGTGCCGTTGGCGTCGTCCACCTCGGTGACGGTTCCGTAGATCCCGCTGCCGGTCATCACCTCGTCACCGGTGCCGATGCGCGACTGCATCGACTGGATCTCCCGGTTGCGGCGCTGCTGGGGGCGGATGAACAGGAGGTACATCGCGCCAAAGAGGAGAATGATGAACAGCACCGGCAACAAACTGCTGCCACCGGAACCACTCGCTGCCAGAAACACGCGAAAATGACCTTCCGAAGGGGCCCGCCCGCGCCCATGCGGCACTGGCGGACCGGCTGTGCGTCCTGTCCGGACCGCGGCGAGTCTAGTCGGTAACGCTCGGAAACGCCGAGGGTGGCCCAGATCACGGTCCGGTCACGGACAGCGACGATAACTATGGCTCAACGCTGAACAGGTCGGACGCCTGCGCGGCGCCGCTGCCAAAAATACCATTTGGCGGCTTCCTGCCCAGATGGCGCCAGCCGGCCGCGGTGGCCACCCGGCCGCGCGGGGTGCGGGCGAGCAGGCCGGCGCGTACCAGGAACGGCTCGCAGACCTCCTCGACCGTGTCGGGCTGCTCGCCGACGGCGACCGCGAGCGTGGAGAGCCCGACCGGTCCGCCGGTGAAGCTTTCCACCAGTGCGGACAGCACCGCCCGGTCCAGCCGGTCCAGGCCGAGATCGTCCACGTCGTACACGCGCAGCGCCGCCTGGGCGGTCTCCCGCGTGACGGTGCCGTCCGCCCGTACCTCGGCGTAGTCGCGTACCCGCCGTAGCAGGCGGTTGGCGATCCTGGGGGTACCGCGGGAGCGCCCGGCGATCTCGGCCGGCCCGCCGCCGGCCACCGGTACCCCGAGGATCCGCGCGGAGCGGTTGACCACCTGCTCCAGGTCCGGGGCGTCGTAGAAGTCCAGGTGCGCCACGAAGCCGAACCGGTCGCGCATCGGTCCGGTCAGCAGACCGGCCCGGGTGGTCGCGCCGACCAGGGTGAACGGCTCGACGTCCAGCGGAATCGCGGTCGCGCCGGGGCCCTTGCCGACCATGACGTCGACCCGGAAGTCCTCCATGGCGCTGTAGAGCAGCTCCTCGGCCGGCTTGGCCATCCGGTGGATCTCGTCGATGAACAGCACGTCGCCCGCGGCCAGGCTGGTCAGCACCGCCGCCAGGTCGCCGGAGCGCTCGATGGCCGGCCCGCTGGTGATCCGCAGCCCGGTACCGAGCTCGGCCGCGACGATCATGGCGAGCGTGGTCTTGCCCAGGCCGGGCGAGCCGGACAGCAGGATGTGGTCGGGTGGGGTACCGCGCCGGACCGCGCCACGCAGCAACAGATCCAGCTGCTCGCGGACGCGATGCTGGCCGATGAACTCGCCCAGCCGCCGGGGCCGGACGCTGGCCTCGGCGTCCCGCTCGGCCGGGTCCGCCAGCGGCGACACCAGATCGCTCATGGTCAGCGGCTCCGTCCGAGCATGCGGATGGCCTGGCGGAGCAGGACCGGTACCGACGGGACCTCGCCGTCGATCGTCTCCGCCACCGAGGCCACCGCCTGATCGGCCTGGCTCGCCGTCCAGCCGAGCCCGACCAGGCCCTGGCGTACCTGCTCCACCCAGGGCGCCGCGGGCCCGCCCACGCCGTCACCGGGGCCGGACAGGATCGGCGCCCCGATCCGGTCACGCAGCTCCAGCACCAGGCGCTCCGCCCCCTTCTTGCCGATGCCCGGTACCCGGATCAGCGTCGCGGTGTCCCCGCTGGCGACCGCCTTGCGTACCGTGTCCGGGCTCAGCACCGCCAGTACCGCCTGGGCCAGCCGCGGCCCTACTCCGCTCGCGGTCTGCAGCAGCTCGAACAGCTGCCGCTCGTCGTCGTCCGCGAAGCCGTAGAGGGTCAGCGAGTCCTCCCGGACCACGAGCGAGGTGGCCAGCCGGGCATCCGCGCCGACCCGCAGTCCGGCGAGGGTACCGGGGGTGCAGTGCACGGCCAGTTCGACGCCGCCGACCTCGATGACGGCGCCGTCCGGTGAGAAGGCGGCGACCCGGCCGCGCACGCTCGCGATCATCGCGCTCCCCTGTTCCGCTGTACCGCCGTGGCCAGCTTGTCCCGGGTACCGCCCCGCCACACGTGACAGATCGCCAGGGCCAGCGCGTCCGCGGCGTCCGCGGGCCGGGGCGGCGCCTCCAGCCGCAGGAGCCGGGTGACCATGGCCGTCATCTGTGCCTTGTCGGCCTGGCCGGAGCCCGTGACCGCCGCCTTGACCTCGCTGGGCGAGTACATCCGCACAGGGAGCCCGGCCCGCGCGGCGGCCAGCACCGCCACCGCGCCGGCCTGCGCGGTACCCATCACGGTGCGCACGTTGTGCTGGCTGAAGACCCGCTCCACGGCGACGCTGTCCGGGCGGTGCTCGGCGACCAGGTCGCTCAGACTGCGGTCCAGGTGCAGCAGGCGGTCGGGCAGCTCGTCCTCGGGGTCGGAGTGGATCACGTAGTAGGCGACCAGGTCGCAGGGCCGGCCGGGGACCCCCTCGACCACGCCCACCCCGCACCGCGTCAGTCCGGGGTCGACACCCAGCACCCGCACGCGCCCCCTCCCACCCGGTCCGCATCCGTACGTATGTTCGCCGACCCTATCGGCGGTACCGGCCCGGGGCCACGCGACACGCTCAGCCGGCTGGTGAGCGCCGACCGGGGCCGGCTCCGCGGGCGTCCCCGGTGCGGGCGCGCCACTCGTGGTCGAGCATCGCGTAGACGAACTCGTCGGCCCACTCGCCCTTGAAGACCTCGCTGTGCAGGAAGTGCGCCTCGCGGCGCATGCCCAGCCGCTCCATGAGGCGGGCGGACGGTCCGTTACGCACGTCGCAGCGCCCAATGATGCGGTGCAGCCCGAGGTCGGCGAAGCCGAGCCGGAGCATCACCTGGGCCGCCTCGCCGGCCAGGCCCCGACCGTGGTACGCGGGGTTGAAGACGAATCCGATCTCACCCTGGCGATGCTGCTCGCTCAGCCAGCCGAGGTTGACCTCGCCGACGACGGTACCGGTGGCGCGCAGCGCCGCACCGAGTACCAGACGGTCGCCCTCCCGCGACAGCGACGACATGCGCATCCGTTGGCGCAGCGCCTCCAGCATCCGGGGCCGGTCCCGCGGCTCCCAGTAGAGGTACCGCGTGACGTCCGGCCGGGAGTGGTAGACCAGCAGGTCGTCGAGGTCGTCAAGGCGTAGCGGGCGCAGCTCCAGCCGCTCGGTCACCAGCGGATAGTCCGGGCGCAGCACTCGGGGATCTTAGCCGGGGCGGCTCAACGCGCCGCGATCGCCGGCCAGATCGTGTCGACCAGCCGCTCCACCAGATGCTCCCGGCCCAGCTTCGGGTTCCACCCCAGCATCCGGTAGGAGATGAGCGGCCCGACCAGCATGGCGATGACGACCTCGATGTCGATGTCCGGACGCAGCACGCCCTCCTCGATGCCACGCCGCAACACCTCACGGCTCATCTCGCGGCGCGGCTCCAGGATCCGCTGGAAGATGCTGTTCAGCTCGGGGCTGCGCTGCAGCTCGGCCATCAGGCAGGGCATGATCTTCCCGGCCCGGGTGCTCTCGGACCGGCCCACCGGCTGGAGCAGGGCGATCAGGTCGTCCCGCACGCTCGTACCGCTCAGCACCGCCGGCTCGCCCTTCACGGTGCGTACCGCGTCGAAGAGCAGCGCCTCCTTGTTGGACCACCGGCGGTAGATCGTGGCCTTGCCGACTCCGGCCCGGGCGGCGACGGCCTCGATCGACAGCGCGTCGAACGGCGTGCCCTCCGCCAGCAGGTCGAGCACGGCCTCGATGATCGCCTCGTCCGCGCGCGCGCTGCGCGGCCGACCAGGAGCCTTACGCTCCTGGTCGGCCTGCGCGGAGCCGGTGGTGGTTGTCATCACCATCACATTCTCCCAGGTTGCCCGCTTCTCAGCCAGCTACGCGTCGGCGAGCTCGAACTGCTCCCCCAGGCTTTCGACCGGGGCGGGCGTCGGCGTGTGTACCACCGAACGCCGGGGCAGCCAGCCCAGCACCACCACGGTGCCCACCAGACCAACCAGCAGCGAACCTGCGGCGGCCCAGTGCATCGCGTGTACGAACGCCGCGTTGCCCGCGTCGATCAGCGCCCCGCCGCGCGGGCCCAGGCCACCGGCGACCGTGTAGGTGCCGGAGACCGAGGAGGACGCCGCGTCGCGCAGGCCGGCCGGCAGCCCCGCCACGTGGGCGGCGATGCGGTCGCGGTACACGCTGGACAGGACCGAGCCGAGGATCGCGACGCCGAGCGCGCCGCCGACCTGGCGGATGGTGTTGGCCACCGCCGAGCCGACGCCGGCCTTCTCCCGCGGCAGGGTCGACATGATCGACTCGGTCGCCGGGGGCATCACGTTGGCCATGCCCATGCCCTGGAAGAAGAACAGCACGCCGACGATCCAGATCGGGGTGCCGCTACCGACGAAGATCATGCCGCCCAGCGCCAGCGAGGTCACCGCCATGCCGGCCGCGCACACGGCCTTCGGCCCGTACTTGCGGACCATCACCGCGCTACGCGGGGCGAACACCAGCTGTGCCACCGCGAACGGCGTCATCAGCAGGCCGGACTCCAGCGGGCTGTACCCCCGTACCAGCTGCAGGTAGAACGCCAGGAAGAACAGCGAGCCCATGGCGGCGAAGAACACCAGCCCGGTGGAGGCGACGGCGGCGGAGAACCTTGGGTTGCCGAACAACCGCACGTCCAGCGACGGGAAGGTCAACCGGCGCTCGACGATCACGAACGCGGCGAGCAGCGCGACACCCCCGAGCACCGTGCCCCAGGCCTGCGGCCGGCCGAAGCCGTGGTCGCCGCCGTTGATGATGCCGTACACCAGCAGGACCAGCCCGCCGATCGACAGCAGGACGCCGCCCACGTCGATGCGGCCCGGCTTCGGGTCGCGGGAGTCCGGTACCAGCAGGACCGTCGCGATGATGCCGACCACCAGGATGGGTACGTTGATCAGGAAGACCGAGCCCCACCAGAAGTGCTCGAGCATCGCGCCGCCGACCACCGGGCCGATCGCCACGCCGAGACCGACGGCACCGGCCCACACGCCGATGGCGCGGCCGCGCTCACGAGGGTCGAAGACGTTGGAGATGATCGACAACGTGGCCGGCATGATCGCCGCGCCGCCGATGCCCATCAGGGATCGCGCGAAGATCAGCTGGCCGGGCGAGTGGGAGTAGGCCGAGGCGAGTGACGCCAGGCCGAACAGCACCATGCCGAGCAGCAGGATCCGCTTGCGGCCCAGCCGGTCGCCGATCACGCCGAAGGTGAACAGCAGCCCGGCGAAGACCAGGGTGTAGGAGTTGATGGCCCATTCGAGGTCGCTCTGGGTGGCGCCCAGCCCGTGCTTCGGGTCGGCGATGACACGCAACGCGACGTTGAGCACGGTGTTGTCGAGGACTACCACGATCAGGCTGACGACGAGTACGCCGAGGATGGTCCACCGGCGCGGATGGCCGGTGTGGGCGATGGGTGGAGCTGAGTCCACAGGTACCCCCCGAATCGATACGGAACAGTGTCGTATTCAAGGGACACGTTACTCGCCGTCGAGCCCGATACGAGACCGTTCCGTAAATAAATACTGTGACCCCACTTACCGCGCCCGGAGGGAATACGGCGCGGCCGCAGGTGGGAGGCTCAGCCGACGGCCGCCATGATCTCGTCGGAGACGTCGAAGTTGGCGTAGACGTTCTGGACGTCGTCGGAGTCCTCGAGCGCGTCGATCAATTTGAAGATCTTCCGCGCGCCCTCCTCGTCCAGTGGCACGGTCATGCTCGGTACGAAGGAGGACTCGGCCGACTCGTACTCCAGGCCGGCGCCCTGCAACGCGGTCCGCACCGCGATCAGGTCCGTCGGCTCGGAGACCACCTCGAACGACTCACCCAGGTCGTTGACCTCCTCGGCGCCCGCGTCGAGTACCGCGCCCAGCACGTCGTCCTCGGACAGGCCGGCCGCCTTCGGCAGCAGCACCACGCCCTTGCGCGAGAACATGTAGGCCACGCTGCCGGCGTCGGCCAGGTTGCCGCCGTTGCGGGTCAGCGCGACCCGTACGTCGGTGGCGGCACGGTTGCGGTTGTCCGTCAGGCACTCGATGAGGATCGCCACGCCGCTCGGCCCGTACCCCTCGTACATCACCGTCTGGTAGTCCGCGCCGCCGGCCTCCTGGCCCGAGCCGCGCTTGACCGCCCGGTCGATGTTCTCGTTCGGTACCGAGTTCTTCTTGGCCTTCTGGATGGCGTCGAAGAGGGTCGGGTTGCCGGCCGGGTCACCACCGCCGGTTCGCGCCGCCACCTCGACGTTCTTGATGAGGCGGGCGAACAGCTTGCCGCGCTTGGCGTCGACGACCGCCTTCTTGTGCTTGGTCGTCGCCCATTTTGAGTGGCCGGACATTACCCCTCCGTCGTCTGTGCTGTCGCCACCCTCGACCGCACCAACTCCACGAAGAGCTGGTGTACGCGTAGGTCACCGGTGAGCTCGGGGTGGAAGGCGGTCGCCAGCAGCTGGCCCTGCCGAACCGCGACAATCCTACCCGCCGCCGGACCGTCCGCGACGGTACCCAGCACCTCGACGCCCGGGCCGACCCGCTCGACCCACGGCGCCCGGATGAACACCGCGTGGAACGGCGGACCGTCGACCCCGTCGATGGGTACCGACGCCTCGAACGAGTCCACCTGGCGGCCGAAGGCGTTGCGCCGCACGGTCATCTCGATGCCCGCGAACGACTGCTGGTCGGGCCGGCCGTCGAGCACCTCCTCGGCCAACATGATCATGCCGGCGCAGGAGCCGTAGGCGGGCATGCCCTCGGCGATCCGCTTGCGTACCGGGTCGGCCAGCCCGAACTCGACGGCGAGCTTGCTCATGGTGGTCGACTCGCCGCCCGGGATGATCAACCCGTCGACGTCGTCCAGCTCGCCGGGTCGGCGCACCGGTACGGCGCGCACCCCGCAGGCCTCCAGAGCGCGCAGGTGCTCCCGTACGTCGCCCTGCAGCGCCAGTACCCCGATGGTGAGCTCGTCGGTCACGTCACCAGCCGCGCTCGGCCAGCCGGTGCGGCTGGGGCACGTCCTCGACGTTGATGCCGACCATCGCCTCGCCCAGCCCTCGGGACACCTTGGCGATCACGTCGGGATCGTCGTGGAAGGTGGTCGCCCGCACGATCGCGGCGGCGCGCTGGGCCGGGTTGCCGGACTTGAAGATGCCCGAGCCGACGAAGACGCCCTCCGCGCCCAGCTGCATCATCATCGCCGCGTCGGCCGGGGTGGCGATGCCACCGGCGGTGAACAGCACGACGGGCAGCTTGCCGGTCTCGGCGATCTCCTTCACCAACTCGTACGGGGCCTGCAGCTCCTTGGCCGCGACGTAGAGCTCGTCGCCGCTCATCGAGGTCAGCCGGCGGATCTCGCCGCGGATCTTCCGCATGTGGGTGGTCGCGTTGGAGACGTCGCCGGTACCGGCCTCGCCCTTCGAGCGGATCATCGCGGCACCCTCGGTGATCCGGCGCAGCGCCTCGCCCAGGTTGGTCGCGCCGCACACGAACGGCACCGTGAACGCCCACTTGTCGATGTGGTTCTCGTAGTCCGCGGGGGTGAGCACCTCGGACTCGTCGACGTAGTCGACGCCCAGCGCCTGCAGCACCTGGGCCTCGACGAAGTGGCCGATCCGGGCCTTGGCCATGACCGGGATGGAGACCGCGGCGATGATCCCGTCGATCATGTCAGGATCGGACATCCGGGACACCCCGCCCTGGGCGCGGATGTCGGCCGGTACCCGCTCCAGCGCCATGACCGCGACCGCGCCGGCATCCTCCGCGATCTTGGCCTGCTCGGGGGTGACCACGTCCATGATCACACCGCCCTTGAGCATCTCCGCCATGCCCCGCTTGACCCGGGCCGTACCGGTCACCGGGGTAGGGACGACGTCGACCGGGTTCTCGGACACGCTGCCACGACCTCCTCGCACGTTGGGATTCACCACCAATGGTACGTGTGGCGGGGGCTACACCCGACGGCCAATCGAGCGGCGGTGGCCTGGACAGGAATTCAGACGGACGCGGTCTCGTCCAGTACCGGGTCGTCGACGTCGAAGTAGCGGGGCTCCGTGTGCCGGCGGGACAGCCGCAGCAGCCGTACCAGCCGGCGACGGCGCACCGCGAGCGCGTCGCGTACCAGGTCGTTGTGCACCTGGCGGGCCAGCGCCACCCGGCGGCTGGCGGCCACCACCTCGGTCAGGTCGGTCTCGGCCCGCTGCTCCGACAGCGTGCGCAACGCCCTGGTCAGGTCGTTCTCGGCCAGCTCGCGCTCCTCGGGCCCCGCGGCCCGGGCCGCCCGGGCGAGCTGGCGCAGGTCGGGCAGGTCGAGCGCGTCGGCCGCCTCACCCGCGGCGGCGGCCCGCCGGACGAGGTGCGCGTCCAGCGCGGACTGCGCGGCGGCGGCCCGGGCGTGCAGCCGGTCGACCCGGGCTGCGGTCCACGTCACGTACGTGGCGACGACCACCACGAGCACCACTACGCCAACGATCCACCACACGATCGCCGAGCCTATCGGCCGCGCGCCCGGCCGCGGGTCCTACGTCGAGCCACCGAAGGTGCCGTGATCGGTGGTCGCCTCGATGGCGGTGGCGTAGACCTCCAGTACCCGCTCCGCCACCACCGGCCAGTCGAACGCGGACACCACCTGCCGCGCATGCGCCGAGAGCCCCGAGCGGCGCTCGGGGTTGTCGAGCAGGTCCCCGAGGGCCGTGGTCAACGCCGCCGCGTCGCCGACCGGGAACAGCGCCCCGGCCCGGCCGCCGTCCAGCACCCGGCGGAAGGCGTCCAGGTCGCTGGCGAGCACGGGGGTACCGGCCGCCATCGCCTCGGTGAGGATCATGCCGAACGACTCGCCCCCGGTGTTCGGCGCGACGTACACGTCCACGCTGCGCAGCATCCGGGCCTTGTCCGGCTCGCTCACCTTGCCGAGGAACGTCACACCGGCCGGTACCGGCTCGGGCAGCTCGGCCGGGTCGCCCGGGCCGGCGATCAGCAGGCGCAGCCCGGGCCGCGCCGCGGCGACCCGGCCGAACGCGTCCAGCAGGATCGGCAGCCCCTTGCGGGGCTCGGTGAACCGGCCGAGGAAGCCGACCGCGCCGCCCGGACCGGGCCAGCCCGGCAGCGGTACGGCCCCGGCGTAGCGGGAGACGGCCACCCCGTTGGGGATCTCCCAGCCGCCGCTGTTCAGGTGCTCCACCTGTACCCGACGGGCCAGGTCGCTCACCGCGATGCGGGCGGTGATCTTCTCCAGTACCAGCTGAAGCAGGCCCTGTGCGGCGGAGATCGCGCGCGACCGGGTCATCGCGGTGTGGAAGGTGGCCACCACCGGCCCGCGCGAGTAGAGCACCGCGAGCATCGACAGGCTCGGGCTGATCGGCTCGTGGACGTGCAGCACGTCGAACTCGCCGGCCGACAGCCAACGACGCACCCGGGCGGCGGAGATCGGCCCGAACGACAGCCGCGCGACCGAACCGTTGTACCGGACCGGTACCGCCCGGCCGGCGCTGGTCACGTAGTCCGGCAGCGGATCGTCCTCGTCGGCCGGGGCCAGCACGCTGACCGTGTGGCCCAGCCCGATGAGGGTCTCCGCCAGGTCGCGCACGTGGTTCTGCACGCCGCCGGGGGTGTTGAAGGAGTACGGGCACACCAGTCCGATCCGCACGCCGCCGCCCCCTAACCGGGTCCCGGTTCGGCGCCCACTGCCGGCTCGGTGACCCGGGCGGCCTGGTCGGGCCAGAAGCGCTGCAGCATGTGCCAGTCGGCGGGGTGCTCGGCGATGCCGCGGGCGAAGCTGTCCGCGATCATCTGGGTGACCAGGCGCACCCGGGTACCGATCGGGCCGGCCTCCCGGCCGGGCAGTTCCAGCGGACCGTGCATGTACCCGACCGGCGCGTCCTTCTCGTACCACATGTCGACGGTGTAGAGCGGCGCCCCGGTGCGCAGGGCGAGCAGCGCGGGGCCGGGCGGCATGGTCGTACGGGCACCGAAGAAGTCCACCTCGACGCCGCGCCCGCCGAGGTCCCGGTCGGCCAGGATCGGCACCACGTATCCCCTGCCGAGCCGCTCCTCGAGGACTTCGCGTACCGCGCGGTCGCCTCCGGTCAGCGGGACGATCTCCATGCCCAGCCCCTCGCGGAAGGCGAGGAACCGGCGGTACACGCTCTCCGGCTTGAGCCGCTCGGCCACGGTGACGATCGGCCAGCCCATCGCGGCCACCCAGGCACCGGCGGCGTCATAGTTGCCGCCGTGCGGCAGCGCGACCACGGCGCCCCGGCCGGCGGCCACGTCCTCGCCGAGCAGGTGCCCCCGTTCCAGCCGGAAGCCGACCCGGTTCTGCTCGCGGGTCTGCGAGGGCAGCCGGAACGCCTCCATGTAGTACCGCATGTAGGACCGCATGGCCCGCCGTACCAGGGCGTCGAACTCGGGCTGCGGCATTTCCGGGCCGACCACGCGGCGCAGGTTCGCGGCCAGCCGGGTGACGCCGGTACCGCGACGCCGCACGGCGTAGTCGGCTCCGGCGTTGAACAGCGCGGCGGCCACGGGCCGGGGAAGGGTACGCACCACCCGCCAACCAGCCGCGTAGGCCAAGTCGGCGGCCCCGCTCATCGACCGACCTGGGCCGGGTCCTCGGCCGTGGCGGCCTGATCCTGGCGGTACACGGTGGCGATCCGCTGGCCGATCGTGATGACGGACAGCACGGCCAGCACCCACAGCGCCACGTCCAGCGCGTACTTCCAGACCAGCTCGCCGAACAGGCCGCCGAGGCCGATGATGATCAATCGCTCGGCGCGCTCGGCCACACCGATGTTGGCGGTCATGCCCAGCCCCTCGGCGCGCGCCTTGGCGTACGAGACGATCTGGCCGGCGGTGAGGCAGATCAGCGCGGCCACCTCGGCGGACCAGCGGTGCTGGCCGGCCAGCCAGTACGCGACGGCACCGAAGATCGCGCCGTCGGCCACCCGGTCCATCGTCGAGTCGAGAAAGGCGCCGAACCTCCCGCGCCGCCCGGACATCCGCGCCATGGTGCCGTCGACCAGGTCGGTGAAGGCGCTCAGCGTGACGATCACGGTGGCGATCACGAGTTGCCCGCGGGCGCCGAACGCGATGGCGCCGACGAGCACACCGCAGGTACCGACGATGGTCACGGCGTCCGGGGACACGCCCCGGCGCAGCAGCCAACCGGACAGCGGCCCGAACACGCGGGGGATCCCCCCGCGCGCGACCACGTTGAAGATGCGCACTGTGCCCCTCGTCGCTCCGCCACCCCGGCTGGCCAGTGTCCCACCGGGCGGATCCACCATAGTGGCCGCGCGCGAGCGGCCGTGCAGCCGTACCGGACACGGTCGGGTGGTGGCCTGGACAAGCGGACCCGATCTGCCCATCGGGGTTGTGCCCGGGGCGGCGCGGGAGTGGAATCGCAACCAGGAGGTAACACGGCGTTCAGGGACGCGTCAGCGGACCGGCACGCCACCGCACGGGAGGTAACACGGCGTTCAGAAGCTGTGCATTCCCATACCGAGGGAGGTGCGCCAATGGCGCAGAAAGCCCAGGAGAAGGGAGTCACCGGCCCCGCGCCGGTGGTGGAAGAGCCTGGCAGGGTACGCAACGTGGTGCTCGTCGGGCATTCGGGCTCGGGCAAGACGACTCTGGTCGAGGCTCTGCTCGCCGTCACCGGCACGATCGGCCGCGCGGGCTCGGTCACCGAGGGCACCACGGTCAGCGACTACGACCCGGCGGCGGTACGCCAGCAGCGCTCGGTGAGCCTGTCCTGCGCGCCGATCGTCCACGAGGGCATCAAGGTCAATCTGCTCGACACCCCGGGGTACGCGGACTTCGTCGGCGAGCTGCGCGCGGGACTGCGCGCCGCCGACGCGGCGCTGTTCGTGGTCTCGGCGGTCGACGGCATGGATGCCGCGACCGCCGCGCTGTGGGAGGAGTGCGCCGCCGTGGGCATGCCACGGGCGGTCGCGGTGACCCGGCTGGACCACCAGCGCGCCGACTTCGAGGAGACCCTCGCGGTGTGCCGCACGACGTTCGGCGACAACGTGCTCCCGCTGTACCTGCCGCTGCACGGCGACGACGGCGAGTCCGTGGTCGGGCTGATCGGTCTGATCTCGCAGCGGGTCTTCGACTACTCCGGCGAGTATCCGCCGCAGGTACGCGAGCCCGACGCCGAGCACCTGCCGGCCATCGAGGACTCCCGAGGTGAGCTCCTGGAGGGGATCATCGCGGAGAGCGAGGACGAGAGCCTCATGGACCGGTACCTCTCGGGTGAGCAGATCGAGACCTCGGTGATCATCGAAGACCTCGAGAAGGCGGTCGCGCACGGCTCGTTCTACCCGGTCATCCCGGTCTGCGCCGAGACCAGGATCGGCCTGGACGCCCTGTTGGAGATCCTGACCAGTGCCTTCCCGTCGCCGCTGGAGCACAACCTCCCGGCGGTGGCCGGGATCCACGGCGACCCGCGCGCCCCGCTGTCCTGCGACCCCCACGGCCCGCTGGTGGCCGAGGTGGTCAAGACCACGGTCGACCCGTACGTCGGCCGGGTCTCCCTGGTGCGGGTGTTCTCCGGCACGCTGCGACCGGAGAGCGCGGTGCACATCTCCGGGCACGGCATGGAGGCCCGCGGCCACGCCGACCACGACGCGGACGAGCGCATCGCGCACATCTACTCGCCACTGGGCGCGTCCGTCCGCGAGGTGCCCTACTGCGTCGCCGGCGACATCTGCGCGCTGACCAAGTCCACCAGCGCGGAGACCGGCGACACCGTCTCGGGCAAGGACGACCCGGTGCTGATCGCGCCGTGGGACATGCCCGAGCCCCTGCTGCCGGTGGCCATCGTGGCGAAGACCCGCTCGGACGAGGACGCGCTGGCCAAGAACCTCAGCCGGCTGGTGGCCGGCGACCCGACCCTGCGGCTGGAGCGCAACCCGGAGACCCACCAGCTGGTGCTGTGGTGCATGGGCGAGGCGCACGCCGACGTGGTACTCGACCGGCTGCGCGCGGGCGGCGTGGAGCTGGACACCGAGCCGGTACGGGTGGCGCTGCGGGAGACCTTCGGCGCCTCGTCCAAGGGCCACGGCCGGCACGTCAAGCAGTCCGGCGGGCACGGCCAGTACGCGGTGTGCGACATCGCGGTGGAGCCGCTGCCGCGCGGATCGGGCTTCGAGTTCGTCG
>Ga0157369_10005724_pt1 | contig 14437 bp, 11 predicted proteins | sample C25metaG_FD_113461 | JGI IMG/M metagenome (GOLD analysis project Ga0157369, IMG submission 113461) | Corn rhizosphere microbial communities from Kellogg Biological Station, Michigan, USA - C2-5 metaG | ecosystem: Host-associated > Plants > Roots > Rhizosphere > Soil | place: USA: Michigan...
CCGGCTCGTCCCTGACGGTCAGCCGGGCCGCCGCCACGCGCAGGTCCGGCCCGCGCAGCAGCGCCAGCGTCACCGGGTACGCGCCGGGTGCGACCGTGGCGGTGAACGGACCGATGTCGGGCGGCGGTCCCGCGTACAACCAACTCGGGTCGGTGGCCACCAGCCGGCCGGTGGGCATGCGCAGCATGCCGGCCGGTTTGAGCTCCGAGACCGCGACGTCGCCGGTGTCCACGCGGTACCGCTTGCCGGGCTGGAAGAGGTCGGCCGCGGCGGACGGGTACAGGCGAATGGGTGGGTCGTCCGTCGGCGACACCGAGTTCGGCTGCCGCTCACACCCCGAGGTGCCCGCGATGCCGATGGTGGCCACGGACAGCGCCCCGATCAGCGCCTGCCGGCGATTCATCGACGCGTGCACCCGGCAACGGTACGGCATGTTCCCGCCCACCCAGGATTGGCAACTTTGCCAATATGGCTCAAGGCTTTACTCAAGCCCTTGACGAATCGGCACCCGCCGATGATAGCGTGCGGTCCCGAGAGCGCTCTCTCAGATGCGTCCCACCGATCGGCACAGGCGGACACCGGTTGCACGCCGGTGTCCCGGACACGTCCGTCCAACGCCCGACGCGCGATCGGTCATCAACGAGGGAGATTCAATGTCACGTACACGCGAATGGGTCGAGGCGATCCGCGCCCCGGGCCGGCGCGGCGGCACCCGTCGCTCGGGTCTACGGTTGCGGGCCGGCCTGTCCGCCGCGGTCGTGGTCGTGGGTACCACCGCGGTGGCCGGCTTCATCGCGCTCGGCGGCAACGGCCTGGCCAACGCGGCGGTCGCGCCGCCACCGTCCGGGTTCACGCTCACCTGGAGCGACGACTTCAACGGCGCCGCCAACACCGGCCTGGACACCGGCACGTGGAAGTACGACACCGGACCGGGCAGCAGCTTCGGTACCGGCGAGATCGAGACCATGACCAACAGCACCAGCAACGTGTTCCAGGACGGCAACGGGCACCTGGTGCTGCGGGCGCTGCACTCCGGTACCAGCGCCACCAGCGGCTGGACGTCCGGCCGGGTGGAGACGCAGGCGGCCACCTTCGGCGCGCCGGCCGGCGGCGTGGTGCGGATGGAGTCGATGATCCAGCAGCCGAACCTGAACACCACCACCGGAGCCGGCTACTGGCCGGCCTTCTGGATGCTCGGCGCGCCGCTGCGCAGCGGCGTCAGCTGGCCGACCTCCGGCGAGATCGACATCCTGGAGGACATCAACGCCCGCAGTTCGGTCTTCGGCACGCTGCACTGCGGCACCAACCCGGGCGGGCCGTGCAACGAGAGCACCGGCATCGGCAGCGGTGAACGGGCCTGCAGCGGCTGCCAGACGGCGTACCACGACTACGCGGTCGAGATCGACCGGTCGACGTCGCCCGAGCAGATCCGCTGGTACCTCGACGGCAACAACTACTTCACCGTCCACGCCAACCAGGTGGACGCGACCACCTGGTCCAACGCGGTCGACCACCCGTTCTTCATCATCTACGACCTGGCGATGGGCGGCGGGTTCCCGGCGGCCTTCGGCGGCGGCCCGACCGCGAGCACCGTCTCAGGTGGACAGATGAACATCGACTGGGTCGCGGTCTACAACAAGGGCCCGGGCAGCAACCCGACGCCGACGCCGACGCCGACCACGAGCCCGACGAGCGGCGGGGGCGGCGGAAGCAACATCGCCCTGAACAAGCCGGCCACCTCGTCGTCGAACGAGAGCGCCGCTCTCGGCCCGGCCAACGCGGTCGACGGCAACCTGGGCACCCGTTGGTCCAGCGGGTTCAGCGATCCACAGTGGATCCGCGTCGACCTCGGCCAGTCGTACAACATCAGCCACGTGACGCTGAACTGGGAGGCGGCCTATGGCAGGGCGTACCAGCTCCAGACGTCACCCGACGGCAACACGTGGACGACCATCTTCTCCACCACGACCGGCGACGGCGGCACCGACGACCTGGCGGTGACCGGCACCGGCCGGTACATCAGAATGAACGGCACCCAGCGGGCGACCCAGTACGGCTACTCGCTGTTCGAGTTCGCCGTGCAGGGTACGCCGGCCGGCGGAGGCGGGAGCACCCTGCTGTCCCAGGGTCACCCGGCGACCTCGTCGGGCAACGAGAACGCCAGCCTCGGCCCGGCCAACGCGGTGGACGGCAACACCGGTACCCGTTGGTCCAGCGCCTTCAGCGACCCGCAGTGGCTGCAGGTGGACCTGGGCGCCGCGCACACCATCAACCGCGTCGTCCTCAACTGGGAAGCCGCGTACGGCAGGGCGTTCCAGATTCAGACGTCACCGGACGGCACCAACTGGACGAGCATCTTCTCCACCACGACCGGTACCGGCGGGGTGCAGGACCTGAGCGTCAGCGGCTCGGGCCGGTACGTGCGGATGAACGGCACCCAGCGGGCCACCCAGTACGGGTACTCGCTCTGGGAGTTCCAGGTCTACGGATCCTGAACCCCGGTAACACCGTGGGCCGGGGTGGCCAGCCCGCCCCGGCCCACGGTCATAGATAGAAGGCTGCCTCAAAAGACAACAGTGGGGGTTGTCATGCGCAGGTCATTCCACCGCGCCGCGATCGTCGCCGGCGCGATGACCCTACTCATCGGATCCGCCATCACGGTCGCCGCGCTGCCGGCACTCGCGGCAAGCGTGCCGGCCGCGCCCGAGGACATCGAACTCAGCGCGGGCGCCGACTCGTCCATCACCATCGAGTGGGCGGCCGTGCCGGGCGCCACCAGCTACCGCGTCTACCGGGGTACCGCGGCCGGCGCCGAGGGTGCGACGCCGATCGCCACCGTCACAGGCACCGGGTACAAGGACGCCAACCTCAGCCCGACACCGATCTACTTCTACCAGGTGACCGCGGTCAACTCGGCCGGCGAGTCCGCCCGCAGCGACGAGGACGCCTCCAAGACGCCGCCCCCGATCGGTACCGGCGGGAACACCGCCGGCGTGAAGTCCGGCAACAGCCTCATCTTCTACTGCGAGGACGCGCTTCTCGGCGGCTTCGACTGGTTCCAGACGCTCACCGGCTGGTTCCCGCAGGTGCTCGGCTCGTCCGGCTCGAGCTCACCGGGTCAGCGCGTGATCGACATGGCCTACGCGCAGGAGGGCTCCATGACGTTCAACAACGTCGTGGTACCCACGGCCGGACTGTACACAGTGGACTGGCGGTACGCGTACCAGGGCGGCCTGTTCCCGGGCGTCACCAACCGGCAGATGGGCCTGGTGGTCAACGGTACGGTCATCACCCGCACCCAACGCTTCCCGATCACCGGCAGCTTCGACGTGTACGCCGACTCCGCGCTGCAGGTCCAGCTCCACGCGGGTACCAACTCGATCAGCCAGATCGCGGTCAGCGACCATGGACTGTCCAGAGTGGACCAGCTGATCGTCACCCCGGCGACCGCGTCCGTCCCAAGTGGACCGACGAATCTGAGGGCGACGGCCGGCAACACCAGCGTCGCGCTGTCCTGGACGGCCAGCTCCAGCGGCAGCCCGACGTCCTACCTCGTCTACCGCGGTACCAAGTCCGACGGCGAGGCGGTCGCGCCGATCGCCACACTCAGCGGCACCGCCACCTCGTTCACCGACACCGGCCTGAAGAACGGCACGACGTACTTCTACTACGTGCAGGCCGGCAACGCGGTCGGCGGGTCGCCGGACTCGAACGAGGTGTCCGTCGCGCCGTCGGCCACCGGCCCGACCCCGACGGCCTCCCCGACTCCGACTCCGACTCCGACCCCGACCCCGACCGCTTCCCCGACGGCGCCCGCGCCGGGCCTGCTGTCGCAGGGGCACCCGGCGACCTCGTCCTCCAACGAGAACGCCAGCCTCGGCCCGGCCAACGCGGTGGACGGCAACACGAGTACCCGTTGGTCCAGCGGGTTCAGCGACCCGCAGTGGCTGCAGGTGGACCTGGGCGCCTCGCACACCGTCAACCGGGTGGTCCTCAACTGGGAGCGGGCGTACGGCACGGCGTTCCAGCTCCAGACGTCACCGGACGGCACCACCTGGACGACCATCTACTCCACCACCACCGGTACCGGCGGGGTGCAGGACCTGAGCGTCAGCGGCTCGGGCCGGTACGTCCGCATGTACGGCGCCGCGCGGGCCACCCAGTACGGGTACTCGCTGTACGAGTTCCAGGTCTACGGAGCCTGATCGGATCAGCCGCGTGCCAGCGATGCGGGCGGTGCCGGAATGTCCACGGAGGACAGTCCTGCGAGGGCGTCATGCTGCGTCCCCGCCACCGCCCGCACGGTGGCCGCGATGTCCGCCGGCCCCGGCCGGTCGCACCCGGCGCAGCGCGGGCTGTCCGTATCGAAGCCCGCCGTGACAACCTGCGGATCCACCACGACGAGCGCCGAGGTGTTCCGGAAGTCGCCGGGGAGGAGCCCCAGTTGGCCGGCGACCGGCTGGCCGACGAGCGCCCGTACCTCCGCGGCCGGACCCGGGGCGCCGCAGACGTCGCCGAACGCGGAGCGGTCGCCCACCGGGCAGCGGCCGGCGTCCAGGGCCGCCCGGGCCACGTCGGGCCGCAGCACGCTGGTGCAGTGCGGCTCCCCGCCGGGTACCGGCCTGCCGTCGGTACCGGCGATCCCCGCCACCGGCAGCGGATCGCAGTGCACACCGTCGGCGCCCAGGGTGGCGTAGGCGTCGGCCAGGTCGAGCGTGGAGGTTCCCACGACGCCGAGGGTGAACGAGCCCCAGTCCTTCCCGTTGCGCGCCAGCAGCGCCGCGTCCGCCTGACCCGGGAACGTGATGCCCAGCCGCTTCGCGACGTCCACCACGGCGTCCGCGCCGACCTGCTCCTCCAGGGGTACGAAGTAGGTCGTCATCCGGTGGCTCAGCGCCTCCCACATGGTCCGCGGCCCGAGCGGGTCGTCGGGCGCGGCCGTGGGGCAGTAGTGCGGTCCCTGGCAGGCGGCGGGGTTCCTGGCGTCGAGGGCGAAGCCGGACACGTAGCGGCGCTGGGTGTCGATCAGGTGGCCGAGCGGGATGCCCTTCTCCAGGGCGGCGACCACGGTGAACATCATGTACGTGGAGCCGGGCGCCTGCAGCCCCCGCTCGCCGCTGAACACGGCCGCGGTCGTCTGGGGGTAGTCGACGACCGGTGAGTATGGACCCGTGGGGCTGGGCTGCGCCGAGGCCGCGAACTTCCGGTTGGTCGCCATGGCCCGGATGCGGCCGGTGCCGGGCTGCAGGCTCAGCACCGTGAGCAGACCGGGCCCGCCGGTCGGGCGCTGCGCCTCGACGCGCGACACGGCCGCCTTCTCCAGCTTGACGTCCAGCGAGCCGGTGATGCGGTACCCGCCGTGGCGCAGCCGGTCCAGCCGCTGCGCCGCGTCGCCGCCGAAGGACGGCTGCGCGGCCCACCAGGTGACCAGGTAGTCGCAGTAGAAGCCCCAGTCGTTGACCGGTACGGCGAGGCAACTGGCGTGCGGGTCACCGTCGTCGAAGCGGGCGACCAGCGTGTGACCGTCGGCGGCGTAGAGCTCGCTGGCCCGCGGCCCGGTCGGCGCGATCGGTCCGGTCTGCCCGGCCGGGCCGCATCCGGTCACGGCCAGGAGCGCGACCAGCGCCGCACACGTCAGCGCCGAACGGCGCCCGTACCCCCGCGCCATCCGGGACCGGTCACATCGGCTTGGCGGCGATGACGACCTGGGTCTGCGTGGTCTGCCCGACCGGGCGGCCCTGGTCGTCGGCGAGGTCGGTCTGCACCACGACGAACGAACGCCCGACGTGCAGCGGACGCGAGGTCGCGTGCAGCCGGCCCTCCCGTACCGCCCGGAAGAAGTTCGTCTTCGACTCGAGCGTCGAGGTGCCGGCGCCGGTCGGCACGTTCAGGTAGGCGCACACGGCGCCCACCGAGTCGGCCAGCGACATGAGCACGCCGCCGTGCATCGCGGTGTCCACAGTGCACCGTTCGGGCATCCAGGCGAGGCTGCCGCGGCACACCTGTGGCGTGGCCTCCTCCAGCACGATCCCCAGGGACGCCGCGAACGGCATGAGCGCGACAAGCTCGCGACGACTCAGCGGGGGAGATGCGGTCATGCCGGCATTATCGCAGTCTTGGCTACCGGTCAGGCAACTACCATCGCCGCGGGGCCTGCCGGGGCACCCGGCCGCGGCCACCGGCCGGACCGGCTGGGCCGCGTTGGGGGTGCTCGGCTCCGCCAAAACCCGGCTCCGCCTGCGCTCCCCGGAACGAGCCGAGCCCAGCGGCCGGAGGGCCGACCGAAGCGCGCTCGCGCAACGGCATCGGTACCCGGTGCACGCCCCCGCCGACCGGCCCGGCGAGCAGCAACTCGACCGCGCGCTTGGCCAGCTCGAAGTGCGGGATGGCGAGGCTGGTCAGCTGCGGACGCAGCCACGAGGCCAGGTGCGAGTCGTCGAAGGACACCACCGAGACGTCGGCCGGCACGGACAGGTCCGCCTCGGCCAGCGCCTGGTACGCGCCGAACGCGACCCGGTCGTTGAGGCAGATGAACGCGCTCGCCCGGCCGCCCGCGTCGTGGAACCGGCGCACCGCCTCGTACGCGGACTCCGGCCACCACAGGCACTCGACCGTACCGGCCAGCCGCACGCCGGCGGCCGCCAGTACCTCCTCGATGCCGGCGCGGCGCTCGACCGCCGCGAACACCTCGGGCGGAGTCTCGCCCACCAGGTGGATGCGGTCGCGGTGGCCGGCGTCCAGCAGGGCACGGGCGGCGCTGTGCCCGGCCCGCCGCTCGTCCGGCAGCACCGCCGCGATCTGCTCGTCCCGGCTGAGGCAGTTGAGCAGGACGAACGGGTGGCCGTGCAGCAGCGCGGGCGGCTGCGCCCAGCGGGTGTACATGCTCGCGTAGAGGAAGCCGTCCACGCCGCGGTCGAGCATGTCCTGCACCAGTTGGTCCTCGACCGTGTCGTCGCCCTCGGTCTCGCCGACGAACAGCAGGTGCTGGTGTGTCAGCGCAGTGGACAGGCTGCCGCGGATCAGCTCGCCGGCGAACGCCTCGGTCGCGATGGTGTCCGAGACCAGGCCGATGGTGCGGGTCAATTTGGTACGCAGGCTGCGCGCCATCAGGTTGGGCCGGTAGTTGAGTTCCCGCGCGGCGTGCAGCACCCGGTGCTCCGCCTCGGCCGAGATCCGCATGTCGGTACGGCCGGCCATGACGAAGGACGCCGTGGTACGGGAGACGCCGGCGCGGCGGGCGACGTCCAGCAGGGTGACCCGGGGCGTTGGCATGCCGCTCCCTCCGTCGTCAACAGTCATCCGCGGACGGGTCCCCGCATCCATTGGCGGGGCGATCAGGACAGGCGCGCCGAAGCAGAGTTTACGCCTAGGTCACGTCTGCGTAACAGCCTTGACATGTGCCCCGGGCCGCGAGAGTCTCGGCTAATCCGATTCAGCACACGACGGTTTCCCCCAGTATTGGCTGGTCAGAACCGACCGGCAGCGCGTCACCGGCACAGTCCGGCGAGCCCACGCGGCCGCCCTGCCTTTCCCTGCCTCCGCTCCACCGGGCGAGATGACACGTGAAGGAGTAAACAGTGGTCATGAGAAGCAGAAGCGTCAACGCCGCCGCTGCCTGCCTAGGCATCGGCGTACTCCTGATAGGTGTCGCCGGTTGCGGTGGTGGGGGCGGCAACAATGCCGCCGGCCAGAACACCAGCGGCCGTGGCCCGATCACTTACGTACAGGGCAAGGACAACAACAATGTGGTACGGCCGACCATCGACAAGTGGAACGCCGACCACCCGAACGAGAAGGTGACGTTCAAGGAGCAGTCGGACTCCGCGGACGCGCAGCATGACGACCTGGTGCAGCACTTTCAGGCCAAGGACGCGAACTACGACGTTGTCGACGTCGACGTGGTGTGGACCGCGGAGTTCGCGGCCAAGGGCTGGCTGCAGCCGCTGGAAGGTCAGTTCGCGCTGGACACCTCCAAGCTCCTGCCGGCGACCGTGAAGACCGGTACGTACAACGGCAAGCTGTACGCGGCTCCGCAGTCCTCGGACGGCGGGTTGCTGTACTACCGCAAGGACCTCGTCCCGACCCCGCCGAAGACGTGGGACGAGATGATGTCCGACTGCTCGATCGCCAAGCAGAACAACATGGACTGCTACGCCGGCCAGTTCGCGAAGTACGAGGGCCTGACGGTCAACGCGGCCGAGGCGATCAACACCGCCGGCGGCGTGATCGTGAAGTCCGACGGCAAGACCCCGGACGTGAACACGGCTGAGGCGAACAAGGGCCTGACCAATCTGGTGACCGCCTACAAGAACGGCAACATTCCCCAGCAGGCAATCACCTACCAGGAGGAGCAGGGTCGCCAGTCCTTCGAGGCCGGCAAGCTGCTGTTCCTGCGCAACTGGCCGTACGTCTACAGCCTCGCCACCACCGACGGCAGTTCGGTGGTCAAGGACAAGTTCGGCATCGCGCCGCTGCCCGGTCTGAACGGGCCCGGCGCGTCGAGCCTCGGCGGCCACAACGCCGCGATCAGCGCCTACTCGGCGCACAAGGCCACGGCGTTCGACTTCGTCAAGTACCTGGAGAGCGAGGACCGGCAGACGTTCAACGCGACCCAGGGCTCGCTCGCGCCGGTGATCGCGTCGCTCTACGACGACGCGACCCTGGTGCAGAAGCTGCCGTACCTGCCGGTGCTGAAGACCTCCATCCTCAACGCGGTACCGCGGCCCGTCACGCCGTTCTACCCGGCCGTCACCAAGGCCGTCGAGGACAACGCGTACGCCGCCATCAAGGGAGATAAGACCGTCGATCAGGCGCTGAAGGACATGCAGGCCGCCATCCAGGCCGCCGGGTCCTAAGACGATCGACCGGTAGGGGGCCGGGGCCGCACGGGTCCGGCCCCCTACCGCACCCCAATCGAGGAGGGAACGCAGAGGAGGGGTTGGCATGTCTGTCACGTCAGGCGTCGACACCGACGAGGGCAGGGTCTCCAAGGCGCCCGAGAAGTCGCCGTCGGAGCCGCGGCGCAACGCGTCGCTGCGCAAGGGCGAAGGGCGGCGGGCAATCTTCCTCATCCTGCCCACGCTCGTGCTGCTCGCGGTCGTCATCGGGTACCCGGTGGTCAAGGCGATCATCATGTCGTTCCAGAAGGACCCGGGGCTGGACAAGTCGACCGGGTTGTTCGTCAGCGGCGGCAACGCCGGCTTCAGCAACTACACGCACTGGCTCCTGCAGCGCTGCGGTGAGGCCTCCTGCCCGCCCGGTACCCTCGGCTCCCAGTTCTGGGACTCCGTCACCACCACGTTCTTCTTCACCGCGGTCACGGTCGTCGTCGAGGTGTGCCTCGGCATGTGGATGGCGATCGTGATGAACCGCGCGTTCCGCGGTCGCGGCCTGCTGCGCGCCAGCGTCCTGGTGCCGTGGGCGATCCCCACCGCGGTCACCGCCAAGCTGTGGTTCTTCATCTTCGCCTACGACGGGATCGCCAACCACCTGCTGGGTACGCACATCCTGTGGACCGGCGACGAGTGGGCCTCCCGGTTCGCGGTCATCATCGCCGACGTCTGGAAGACGACACCCTTCATCGCGCTGCTGATCCTGGCCGGCCTGCAGGTGATCCCGGGCGACATCTACGAGGCGGCGCGGGTCGACGGCGCCAGCGCCTGGCAGCGCTTCACCAGGGTGACGCTGCCGTTGGTACGCCCCGCGTTGATGGTGGCGGTCCTGTTCCGGGTACTGGACGTGCTGCGCATCTACGACCTGCCGGCGATCCTCACGAACGGTGGCGGCGGCACCGGACACGCGACGACAACGCTGTCCATCCTCGTGGTCGACCAGATACGCCAGGGCTTCAACAGCGCGGCCGCGTTGTCCACGCTGACGTTCCTGCTCATCTTCCTGGTCGCCTTCATCTTCGTCAGGTTCCTGGGCGCGCACGTGGTGCAGACCCAGCAGTCGCAGCAGAAGGGTGGGGCGGCCTGACATGGCATCGACAACGGCAACAGTTTCGACCGCCGCGGCGGTACCCGCGACCCGGCGCCGCTCCGTCAACTGGGCCAACGTGCGCAGCTACCTGGGCATCGTGCTGATCGTCATCTTCTGCCTCGCGCCGTTCTACTGGATGGTCGTCACGGCCTTCCGGGACGTCGGGTACACCTTCGACACGACGCCCTGGCCGACCCACGTGACGCTGGACAACTTCCGTACCTCGTTCGCCACGAAGCTGGGCAACCACTTCGGCCGTGCGCTCATCAACAGCATCATCATCGGCGTGTTCACCACGCTGCTCGCGGTGCTCGCCGGAACGTGGTGCGCGTACGCCCTGTCCCGGCTGCAGTTCCGGTTCAAGTTCGTGGTGCTGGGGCTGATCCTCGGCGCGTCGATGTTCCCCGGCGTCGCGCTGCTGACCCCGCTGTTCCAGCTGTTCACGAACATCCACTGGATCGGCCAGTACCAGGCGCTGATCATCCCGGACATCTCGTTCGCGCTGCCGCTGACGGTGTACACGCTGACCGCGTTCTTCTCCGAGATGCCGTGGGAACTGGAGGAGGCGGCGGTCGTCGACGGCTGCACGCCCGGCCAGGCCTTCCGCAAGGTGCTCCTGCCGCTGGCCGCGCCGGGGTTGTTCACCACGGCGATCCTCGCCTTCATCTCGTCGTGGAACGAGTTCCTGTTGGCCAGCGAGCTGTCCGGCGACAAGACCCAGCCGGTCACCGTCGCGATCGCGTACTTCACCGGCAGCCAGCCGCACCAGGAGCCGTACACCGCGGTCATGGCGGCCGGCACGATCGTCACGGTACCGCTGGTGATCCTCGTGCTGCTGCTGCAGAAGCGGATCGTCGCCGGGCTGACCGCCGGCGGCGTGAAGGGGTAGCGGCAGCATGCATCCGCGGGCGAAGGCGCAGCGGCTGGAGGTGCTCATCGGCATCCTCGGCTTCTTCGCCGTGGCCGCGCTGGTGACCACGGTGGTCGCCGAGTTCCGGGGACAGCCGTCGCTGCGCCCGGCGATGGTGCTGCTCGGGTTCGTCCTCACGCTCGGCGGCGCGATCTGGTGGCGCCGCTCAATCCACCTCGATTGATCGGGTGACGCCGGCCGCGGTGCGGCCGGCGTCACATTTAACTCCGTTGCTACGTCGCCGGCCGCTGGCGTACTGTATCGATTCAGAGGGTACTGGATCGATACAGGAGGGCCCCGATGGCGGCGACATTGCAGACCATTGCTGACGAGCTGGGCATCTCCCGCAGTACCGTCTCGAACGCCTATAGCCGGCCCGACCAGCTGTCGCCCGAGCTGCGCGAGAAGATCCTGGAGACCGCGCGCCGGCTCGGGTACGCCGGACCGAACCCGACCGCCCGGTCGCTGCGCCGGGGCCGGGCGGGCGCGATCGGCGTGCTGTTCACCGACAACCTGACCAAGGCGTTCGTCGATCCGTACGCGGTGGCGTTCCTCGAGGGACTGTCCGCCGCCGCCGAGCAGCGCAGCACCGGCCTCCTGCTCGTACCGCTGTCCCTGGACGACGTGGCGGGCGCGGAGCGGGCGCTCAACGAGGCGGCGGTCGACGGCTTCTGTGTGTACTGCACCCAGGACTGGCGCGGCTCGCTGGACGTCATCCGTCGCCGGGGCCTGCCGGTGGTGACCACGGAGAACCCCGCCGAGGCCGGCCCGGACTCGTTCGTCGTGTCGATCGACGAGCGCGCGGCGACACGCAGTGCCGGGGAGCATGTCACCGCCTTCGGTCACCGGCGCCTGGCCATCGTCACCGACATGGCCGTCGCCCCGGAGGAGCGCAGGCGGAGCCGGGTTTTGGCGGAGCCGAGCACCGCCGACGCAGCCCAGTCTCCGAGCAAGAAGCCCAGCGGCCTGGTGTTGCTGGACGAGCCCGAGCAGATCCCGTTCTACCTGAGCCGGGAGCGGGCGATCGGGGTGCGCGACGCGCTGGTCGCGGCCGGCGGCTCCTGGTCGGACGTCCTGGTCGTCAACGCCCCGGCCAACTCGCGGGCGGCCGCCGCCGTGGCGATCGCCGACGCGCTGGACCGCGAGGACCGGGCGACCGCGGTGCTGGCCTTCAGTGACCTGATGGCGCTCGGAGTGCTCGACGCGCTCGCCGATCGGGGCCTGCGACCCGGGCGCGACGTATCGGTCGTCGGCTTCGACGACATCCCGGAGGCGGCCGGCGCGGGGCTCACGACGGTACGCCAGCCCACCCGCGACAAGGGGCGCATCGCCGGCGAACTGCTGCTCGACACGCCCGAGGACCCGGAGCGGCGCCAGGTGGTGCTGCCCACCCAACTGATCGTCCGGTCCAGCACGGGACCGGTACCACGCTCACACTAGGAGTAGCAATGAACATGCTCACCGGAGTCGCCGCCGTCAACGCGACGCGCTCACTCGCCCAGTCGGCCCTGCCCGACGCTCCCACGATCCCGGAGCGGGAGCCGACACCGCGGCTGCCGGCCACCCGGCGCGCGATGGCCACGGGCCTTCGCTGGGCGGCCAACCGCATCGAACCCTGCAAGCAACCCCGGCTCGCCTGAGCCGGCCTGAGCCCGGCCTCACGGACGCCGCGCGACGCACCCGCGTCGCGCGGCGTTCCGCTGTCCCGCGTCGCCGTGCTGCGCGCGCCGTCCAATGCGCGCAGGCGCCGGGCGATCCATCGATCGACCTGTCCTGATGATCGACTTGGAATTGTCGCTGCAACACCTTGACACATAGGCGATGCCGGCCGTACACATCTCGAATAGAGAGCGCTCTCTGCGTCCATCCGTCCCAGTATCCGTCCCAACCCATCCGGCCTGTCACACGACCGCGTCGCGGCACGCGCCGCCTCGCGGCCCTGTCACACCCTGCCGCCGGAACCTAGAGCGCGCGTCCCCGCGCTGAAGGGAAGGCACCGTGTTCGTCACAAGGCGCCGCAATCGCATACGCGGCCACCGGCCGAGAGCCCGTTCGATCCTGGTCACCCTGTCGCTGGTCGCCGCCGGGCTGACCGGCATCGTGACCACGACCATCCTGTCGGCCCCCGCGGCACTCGCCGACCCGGTGCCGCCGGCACCGACGGGCTGGACCACGGTCTTCGGCGACGACTTCGCAGGCCCCGCCGGTTCCGCGCCGTCGGCGGCGAACTGGTTCTACGACATCGGTACCGGATTCGGCACCGGCGAGAAGGAACAGACCACCAACTCCACCAACAACGTGTACCTGGACGGCAACGGCCACCTCGTGTTGAAGGCCATCAACAGCGGCGGTACCTGGACGTCGGGCCGCATCGAGAGCACCCGTGACGACTTCCAGGCGCCGGCCGGCGGGAAGCTGGAGATGATCGCCTCGATCCAGCAGCCGAACCCGGCCAACGGTCTGGGGTACTGGCCGGCGTTCTGGGCGCTGGGCGCGCCGATGCGCACCGGTGGCGGCTGGCCGCAGTCCGGTGAGATCGACATGATGGAGGACGTCAACGCGCTCAACGAGGCGTCGCAGACCCTGCACACCAGCGGCCCCAGCCCGGGTCACGCGCTGATCGCCTGCCCGGGCGCGGGCTCCAGCTGCCAGACCGGGTACCACACGTACGCCGTCATCATCGACCGCACCAACACGAGCGCCGAGACCCTGCAGTTCCTCATGGACGGCGTGGTCGAGAGCACCATCACCGAGGCGTCGGTCGGCGTGGCCGCCTGGCAGGCCGCCATCGACCACGGGTTCTTCATCATCTGGGACCTGGCCATGGGCGGCAACTACCCGGACGGGATCCAGGGCTCCACGACACCGACCTCGGCCACCACGTCCGGTGGGACCCTGAGCGCCGCGTGGGTCGCGGTGTACGAGCAGGGCGGCAACTCGACTCCGTCGGGCCAGCCGACCGCCACCGGTACCGTCAAGGGCCTGAACGGGTTGTGCCTGGGCAACCAGAACTCGCTGAACGTGGCGAGCAACCCGATCAACGTGGCCGCCTGCAACGGCGGAGCCGGCCAGAGCTGGTCGCCGTACACCGACGGCACGCTGCGTACCCAGGGCGGCTGCCTGGACGTGGTGGCCGCGGGGAAGACCAGCGGAACCAACGTCGACTGGTACCCGTGCAACGCGACCGCGGCACAGAACTGGACCGCGCAGGCAAACGGTGAACTGGTCAACCCGAACTCCGGACTGTGCCTCACGGTGCCGGGTGGCAACACCGGTTCCCGGCTGGACATCGAGACCTGTACCGGTTCGGCGCAGCAGCTCTGGACGCCGCCCAGCGGTGGCGGCGGCGGCAACACCGTCACGGTCACCAACCCGGGCAACCAGACCGGTACCGTCGGCGCCGCGGCGAGCCTGTCGATCCACGCGACGGACTCGGCGTCGGGGCAGACGCTGACCTACAGCGCCAGCGGGCTGCCCGCCGGGCTGAGCATCAACGCGTCGACCGGTGTCATCTCCGGTACCCCGACGGCGGCCGGCACCTCCAAC
>Ga0157369_10005725_pt1 | contig 14437 bp, 11 predicted proteins | sample C25metaG_FD_113461 | JGI IMG/M metagenome (GOLD analysis project Ga0157369, IMG submission 113461) | Corn rhizosphere microbial communities from Kellogg Biological Station, Michigan, USA - C2-5 metaG | ecosystem: Host-associated > Plants > Roots > Rhizosphere > Soil | place: USA: Michigan...
ATCGACGTTCGGCTGGATCAGCGTGCCGCCAGTTTGCATTTCGGTAATGAAGGCGCCGTCAAGGAACCAGCCGACCTGGTTGGGCGCGGCACCGTTGATGTAGACGTTTACCGAAGACGATCGAATCGAACTGCCGCCCGTACGAGTGCCCTGGCCGCCCGGTGTGTACGTTGCGCCGGGCGTCAGGTTGGTGAGTTGCCAGAAACTTCTGCCATTCAGAGGCATGCGCTCCACAGAAGTAGTATTGACGACCTGGCCGACGGCAGATTCGGACGTTTCGACCATCGGCGCCAAAGTATCGACGGTAATTTGCTGCTCAACGCCGCCAACCTGAAGCGTTGCGTCGACCATCGCCCGCTGCGCGACCTGCAATTCAAGGTCGGAAATAGTAAAGGTCTTGAACCCGGCCATGCGAATGGTGACGGAGTAGTGGGCGGCCGGCAAGTCGGGCAGAACGTAGTTCCCACCTGAGTTAGTGACGGCGGAGCGGACTACGTGCGTGCCTGTGTTCTGAGCTTCGACTTTGGCACCGACCACGACGCCGCCGGAAGAGTCCGTGACGGTGCCAACGAGTGTAGCGTTCGAAATCTGGGCGACCGCGATGGCCGGAAACAAGCAAATAGCAAGAATCTTCGTAAACGTTTTCATCACATCCAGCTCCCTCGGTGCGGTCGGTCCAGCCAGCCGTTGGCTTCTGAATCGCCTGTAATCTGCTCCTTTTCCGCATCCCAATGCAGGCTGCGGCCCAGGCGCGTGGAGATATTGCCGAGATGGCACATCACGGCCGAAAGATGACCTTCCTCGACATCGGCATTGGGCTTGCGGCGCGTTTTTATGCAGTCCAGAAAATTACGGGCATGTGCCCCGTTCAAATCTGTCCCATCAGCATGCAACGGCTCCATCAAAGGCTTTTTCGCCTCCATTTCCGGCTTGACTTCGAAGCCTCCGCGCGTGAGGCTCAGCATGCCTTTGGTGCCGAAGATGTCGAGCGTAAAGGGCGCGCCTTGCGAGATTTCGCTCGACGTCCAGGTCACCACCACGCCGGGAAATTGATAGGTGACTTCCTGTACGTCGGGTGTTTCGCCGCCGTCTTTCAATGCATAGCGGCCCCCGGCTCCGGATATCGAAATTGGAGCTTTTGCCCCGACGATCCAGCGCGCGATATCGAGATGATGGGCTCCCCAGTTCGTCATCTGGCCGCCTGAATAATCCCAGAACCAGCGGAAGTTATAAATACAACGAAAGGGATCGAACGGACGCTTTGGCGCCGGTCCGAGCCACATGTCCCAATCGAGTTGATCGGTCAATCCGGATTGGAGGGCAGTCGGCTTCAGCCCGGGATAGATATTGCGCTGCATGCCGGCGCGAATGCGGTGGACATCACCGATGCCGCCATCCTGAATCAACTTCACCGCCTGGGCATAGTGGGCGCCGGAGCGCTGCTGGCTGCCGGCCTGCACGATGCGATTGTGCTGGCGAGCGGCCGCAACCATCTTGCGTCCTTCGACGACGGTGAGCGAAAGTGGCTTTTCGCAGTAGACGTCCTTGCCGGCCTGGCAGGCGGCAATCGTTATCGCCGCATGCCAGTGATCCGGCACGGCAACGATCACGGCATCGATGTCCTTACGGTCGAGCACCTCGCGGAAGTCTTTGTGTGCTTTGGCACGGCCTTGGGTCATTGCGACGCCCTGCTCCCGAAACGGCTGGTAGACGTCGCACACCGCCACCGGATCCACTTCGGGCTGCTTAAGGAAGGTCTCCCAGTCCTGACGGCCTCGTCCCCCGGAACCGATCAGGCCGAAGCGAAGACGGTCGTTGGCCCCCTGGATGTGGGCCGCGCTCAGCGCGCCTAGGGCCACTGCCGAATAGGCGAAGTGACGCCGGGTGGGATTATTCATGCGCTTGATACCATACCTATGCTAAGCATCATTGTTGGAAACGTTTCCGAATGTCAAGGGTAATTTCCAGAAGACAATTCACACAGCTTCTTGCCGCGGCTCCGGCGATTCATCGTCCTTTGCCGACGGCCATTCAGGTAACGGAAGTCGAACCGTCCTTCGAGGACTACCAGTATCGGGCGCCCATGAAGTTTGGCGGGTCGGTAGTCACCCGGGTTACGCTCCTGAACGTCCGCACAGCGGTGCAAGGACGCGATGGAAGAGTGGCTCATGGATTCGGATCGATGCCGCTCGGCAATGTCTGGTCTTTCCCGTCGAAAAAATTGACGTACGATCAGACGCTTCGCGCGATGAAAGATCTCGCGGGCAGCATTGCCAGACTGATACCGCGCAATCGGGAATGGGGCCATCCGATCGATCTGAATGTCGCACTGGAGCCGCAATTTCTGGCAGCGGCGAGTGAAATTTCGGGCACGTTGCAGCAGCCGATCCCGGAACTCTGCACGCTGGTGACAGCCAGCCCGTTCGATGCCGCGATTCACGATGCCTATGGGAAGCTGCATAAACGCAATGCTTTTCAGACAATCGGCCCGGAATTTCTCCCGCACACCCTCGAACACTACCTGGGTCCGGAATTTCGGGGCGAGACTCTCGAGCGCTACATATTGCCGGCCGCTAAGCCGGCGCTGCCACTCTATCACCTGGTAGGTGCGGTGGATCCGATCGCGGCCGCGGACGTAACCCATCCGCTCCACGATGGCCTGCCGGAGACGCTGCCCGAATGGATCCGCTACAACGGCATCACGCATATCAAGATCAAGTTGAATGGAGACGATCGCGGCTGGGATCTGAAGCGTGTTATCCGCGTCGATGAAGCCGCTTCGAAGACCGGCGGCCAGCATGTCTATTCGCTCGACTTCAACGAGAAGTGTCCCAATGTGGAATATCTGCTCGATTTCTTGAGGGAACTCAAGGACCGTTCGCCGGCGGCCTACCGCCGTTTGCAGTATGTGGAGCAACCGACCGCGCGGGATTTGAAGGCCAATCCGCAAAACCAGGTGCACGCAGCGGCGAAACTGATTCCGGTGGTGATCGACGAATCGCTTACAGGACAGGCAGCATTTTTGCAAGCACTCGAGATGGGCTATTCGGGCGCAGCGCTCAAGGCTTGTAAAGGACAGAGCCAGTCGCTGCTGATGGCGGCACTGGGACAAAAACGAAAAGTGTTTTTGTGCGTGCAGGATTTGACCTGTCCCGGCGCATCGCTGGTGCATTCGGTGTCGCTGGCAGCGCACGTGGGACCGGTGCAAGCGATCGAAGCGAATGCGCGGCAATACGTGCCGGCGGCAAATCGCGGTTGGGAGAAACGTTTTCCGGGCATCTTCGCAGTGAGAGACGGAATGGTTCGCACGGCAGGGATCGATGGGCCGGGTTTGGGCGCAGTTCCGGTGTGAGTGCAAGGGCGAACTCAGAAGAAGTCAGGAGAGGGGAGTAGCCAGAAGGTGAGCGGTGTCGGCTAGCCGTTCCTGGCGCGCGGTAAGCGTTTGCTGGTGGTAGACCTTGGCTTCGGAGAGCGCGACGGCCCATTTGTGGTGGTCTTGCTTCATCCGATGCTGCTCTTGTTTGCGGGTGTGCTCTTCCTGTTTGCGCTTTTGCGATTCGAAGCCAATTTCTGCTTTGCGCTTTTCGGCTCTTAGCTTTAGCAGGTCGTTCAGGCACTTGTGGAAAGCTCTCTCGTGGGTGGTTTGGTAGCGCAGGTAGAGGGCGAGGCGTTTTTCGTCTATGGAGCCATCGTCGGCGAAGCAATTTCCTTGCAGGAGCCCAGCGCGGTTGCGCAACCAATGGTGCTGAGCCATGCGCTCGACCAAAATCATTTCGGTGCGGCTTATGGGGCGGTGCTCGCTTTTCAGGTCGACGACGAGCTGGTCATATTCCTTCGCGCTCTCCCACGGTAGAAGCACGAACATGCCGCCGTTGTAGGTGAGGCCATGGCTGGTGTGGTTACGGGAGGATGCGGCTTTGCCTTCTTCCGTCCTGGGACCGGTGGACAGTTGTGAATTTGCGCGGTTGGCTGCAACTTGAGCCTGAGTGGACACAGTTCGGAGGACTCCTTGAAACGGAAATGAAAAAGCGCCTCAAGACCGGAATGGGCCTGAGGCGCTTCTTTGAGACCAGTTTAGCAGGCCATTCCAAGCGATTCTTTATAAGTAATTGAAAGAAAAGGAGAAGTTCGTTGTGACTGGATCAGGGAGCCGATGCAGATTCGGGCGGAAAGTAAAGTCACTGGACGCGCTCCAACATCTGGCCCGTCCAGCCAAGAAAGCTCGCGAGACCGATACGCAATAGTCACGGGAGTGCCTGAGTCACACCGCAACGCCACAACCCTCGTTGCTGCTGTGATAATCACGTTCACAGACACGGTATGGTTCTGATTGTTTTCTTCCGAGGAATTAATGTCGGAGGGCACAGGACTTTTCGGCCAAGCGTGCTCGCAAGAGAGCTGGGTGCCTTCGACGTTGTGAATGTCGGCGCTGCAGGAACACTTGTCGTTCGAAAGCCTGGGTCACGCTCGAAGTTCATTGCTGAACTGCGCCGAAAGCTGCCGTTTAAAGCCGAGATCGCGTTCTGCAACGGTAAGGATCTTATCCGATTGCAAATGGAGAATCCTTTTGGAGTTGAGCCATCACGCCCGGACGCTGTTCGATTTGTGAGCGTCCTGTCCAAAACCGGTCGCGACAAGGTTACCCTTCCGGTCGCAGTTCCGGAAGGTGGAGAGTGGTTCGTACGAATCCTCGGGTCGAAAAATCGATTGGTGTTTGGAGTGTATCGGCGCCACATGAAGACGATCGGCTATCTTGGCCAGATCGATAAACTATTCGGCGCACCGGCGACGACACGCAGTTGGAACACAATACTTGCAGTGCTGCGGATTTTGAAAGCCCAGGAACCGGCAAAGTAACGGAATGCGTCCGCTGATGGCCTATTGAAAGGATAATTTACTTCTAGAGCACGCAACCGCTAGATGTTAGCTCGTTCATGACGGGCCAACCGTACACAATTGACCGGTTGGCCGGCGAACCGGATAGAAACCGGTGACAAGCCGTTGTTGATCGGTCAAGAAAAGTTAGGATGGAACTTTCTTGCTAGGGCGTCGGCTTTGTCTAGCTGGAGCTTCGCCGGTTTCTTTTTTGGATCCCGCCGCACTTCAGTTTGTGCGTGAAGGTGGTGTTGCTCGATACAAAATTTAAGGTGATTCCATTCTTCGTCGCCAGGGCTGTAGTCTGCATCCTCTGCATCGAGGCGTGAAAGCAGTTGCGATTTGATGGGGTCGTGTGCGAACCTTGCGACTGCTTTCTTGAGAGTGTCACGCTCGTCCGAACTCGGTCTGAAGTGGGACATTGTTGACCGCTGCCGATGGTATCACTTATTCGAGATCGCCGCTCATCCATAGCGATACGCAGCAAACGATCTGCGGCTTCGGCGTTGATAAAAAATCGAGGTGATATCGGCCTATGAGGGCTGTCTGGTCAGCTGCGAGATTATTTCCGCGTCGCCATTCAGACGCTATCGCGCCTTCCGCTTTCCAAGACGTCAGGTTCCCTGCCTGTGATCCAACTACGCCGGCTGGTTCTTGGTTCCACTGACGATAAGAACCTGAGCCGGGAAACTCATCCCTCGACCTGTGGAGTACTCACGAAAAGCTTCGAGCGATTGATGCTTGACTTGAGCTAACTGCTCGCTTGAAAGCGTGGCGACCTTTTCACGAAGCTTCTCAGATATCTCGTATCGCAGTGTCCAAAAGTCTTCCACTGAGATCGGCGCGTCTATTGTGAATTGCAGAAGGCGCTCGGATGGAGCCATTGTGCCAGCCTTGCCAAGAAGGTCTCGTAACATGCCCGGGCTAGCAAAGCGGAATGCGTCCGGAGCATCGGGCGCAGGCGGTGGCGAATCAACATATCGTTCGACGGCTCGCTGCAGCGTGTAGAAAAAAGGATTTGTTTCTGCGAAATACCAGGCCGCCAAGGCTAGTTTCCGTCCGGGCTTGAGCACTCTCAACATGTCGCGAACTGCGTCAACGGGCGACGGAAAGAACATCACACCGAAGCGGCTGATCACAGCATCGAAGGTATCCGCTGGGAACGGTAAATGGTCCGCAAGGGCGACATCAAATTGTGTATTCCTGAACCCAAGACGGTCTGCCGCTCGGCGAGCGGCTGCCACCATCTCCGGAACCGGATCGACGCCAAAGACCTTACCTGTGGGTCCGACCGAGGCAGCGATGCTTAGGGCCGGCTCTCCGGGACCCGTAGCAATATCCAGAACTGCGTGTCCACTGCCAATCAGCCCATCCTCGACAAGAGCTTGCGTGACCGGCGAAAACATGTGCCGGATAATTTCGCGGTGCTTCTCCCAGAACGGCGCGGCGCCACTCCATCCGTTAATAACCGCCTGGTCGGATTGCATCAGCGCAAGTATAGCTAGCGGGCGGTTGACGTTCATCGACCTTTCCATTGTTACCAAGTAGTGGAAAGGTTACCGACAATCTGGAAACAATTGAAGCCTTGACCGATCTGAGCACGATTCATGAACGACTCACTTCTCCCGAAGTGCGCGTTACCCAACGAGTGGATGAGCCGTATGTTGCGGTAGAGCTACTTCCGCTCCCACGCGATCTTGCCGTCGATGAGTACTATGACCGGTTCGATTCGGCGGATCTCGTCCTCCGGACACGTTAGATAATCGCGATCGATGACTACGAGGTCGGCGAACTTGCCGGGTTCGATCGAACCGCGCTTATCCTCGGCGAACTGCAGCCATGCGGCCCAGATGGTGTGGGTTTTCAAGGCTTCTTCGCGGGTGATCTTTTGCTCGGGGTGGAGCGCGCGGCCGTCGGTCATCTCGCGTGACACTTCGGTCCACATGCTTACGAAAGGGTTATACGGATTGACCGAGCGGTTCTTGTCGTGGCCGATCATGTGATCGCTTCCCGCGGCGACCTTGATGCCGGCGTCCAGATAGGATCGCAGCGGAAAGAACCAGCGCAAGCCGTCGTTGCCGAAAACCTTTTCGAGCGCGGGCCCGTCGAGATAGAGCCACTGCGATTGCGTGTCGGCGGCGATGTCCATCTTCTTCATGCGGGCGATTGCTCCCGGGCTCTGAAAGCTCGCGTGCATCACGAACGAGCGGGTGGGCGAAATAGGCTTTTCGCGATCGAGCGCCGCAAGCGTGTCGAGCCAGGCGTCGATGGCGCCGCCGCCCTGATCGTGAGTGGTGAGCTGCCATCCGCGGTTGCGGGCGGCGCGCATGACGGCGAGCAGCTTTGCGGGAGCGATGAAGAGCTGGCCGCGATCATCGGGGTCGGTTTTCGCGTACAGTTGCTTTCCGAATGCTCCATACGGTTGCCGCTGATACGCAGTGCCGATAGTCATCCCGCCATCGAGGGTCAGCTTGAACGTGCTGAAGCGAAGCCAGTCGTCGCCGGAGCCCCGGGTGTAGCGAGCCGTCTCGATCGCTCGGATCAGTTCATCGGTTGGTTGCGATGCATCCGGCCTCCACGTCATCGAGACACGTAAAGGCAGTCTTCCGGAGTCGTGAAGCCTTTCGTACAGCCCAATCTGCTCGTGATCGACGGCCCGGTCGCCGACTCCCGTCAGCCCGGCGGCGACGTAGCGCTTCAACTGATCTTCGAGCGCGCGGAGCTTTTCCTCATCGGTGAAATGGCCGCCGAGGCTGATTCCTTTGAGGAGCGCCTGCGCGTTTTTCAAGACTCCGTTGGGCTCGCCATTCGCATCCTTGCCGATTTCGCCACCGGGCGGATTTGGCGTGTCCCGATCGATGCCGCACTTCTGCAACGCCGCGCTGTTCAGGATAACGACGTAGCTTGCATCGAAGACGACGGGATGATCGGTGATGACGTCGAGCACGTCTTTCGTCGGCATCCGCAGTTCCTCGAGTCTCGTGGGGAACGTGCGAGGCACGACAATCCATTCGCCTTTCGGAGTCGTCTTCGCCTTTTCGCGCAGGAAGCGCTGGACCGCGGCGTACGAGTCGAGCGGGGGCAGGGGCGCGCGGAACTCACTAAGACCGGCTTCGAGCGCATGCACGTGACTATCGATGAGTCCAGGCAGCACGGTCCGGCCGTGCAGGTCGATCATTTTTGTATTCGCCGCCCGCGTTGCGACAGCGGCCTCGTCGGTGCCGACGGCGAGCACCCGTCCTCCGCTGACCACGACCGCGTGCGCGATCGAGAACGCAGGATCAACGGTCACGATCTTGCCGTTGTACAGGATCACGTCGGGATCAGCCGCAATCAGTGCGGAGGAGAACAGAAGCGCGGGGACAATCTTCATGATGACGCGAGTTATTTTACTTCGGAACAGATCGTACATGCCGCAAACCCTCAGACCACGGCGCTGCTCATCCCGCGCCACCCAAGTTCGAGACTGTGGAAGAGGAGCGGCGGCATCGTAAGCAGCAGCTCGCCAGCGGAAACATTGAACACCTCGGTTCCGGTCGGACAACGGACTACCCTTCCATAATCAGGCTAATGAAAGAGTAGCCGACGATGCTGGAAGTGATCCGAGGAATATGGTTGCCGTTGACGTACCGTGCAGCTTATGCAGGCGTTGACCTTACGACCAGATGGATGCTTCTTCTGAACGACTACCACTGGGCGGATTAGCTGAGTAGAGTCTCAATTCACGAGCAGATCTCGACGTAACCTTTGCGCGAGAGCTTGACGGTGATGAACAGGCTGTCTTGCCTCGGTACGACTACGTCCGTCTCCACATCTTGATGAATCTTGTCTAGCTCTGTATAATCTTCGTCTGTGACCCGGACTAGGTACCGTCCGGGAGGGATGTTCGACACCTCGAAAAAGCCCTTCTTCATGGAGCGCACAGTGAGCATGGGATTCTTCTCGCCGGGACGTCGCCATTCAATTCTCATTCCTCGAAGGCCGTGTCTAGATATGCTATCCACGACCATGCCTTGCGCCGGAGGCCCCGGCTTGTTGTTGTATTCAATCTGATCGGGAGGCTCGCAGCCCAAGACCCCTGGCTGTAGTGTCACCAGCAATGGTCGCTCTTGCTCGGTCGCGATGTCCTCCTTTCCAGTCCAAATCTTGAAAGTGAATGCTTCAATGCGAATCTTGTAGTTTCCGGAGGAAAGGTTGGCGAAGTTCGCCGTGCCATCCGCATCTGTAAACGCTGTTTGAGATGCGCGCCCCGAAGAAACTTCAATTTTGGCTTTGGCGACGTTCTCGTGTAGGGAACTCACGATGTGGACGCGGAACAGCGGTATGGTTTCGGCATTTCCTGGTTGCGGGAATGCCAGTATTGCACCCGTGAGTGAAGTAAGCCAGAAAGCTATGCTTCCTGCGACAGGAATGACCAAGGCAGTTCGAAGCGTGTGACAGGCAAACACTGTCCATGGGCGCGGCTGCGATTGCGTGCCTGCTGCGCGAGACAAGAATTGTAGATCTCGATTTGCCATCTATTCGCGAGTTTAATGCCCCTTGAACGCGATGTCAGTACCGTACGATCTATCCCCATCAGGGGCCGCTGACAAGGAGAAGTTTGGTAGCAAGTCAAGGTTGGACGCTTCTGCTCCCGAACAACGAGTAACTCGGACAATAGGGGAAGAGTAGCCGGCGATAGGCTCCGGAACCGAGTGGCGTCATGCTCCACCGTGTACCCTGCTGGTTTGGATCTTTCCTGAATGCCGCGCGGTTTTGGGAGCTAGTCCGTCGAACCCATGGTGCGACTCTGGGATCATACTCCGGTGGAGTCCTCTGATATTTCGCTCTAACACAGACGAAAAAAGGAATTTATGGAATATCTGATCGGGGTTGGGCTGGCACTTGTGGTGTGTGCCTTCGCCATGTTGGCCGGATTTGATCGCGACCGCGTCTTCTATCCGACGCTGCTGACCGTGATTGCCACGTATTACATTTTGTTTGCCGTTATGGCGAGCTCCACGCCAGCCCTGATCATCGAGTCCGCGGTGGCGGGCACATTTCTCGTCCTAGCGGTGGCAGGCTTCAAGAAGAACCTATGGTGGGTAGTAGCCGCGCTCGCCGGACACGGCGTATTCGACTTCTTTCATCAACTGTTCATTCACAACCCGGGTGTTCCGATGTGGTGGCCCGGCTTCTGCCTTTCCTTCGACATTCTCGCTGGCGGTTTCCTTGCCATGCTGCTAATGCGGCGTTCCGGATTCGCACTAACGACTTAGAACCACGCACTGTATTGGCTTGGCCACTCTTAACGCCGTGGCGATTGGAATCCAGTTTGACGGTTTGTGGTCTGCCCGTAGGATCCGTTCTTCTAATAGTCGGTCTTCTGAATCGTATGTCATCTGGTACCGCTCTATCGACTCCTGACCATCATCCCAAGTATGGGTTGTTGTTTCAGGTTGCGGCTCGCGGTTGCGAACGAGTCACGGGCCATCCGAAAATTGGGGGGATCGATGCCAACTATCGATCGTATCTGGCGGACACTGTCTGATGGCCGGAACGTGCAAGAACTAGATGTCTAGTGACAAGAGAGAAGACCTATTGTCTGGCAGTTGAGTCATTGGCGTGTAGGCTCAAATCGTAACGTCGTTGCCCATAGGAGTAAAAATATGCCCGTACACCTTCGCGCCAGTGTTGTTGCTCTCCTCCTCACCTTGCTGATCGTCGGGGGCTATCACCGCATAGGGTCCCAGCGTTCTGGGGAGCCTCTGGACCGTACCAAAGAAGGCTGGCCGCTCCTGATCGGAATCCGCCTGACGGGCTTGCTCACCATTGCGGTCACCCTCGCCAGCTTGGCGAAGCCGGCTTGGTTTGTCTGGGCTTCCTACCCCCTTCCTGTGACGGCGCGCTGGGTAGGGGTAGCAGGTCTCGCCGGTAGTGTTGTCTGGTTGGTCTGGATGTTTCATACCCTGGGGCGAAACCTGACCGACACCGTGGTGACACGTCGCGATGCCTTTTTCGTGAACTACGGTCCGTATCGCTGGGTGAGGAATCCGATGTACACGGGAATTCTTTTGCTGGGAATAAGCTTGGGGCTGGCGCTCACAAGCTGGCTGCTGCCCGTGGCCACCGGCGTCATGTTCACGCTATTGGCCCTGCGAACCCACACGGAGGAGCGGCACCTGATCGAGCGCTTCGGCGATCAGTACCGTAGCTATATGCAGCGCGTCGGACGCTTTCTCCCGAGGCTGCCGAACTGACTCCTTGCCTAGTTGTATCTTTGGCCCAGCTGAAGTAGCTACCAGATGGCCGACAACTCTTGTCGTTGGCAATGTGACGTAGCTAGATAGGCGGTTCTAAAAGATGGGGCCGCCCGATGGGTGGGAAAATCCATCTATGATCCAAGTCATGAAGGTATACGTGGTCCTGGTCGTCTGCGCGACTTACCTCGTTGCCCAAGCTCCCCATGAAGGCAATTTCGTTATTTCTGAGTTCAAATTCGCCGACGGCGAACGCCTTGCAAAGCTGAACCTGCATTACATGACATTTGGTCAACCGAAGCGCGATGACGAAGGTCATGTCACAAACGCGGTTCTCATCATGCATGGCACGGGCGGCAGCGGGAAACAGTTCCTGGTGCCTGAATTCCATGACGTGTTGTTTCAAGCGGGCCAGCTCTTGAATATATCGAAATACTACATCATCCTGCCGGACGATATCGGACACGGCGGTTCGTCCAAGCCGAGCGATGGCCTGCGCGGACATTTCCCGCACTATCAATATGCAGACATGGTCAATGCCGAATACCGCCTCGTGACCGAGGGCCTGCATGTCGATCATTTACGGCTGGTGATGGGCACCTCTATGGGGTGCATGCATTCGTGGATGTGGGCGGAGCGCTATCCCAATCGGATGGATGCGGTGATGCCGCTGGCGTGCTTACCCGTTCCGATCGCGGGCCGAAATCGCATGTTCCGCGACATGTTGATGGATTCGATTCGCAATGACCCTATGTGGAAGAACGGTGACTATAAGGACGAGCCGGCTGGACTTACGGGTGCGATCTACATGCTGATAATCGCCGGGAGCGCACCCATACAGATGCAAAAGATCGCGTCGACCCCGCGGCTGGCAGACGAATATTTGGCGCGGCAGGTGGAACAGCGTAGAAAAACGACGGATGCGAACGACCTTCTATATGCAACCGCGTCATCGCGCGACTACGACCCTTCGAAGAATCTGGAAAAGATTCAAGCCCCGGTGATGTTTGTCAATTCCGCGGATGACTTCATCAACCCGCCCGAACTGGGCATAGCTGAGCGCGAGATCAAGCGTGTTAAGCGTGGCAAATTCATTCTGCTTCCGGTGAGTGAGCAAACGCATGGTCACGGCACACACACCTGGGCCGGCGTTTGGAAGCAGTATTTAGCGGAACTGTTGCAGGAGTCGGCAGCAACGGCAGAGGGGAAGATCCCGAAGACTTTCTGAGACTGCCCGGTCGCACGAGCGTCAGCGAGCAACAACCAGACCGATGCTGCCAGTTTCCTTATCACGGGTAACCCGGACAATGAACTGATTCCGCGATCTTGGCCCAATGGATGGACGCCGACAATTGCTCAGAAATTCACTCGCAAGCCGAGCCGCAGCCATGCGACCAGTTTATTTGATTTGGCAGATTCCAGGATTCGCCGCGGTAAGCAGCCTGGTCCGGGTGATATATGCAGCACGGCTATTAGCTTGCCACGGGGATAGTATTCGATGGCAAGTATCGGGAACCCGGATGATTGTTCCGAGGCCTCGTGCGGCGCCCCTAGGCGAGCAACAACGAGGCATCGGCGAGCGAGAGCACTGTGGTGCGCGAATCGAATGCGGTAGAAAACAGATGATCGTGCACGACCTGATCCGGGTCGTAGCAGCAATCCTTGACCGTGAACAAGCGGAAGTCTGCATCGCTTGCGTACGCAACCGACGACAGCACGACACCGGTCGAGGCTATGCCCACCATGACCAGCGTATCGACACCCTGCGCGGAAAGACACGCCTGCAGATCGGTACCAAAGAACACACTGGCACGATGGGCAATGATGAGCGGTTCGTTGGCCCGCTGGCCGAGTTCCGGCGCGATCTTGTCATCGATGAAAAGGCCGAGTTGCTTGACCTCCTGCCCGTTCTTGTTCAACGGACTGACTTCCGGATAGCCTGGAGCGAACTGGATCTTGGCGAAATAGACGCTGACGCTTTTGGCCCGCGCAGCGTCACACAGCTTGCGCGTATCGGCGAGCAAAGTGGGGGCGACCGATGGAAACAGCCCCAGGATATCGGTCTGATAATGCATGACCACCAAAGCGGTTTGCGCTGGAACGATCACCGGAATCTGCGTGTTCGCGCTCTGCGCGAAGGCCGCGCGTCCCGCGCCCGGTTGACGATGATCTGCGGGATCGACGGATCCAAATTCATTGCGTGGTGACATAAGGGCTCCTCGACAAGGAAAAGACGATCATTTTACCGTGACCATCATGCGGCGAAGTCTTAGAACACGAAGCATGGTCGGAATTTAAGCCTCTATAGTCAGGATTGCCTACTGGCGTGTACGAGAGCGCCGCAGCCACGCGAGAGCGCGGTGAGGCGGGCCCAAGGTACCTGGCGGAGAATCACGATGTTCACGGCTGTGACACTGGCCATGACAGCCGTAATCTGTAACGCAGCCAAGAAGGGATCAACTTGACCGGGCAACGCACTGATCTGCCACACATTGAAAAGTCCGGCCTGTGTGGGTCGGGCATGCGTTTGTGATCGAAACTGCACTGATCGTTGGTATTCTTGAGCGCCTTGCCGCAACTTTTGCTCACAGCAAGGTGCATAGGTCACCCGACCGCTAGACCAGTGATCAGAGGCTGCGTTGGACCACTACTGGAAGTAGTCCGGACACAATGTCCCGGAAACTCAAATCGGAGCCATCCAGAGTCTATTGGTTTGAAAGGCCGTTTAGCCGCTCCATCGTTCGATGTGGCCGAACTCGCTTTACATTTAGGACCACGGCTTGCTGGTATACCAATGGCCGTTAGCCGACCGACCATGAAGCTCGCCTACGCGACCATAGGCCTACTCCGCCGAGAAAAAAGCGCGGCGTAGCATTTGATCTGACTACACGTCGCTTCACGCCGTTGGCTGAAGCGCGAGCTTGCCGAGATGGTGTTCGTTGAGGCTGCGCTGAGCGTCGGCGGCACGCTCAAGCGTGAAGGTCCGCGCGATGTGGACTTCAAAGGGGCCGGCATCGATCAAACGATTGAGCTTTTCAAAAACCTGACGATTGGGTTGTCCGTTGTAGCTTTGTGCCTTTATATTCTTGGGAGCTTTCGGCGCGGGCTGGACGCCGTTCGGAAACGCTACGCGGCCGCCCTCACGTAATGCGGCCAGCGCTTGGTCGACCTCGGAACCGCCCGCGGTCACGAGCGCCGCGTCCACCCCTTGGGGAGCGAACGCGCGAGCGGCCGCGGGGATATCGTCCTTATGCCCGTCGACGGCGGCGTCAGCGCCCAGCTTTTTCGTCAGCTGCACGCCGTCTTCGCCGGAGGCTACCGCC
>Ga0157369_10005726_pt1 | contig 14436 bp, 16 predicted proteins | sample C25metaG_FD_113461 | JGI IMG/M metagenome (GOLD analysis project Ga0157369, IMG submission 113461) | Corn rhizosphere microbial communities from Kellogg Biological Station, Michigan, USA - C2-5 metaG | ecosystem: Host-associated > Plants > Roots > Rhizosphere > Soil | place: USA: Michigan...
AGCGGTGGCGTAGAGGCGGGCGGAACGAACCGGGCCAGGGACGTCGAGGACGCCGGACACGATCGGCGCCCGTTCGCCTTCGGAACCTATGCCGTCCGGGGTGATGAAGCGCCCCGACCAGTCCTCGGCACCGAGCAGCCCGGCCTCGACGACCGCCGTCCGGCCCCAGTCGCTCCACTGCTCGGCGCAAGCGACGCGAACCCGCACCTCAGAGCGCTCGCGTGAGGTGAGCGGAGGCGCGGGCCACGGCACCAGGACCTGTTCGGCGCCGTCCACGAGGTACGTCTGAGGGATGCCGTTGCGGGTGACCTCCACCTCGTAGGCGGTTTGGGTCCAGAGAGGGTGGGCGCGTGGCACGGTCCATGACAGTCGTGGGGTCGATGAGCCGATCCCCAGGACCGGCCCGGACTCGGTGCGGTGCTCGAAGCGCGGTGCACCCGGTGCGACGCAGGTCGGTGACATGGAGGGCTCCCGGACGTGGGCGTGGATGAGCGGAGCCGGGACGCCGGTATCCGCTCTGGGTGAGTGAGTGTCAGGAGGTGGTGATGGGTTGACCGTCACCTGCTGACGCGGAGGCGGTGCTGGCGGCCAGGGCCAACCGCTGGTTGCGGCGGATGCGCTGCTTGGCCGGGTCGGCCACGGGCGCAGCCATCTGCAGCCTGCGGGTGTAGGCGTGCCGGGGCGCCGTCGCCACCTGGTGCGCCTCCCCGATCTCGACGATCTCGCCTCGGTACAAGACGGCGATCCGGTCACTGATCTCGTTGACGACGCCGAGGTCGTGGCTGATGAACAGGTAGGCAACTCCCGTTGCCTCCTGGAGCTCCTTGAACAGCGTGAGCACCGTGGCCTGGGTCGTGACATCGAGTGCGCTGGTCGGTTCGTCACACACGATCACCGAGGGCCGCAGCGCCAGCGCGCGGGCGATCGCGATCCGTTGCCGCTGCCCACCGGAGAACTCCCGTGGGTAGCGGCTCCCGGCGTTGTCGGGCAGACCCACCGCGTCCAGGAGCTCGCGAACCCGTGCCCTGCCCTCGGTCACGCCGGCAGCGGCCAAGGGTTCGACGAGGATGCTCTCGACGGTCATGGACGGGTTCAGGGAGGAGTAGGGGTCCTGGAAGACAACCTGGATGTCCTTGGCGAGCTTCCGGCGCTCCCGGCGGGGCACGTTGCTGATCGCTCGGCCGCGGAGGTTGATCGTCCCGGTCGTCACCGGCGCCAGGCCGAGGATCGCCCGGCCGATGGTGGTCTTCCCGGATCCGGACTCCCCCACCAGGCTCAAGGTCTCTCCCGCCGCGAGGTCGAAGGAGACTCCGTGGATCACGGTGGTCGAGGATCCCCGACGCCCGGGGAACGTGACGACGAGGTCCTGCACCTGGAGGATCGGGGCCTTCGGTCCAGCGCCTGCGTGCTCGATGGGTGTCGTCATGGTCAGACCTCCATGAGCTCGACGGTGCGGGATGAGGCCAGGAGTTGTTGTGTGTACGGCTGGTTGGGTGCGGCGAAGAGGGAGTCGACGTCGGCCCGCTCGACGATGTTGCCGTCCTTCATGACGCTGACGACGTCGCAGATGTCCGCGACAACCCCGAGGTTGTGCGTGACGAGGATCATGGCCAGACCACGCTCGTGGTCCAGCTCTCGGAGGAGTTCCAGCACCTCGGCCTGGACGGTGACGTCGAGGGCGGTGGTCGGCTCGTCGGCGATGATGATGTCCGGGTCGGATGCGACCGCGCCGCAGATCAGAACGCGTTGAGCCATGCCGCCGGAGATCTCGTGCGGGTACAGGCGCAGAACGCGCTCGGGGTCGGTGATGCCGACCCGGACCAGCAGGTCCACGAGCAGCTTCTTTGCGTCCTTCTTGGGCATCGGCCGCGCCGCACGCAGGCCGCGGGAGAGTTGCGACCCGATGGTGAACGACGGATCGAGGTTCGACATCGGCTCCTGGGGGATGTAGGCGATCCGACGCCCCCGGGCCGCCCGCATCCTTGCCTCGTCCGCGAGGAGGTCCTCGCCGTCGAGCAGGATGCTCCCGCCAAGGATCACCGCCTCACGTGGCAGGATGCCGAGGGTCGAGAAGGCGATCTGGGACTTGCCGGAGCCGGATTCGCCGACCAGGCCGTGGATCTCGCCTCTCCGGACGTCCAGGTCGACACCGTGCACGACCTCGTTCACCCCGCCCTGGGCGTCGGGGTAGGCGATGCGCAGCCCGCGCACCGAGAGGATGACGTCGTCGGAACTGCCCACGAGGATCGAGTCGTTCACGGGCTGCTCCTCGCGCTGACGAGCAGAGGCGGCGACTATCTCGCGCCGCCGTCGCTTTGGGAGGACCTTGCTACGCGCCGACGACTGCAGTACGTCGCTCAGTGCATTTCCCAGCAGGATGAGGGCCAGGATGGTCAGGCTGACGGCGAGCGCGGGCCACACAACTCCCCAGGGGTTGTTGTAGATCCCGTTGAAGGAGTTCTGCAGGACGATGCCCCATGACGCCGAAGCGGGGTCGCCGAGGCCGAGGAAGGAGATGCCGGCCTCGATGCCGATTCCCGCTGCCATGACGAACGAGGTCTGGATGATCACTGGCGCCCGGACAGCCCACAACACGTGCCGGCCCACGATCCGGAAGTCCGACAGCCCGACCACACGGGCCGCGTCGACGTAGAGCTCGTTGCGGACGCCGAGGACGATTGCCCTGACCAGGCGGTAGTAGGTCGGAGCGACAATCACGCCGAAGACCGCCATGGCGACCGGGATATTGGGACCGGTCAAGGCGTACAGGGCGATGAGCAGGACGATGCCCGGCAGCGACATGATCACGTCGGAGACGAAGCCCACTGCCCCATCGAGGCGTCCTCGATAGAAGCCTGCGGCGAGACCGGTGGTCACGCCGATAGCGACCGAGACGATGACGACAATGAGGACGGCGACCACGGTCTGTCGTGAACCCCAGATGAGCCGCGACAGGATGTCGAGGCCCGCGCTGTCACCGCCGAGGAGGTGTCCGGGGGTCAACGGGGGCGCGTTCGTGGCGGCCAAGTCGGTTTCTTGCGGCCCCCAGGGCGCAACCCATGGAGCGAAGACGGCGACGAGGACGACCATCAAGAGAAGGACGAGGCACGGCGCGCCCAGCGGGTGGCGCAGCAGCAACCGGGTCACGGAGCGCCTGGGCGGCTCCTTGGCCAGCGAGACCTCGTCCTCCAGAGCGGTGCGCTCAGGTCCGGCGGTCATCGGGTCCTCGCCTTCGGGTTGAGGAACGTGATGGCCAGGTCGCCGGCGAAGTTGACGACCAGGACGATGACGACGACGACGAGCACCGTCCCCATGACCAGGGGAACGTCGCTGATCTGAGCTGCCATATTGGCCATCTGGCCCATGCCAGGAAGGGCGAACACCTGCTCGATGAACACGGCCCCGCCCAAGAGGCCGAACACGGTCAGGCTGAGCGCGGTGAGGCCGGGAGGAGCGGCGTTGCGTAGCACGTTCCGGAAGATGATCTCGCGTTCGGGAATGCCTCGGGCGCGCAGCGTGCGGACGTAGTCACGACCGAGCTGGTCGAGGACCGCCGTCCGGAACTGCGCGGCGGCCCCGGCGACGGCGCCGATCAGCAGGGCCAGCACGGGGAGGCTGATGGAGGCGAGCCACCCCGAGGGACTGACATTCGGGGACACGTACCCGGTGGCTGGGAACACGCGCCAGTGGATGGCGAAGGCGAACACCAGAGCGATGGCGATGATGAAGGCCGGCACCGCAGTTCCGAGGACGGAGATGAACTGCAGGACCCGATCCATCCACCCGCCCCTGACGGCCGCGGTGACCCCGAGGATCACGCTGAGTACGGCCGTCAGGAGGAGGGTGAGGAAGACCAGGGCCAGAGTCACCGGAACTCGGTTCGACAGGGCCGATGACACGGACTCGCTGGTGTAGAAGGAGTTGCCGAGGTCGCCGTGGGCTACACCCGAGAGCCACTGCCAGTACTGGACGAGCAGCGGCTGGTCGAGCCCGAGCTTGACGACCTCGGCCTGGATGCCCTCCGGGGTCGCGTTCAGTCCAAGCACGGCATGCGCGATGCCGGTGCCGTTGCCGTACATCAGGGAGAAGACCGCGAAGGTGACCACGATGAACACCGCCAGGGAGCGGACGAGTCTCTTCGCCAGTGAGAACGCCATGGTTGGTGCCTCCAGACCTGATCGTCGGAGCGTGGTCTACTTGAAGTCGCGCAGCTTGGGAGTCAGTGCTTCCTGATCCGACTCGGTGGGGATGCTCACCTTCGACGAGTTGTACGCGTAGTTCGTCCCCATGTAGACCATCGGCGCGAACCAGGCCTGGTCGACCTGGTACTGATTGATCTCCTTCTGGAGTTTCGCCGCAGTCTGGGGGTCAGCGGTCGTGATCTGCTTCCAGCGCGAGTCGACGTACTGGTCGGGCTGGTGCATGAGGTCCCACCAGCCTGCCGGCGTGGACTCGATGTAGATCTGCAGGGCCGAGTTGCCGAGGTTGCCGAGCTGCCAGAGGACCACCGGGTACTTGCCGCTCAGGAGGTCGCCGATGGCGTTAGCGCCGGTCAGCGGGACCTGCTTGACCTTGATGTTGAGCTGGGCCAGCTGCTGAGTGACGTAAGGCATCAAGGTCTCGAAGTTCTGACCCGTCATCGTGGGCAGGTTCAGGGTGAAGCCGTTGGAGTAGCCGGCTTCGGCCATCAGCGACTTGGCCTTGGCGACGTCGAACGGATACGGGTCCTGCAGGCCGTCGATGTAGGCGTCGGTGCCCTTGCGGAAGACCTGGCCGGTCGGCTCGGCGTTCCCCTGGTAGAGGCTCTTGGCCATGGCCGCCTTGTCGAAGACCATGTTGATGGCCTGGCGCACCTTGAGGTTCCCGATGGCCGGAATCGACTTGCCGAGGTGGTCGGTCAGCAGGAGCCGCGTCGTCTGGCCCTGGAACTTGACGACCTTCGTGTTGGGCGATGCCTCCACCTGGGCCACCGAAGGCTGGGCGACGAGCACGGCGTCGATCTGGCCCGTCTTCAGCGCGGAGACGGCAGCCGTGTCGCTCGTGATGACCTTGATCACGAGCTTCTTGTACGGGTAATTCTTCGCGTTCCAGTGGTTCTCGTTCTTCGTGAACGTGTAGACCGAGCCGGTGGTCGAGGCTGCCGTGTCGAGCACGTAGGGACCCGAGCCGACCGGCTTGTCGAACTTCTTCGCGGCGAGGTACGACGCGGGCATGATCTTCGGGTTGCAAGCCTTGTTATCGATTACGGGGCCCTGAGCCTCGGGCCACGTGATGGAGATGTTGTTCGCATCAGGCGTCTCGATCTTGATGCCCTTGTAGTCCGCCTGGCCGCCGCCGTTCTTAGATGCATAGTCGAAGTCGGCCTTCACCGCGGCGGAGTCGACCGGCGTGCCGTCCGAGAACTTCTGACCCTCACGGATGTGCGCCTTGAACGTCTTGTTGCCGTTCGTGACCTCGAACTTGTCCGCCAGATCCGGCTGGGCCTTCCCGTTGGCGTCGGTCTTGCAGAGCTGGTCCCACACCGCCTCGGCCGCCCAACCCTGGAACCCGGGCTGGTTGCTCGGGTCCCATCCGTAGAAGTCGACCGTCTGCGCCAGGGTGAGCTGCTGCTTCTCACCGCCCGACGAGGAGGCGGCTGGAGACGAGCCGGCGGCCGTCTGAGAGGTGCAGCCGGCGAGCACGAGCACGAGCCCTGTCACCGGCACGGCGAACGCCTTGGGGATGCGTCGCATGTCTACTCCTTCGGGAGGGGGTGTGGCTTGCGCTCGGCGAGCGCCACGAGGAGACCGCGGCGCCGCTGCGATCCGCGGTGTGAAACGTTCTACGTGCAACGTTCTACACGGAGGCTAGGGAAGACGTCTGGGGCCGTCAAGAGTCGCGACGAAGTCGCGAATGTAACGATTGCGTAACGAGGAGCCGGCGCCGGCGGCAGGGGACTACGCCCGCCGCTCCTTCCGGCGGCAACTTCTCCCAGGCGTTACCGTCGAGGACGTGACAGGTTCAGACGACGCCCAGGCTGGGCGCGAGGGGGGCGCCGCAGACAGCGCCGCGTCTGGCCCGTCGTCGCGCCGCGTGACGATCCAGGACGTCGCCGGCGAGGCCGGCGTTTCGATCTCTGCGGTCTCCAAGGTGCTCCGGGACGCCTACGGGGTCAGCCCAGCGATGCGGGCGAAGGTGACTGCCGCGATCGAGAGGCTGGGGTATCGGCCGCATGCCGGTGCGCGCGGCATGCGGGGTAGGTCGTACACGATCGGCGTCATGCTCACCGAGCTCGGCTCGCCGTTCCAGCCGCTGCTCGTACAAGGCATCACCGACGCACTGGAGCCGACCCCGTTCCAGGAAGTTCTCGTCACCGGCGGCGGTGTGGTGCCGGAGCGCCAGCAACGGGCCGTCGAGGCCCTCGTCGACCGGCAGGTCGACGGGCTCATCCTCATCGCACCATGGATGACCACCGCCTGGCTCGAGAAGCTCGCGGTCGACGTACCGACCGTGGTGATCGCTCGGCACGGCGGCGGAGAGAACTTCGACACGGTCGTGGACGACGATTTCGAGGGCGCCGGCCTGATGGTCGACCACCTCGTGGAACTAGGCCACGAACGCATCGCCCATACCAGTCAGCCGTCGGGAGGCCTGGAACGGCCCTTCGTCCTGTCGCACACCGCCCGATGCGACGGCTACGTGCATGCGATGGAGCGGCACGGCCTCACTCCGGACGTCATCGTGACCTCCTACAGTGAAGAGGGCGGCTACCAGGCGTCTGTCGGAGCGTTGACGAGGTCCACACCACCGACGGCGATCTTCGCCGGCGCGGATATCGCGGCGCTCGGGGTGCTCCGGGCGGCCGAGGAGCGCGGCCTCGAGGTGCCTGCGGACGTCAGCGTCACCGGATACGACAACATCGACACGTCCGCGATCGGACGGATCTCCCTGACGACGGTTGATCACGCCGGTCACCTCATCGGTTCCATCAGCGCCAGGCTCGTCCTCGAACGACTGAGTGGCCGCATCGAGCCCGTGCATCACGTCGTGGCACCACGGCTCATCGTGCGCAGGACGACGGCCCCACCCGGACAAGCTGGTCGCCGTGCTCAGGCGTCCACTCCGAGGGGATCCTGGGCGCGCTGAACCTCGAGGTCTCGGGCGCACTCGACCTCTCCTTCGTCGTGGGCACGACGACTGCGGAGGCGCAGCCCCCTTGTAGACCTACGGGCATGTCATGTAGAACGTTTCACAAAAGCAGTGCATCATCAGTCTCGTAGTCCGGCGCTCTGTCGTCCGGCGCGGCGGGCCGACCCGCCGTCACCGGTTGGAGGGATTGATCCTCCTCGACCGGCAGGACGAGTAGAGCGAGGACGGCGTATGAGCACGTACGTGACGAATCCATGGATGGACGGGCGGCTGACGGCCGGCCAGCGGGCCGATCTGCTCCTGGCGAAGCTGAGCCTGGACGAGAAGATGGCTCAGGTGTCCTGCTACTTCCCGTCCGACATCACGCAGACCGCCGACGTCGCCGAACGGTTCCCGCACGGGATCGGGGTGGTGTCGACCTTGGAGGCGCGTTCCGCGCTCACGCTGGACGACGTGACCGCGTTCCAGCGACGGGTGCAGTCAGCGGCGATGAACGGGTCCGGGCACGGAATCCCCGCGATCTTCCACATGGAGGGGCTTTGCGGGGCCTACCTGCCCGGTGCGACGAGCTTCCCCTCCGGGCTGGGCCGGGGCGCCAGCTGGAACGTCGACCTCGAGCGCGCGATCGGCGAGATCGTCGGGAGGCAGGAACGAGCCGTGGGCATCACCCATACGTTCGCACCTGTGCTGGACGTCACCCGCGACCCCCGCCTCGGACGACACGGTGAGAGCTACGGCGAGGACCCGACCCTCGTGGCTGCGCTCGGAGTCGCGTACACCCGCGGCGTTCAGGGCCAGGACCCCGCCGGCCGCCGCACCGAAGCGGTGGCCAAGCAGTTCGTCGGCTCGCACCACACAGAGGGCGGCATCCACGGGGCACACAGCAACGTCCCGGATCGGCTGATGATCGAGGTTGGGGTGGGCGCGGTGCGTTGATTGGCGGGTTTGCCGCGGTCTTTCTCTCGTTCTCGGGCCCGCTTGCCCTCGATATCCTGGATCGCCAGCCACAACAGTTTGACTACCGCGTCGTCGCTGGGAACTGCCCCCGATTCTTGATGATCTTACGGAGCTGGTAGTTCATCGACTCGATGGCGTTCGTTGTGTAGATGATGCGGCGAAGCTCGGGCGGGAACTCCAGGAACGGGATGAACCGATCCCAGGCGTTGCGCCAGGTCGCCACCGCCGCCGGGTAGCGTCGCCCGATCTCGGAATTCTCGAACGCGGCCAGCTCGAGCTCGGCGGCCTCGGCGGTGGGAGCGGTGTAGATCGGGCGCAGCGCCGCGGCGACCTTCTTGCGGTCGTTGTAGGAGATGAACCGCATCGCGGCCCGGATCAGATGGACCGTGCAGGTCTGGACCGTGGTCTGCGGCCAGGTCCCCTCGATCGCCTTCGGGAAGCCGGTGAGGCCGTCGCAGCAGACGATCAGGACGTCGCGGACGCCGCGGTTGCGCAGCTCCGCGCAGACGCCGGCCCAGAACTTGGCGCCCTCGGTGGGCTGCACCCAGATCCCCAGGACGTGCTTGATCCCGTCCAGGTCGACCCCGACCGCGATGTGCGCGGCCTTGTTGCGGACCTGTCAGATGAGGGTGGCCGTCGCGGACCCGGACCACCAGGGCGTCCATGTAGATGATCGGGTAGATCTCGTCCAACGGCCGGTTCTGCCAGGCCTTGACCTCTTCCAGAACCGCGTCGGTGATGTTCGAGATCGTCTCGTGCGACAACTCCGTCCCGATCGTGCGGGCCAGGTGATGCTGGATGTCGCGGATCGTCATCCCGCCCGCATACAGCGAGATGATGATGTCGTCCAGCCCGCCCAGGCGGCGGGCGCCTTTGAGGACCAGCCGAGGCTCGAACGTGCCGGCCCGGTCCCGAGGAATATCAAGGCGCAGATCCCCGACCTCGGTCGCCACCGTCTTCGGGGTCGTCCCATTCCGCGAATTCGGGGTGCCCCGCCCCGCCGGGTCGCCCGAAGACGATCGCGGGGTTCGCAGCATTCAAGAACTATTTGCGCTACTCACCGCACAGCGGATCGGTACTCGAGAAGCTCGCCGATGAGCGCGGTTCCTTTGCAGGCACAAAGGGCTCGCTCCACTTGCCCGTCGACGAACCACTACCTCGCGAGCTCATCAGGCAGTTGCTGCACACGCGGCTAACTGAAGCTGGAGTCACAGTCACCTTGGATGCTGAGCCGTCGGGGAACAAGCCGGAGCTTGTCCCGGAGTTCGTGGAACTTCGGTGGCGGCCGGATGCTTGTCAGGCTGCGTCGCTGTCCTCATCATGCAGGACGGGTCCGACAGTCTTCATGACCTCGGTTCCAGGGCCTTGCGCAAGGCGGGTAGGTGCAGGTGGCCGTTGACGCGGCGGAACTGGTTGCCGGCCTGGATCATTCCGGCGGCGGCCCAGCGCAGGGCCATCTGACCGTCCCGCCAGTTCTTCACATTCTTCGCGTGCTCACGACAGATCTCGATCATCGATTCGATCGCGTTTGTGGACCTCAACGTCCTGGCCAGGGTGGGCGGCACCCCCAGCCGGAGCACGGTGAGGGTCTCTGCCATGCCCTCGCGCAGGCTGGCGGCGGCACCGGGGTGGGTCTTGTCCAGCTCGGCGCCCAGGGCCTCGAGCTCGGCTTGGGCGGCCAGCGCAGAGTCGGCGTGGTAGGCCTTGCGCATCCGCCGCTCGACGACGCCGCGGAGCTTCTCCGGTAGCCGGTCCCGCACATTCCTAATCTTGTGGAGTTGACACCGGGCGATCACCGGGTGGTCGAACCACGTCCCGGACCGCCCGGGCCAGCGCCTTGGACCCGTCCAGCACAGCCAGGACCGGCTTGGTGACGTCCAGGCCGCGTTCCCGCAGCCCGACGATCAGGGCGGTGACCAGGGTCGCGTTCTCGGTGGAGCCTTCCTCGATCGCCAGCGGCACCTTGATTCCGTCGATCGTGATGCCCAACGCCACCACGCAGACGTGGTCGAGGGGTCAAGTTTCGCGCCGGCCTCTTCGACCACCCGTACGTCGATGTGTCGAAGGCCGCCTCCGCACAGCTGCGCGCGGACGCCGTCGTCGCCGCTCGCGCCGACGCCCTCGCGCGATGGTCCTGCTCAAGAACTCGAACTCGGTGCTGCACTCGACCCGAGCAAGAAGACCGCGGTCATCGGACCGCTGGCCAAGGATCCGCACGACATGCTCGGCCCCTGGTGGGGCAGGGCCGGGACGCGATGCCGTCACTGTGTACGACGGGATCAAGGCTCAGAGTCAGGACGCCCTACGCCCAGGCCTGCCCGGTGGTGAACGCCGAGCCGCCGGCGGCGACGAACAACGACGTCTGCGGCTCGACCACCGGCTTCGCCGCCGCCGTTGCCGCGGCCAAGGCCGCGGACCAGGTCGTGCTGGCGCTCGGCGAGAACCGGGAGACGAGCGGTGAGGCGGCCGCGCGCAGCACCCTCGACCTGCCCGGGTACCAGCAGCAACTCATCGACGCGATCAACGCGACGGGCAAGCCGTCCGCCGTGGTGCTGTTCAACGGCTGACTGACCGCTCACTCTGGGAGCCGTCGCACAGTCCTCCCCGGCGATCCTCGAGGCGTGGTTCCCCGGCGTCCAAGCCGGCAACTCAGTGGCCGACGTCCTGTTCGGCAAGGTGAACCTGGGCGGCAAGCTGCCGGTCTCGTTCCCGCAGGTGCTCGGTCAGGTCCCCTTCTACTACAACCACGAGCCGACGGGCCGCCCGTGCGACGTCACCCAGAAGGACACGTCGCGCTACCCCGGGCCTTTCATGATCCTCGGCGTGTCTTGGTGAATCACCAGGGCTACCGGGACCTGCCGACCTGCGCCCCGCTCTACGAATTGGGGTTCGGGCTGAGCTATACGAGCTTCTCCGTCACCAACCTCCGTCTCGATCGGCATCGGTGAGCCCCCACGGGCGGGTGCGAGCGTCCGTGGACGTAACCAACACCGGGAAGGTGCGTGGTGACGACGTCGTCCAGCTGTACCTGCACGACCCTGTGGCCGGCATCTCGCAGCCTGTCCGCCGGCCGCTCGGTTTCGAGCGGGTCACCCTCGCTCCAGGTGCCAGGTCCACTGTCACGTTCACCGTCGACAGGAAGGACTTCGGCTTCTACGACAGCGCGGGCAAGTTCGTCGTGGAGCCCGGTGAGATCGACCTTTACGCCGGGGACAGCTCGGCGGCCACGCTGACACGCTCGTTCACGGTCAGCTGACCCCATCGCATCGGCGGCGGGGCCGACCGAGGCCCCCACCGCCGATCCTCGAGAAGGGCCGACCCATCAGCCAGGAACGCGGTCGAGGCAGACCCGGTCGCGCCCCTGGCGCTTGGCCAGATACATCAGAGCGTCCGCACGGTCGATGAGCTGCCACAGCCCCTGCAGGTCCCGGTGTGGGTGCGACGTGGCGAGATCGGCCCACGTCACGCCGAGACTCGCGGTGACCGCGACGTTCCCGCACCGCTCCGCGACCCGCTGCCGGATCCGCTCGCTCAGCTCGGCGAGGTCCGTGGGGGGGAGCACGGTCAGGACGGCGAACTCCTCGCCACCGAGCCGCGCAACGATGTCGTCGGACCGAACGCATGACCGGATGGCGCCGCAGACCTCCTGGAGAACCCGGTCCCCCGCCTGATGGCCGAAGGCGTCGTTGACCGCCTTGAACTCGTCGACGTCGAGCATGATTGCCCCCACCGTCTGGGCCCTGCCGCGTCCGTCCTGGAGCAGGGCGACCGCGGCGTCCTCCAGGCCGCGGCGATTGACCGCTGCCGTGAGCGGGTCGATCGTCGCGTGGACTCGAGCCTCGGCCGCCGCCCGCTCGAGGGCGCGCCGCAGGACGACGACGACCACGGCCCCGGCGAGCACGGCGGCCGCCACCCCGATCGCGGCGGCAGCGGTCTGGACCGACGGGTCCGGGGCAGTCGCCAGGAGCGCCCCGCAGCTAGCGACCACGACGGCCATCTGCGTGGCGATCCACCCCCGGCGGCCCCAGCCTGCGATCACCACTGACGGTGGCACCAGGAAGGTGAGCGATGTCGCGCTCCCCCTGCCGCCCGGCAGGAGCGCCGGGGCGAGCGCAACGAGAACGTCGAGGGCGACCGCGACCGTGAGCACGGCAGGAGTGAGGCGGTGCGCGTGCTCCCACGGGCTACTCGGGCCCGGCGGCCGCGCAGGTCGGCTTCGACGTTCGCCGGGCCCGAGCAGCAGTGCCTCGAAGTCGACGACACCGGGCGGGGTGGGCCGGACGGGGTCCCCGGGCGTGCTCGGATCTGCCACCCGCATCACCTGAGTTCTCCGCCGGCCGTCCCGAATGACGGCTGCCCGTTCCGCATCGAGGGGTATCCGGACGCGTCCCTGCGAGTAGGCACACGGGCGAGGGACCGTCCGGCGGAGCACGAACGTCACCGGGGTCCAGGGAGACGTCTCCACCATACGGCCCGGACGCTCGTCCTGCTGATCAGACGGTGGAGAACTGCTGACGCGTCGTCACGACATGAGGCCCGGGACCTGCAGCGGCTCGGTCACGACCAGGCGAGCGAGCTCACCCAGCTTGCGGTTGTGGCTCCGGGCGTAGCGGCGCAGGAGTTCGAAGGCGGCGTCGACGTCGATGCCGTGGACCTTGGCGAGAACGCCCTTGGCCTGCTCGATGACGACGCGGCTGTTCAGCGCGTGCTGGAGCTGCTCGGTGAGGATCTCGCCGCGACGGATGGCGGCCTGCTGCAGGAGCCCGATCGTCGCGACGTCCGCGAGGGACTGGACGATCGCCACGTCTGCCGGCTCCAGCGTGTGGAACTCGGAACCGAACAGGTTGAGCGCCCCGATGACGATCGACCTCATCCGCAACGGCAGCGCGTGGACGGAACGGAAGCCTCCGGCTGCGGCGCGCGGCGCGAATGTCGGCCACCGGTCATCGGCGGACCGCAGATCGGCGTTGACGACGGGAGCCTTCGTGATGAACGCGTCCAGACACGGGCCCTCGTTGTGCTGGAGCTGGAACAGCTCGAGCAGCCGGGTGGCCTCGTCGGAAGCCGCCATGAGCTGGAGCCGCCCCCGGCCATCGGCCAGGAGCAGGCCGACGGCCGGCACGGCGACGAGCTCGGACGTCCGGACGGTCAGCATCTGGAGGAACTCGATCACGTCGAAGTCATCGACGAGGGTATCGGCGGCCTCGACGAACACCTCGGCCAGCCGCTGCGGTTCAACTGTCGCCATCGGACCTCCGTGGGTAGTCGCCGTCGTCGTCCAGTGCGGCAGCGCCTTGGCTGTCCCTCTCGAGCCGAAGTCTGCCCGCCACGACGTCGCGCGCGACCTCGGCGAGCGGCCGGCCCTCGGCGAAGGCGTGGGCCCGGAGCCGGGCGAGCGCGTCGGCGAGCGGAACCCCGAGATCGACCATCGTCATGCCCTGCGCCTGGTAGATGACGTAGTTCGCCTCGAGCACGTCGTCCAGTCGCTCCCCGGCCGCGGCCCCTGCGCTGCCGGCCCGCGCGTCCAGCAGGTTCTCCACAGTGACGTCGGCGAACGCCAGCGCGAGGCTCAGCGCGACCTCGGACATGGCGCCCGCCTCGCGCCGGTACACGTCCATGGCACCGAGCCTCGCGGCGCCCACCTGGAGCGGGAACGAGAAGACCGCGCGCACGCCGAGGGCCGCGGCCGCGGCAGCGTACCCGGGCCATCGGCCGGCCCTCCGCTCGCCGAGGTCCGGCACCAGCACCGGGCGGCTGTCGACGAAGGCGTCGACGCACGGCCCCTCGCCGAGCGCGAACTGCAACTCGCCCAGCCGCCTGGTGAGCACGTCGGACGCGGCGACGACGCCCAGCGCACCGGCGTCGCTCATGACGCTCACCCCCACACCGCTCGCGGGGAGGGCGCCGGAGGCCGCGAGGCACATCCGCAACAGCCACGGCGCCTGTCCTCCCGTTGCCAGGGCGTGCTCCGGCGCGAGCTTCGCCATCAGCTGCCGGACCGTGGCGTGCCGCGCCCTGGGGTCAACCACGAGGCGAGCGGCGCTCGGAGCCTGATGACGGTTGCACGACGCCCTCCGTCCTGGGATGGTCCGCGGGCTACTCGCCGGGCTCGCTTGGGGAGCTGGAGCCGCGTCAGGGAGTCGTCGTCCCCGTCCTCCCGTAACCGTCGTCGAGACGCTCGACGTCCGTGCGCCAGCCGGGCCACGCTGTCGAGACCTCGATGATCTCGCTGTCGGCGAGGGCACGCACCCGGTGCACGACCCGGGCGGGCAGCAGAATCTGTTGGCCGGGTTCGAGGGTGAGCCTCTGCAGGTTGCGCTGGTCGGGGCCGTGCTCCACGCAGATGCGACC
>Ga0157369_10005729_pt1 | contig 14434 bp, 10 predicted proteins | sample C25metaG_FD_113461 | JGI IMG/M metagenome (GOLD analysis project Ga0157369, IMG submission 113461) | Corn rhizosphere microbial communities from Kellogg Biological Station, Michigan, USA - C2-5 metaG | ecosystem: Host-associated > Plants > Roots > Rhizosphere > Soil | place: USA: Michigan...
AAGTTCGGCGGTGTCGAGGTGCTGCGACGGGTCCGTCGAGACGAACCGGATCATCTTGGGGTTGTAGGTTTGTGCGAAGAGGGAACGCGGCAGACCGGTGAGAAGCAGAACCGTTACAAGGACGAAATACACAGCCCGGCGCATGGCAGTTTGCCAGAATACGGCGCCGGGCGTGCTTGTGCCAACAGGGAAAGTTGACAGTGCAGGAAGATCAGGCGTTGTCGATCTTTTTCTTCCAGGGAGTTGCACCCTGCAACGCACGGTTAACATTTTCGATGTTCTCCACACCGGTGGTGTTCAGCCAGTCGCGGAATGCCTGCTCGCCCTTGGTGGCGAAGATGGGGATGCCGTCCTTCCAGGTGGCGCGGCCGCATAGGACGCCGTTGTAGGCGACGCCGGACTCGTTGGCCAGGCCGAGTGTCTCGATGAAGACAGGATTAGAGACGCCCGCCGAGAGATAGATAAAGGGCAAATCAGTAACCGCGGCGGCATCGCGGAAGTGCTGCATGGCCTCGGCACGAGTGTAGGCACTTTCACCCTTGTTCGCCTTGGAGCCGCTGACGAACTCCATGTTGACCGGCACCTCGACCTTGAGGACATCAATGCCGTAGGCGGGTTTGGAGAACTCCTTCATGGAGCCGGCGACGATCGCCGGTTTCTTGCGGGCGTAGTCCACACCCTTCTCGTCACCACCCCCGGCGTCGTAACCGACGAACTCGCAGAAGAAGGGGATGTCGAAGGCGCGGCACTCGGCGCCGACGCGCTCGATGAAGGCATGCTTGACGTCGTTGATCTCGGGCTTATCGAAGGGGGTGTAGTAGAGCAGGATCTTGATGGCATCGGCGCCCGAACCCTTCAAGCGGCTGACGCTCCAATGATCGAGGAGGTCGGGCAGGCGGCCGGGCGTGGCGGCGTCATAACCGGTCTTCTCGTAGGCGAGCAGGAGGCCCTTGCCGTGGCGGTGCTTGGAGGCAGGAAGGCCGAATTCGGGATCGAGCAGAATCGCCGACGCGCGCTCTGTGAGAACGTCGGTGACGAGGGTCTTGAAGACCTCGAGGTCGTGGGCGTCGGCCTGGGCGCCGCGGGCCTGGCCGAGCGACTTCTGCAGTGATCCGCGCTGGTCCATGGCGGCCGCGGCAATGACACCGCGTGCATCGGAGACTGCGTTGAGGCCGGCGAGCTTTCCTGGTGTGAGCTTCATCGAATCGTTTCTCCCTGTTTCAAGTGCGCTGGTTTAGACGTTTGTCGCAGGGAGCGATTGTATCGAACTCGATAGAGGCGTGGCTCGCGGCGGAGTGTTACACGCGAGTTACAGGGACAGTTGCTCAAGGCCTGTTACAAATCTTCATCTGTGACGCCGTATTCCTTGAGCTTGCGGTAGAGGGTTGTCTTGCCGATGCCGAGGAGGCGGGCGGCCATGAGCTTGTCGCCATTAAGGTGACGCAGCGTGGTGAGGATGGCCTGCTTTTCCATCTCGGCAATGGAACGGACTTCCACTGTTAGGGCGGGTTCGGCCTCAACTGCAGTCTGCCGCTGCTCGAGCTCGGCCCGAGCGTTCTGAAGTTGCGTGGGAAGATCGCCGAGGTGAAGGACCGGGCCGCTGGACAGCGCGAGCGCGCGTTCGAGCGCGTGCCGGAGTTCGCGAACATTGCCCGGCCAGTCGTAGTCAACGAGGAGGTGAAGAGCGTCCTGCGCGATGGTGTAGGCGGCGTCATATTTGCCGTGCAACTGCTCCAGGATGCTCGCAGTGAGGAGCGGTATGTCTTCCTTGCGTTCACGGAGGGGCGGAATACGCAGGTTCACAACGTTGAGGCGATAGAAGAGATCCTTGCGGAAACGTCCGGTTTCAACCAACTGCGGCAGGTCACGGCTTGTTGAAGCGAGCAGGCGAGCGGTAACGGGGATGGATTCGGATGCACCTGCGGGGCAAATCTGGCGTGTCTCGAGTGCGCGAAGAAGACGCCCCTGCAGATCGAGCGGAAGGTCGGCGACCTCATCCAGAAACAGCGATCCGGTTTGTGTGAGAAAGGCTGCCTGGTTGGGAGCGTCGAAGAGCTGTGCCTCGATTGCGTCAGGGGAAAGGTTGCTGCACTCGATGGTGTTGAAGCGTTCCGAAGCGCGTGGGCCGTTGACGTGGATGGTCTGCGCGACCACGCTCTTGCCCGTGCCGGATTCACCGACAATGAGGACGGGGTGGGTGGTGAAGGCCACCTTGGAGAGGATTCGGTAGAGCTTCTCCATTCCCGGTGAACGACCGGTGAGACGTCCCTCACCTCGGCCTGTCCGCAGGCGATCCCGGAGTTCGCGAGCCTCGAGATCGAAGACGCGGCGCTCGGCGGCACGTTCCAGGGTGGACGTCAGTTCGTCGAGTGTGAAGGGCTTGGCGAGGTAATCTCCGGCGCCGATGCGCAGGGCTTCCACGGCAGAGTCGACCGTCGCGTAGGCGGTCATGATGACAACGATCGCCGACGGATGCCGGGCGCGAATATCGTCGAGCAGCGAGAGCCCGTCACCGCCTGGGAGGCGCACGTCGAGCAGGACGATGTCGATCGGCTGTGGGAGGATGGCGCGCGCGGAGTTCAGCGAGTCTGCCGTGGAAGTTGCGAACCCCATGTCTCGTGCGATTTCAACGCAGGCATCGCGGACAGGAGGGTCGTCCTCGATGATCAGCACGCGCAGTGGTGGCGCGGAACGCTGGGGATTGAGGTTACGGGGGTTTTTGGCGAGGGAGGACGATTGTGCGGCGGTGTTGCTCTGCAAGTGGGCCGGCATTACGGGGAGTGCTCCGGGGGTTAGGACTCGGTCAGGGGAGTCTGCGAGTCACCACTGGAACGATAACCCAAGGTAGCGGCTCGTAACAATCGCATAAAGGGATTTCGCGTCGAGAGTGAGGGCCGGGTTGCCGCGATGACTGTCGAGCGCAGCGGCTACAATCACCGAATGGCGAATGGAGAAGAGATCTTCCGGAGTGGAGGACGAGCAGCAACGCAGGCGCGAGAACTGCGGCTGACGCCTGGATTTGTAGCGACGGCAGAGGGTTCGGTGCTGATCGAGGTGGGCCACACGCGCGTATTGTGCAATGCGACGGTGCAGGAGGGTGTGCCGGGGTGGATGCGGAACTCCGGGCGAGGATGGGTTACGGCGGAGTATGCGATGCTTCCGCGGGCGACGCTGACCCGGACGCCGCGCGAGAGCGAGCGCGGGAAGATCGGTGGAAGGACGCACGAGATTCAGCGGCTCATCGGGCGCAGCCTGCGCAGCGTCGTTGACATGAAGCTGCTTGGCGAGAGAACGGTGATTCTTGACTGCGATGTGCTGCAGGCTGATGGTGGCACGCGCACCGCTGCGATTACGGGCGCGTGCACGGCGCTGGCTATCGCCCTCGGCAAACTTGTGGAAGCCGGAACGCTGAAGCAGTCGCCTTTGCGCGAATTGGTCGCGGCGACGAGTGTGGGCATCGTCGATGAGCTTGTGCTTCTGGACCTTGCCTACGAGGAAGATGCTCGTGCCGAGGTCGATATGAATGTGGTCATGACGGCTTCCGGCGGACTTGTAGAGACGCAGGCCACTGCGGAGCGCGGGACATATACCCGTGCGCAGATGGAGGAGATGCTGGATGTAGCCGAGCGCGGCATTCGTGATTTGCTCGTTGCGCAGAAGGAATGCCTTTCGGCAGGTTGAGCTAATTCGGAAGCAGAAGCAAAGGACGTGACAATGGCGTGCCATCACTTCGATCACCTGAACCTCAGAGAACTACCGAGTGCTTCGGCGAGCTTCGCAAAGGGCTGCCCGGAGTGCATCAAGATGGGTGACACGTGGGTTCATCTGCGTGAGTGCCTGGTGTGCGGGCATGTGGGCTGCTGTGACTCATCGAAGAACAAGCACGCGACGAAGCACTTTCATGCAACGCAGCATCCGGTGATGCGTTCTGTGCAGCCGGGCGAGCGGTGGGGATGGTGTTACGTGGACGAGGCCATGGCGACGATCTAGCAGCAACCGATGGCCCCGTGACTCACAATTGTCGCTGCTATTCTGGCCACATAAGGAGAAGTCAATGGCAGAAGAAGCAGTTCATATAACGGTGCGTCCCAATGGACCTCTGCGGGTGGAAGGGCACATCGTGCTCAAGGATGCAGACGGCAAGGAGTGGGACCTGACGGGCAAGCCCGCGGTAAGCTTGTGCCGTTGTGGAATGAGCGAGAAGCGGCCGTTCTGCGATGGATCGCACGCGCGCAACAACTGGCAGTGCATGGCGAGCCCGGCGAACCTGACGGGACAGTGAAAGAGCAGTGGTTAGTTAAGAGTGGTTAGTGGAAAGCGAATTGACTAACCACTAAGAACTAATCACTGACTACTTTTTTCTGGAGGCACGGATGCTGAAGATCTTCGGCTGTTCGATAGTTCTGTGCGGTTCGTTGGCCGCGGCGCAGACAAATCCGCCTGCGTCAACAAACACAACGCAACAGACGCAACAGGAGCAAACGCGTGCGCAGCGCACGACAGAGCTGCCGAAGGACTATCACGGGCCGAAGTACGTGCGTTCCGAGGTGATGATTCCAGTTCGCGATGGGGTCGAGCTGCATACAGTCATCCTGCGGCCGGAAGGCAGCGACAAAAGCGGATCGCCGCTGCCGTTTTTGATGACGCGTACGCCGTATGGCGTCGCAAATAACTCTGAGGAGACGCCGCCAATCTCGAAACAGGAACTGGCGACGAGCGGATACATCTTCGTCTACCAGGACATTCGCGGGCGCTATGGTTCGGGCGGCCAGTTCGTAATGAACCATCCCATCGTGGCGCATACGACAAAGAACGATGTGGATGAGACAACGGACACGCGCGACACCATTGATTGGCTGCTGAAGAACGTGCCGAACAACTCGGGTCGAGTGGGCGTGCTCGGCGTCAGCTACCCCGGCTTCCTTGCGATGATGGCGGGGATCGATGCGCATCCGGCCGTCAAGGCGATCAGCCCGCAGGCGCCCATGACCGACATCTGGAGGGGCGACGACTTCTTCCACAATGGAGCATTTCGCGAGACCTATGGATTCGACTATGTTCAGCAACTCGAGGCGCAGAAGACCGACGTCGCGCAGAGTTCGAAGGACGACCAGTTCAACTTCTTCCTCGACCACGTGAACTTTGCGGGCGCCGCTGCTGCGGCCGGGATGACCGGGCTTCCGACCGCGAAGGTCTTTCTCGCGCAGCCGAGCTACGTAAAGTTCTGGCAGGATATGGCGGTCGAGCCGCATCTCTCGAAGCCGGAGGTGCCGACGCTCGAGGTGGGCGGCTACTGGGACCAGGAGGATATGTGGGGAACGCAGGCCGAGTACGCCGCGCTGCGTCCGCACGAAGACCCGAACGACCCGCAGCATCACGTCTATCTGGTACTGGGGCCGTGGAATCACGGTGGGTGGTCATTTGGTCCCGGCACGGAGCTGATGAGCAAGTATGGCGGCATCACCTTCGGCGGTGAGAAGACCGGGGCGTATTACCGCGCGACGTTTGAGGCGCCGTTCTTTGAGTTCTATTTGAAGGATAGGAAGGGCTTCGACCTGAAGGACACGGCCAGCTTTCGCACGGGCGAGAACAAGTGGCATCGGTATGCGATCTGGCCACCGAAGCAGGGCTTTCACGAGGCGAATCTCTACCTTGAACCGAACCAGCAACTGAGCCTTTCGGGTCCGAAGGATAAGGACGAGGTGGCTGCGACCTATGTGGCGGATCCCGCCGACCCCATCCCGTATCGTCACCGGCCGATTCAGTCGACCTACGGTCAGGGATCGCAATGGCGGACGTGGCTGGTCGAGGACCAGCAGTTTGTCTCCGGACGCAAGGATCTTGCGAACTTCGAGACTCCGGAGCTAAGGGGCGATGTGACCGTAACGGGCGACGTTGTGGCGGATCTTTTCGCCGCAACCACGGGTTCGGACACCGATTGGGTGGCGAAGCTCATTGACGTCTATCCCGACGGCTATCAACTGATGGTTGCGGAGGAGATTCTGCGTGGACGCTACCGCAACAGCTACACCAACCCCGAGGCGGTGAAGCCGGGCGAGGTGGCCGAGTACAAATGGAGCTTGCACGGAACCGACCATACGTTCCTCAAGGGGCACCGCGTGATGGTGGAGGTGCAGTCGAGCTGGTTTCCACTCTACGACCGCAATCCGCAGACCTGGGTGCCGAACGTAATGACCGCGCCGGCCAGCGCCTATAAGGCACAAACGCTGACCATCTATGCCTCTCCTAAGTACCCGTCTCACTTGGAGTTACCGTTGGCTGACGGGTCGGTTCTACCCTGACCCTCCTTCAGATTCACAGCTTGATCTGCGATACTTAAAATTCCTGGCCGCAATTTGTCTCTTCAGGAAACTTTTACGGATTCCAAATCGTATTTCTTCTGAAGTGAACACGAATGCGGGCTGATTGCGCGTAATCCATTGCTATCAGCTCCGAAGAGCGCCTCTTCTTTCTACGAATTGAAATGACGAACTCTCCCAACCAAACTCTCCGATCCGCTGTGCGGTGGTCCCTGGCCCTGGTGCTTGCGCTGGCGTGTGCCCTGTCGCTCAAGGCGCGGGCGCAGGCTGCCCCCCATCCGGCAGGCACGGTGAAGTCGACCAGCAGCAGCGCCTTCGTTTTGACGACCACCGCTGGGCAGGATGTGACGGTAAACGTGCCGGCCGCGGCCAAGGTGCTGATTGTGCCGCCGGGATCCAAGGATTTGAGTGCGGCAACCGCCGGCTCCGTGACGGATGTCCAGCCCGGGGACCGCGCGCTGGTGACCGGCACCGCTGGTGATAGCGGTGCTGCGGTAAACGCGGTGCGCGTGATTCTCATGAAGTCGGCGGCGATCGCCGAGACTCACGCAGCGGAAGAGGCAGCCTGGGCGCGTGGCGGCGGCGGAATTGTGAAGTCCGTGGACGCGGCTGCAGGCAAGATTGAGATTTCGAGCGGTCTTCATACGGTCACTGTGACCGCTACGCCGGCGACGATTGTGCGCCGCTACTCGAATGGCTCGGTGCGATTTGAGGACGCGGTCAAGAGCGATCTCGCGTCGATTCAGACGGGCGATCAGATGCGCGTCCGCGGAACACGTTCGCCTGACGGGACAACGATTGCCGCTGACGAAATTGTTACCGGGAGCTTCAAGAACTATTCAGGCCTGCTGACAGCTGTGGATGCGTCGGCGGGCACGGTGACCCTGAAAGATCTGACGACGAAGAAAGTCGTGACTGTCGCCGTGACACCGAACAGCGACGTGCGCCGGCTGCCGCCTATGGCCGCGCAGGCAATTGCAGCGCGAATGCGTGGTGGGGCAAACGGGGCCGGCGGTGCAGGTGCAGCGCAACGGCCCGCGGGAAGCCCGCCAGCAGGCGGCGAAGGCCAGGAGGGAGCAGCAGGTGGTGCTCGCCGCGCGGGAATGGACCTTTCGCAGATGCTGTCGCGGCTCCCGACCGAGACGATCGCGGGACTGAAGCCCGGGGATGCGGTGATGATCGTTGCCACATCGTCGTCGGGGCAGTCTGCGCAGAGTGCTGCCGTGACCTTGTTAACTGGAGTTGAACCAATCCTGACAGCCGCACCCAGCGGCGAAGGGATGACCCTTACACCATGGAGCGTTGGTAGTGGCGAGCCCTCCATGGGTGGTGAGGGTGCGGGACCTGGCCGGTAGTGCATCGGCCATTGACCAAGCGGCACGGGACGGTAGCGGACTTCGAACGGAGCAGCGCTTCCACCGTCATTATTCGTAGCCGCCGGATCTTTTTGTCTTGATTTGTTGAGGAGTGAGGATGTCGTTACCAAAGACGCTAATTGCAGGACTAGTGTGCTTATTGCTGTTGTGCCCCGGAAGCCAGGGACAATCGGCTGCACCGTCACAAACCGGGCCGTCGGACACGGCTACAGCGCCACAGGCCGCCCAGACCACGCCGGCTGCTCCGGCGGACGCCGCCGCGCAGGTTCCCACCGGCGGAACGAAGGTTCATGGAACGATCACAGATCCGGATGGCGAGCTGATTCCTGGGGCAACCGTGACGTTCACTCCGTCGAAAGGGGCGGGACTCACGGTTAAGTCGGGCAGCGATGGCACCTACGCCATCACCATCAAGCCAGGCACCTACACGCTGCTGGTGTCGATGCCGGGCTTCGCGTCCTACCTGATGACGAACTTGAAGGTGCCCGCCGTGCCCAGTACGACCGTCGACGCCAAGCTGAAAATCGGCGAAGAGAACACGGTGGTCAACGTCGAGGCCAGTGCTGTGCAACTCAGTGTGGACCCGGACTCAAATGCCAGCTCGACTGTCCTGCAGGGTAAGGATCTTGAGGCGCTCTCTGACGATCCCGACGAGCTCTCGAGTGAACTCTCCGCGCTCGCCGGACCTTCTGCGGGACCGAATGGCGGACAGATCTACGTCGACGGCTTCACGGGTGGCCAGCTTCCGCCGAAGTCCTCGATCCGCGAGATTCGAATCAACCAGAATCCGTTCTCGGCGGAGTATGACCGCCTGGGCTATGGTCGCGTGGAGGTCTTCACGAAGCCCGGAACCGACCGGCTGCACGGCAACCTGCAGATGAACGGCAATCCGTCGCAGTTCAACAGCGGAAACCCATTAGCTACTGTCGAGCAGCCGCCGTATCACACGCTGTTCATGTTCGGAAACCTGACAGGGCCGCTGAGCAAGATTTCGTCTTATAACCTGGGCGGCAGCTTCCGTCAGATCCAGGACGATCAGCTGGTGAACGCGACGATTCTTGCGCCAACACTCGGCTCCTCCACACTCTGCAACCCGGGTGACGCGACTTGCGTGCCGAGTTCGTTCAAGTACTTCTCGTACTATCCGCAGACCCGCCTTGACATCAATCCAAGGCTTGATCTCGCGCTGGGCGAAAAGAATGTGCTGACGACCCGCTACCAATTCGTGCACAACACGGCCACGAACTCCGGGGTGGGCGGTTTCAGCCTGCCCGATACCGGCAGCGGCAACTCTACCGGCAGCAACACCTCCGCGATGAGCAACATCCTCCAGATGAGCGATACGCAGACCTGGAGTTCCAAGCTCATCAACGAGACACGTTTTGAGTACGAGCGCGAGCACACGGCTGCGACTCCGCAGAGCACGTTGCCGTCGATCAGCGTCTCAGGTTCGTTCACGAGTGGTGGCAGTCCAGCGCAGAATACATCGGATCACCAGGATCACTACGAGGTCCAGAACTACACGTCGGTTCAGCTGAAGAAGAACTTCATCCGTTTCGGCGGGCGGTTGCGTTCCACACGTGACGCCTCGAGCCTGGTGCAGAACACCAATGGTTCATTCACCTACGCCACTCTGACACCCTGCGTTCCTTCAACGGATAATCCGTGCACAGGATTGGACAATAGCTACCAGTCAGATCTGCCGAGCCAGTTTTCGCTGGTGGTTGCCAATCAACACTCGCTGAAGTACACCTTCACGGACGTAGGACTGTATGCGGAAACGGACTGGAAGCCGCTTCAGAACTTTACGCTGAGCTACGGTATCCGTTATGAAGTGCAGAACCATCTGAAGGACCATCACGATTTCGCTCCGCGTGTCTCATTCGCCTACGGACTCGGCAGTGGAAAGGGATCGCCGAAGACTGTGCTGCGCGGCGGCTTCGGTCTGTTCTACGACCGCTTCAGCGGCGGCTACATCTCGAATCTGCAGCGCTACAACGGAGTCAGTACGACGGCCTACACGCTCAGCGCCGTTCCGAAAGGCTGCTCGCCGAACAATCCGAACTTCAAGACAGCCTGCGTCGCCAATGCAACAGACGATGCGCAGATGACATATCAGACCGCGTCGACCCTGCGCACGCCGTATATCACGCAGTTCGCAGGCGGATTCGATCAGCAGGTGACCCGCGCCGGCTCTCTCTCAGTGAACTACCTGCACTCGCAGGGTGTGCACGAGCTGGCAACGCAGAACCTCGGCTATCCGCGCGGCGGTCTTCAGCCTAACCAGGTTGTACCTGCGCAGTATCAGTACTTCTCGGAGGGTGTCTTCCGCCAGGACCAGCTTATCGTGAACGGCCGCGTCTCGACCGGAAAGCACGTCTCGCTCTTCGGCTATTACTCGCTGAACTTTGCAAAGGGTGACACGTCGGGTAATGGCGGGTTCATCTCAACGCCCTACAACATCGCCGCCGACTACGGGCGCACAGGCTTCGATACGCGGAACCGCGCCTTTCTCGCGGGATCGATTTCGTTCCCGAAGTTCATCCAGTTCAGCCCGTTCATGATCGCGCAGAGCGGTAGTCCCTTCAACGTCACCATCGGCGACGATGCGAACGGCGACACGATCTTCAACGACCGGCCATATCGGGTCACCGGTGTCACGCCGGACGGTAGACACGTGAAGACGATCGACGGCTGCGGCACATTTGCGGCTCCCGGCTACCAGCCGGACGGCTCACCCATCTCGCCCATCAACCCTTGCACGGGTCCAAGCCTCTTCACCTTCAACTTCCGCCTGACCAAGACCTGGGGATTTGGTGGGTCGCGCAACGGGGCAGTCGCTTCTAGCGGTGGTCAGAGAGGTCCTGGTGGGCCTGGTGGCATGGGCGGCGCCGGTGGTGGCGGTCACGAGCACGGCGGCGGTGGCGGCCGTGGAGGCGGCGGTGGTGGATTTGGCGGTGGCGGTGGAGGTTCAAGCACCGGCCAGCGTTACAACTTCGCGCTCGGCTTCCAGGTCCAGAACCTGTTCAACAACAAGGATCTGGCTCCTCCCAACGGAACACTGCTTTCGCAACAGTTCGGTCAGCAGACGCAGCTCGCCGGCGGACCTTTCACATCGAACGCTGCCGTGCGGCGTATCTCCCTGCAGGCGTCGTTCAACTTCTAACCTGCACTACTCCTCAGCGGCTGCGAGAGACCTCCCTCGCAGCCGTTTCATTTTTCCACAAGGCTTGGTAGCTGGTGGTGTTACCCCGAAGAGTCGGATAGCCCGAGGGTGGCGATGCCACGTGATCTCTTTGCCTTCTCACTCTCAGCCTTGGCGGTTACCAGCGGCTGCTCGCGCATCGGCAGAACGATCCTGGGTTCCGCTGCCTTCTCTGCGGCCGACGGTTGCACCGCCGCTGCAGCAACGACAACCGTCTTCGCATTCAGAAACTCGCGCATACCTGCAGCGGAGAGTTCGCGCCCGTAGCCGCTGTGCTTGATACCGCCAAACGGCAGCCGCGGATCGCTCGCGACCGGCGTATTGAAAAATACAGAACCGCATTGCAGTTCCAGCGCCAACCGCTGCTGCTCCGCGACTTCGTTGGTCCAGCAACTCGCTCCGAGGCCGAATGGCGTGTCGTTCGCTACTGCAATCGCCTCGTCCAGCGAACTGACCTTGAAGACGAACGCCAGCGGTCCGAACGTCTCATCACGCGTGACGGCCGCGGTGCGCGGCAATCCGGAGATGACCGTCGGCGCGAAGAAGTTGCCCTCGCGCGTCAGGCGACGACCGCCGGTCAGCAATCGCCCTCCGGAGTGAATCGCCGCGTCCACCTGCCTCTGCAGATCCTCGGCGACCTGTGCGGTTGCCAGCGGCCCAATCTGGGTCGACTCGCTCATTGGATCACCCACGACCTGCGCGGCCATGCTCTCGACGAAGCGCTCTTCAAACTCGCGGTAGATCGACTCGTGCACAATAAAGCGCTTGGCGGCGATGCAGCTTTGGCCGTTGTTGATACAGCGCGCCTCCACCGCATTCTTGACCGCCTGCGTGAGATCAGCCGAAGCCATCACGATGAACGGATCGCTGCCGCCGAGCTCCAGCACGCTCTTTTTGATCAGGTAGCCGGCCTGTGCCGCGACGGCGCGGCCAGCGGCTTCTGACCCCGTAAGAGTCACTGCCGCGACGCGCTCATCGCCCAGCACTTTCTCCACCTGCTTCGATTCGATAAGTAGTGTCTGGAAGACACCGCGAGGAAAACCCGCACGCCTCACCAGCGCCTCGATTGCCAGTGCGCACTGCGGAACGTTTGAGGCATGCTTCAGCAGGCCCACGTTGCCCGCCATCAGCGCCGGCGCGAGAAACCGAAACACCTGCCAAAACGGAAAGTTCCACGGCATTACGGCGAGGATGACCCCGAGCGGGTCCCAGCGCACATAACTGCGCGCGTGCTCCGTTGCGATGAACTCCGGCGAGAGCATCGACTCGCTTTGTTCCGCGTAGTAACGGCACGCACGAGCGCACTTAGCAACTTCAGCACGTGCGGAGATGATGGTCTTGCCCATCTCCCTGACCATCAGCGTCGCAAGTTCGTTCTCTTCCGCCTCCAGCAGATGCGCCAGCCGCCGCATCCAGAACGTTCGCTGCGCCAGTGTCTCCGACGGATAGCTGCGGCTCGCCCCTTGCGCGAGCGCGAGCTTTGCCGCGATGGCCTCGGGCTCAAGGGGCCGAAAGCTGCGGAGTAGTTCTCCGGTGGCGGGATTGATCGATTGAATGGGCATAGCGCTGCTGTTGCAGAACGCAAACTCAACTGCTTTTGTCAGTTTAGCTGTGCAGCCGAATTATGCCATAGCAAGTTTCGCGAGCGTTCGAGCCAGCACGCGTGTGCCCAGTACAATCGCCTCCGGCGTCGCATACTCGTCCGGACGGTGCGAGACACCACTCCGGCATGGGATAAATAGCATCGCTACCGGCGCAATCGGCGCGATGAAACTGGTGTCGTGGTAGGCACGCGAGACCATGCGCCGAAACGTAGCGTTCTCCGCCTGGCAACCCGCCTCGAGCGCAGCAATGATCTTCGGGTCGGAGTGCGCAGGCTGATCAGCGTTGATCAGTTCTTCAGTGACCCGTACTCCGCGACGTCGCTCCATCTCGCGAACGTCTGCATGAAGAGCGTCCATTACAGCATCGCGCCGGGCCACATCCGTATCGCGGATGTCCAGCGTAAGCTGCACGCGCGAGGGAACTGAGTTCACCGCGCCCGGGTGGACTGCAACCATGCCGACGGTGGCGACTGTATCCACGCCACTGTGGCCCTCTGCCCGGGCATGCGCATTCGCCGCCAGCGCATGTCGCTCCACCGAAAGAATCATCTCTGCCGCAGCGCACAGCGCATCGTGCCGGTCGGGCATCAGCAACGCGCCCGCGTGGCCGCCGGATCCCTCGACGGTGTAGCGGTAGCTCGCCGGCGCAGCGATATTCGTCACAATTCCGAGCTCAACGTTGTCCCTCTCCAGCAGCGGCCCCTGCTCGATGTGCAATTCAACCCAGGCGTTGTAGTAGTGCGGCGGCAACTTTACGCTACCGAGCGCGCCATGAAATCCCGCAGCCTCCCGAACCTCATGCAGGCTGAGCCCCTCTGCCGCATTTGGGTCCGTCTCGCGAAGCCGGTCGGGAAGCCGGTCCGCAACCTCAGCATCCAGCACGCCACCAAGCAGTCGCGACCCCAGGCACCCAATGCCGAACCGCGTCGGCTCTTCGCTTGTGAACATCAGCAATTCGAGCGATCGTTTCGGCCGAAAGCCCGACTCCTTCAACGACCGCATCGCCTCGAGTCCACCCAGCACACCCACGGTGCCGTCGTACATACCGGCGTGCGGAATAGCGTCCGTGTGCGATCCCGTGCCGACCACACCCAGCGCAGGTTCGCTGCCCTCCCATCGGATGAACGTGTTGCCCACGGGGTCTTCGTGCACGGTGAAGCCCGCCGCCTTCGCGAGCGTCTTTAGCCACGCACGTGCCTCGAGGTCGCGCGAAGTAAACACGATCCGCGTCACCGCTTGCCTTGGCGCCGGCAGCGACTTGTCTTCGTCCTGCGGGCAGTCTGTTATGCGCGCAAGGCGTCGCAGTTCAGAGAGGAGACGGTCGCTATTGATATCCAGCTTCATGCGAGCGTGTGGCGGTTGAAGTCCTTGTAGATTAAGTATTTTGCTGGCTGCTTGCCGATAGCTCCAAACCATTGTGGGCAGAACGGCGCCATCCAGATAAAGTCTCCTGCCTGCGTTGGATACCACTCGTCGCCCAGCCTGTAGATGCCGCCGCCTTCCAGCATCAGCAGGCCATGCTCCATGTAGTGAATCTCAACTTGCGACAGCGCCGCGCCAGGAGCGTACGTCATCGTGTTGCATGCGAAGTCGAATGCGAGCGAGTCCGGCACCAGCGCTCGCACCTGTAGGCCCTCATCGCCGTTCAAAGGCACGGATGCAACCTCAGGCTCCCGTCCGATGAGAAACGACGGCCACTGCTCATCGAGTTTCTCACCGCGTATTGGTGCGAGCGGAAGATACGGCTTGTCGACGACCGCGACCCGGGCCTTCGTCCGCGCCTTAAGCTTGTACTCATAATCAGTCGGCAGATACGCATACCCACCTGCACTCATCTCGTGATGTTCTGCGTTACCGGGCTCCTGCAGCGAGAGTTGACCTTCGAGCACGTACAGGAATCGCTGCGTCGGTCCTTCGGTGAGCGTGCCG
>Ga0157369_10005734_pt1 | contig 14431 bp, 21 predicted proteins | sample C25metaG_FD_113461 | JGI IMG/M metagenome (GOLD analysis project Ga0157369, IMG submission 113461) | Corn rhizosphere microbial communities from Kellogg Biological Station, Michigan, USA - C2-5 metaG | ecosystem: Host-associated > Plants > Roots > Rhizosphere > Soil | place: USA: Michigan...
CACCTCGGACTATGACCGCGAGAAGCTGCAGGAGCGGCTGGCCAAGCTCGCGGGCGGCGTCGCAGTGATCCGCGTCGGCGGCGCGACTGAAGTCGAGGTGAGAGAGCGCAGGGATCGCGTTGATGACGCGATGCATGCGACCCGCGCCGCGGTCGAGGAAGGCATCGTTCCGGGCGGCGGCGTCGCCCTGCTTCGCGCCTCCGAGCACCTCAAGGGCATCCGCACCAAGAACGACGACCAGAAGACCGGCGTCGAGATCGTGCGCAAGGCGCTGTCTTATCCAGCCCGTCAGATCGCCATCAACGCGGGCGAGGACGGCTCCGTCATCGTCGGCAAGATCCTGGAGAAGGAGCAGTACTCCTACGGCTTCGACTCGCAGACCGGCGAATATGGCAACCTCGTCACCAAGGGCATCATCGATCCGACCAAGGTCGTGCGTGTGGCGATCCAGAACGCAGCTTCGGTTGCGGCTCTCCTGATCACAACCGAAGCCATGGTGGCCGAAGTACCGAAGAAGAACGCTGGTGCCGGCGCTGGCGGCATGCCTCCGGGCGGCGGTATGGGTGGTATGGATTTCTAACTCCAACCGTTCAGTGTTCAAAAGAAAAAGAAAGGTCCGGCAGCGATGCCCGGCCTTTCTGTCGTCGATGACGATAACGGCATGGAGTTGACGGGTCTCAGCCAAGCAAGCCTGACATTTAAACACACGATTTTCGAGGATGGCGCGACAACCCGGACTGGACCATCGAGAAATATGTGCGTGGTATCCTGGCGAGCGAGTGCGATCCCTGGAACGAGATAGTCAAGCTCGCACTTGCCACAGTTTCGCACCGTGGTGCACATCTATGTCGGGTCCGTGTTCGTTCAGACGGTACAATCAGGCGCATGCAATAGCACTCATCAGTTGAAGCAGCGTCTCTCGCGATGGCTTCTGCTTGCACGCGATGCTCTTCAATCTGACGACGTCCCGCTCACCCATCAGGTGTTGTCCCAGCTTCTCGGAGTTCGCCGTGCGGGAGTGACGGATTGCCTGGTTCTACTCAGGAGGGAGGGGCTCATCGAAATGAAGCGGGCCCACATCCTCGTCCGGGATGCACCCAGATTGGCACAGATCTCTTGTCCTTGCTGGCGCTTGATCAAACAGGAGTACGAGCGCCAACTTGGCGCTGGCGTCTTCTGTGCATAGATCCAACAGGAGAACCAGGGTGCGACTTCGCCAACGGTACTACTTTCACGTCTTGTGCAACGCAAGAACAGTAGAAGACGAAACAGGCACGGTGTTGTCAGACACTGAAGCTGCCCGACTTCATGCGTCAGTGATCGCCGCCGAGCTCGCGTACAAAGGGGACAAATATCGGGACTGTGAGGTCTGCGCGGTCGATGACGATGGCAATGAGATCGCCCGAATGCCGGTCGTCATCCCCTCTTGAGCAAAGCGATCTGACAGAACGGGATCCCGGAAAATGAAAGATGCCAATGCTACCTCAGCCCTGTTCATTGATGGCGCCAATCTTCATATGACGGCAAGAGCCCTTGGTTTCGACATTGACTATCGAAAGCCACTTGCTGTGTTTCGACGCGAAGCAATCGTTTTGCGTGCATTCTTCTACGCTGCTATTAAGGAAAACCAAGCGCGCTCTCACATCCGGCCTTTGCTCGATTGGCTCTACTATAATGGCTTCGTCTTAATCTCGAAACTGACCAAGGACTTTGTTAACGAGAGTAACCGCCGCACAAGAACGGCGTACGGATAAGTGTGGTCTCAAGCCTTTGCACAATGATCTCGGATGAATTGCGACGTCAGGCAGACGCTTTCATTGAGCTCTCCGGACTACGACACGACCATTTGTTGAGCGAGATCCTCTTGGACAACTAAGAGCTCACGGATCGCCGCCATGAGGCTGATAGAAAGCCCTCTCGAAAACCCAAAGTCCAAGGTCACTGCGTTATTCGAACGGCTGCTTGCGCGCAGGAATGATGTCGGACTTCTGTCCGAAGAATACGATCCACAACACTACTCCATTGAACAGCTGAGAAGGCCAATATAAGCTGGCGGTGGCTTTTCGCGCTCCCCGTTTAGCGGGAATCGCCCCGCCCCCCGCATCGGAACTCTCCTACACGATGATCCAACACTGCACCGCTGCTGATGCGCCAGATTCCCTCGCGGGTTGGTTCGCCGCCCTCTCCGCCTTCATCGCCGGATTTGTCGTCTTCGGCGTGACTTACAGCTTCGGTGTGTTCTTCACTCCAATAGAGGCGGAGTTCGACGCCAGCCGTACGGCGACTTCCGTCTTTTTCGCGATCACCGGCATGCTCTTCTATTTCTTTGGCTGGATCACCGGCCGGCTGAGCGACCGCTTTGGTCCGCGACCCGTCGTCGCGGCGGGCGCAATCATCATGGGAACCGGACTGACGCTTACGGCGGCGGCGCCGCAGATGTGGACCGGGTATCTGGCCTATGGCACTGGCGCTGGCATCGGGGCTTCCTGCGCCTATATCCCAACGCTTGCGCATGTTGGCGGATGGTTCACCCGCCACCGCACAACGGCGCTGGGTCTGGCGGCGGCCGGCACCGGATGCGGAACGTTGCTGATGCCGCCCATCGCGGCTGTGCTGATCCAGACTTATGGCTGGCGGACAGCCTACGCACTGTTCGGCGCAGGCTCGTTCGTGTTGCTTCTGCTCTGCGCCGGGCTTGCCCGCCGACCGCCGCTCGCCCAGGCCGGCCAGACCACGAGTCTGCGGCGCGTCGTATCCTCGCGGCCGTTCATGCTGCTTTACGTATCGTGGGTGCTGGCCACGACGGGCCTCGTCGCATCGATGGTCTTTTTGCCGCCGTTCGCCCTCACCACTGGCGTAAGCCCGGTTGCGGCCTCCTCGCTCATTTCGATCGTCGGCGGCATGAGCGTGCTGGGGAGGAGTGGCATCGGCTTTATCAGCCGGAAGGCGGGCCCGGTGCCGCTATACAAGTTCTCGGTGCTGGTGATGGCGGCGAGCTATCTGCTGTGGCTGCCCTTCACCGGCTATGGTTGGCTCGCGGCGTTCGCTGCGACGCTCGGGTTCGGCTATGGGGTACGGATTGCGCTGACGCCCGTCGTATTGATCGAGTTCTTCGGTCTCGAGAATCTCGGCGCGGTACTGGGCTTGTTCTTCACCGCGTCCAGCATTTCGGCAATTTGCGGTCCGTTGCTGGCCGGCCTGATCATCGATCAGACTGGCAGCTATCAATCGGGCGTTGCATTCGCTTTGGTGATGGGGGTGATGGGATTCATCGCAGTGGTGCCGCTGCGGCGCAGTACGTTGTCAGCGGGCTTCGGATAGTGCCTCTCGACACTGCTACACCGACACGTGCGTCTGCAGATCCCAGCAGGCTCGCGATGACCCGCCGCCCACCGGCGCGCCGAGATAGATAGGAACCCCGCGATCTCGTTCTTCGTGGAGAGGACCTGCGCCGTTGTCCACAGTCGCATCGACAGATTTTCCGTCGGTCAGCGGCGGCGAGGAAGCGGATAAACTCCCCTGGCGACGGTGTTGCAAACAGCCGCCGACTGCCTTGGGGAGCGATTTCCACGAAAATCGTGGCCCGTGGTAGTGGGGAAGAGCTACCGCCTGTCCCCGCACGAGCCGAACCTACGCTATTTTCTTAAACCTCCGCCCAGGCGGCCAGTAGGAGGTGCAGTGCAGGCTTGCCCTCCAAACGGTGAGTTTAAGACCACGAGCCCCTATTGTGGCGACCAGCGAGCAATACCGTAGAAAATCAAATGGGCGCCTCTCGGCAGGATCTTCATGATGTCTTCGTGCACACTCCAGCGCGATCAGGTGCGTTCGATACCGCTGCCGCCCAAATGCCCTCACTTTGCCGCCGGTGGTGCCGCCTCGATGCGATAGCTTGCATGACACGCGACGCAGGCCGACAGCTGCGTACCTAGACTTGCCAGCATCCGCTCGCGGCTTGCGCCCGAATGGGCTTCGGTCGCGATTTCATCAAAGCGCTTATGCACGCTCAGTCCAAGCTCCTTGAACGCAAGCGGCAGCTTGACCATGAGCGCCGGATTGACGTCAGCGGCCGCCGCCATGCCGCTCGCACCGGCCGCCCGCGCCACCTGCTCCGTGTCTCCCGCGTTCACCCCCTCGACGATACCCTGGACGGCACCGAGCAAGCCCCGCATTTCGGTGAGCACGAGATCACGTTCGTCTGGCGCCAACAGAACCACCGTGCGCCCGTCGGGCGCCACCCGTGTCTGACCCCGGACGAAGAAAAATGCGGCGACGGCAATGGTAACCAGCCAAAGGGTGATGGCAGCGACGGACAGCATACGTGTACTCATGGGATCATTCTCCGTAATGCCCGGTAACTCTCGGCGACCCCTTGTGCCTGTTCATTCGCCTCCATTATGACTGGTCTGGGGGTTGATCCAAAACTCCTGGCGACTGCAATCGAGTCTCAGTCGCATGCGCCTCACTCGCTGCGGTTCTTTCTGCGCAACGATGTAGATTGCGCTCAAATTCCGCCGATGGCGCTCGAACACCCATCTCACTGCTATGACCGGCTTCGCGCAATACCGTTCGTCGGCTCAGATGGTTCACCGGATCGCGCGTCAGTCAGCTGGCCCATTCCAGCCACCACGCTCCTTCTACCCGCGGCAAGGCAAAGGCCTGAAGCCAGCGATGGGTTCGTTGCCTCTTTGCTTTGCTAAGACGGGAATTCCACATCGGTAATGCGAACGCGATCGGCATGGAGCAGCCAATCCCTCACTTTCTCGGTCTCACAGAATTTTACCTTCGCCATTTCAGCAGCATGCCCCCTGCTTGGGGCCTCGATCTCGATGGAACGCTGGCAGATGCCCGTTTTCGCCAAGAACATCTTTCATAAACCGGGCGATATATCGTGTCATGCAAGTCTCCTGACTGGAATTCCGGCGGCAATTCGGCCGCCCCCTTACGCAGGACTACTGCGACCGAAGCCGTTCATTTTGACGCAAATCAAATCGGAAAATTATATGACGTGAATATGTTTGAATGGGAGCGCAAAGGCAGAAGACACTCAGGACCTTTCGCTCACCTAAGACTCTGGCTGGGCCAAGTCGCGCAACTCGCAATGATCTTGCTGCGTTCGGCGTGTTGTCCACGCGAGCCGTGCAGCGACAAGCAGCTGAGTTCAACGTCGAGGGGCTATTGAATGAACGACCCGAGCATCTCGTTGTCATCTTCCACGTCCTCGGAGAAATCTTTGACAAGGTTTACAATCTTGGGGGCTGACAACCCGCCGTTGGAAGGCATTCAGACCGTCACGGCGGGCGCCCGCCGGCACAACCGTCATCGAGTTCAAGCTTCATGCCGACGGGAAATCAATCGATCCTAGGTCACGCACTGGCCCCGCAGAGCGAGGGCTTTCCGTCTCTTGATCGTTGAGATACGCCGGATACCTACAACAGCACCGTGATGCTCGGCATGGGAACTGAATGGTTAGGTGGATCCCACTTGCGTCAACCGATGAAGACTCCTGAAGGGCATCTGAGCCCTACGAATTATTCGCGATTCCCGCTTGGTCTTCCGCCATTTGTCATATCTGGTCAGCACCGGCCCGAAGGAAATCACGAATCCTATGAAGGCTACAGCCCACGTACGCAACAAATGGGCAAGAATTACAATGATCCACCTGCCGCCGGCGCCGTCGTCTCACAGCAGGCACGATCGCTTCTCCAAGAGCTATACACCTGCCTACAACCGCCAAGAAGGCTTCGAGTATCGAGGGGTCACCGTCGGATATATCTCGTGGACTTTCCGGAATTCGCGTGCGATTTCTTCATAGCCGACTGCATCGAGGAAGTCGCAGAGAACGGTGTCCGCGTTCGCGTGCACGTTGAAGCTGCCTTCGCCGCCGTGCTTTTGCAGAGATTGAAGTTTCTTAATCGCGTCTTGCTTTGTCACGGAGTGTTCGATTTGCGGTTTGGAAGCAACTAACATTTCAGCCTGCCTTCTTTGCGATTTGATACCGGACTACTAATTTCATCGTCCTCTCGCGCGACCGAGTGGCTTCGAACAGACGCTACTCACAACGGTCCTTCCATCATCAATGACGCATCAAAGTCCGAGATAGGCGCGCCGGACTTCAGGATCGTCAATTAGTTTGCTGGCGAGGCCGCTAAGAACGATGCGGCCCGTTTCCATGACGTAAGCTCGATCGGCAATCGACAATGCCAGATTGACGTCCTGTTCGACCAACAACACCGTCACGCCGTCGTCGCGGATCGTTGCCAGAACATCCATCAACTGTTCCACAATGACGGGCGCCAGTCCCAAGCTCATCTCGTCGATCATCATTAGAACCGGAGCCGCCATCAACCCTCGAGCCATGGCGCACATTTGCTGTTCGCCGCCCGACATGCTTCCAGCCAACTGACGTCGGCGCTCCGACAAACGCGGAAAAAGTGCATACATTTTTTCAAGGTCGCGTGCGACTGCCGCCTTTTCGTCTCGCCTGAAGGCGCCCATCAGCAAATTGTCTTGCACACTCATGCGGTCGAAGAGTTGGCGACCTTCTGGAACCTGAACCAGGCCGGCTGCGAAGGCCTGATCGGAAGTCATCGGCATCAGATCATGGTTGTTCATTACGATACCGCCGGTGCAGGGAAGGACGCGTGACAATGTACGCAGCAAGGTGGTCTTGCCGGCCCCGTTGCTGCCGACCACAGTCACGATCTCGGCCGGGTAGACCTTCAGAGCAACGTCGTGCAAAACTGGCATTCCGCCATAGCCTGCGCTGACCGCGCGTACGTCAAGCAGAGGTTCCGCCTTGACTGCCGGATCTGCGTTCATGTCCGCCTCTTGCCGAGATACGCCTCGATGACGGCCTGGTTTGCGAGCACGCTGCCAGGCTCGCCATCGGCAATCTTCTCACCATGGTGCAATACCAGCAGCCGATCAGACAGACTCTTGATGGCTTTGATGACGTGTTCGATGACGAGAACGCTGATACCCGCGTCACGGACCTTTTGGATCACTGCTATCACCTCTTCGATCTCGACTAGATTCAGCCCGGCCATGACCTCATCGCACAGCAGAACCTTCGGCTGCATCGCCAAGGCCTTTGCCAACTCTAGTCGCTTGCGGCTGGGACTTCCCAATTCATCGGCGCGTTGATCGACATTGCGGCCCAGGCCGACAAAATCCAGCTGAGCACGCGCCTGCTCGCGGGCTTGCGCCAGTTGGACTTGTCCCCCTCCGCGCCCAAAGAGGGCGCCTACAGCGACGTTGTCGAGAACCGACAAGCCGGGAAACGGTCGCATGATCTGGAACGTACGTCCTATACCGAGCCGTGCGCGACGATATGCGTGCACACCAGCAAGAGACCGTCCTTCAAAAAGGATGTCCCCCGAACTTGGGGTCAACGTCCCGCTGATCAGGCTGACTAGCGTGGTCTTGCCTGCGCCGTTTGGACCTATTACGCCGAGGATCTCGCCGCGCTGGAGTATAAAGTTGACATCGTCGACTGCGACCAGGCCAGAAAAGCGACGAGTCACATGTTGAATTTCGAGTATAGCCGTCACAGCCGGTGCGTCCGAATGTTTTCGGCGAAATACCGCCATCCCATTTTACGGAAACGTCGCAACATGTCAGCCAGACCGCGCGGCATCAGCACAACTGCGGCCACGATGACAACGCCAAAAAAAAGCCCAGCGAGGCTGGTGATCTCGCTCGACAGAAATTCGGATATTGCGGAGAGCGAAAATGCCCCGACCACGGGCCCGAGAATCGTACCGGGTCCTCCGAATACGGCCATGATGATCATCTTGACGTTCAGGCTGATATCGAATGCGCTTTCCGGATCGATAAATGTAACCCAATAGGCGTGAATACCGCCCGCTAGTGCGCTGAATATGCCCGAGAGAGCAAATGCCAGCGTCTTATATAATGTTGTATTTACACCCATCACTGCCGCTCCCTCTTCGTTTTCACGGATAGCGATCAATCCAAAACCGAAGCGGCTGCGCGTCAGCCAGAAAATGGTCAGCGTAGCCAGCACCAGGAGCCCGAGCGACAATTCGTAAAAGAGAGGATCGTTGTTGAGCGGTGGCAAGACGAGCCCGATATTCCGGCCGGCCAGTTTCACGTTGGAGACGATCGCGGTCATGACCTGAGCCAGCGCCAGTGTGGCGATCGCGAAGTAGTGTCCCCTCAACCGCAGAACCGGCACCCCGAGTAGAACAGCGAAAGCTGCCGCAAGCGCCACGCCGAACACGAGACCGACCCCGAACGGCAATTGCCACTGTACCATCGCGATAGCCACTCCGTAACTACCGAGCCCGTAAAACACCGAATTGCCGAATGAGGCGTAACCAGTGTACCCGCCGATGATGTTCCAACCCTGTGCCAGAACGGCGAGCAGCAGGGCATTGATGCCGAATTGGATCAACACATCCGATCCAAACCATGGCACTGCCGCAAGAACGGCCAGCGCCGCCAGAGTGAGTGCGATGCGCAACGCCTTCACGCTGCTTTCCCAAGCAGGCCGTTGGGCCGCACGATCAACACCAACACCAGCACGCCAAAGCTTGCCACGTCAGCGTAAGTTGATCCGACATAGAGCGCCGTCAACGATTCCAAGATTCCCAAAAACAGGCCTCCGACGATCACGCCGAGCGGATTGTCCAACCCGCCGATGATCGAGATGGCAAACGATTTTGCCGTCAGCGCCGCACCAATGTACGGATTGATCTGCGATACTGTTCCGTAGAGGCCTCCCGCCATTCCGGCCAGCGCAATTCCAATACCAAAAGTCATGGCGTAGAGATGCCGAGGCTCAACGCCGTAGAGGCGGGCTGCCACTAGGTTCTGCGCGGTGGCCCGAATGGCGCGTCCCAGCCTTGTGTGCAGAAGGAACAGCCACATACCAACCGTCAGCACGATGGCAACGCCGAAAGCCAGAAGCCGCGCTACCGGGAGCACGACCGGCCCCAACGCAATGCTGTTGCCTGCGTAAGCGGGGTTGATGGTACGAAAGTCAGCCGAAAACGCGAGCTGGGCCAGGTAGGTCAGCACGACTTCCAGGCCAAAGGTTATCAGCAACGTGTTGAACATGGGCGCGCGGATGATCAGGTTTAAAAGACCGCGCTGCACTGCGTAACCGACGGCAAACATGACCACCGCTGTAATGGGCAACCCCAGAAACGGATCGATACTGGCGTAAGTGTAGAGATACCACGATACATAAGCACCGAGCATGATGAATGCGCCGTGCGCCAGATTGACAATATTCAACACGCCCCAAACGAGGGCGAGACCGAGCGCCATTACAGCGTACAATCCACCCAAAAGGATGCCATTGATAAGGATTTGCCCAAGCAGATCCACGTCGTCCTCTTTCAGTCGACCGATCGTTCGCGATCCGCTTAGCGCGCGTCCCAGGCCGGCATCGGATATTTCGGCTGCGCGATCTTGCCGTTAACGCCGTAGATTGCGACCAGCGCGTCTCCCTGAACCTGGATTACGGTCTGCGGCAGATCGATCTGACCATTCTCGCTGAACGCAATGCGGCCATAAAGGCTGTCGAACCTCACTTTTGACAGCGCGTCTCGCACTTTTCCGGGGTCGGTCGAGCCTGCATTTTCCACGGCTTGCGCCAGTGCTTCCACGTCGGCCGCGCCCGAGGCAGCATGATAGTCGGGATCATAACCAAACCTTGCCTTGTAGGCCGAGGCGAACTGCGCGGCGTCGCCAAACCAGCGATCCTTTAGTTCGGCGGAAGGCAGCCAGGCCGTCATGCCGAAAGCATAATCAGCGTCTTTACCCAGAGCCTTCCGGAAATCTTCGCTGGGAACCCCCACCGTGAACGAATACATCTTCGGCGCAACCGCAAGGCTTTTGGCTTGTCGGACGAAATTCAGGATTTCGGTTTCGTGGCCGGCCACCAGCACGGCATCAATGTTCTTGCTTTTGATCTGCGAGAGCAGCGAATTGAAATCCGTGGCATTGGTGCTGTAACGCTCGTCCATGGCTAACGTAAGCCCCGCCTGCTTTAATTTTGGCCGTGTGCCCTCCGCCACTGAGACATCAAAGGCATCGTCGGCATAAAGCAGAGCCACTGATTTCGGGGCTGGGTTGAGCACCCTCAACATGTCCACCGTCGAACCAAAATAATTGCTGGCCGGGGCCAGCGTTCCAAAGATATATTTGAACTTGCGCGCGAATATCTGGTCCGACGCACCACCGCCCTGAACCATCGGGATCCTGTACTTTTCGGACACGGCTGAATCCGCCAGCGCAAAATTGCTCGCGAACGGTCCCAGCAGAAAATCCACCTTGTCCTGCGAAACCAATTGAGTGTACTGGCGTACGCTTAAATTGACGTCGGACTGGTTGTCGTAGAGCTTGAGTGCGAGCTTACGCGATTCATTGCCGACCTTCACCCCGCCCGCAGCGTTTATTCTTTCGATCGCAAGCTGGTAAGCATCACGATAGTAGCGACCGGTATTGGCGACCGGCCCGGTCAACTGGACCGATGCTCCCAAGACAATGTCTCTTGCAAGAGCATCGTTGGATGGCATCGTGAAAGTGGCCGCTAGCAATAAGACGGCTGACAGGCTGGATGTTTTCAACATGGTATTATCCTTCACCCCACGCTTGTGCTTTTCGGATTGGGGTAACGCTATTCTTCACTTGTTCGGATTTCACCGCGACAAGCACGCTGCAGGGCGCATGGTGCAGGATAGATGCACCGACCGACCCATTTAACCAGCGCGCAAGCGAACCTTGATCTCGATGACCGACCACGATCAAATCCGCTTCCATCTCTCGCGCGAACAGCACGATCTGTTCGGCAGGATTGCCGTGCCTGACGTCGCTCGTTGCAGTGCATCCAGCGCCCTGCAGGCGTCTCACGCCCGTATCAAGCACTGATTGCGTTACAAACCGCTTATCATCCGGGATGAAGGACATCCCTTCGAAGATAAGCACGTTCTCGGAAGGATCTATGATTGCGAGGAGACCAACCGTCGCGCCTGACACTGACGCTAAGTTCTTGGCTTGAGCCAAAGCTTCACGGCCGTCGGGTGAGCCGTCGTAGGCGAGGAGAATGTTTTGGTACATGATCAGATCTCCTTTCCCAGGTGAACTCGTTATCCCTGAGTACGCCTTTGTCGTCGTATCACTTGACGCCCCCTCGTCCTGATTATGATCGGCAACGGCTTCCAGCAACGCCAACGAGATCGTTACCTCGTCCCTCCCCTCATCGGTATCTTGGTCGGTCGATAGGAATGCGAATAGGTATGAGAGATGACTGGGCGTCTCCGTCGTGATTTTGGTGCCGAGAGATGGAGACGATGACGTGCCATGGTCGAAACCATTCAAATCGAGCGAGCATGCGAAGAAGAGCATTGGCGGCACAGCCGACCTTGCTGAACCAATAGGTGACCGGCCTTTTGCTTGCTTGAAAATACCATCGCTTGTTCATGATTTTCCTCCTTGGACATGTACATCCTGGTCCCGGCCAATTGCGGGCCAGTCGAGTCGGAACCATTTAGGGGCTGCACTGATAAACCTGCACTGATACCGCTTTTCGACGCCCGCTGAACGGACCGTCGTCGATCCCCGGGGCAGCGCTAGCTCGCGGAGTCCGCTGCCCGTCAGAATCAATCGAGCAAACCTCATGGAGATCGGGGCGGACACCACCGCGACGTAAACAACCAAGAGGATAAGAAGCAGAATCGTCACCGCGCACGCCTTCCATCGCTGGAGTCTTCCTCGGACTCACGTGGCGGCCTCTTTTCAAGTGCGTCCGGTTCAAAACGGGGCCGCCAGCATCTCACGGAAGAAGCTATGTCTCATAATGGTTTTGACAAACGAATAATGTTGCGCCTTGTTATCTATTCGATAGATACTATTGGCCTCCGTGGTCATCGTCCCTCCAACGTGATTGCTTTTCCAAAGCTATCAAATCGGGGAGGAATGACTTGCCGCGACAGCGACATTCAATATCGCAAATGGACACAAGCCGCCTCACGGGCTCGTTGCACCACCACGCGATGGTCGCCGGGCGAACTCGGCATGGACGTTCCCGCAGATGCGTGACGGCCTGTTCACATCGGATCCACGCGACAGATGGTGCTAGGGTCTTGAGACTGCCGTCTTGGCGGGATTCGGCCGCACCGTTTCAGAAGTCGGCGCGATAATTTTGGTCGGCGGCAACATTGCGACTTGACGAGAACGATGACTACGACGACTGCTCTGCGAACAAGCCAAGGCGACCTTTCATTTGGCTTTGGCTTCGTCAACACCGCTCACAACCTCACACGTTCGGAAAAGCCGGTGCAGCACAGATCCAGACATGACGTCACGAGCAATCGGTCCGACTAGCGGCTTGCAAATCCAGCATCTTACTCTGCCTCGGATTATGCGGCCCGCGAATGCTCAAGCTTCTTTCTACAGTGATCAAATCCGTTGAAACGGACTAGAGAGATTTCGGCAACTCTGCAGCAAATACCCGACCGTCCCAAATATCAGCAGACGTCCGGAGTCGAGATAACGATCGGCGACTACGGCAACAGCGTGGGCATGGCGAGTGTGCAACATTGCACAGATTTCGGTTCGCGTTCTATTCATCTTAGGGGTACGGCGACGTTCTACTGGCAGATATTCAGGCGTGCAGAATAGGAGGCACAAATGTTTCGAAAAGCGCTGATGACCCTTGGGATCGTGATGTTGGTAGCCGGGCCGACGGTCGCTGCAGAAAGCGTGGAAAAGTCACCGCCGCCGGCTCCCTACAAAAAGGTAAGCGAACTAGTTAAGCTTCCCGATTTTCTTCCCGGCATGGGGACGCTGTATGTCGACCCCACGACGCTGCCGGACGGGCCGTTTCTCGCATACGATCGTGCGGGCAAGCTGGTCAGCACAATTTATATGATCCCCCTTAAGGATGTCGACGGGCATAAGACGATCGACGATCTGAAGGCCCCCGGCGGCAATGTCGACCACGTTTCGTTGTATTACAATGCCGGCCATCCGGGTGTGGAAGTGCCTCACTATCACATCGTGTTGTGGCATGTGACGAAGGCGCAAGAGAAGCTGGTCGAGAAATAATCAGATGCTGACGCGGCGAGCAGCGCTCGGTGTCGGCGGCGGCTTCCTGGCGAACGTGGGTTCTTCCAACCTCGTCCGGGCTAGCGCGGCCGAGCTCATCGAGATTCACATGAAAAGCGACCCTGGAGGCGGGGTCGTCGGGTTCGATCCTGTCGGAGTGTTATTGCAACCCGGCCAAACGGTGCGCTGGATCTGCGATGACAACGTGCATACAGCGACGGCTTACAGTCCTGAGAACGACAATCATTCGTTGCGTATTCCCACGAACGCCCAGCCATGGGCATCCGATTTTCTCTTACCCAAACAGACCTTCGAGGTAACGTTCACCGTGGAGGGTATCTACGATTATTTCTGTGCACCGCACGAAGAGGCCGGCATGGTGGGTCGGCTTATCGTCGGCAGCGCCGTCGGGCCCGGAGCGCTGCCCTTCGATTATTACTTGACACGGGGCCACCAATGGAAACCGGTTCCGCCAGCCGCACAACGGTCGTTCCCGACAATTGAAGCAATTTTGGCACAGAAGACAGTTCGCTCGACGTTGAATTTCTCAAAGATGCCGGTGAAGTAAAATAGGCAAATGAAAGAAATCTAGTGGCGCAAGCTGCGGATTAGACAGTTTGCGACTTTCGATGAATACTTACCAAGGAGGATGCGTCGCGTGATGTGGGGAGTCGACGAGGCCGAACGGGCGCTCGACCTGCCCCCCGGCTATACTCTGGTCTCCTTGCGCGAGAGCGGCGACGCGTTTGCTCATGGCCTCGCGATTGCGGCGCAAGCGGGCGCCGGAACGCTGATCTCGGTCGGGCGCTACGACCTCGTCGAATTCGCCGTCGTACTGGAACCCGCCGAGCCACTGGTGTCGGCGCGGCGTGCGTTATTCGTCGGTATAAACGCGACCGCCGACGCCATCGCGGCGCATTGTCCACCCGAGCGGGAGGTCAACTTTGTGTGGCCCGATTCAATTTTCTTCGATGGGGGACTGCTGGGCGGGGTGCGTCTCGGCTGGCCGAAGGACTGCGTCGAGACCGACGTGCCGGCCTGGTTGGTGCTGGGCGTCATGCTGCGCGCGGCCGATCTGGTCGGTATCGAGCCTGGCGCGATACCAGGTACGGTATCGCTAACGGGAGAAGGCTTCGAAATGGTTCAAACTGACGCGATCGTGGGAAGTTTCGCACGACATTTGATGATCGGCTTCGACCAGTGGAACGAAGCCGGATTCGACACTGTCGCCAACAATTATCTGGCGCGGCTACCCAAGAACAAAGCCGGCGAGCGCCGCGGCATCGACCGCGACGGCGATCTTCTCGTTAACGCGCCGCTCGATATGGGAACGCCGGATCGGACCGGTCTTCTC
>Ga0157369_10005741_pt1 | contig 14426 bp, 13 predicted proteins | sample C25metaG_FD_113461 | JGI IMG/M metagenome (GOLD analysis project Ga0157369, IMG submission 113461) | Corn rhizosphere microbial communities from Kellogg Biological Station, Michigan, USA - C2-5 metaG | ecosystem: Host-associated > Plants > Roots > Rhizosphere > Soil | place: USA: Michigan...
ATCGAACGCTACTTCGCGCGCTACCCGGGCGTGAAGGCCTACATGGACGAGACCAAGGCGCTGGCCAAGGAGCAGGGCTACGTGGAGACCGTGTTCGGCCGGCGCCTGTACCTGCCCGAGATCAACTCGCCCAACGGCCCGCGCCGCGGCGGCGCCGAGCGCGCGGCCATCAACGCGCCGATGCAGGGCACGGCGGCCGACCTCATCAAGCTCAGCATGGTGAAGGTACAGAACGTGCTTGACGAAGAGAAGCGCGGCACGAAGATGATCATGCAGGTGCACGACGAACTGGTGTTCGAAGTGCCCGAGGCAGAGATCGAATGGGTGCGCACGGAAATCCCGCGCATCATGGCCGGCGTTGCCGCGCTGAAGGTGCCGCTGCTCGCCGAGATCGGCGTCGGCCCCAACTGGGACAAGGCGCACTGAAAACCACGCTCGAACACGAGACGAAAGAAAAAACCTCCCCAATGAAATTCCCGCATCGCAAGTTCCTGCACACCGCCGTCTTTGCCGTCTGCGCCGCCACGCTCGGCACCGCCTTCGCCGCGCCGGACGCCCGCATTGCTGCGCTCGCCGCCAAGGAAAAGCCGGCGCTGCTCGAGACGCTGAAAGACCTGGTCTCCATCGAGTCGGGCAGCCGCGACCTTGAAGGGCTCGAGAAAATCTCGAACCTCATCGCCGACAGGTTCAAGGCGCTGGGCGGCGAGGTCGAGCTGATCGACCCCAGCGCCGAGGCCTACCGCATGGAAGACACGCCCGAGAAGATGGGCCGCGTGGTGCGCGCCACCTTCAAGGGCACCGGCAAGAAGAAGATCCTGCTGATCGCGCACATGGACACGGTCTACACCATCGGCATGCTCAACAAGCAGCCGTTCCGCGTCGAAGGCGACAAGGCCTACGGCCTGGGCATCGCCGACGACAAGCAGGGCATTGCCGTCATCACGCACATCGTGTCGATGCTGCAGGCGATGAAGTTCAAGGAATACGGCACGCTCACCGTGCTGATCAACGGCGACGAGGAAATCAGCTCGCCGGGCGCCCGCGCGCTCATCACGCGCATGGGCGCGGAGCACGACGCGGTCATGTCCTTCGAGGGCGCCTACGTCAAGGAAGACAAGCTCTCGCTTGCGACGGCCGGCATTGCCTCGGTCACGCTGCATGTCACGGGCAAGGCCTCGCACGCGGGCTCCGCGCCCGAGCTGGGCGTGAACGCGCTGTACGAGCTGTCGCACCAGATCCTGCAGATGCGCGACCTGTCCGACCCAGCCACGGGCCTCAAGATGAACTGGACCATCTCGAAGTCGGGCAGCAACCGCAACGTGATTCCGGCCAGCGCCACCGCCGGCGCCGACGTGCGCGTGCTCAAGGTCAGCGACTACGACCGCATCGAGCAGCAGGTGAACGAGCGCGTGAAGAAGCAGCTGATTCCCGAAGCCAAGGTCCAGCTGAATTTCGAACGCCGCCGTCCGCCGCTGGAAGCCACGGACGCCTCGCGCGCCATGGCCCGCCATGCGCAGCAGATCTACAAGGACGAGCTCGGCCTGCCGCTGGGCGCGGACGACAAGGCCGCCGGCGGCGGCACCGACGCGGCCTTCGCGGCGCTGAAGACCAAGGCGCCCGTCATCGAGCGCTTCGGCCTGCAGGGCTTTGGCTCGCACTCGGCCGATGCAGAGTACGTGCTGGTCGACTCCATCGAGCCGCGCCTCTATCTCGGCACTCGCATGGTGATGGACATCGCCCGCGGCAAAACAGCCAGCGGCAACTGACGACCCAACCGCCGCCCGCGATGCGCCTGCGCCACATCGAAGTCTTCAACGCGATCATGCTCACCGGCAGCGTGAGCGCGGCGGCGCGGCTCATCAACATCACGCAGCCGGCGGTCAGCCGCACCTTGCAGCATGCGGAACTGCAGCTGGGCTTTCCGCTGTTCCAGCGCGCCAAGGGGCGGCTGACGCCGACCACCGAGGCGCTCACGCTGTATCCGCACATCGAGCGGCTGTTCGCGCAGCTCGACGAGGTGCAGCGGCTTGCCGCCAACCTGCGCACGGCCGGCGACTCGGGCGAGCTGCGCATCCTGAGCGTGCTGGCGCTGAGCTACGAGATCCTGCCGCGCGCGCTCAAGGCCTTTCGCGAGCAGTACCCGGGTTATGCGATCACGGTCGAGTCGCTGCACTCGCCGCAGATCATGTCGGCGCTGCTGCTGCAGGAGGCCGACGTGGGCTTTGCGTTCAGCCCGGCGGTGCATCCTTCGCTCACGCAGGAGTCGCTGGCCGACAGCCGCATGGTGTGCATCGCGCCCAAGGGCATGCTGCCGCGCGCGCTGCTGCGCAACGGCTCGGTGGCGCTGCACGACCTGGTCGACCGGCCGGTGATCGGGCTCGACAGCCGCGACCCCGTCGGCACCAGCCTGAGCCAGGCCTGCCGGCAGGCCGGCGTGGGCTTCCAGCAGGCGGTGGTGACGGTGCAGACCTACCACGCGGCGCTGGCCATGGCGCATCACGGCATCGGCATTGCGCTGATCGACGGCTGCACCGCGCGCTCGGCCGACCGCGAGAAGGTCGACGTGCTTACGCTGGAGCCGCACATCCCGGTGCCGATACGGGCGCTTCGCTTCGCGGGGCGGCCCGATTCGGTGGTGGTGCGCGGCATCACGCGCTGCATGCAGCAGGCGCTGCAGGACGCCGTCTAGCGCGCTGTTCCGTTCGTGCCGGTCAATCCGCCAGCGCCCGCGCGATGCGCTGCGCGGAACCGAAGGCCAGCGTGAACCCCAGCGCGCCGTGGCCGGTATTGAACAGCATGTTCGACGGCGCGCTGTCCAGCCGGCCGATGATCGGCAGGCCCGTCGGCGTGGCGGGGCGCATGCCGGTCCAGGGGTGCAATGCTTGGAAGCGGCTCGCGTGCGGGAAGAGGGCGCGCGTCGCGGCCTCCAGCGTCTCGATGCGCGTGGCCGGAATGCGCGCGTCATGCCCCACCAGCTCGGCCATGCCCGCCACGCGCAGGCGCGAGCCGATGCGCGCGAACACCACCTTGCGCGCGCTGTCCGTCACGTTCACGCGCGGCGCCGCGCCGGGTGCGGGGTCGACATCGACCGTGATGCTGTAGCCCTTGAGCGGATACACCGGCAGGTAGGCACCGAGCAGGCGGCCCAGCCTGTGCGAGGCGGTGCCCAGCGCCATCACGAAAGCTTCGGCCTCCACGTCGCCGTCGCTGGTGCGCACGGCGGCGACGCGCTCGCCGTTGCGCGCGAAGCCGTGCACGTCGGTGCCGAGCATGAATCTAACGCCGCGTGCGCTCAAGGCGCGCATCAGCGCTGCGCATACCTTGAGGCAGTCGGCGGCACACTCGCTCGGCGTGTAGACAGCGCCAGCCATCCGCGCCCGATAGCCTGCAAGGGCTGGTTCGATGGCGACGCACTCGTCGGGCGTCACCAGCCGCTGTTCGCTGCCCATGGCGCGCTGCAGCTCCAGCTGCGCACGCGCGCCTGCCAGCGATGCCGCACTCGCATACAGCACCAGCTTGCCGGTGGCGGAGAAATCGCAGTCGGGAGAGATGTCGGCCTGCATCGCCTCGAAGCCCGCGCGGCTTTCGGCCGCCAGCGCCAGGAGCTGCGCCGTGGTGCGCTGCGAGGTTTGCGCGTTGCAGGCAGCCAGGAACGCCATGCCCCAGCGCCACTGCAGCGGATCGAGCTGCGGCCGCAGCTTGAGCGGTGAAGTGGGCGAGAGCAGCAGCTTGGGCAGCTGCTTCCAGATCGACGGGTCGGCCAGCGGCTGCACGTAGGAATAGCTGAGCTGCGCGCCGTTGCCGCCGCTGGCGCCGGCACCCGGCGTCGCGCGATCGATCACCGTGACCTGGTGGCCCTGGCGTTCCAGCTGCCAGGCCGTGGCCAGGCCCACGATGCCGGCACCGAGCACACACACATGCATTGGGACAACTTTCCGGGAGTGATGAAGAAAGAAGAAAGAGGCGCAACGCAGACTTTAGAGCCGCGCGCCGCCCGCCGCCCATGCAAATAGCACGCCGCCCCATAGCCAAAGTGCATGCCCGGCAGACCCCGTCTTGCGCCCATAACCTTTGGGCATGGCCCGGGTTTCTATTGGAATTATTCGCCTGGGCCCGTCCTTCCTACACTGCCCTTCTGTTCAATCCAACCGAACGGAGCTCGAATGAAATCCTCTTTGCTGATGGCTTCCATGGCCGCGGCGGTGCTCTTTGCCGGCACCGGCGCGCAAGCCGCCGACACGCTCGCCAAGATCGCCGAGTCCGGCAAGATCACGCTCGCCTACCGCGAGTCTTCGGTGCCTTTCAGCTACCTCGACGGCCCCGGCAAGCCGATCGGGTTTTCCGTCGAGCTTTCGAATGCCGTGGTCGAGGCGGTGAAGAAGAAACTGAACAAGCCCAACCTGCAAGTGGCGCTGATGCCCGTCACCTCGCAGAACCGCATTCCGCTGATCACCAACGGCACCATCGACCTGGAGTGCGGCTCCACCACCAACAACACCGCGCGCAGCAAGGACGTGGCCTTCGCCATCAATCATTTCTATACGGGCACGCGGCTGCTGGTGAAGAAGTCCTCGAAGATCAAGGACTACGCCGACCTTGCAAAGAAGACCGTGGCCAGCACCACCGGCACGACCAACGTGCTGGTCATGCGCAAGTACAACATCGAGAAGAACCTCGGCATGAACATCGTGCTGGGCAAGGACCACGCCGATTCGTTCCTGCTGCTGGAGAGCGACCGCGCCGTGGCCTTCGCGATGGACGACGTCCTGCTCTTCGGCCTGATCTCCAACGCGAAGACGCCTTCGGACTTCGAGGTGGTGGGCGAGTCGCTGCAGGTCGAGCCCTATGCCTGCATGCTGCCCAAGGACGACCCGGCGTTCAAGAAAGTGGTCGACGACACCTTCGCCGCCATGATGAAGAGCGGCGAATTCGAGAAGCTCTACGACAAATGGTTCATGCAGCCGATTCCGCCGAAGAACCTGCCGCTGAACCTGCCGATGAGCCCGCAGCTGAAGGAAAACCTGAAAGCCTTGAGCGACAAGCCGGCCATTTGAGCTCGCCCCCAGGCTGCGCGCACTTCGTGTCGCTTCGCCGCGGCATTCCTGAAATAGAAAGAGATCATGGTTTCGACGAACGTTGTCGGCATTCTTGGGGGCATGGGCCCCGCGGCGGGCGCCGATTTCGTCCGGCTCTTCGTGCAGGCCTGCGCGCAGCAGATGCGCGCGCGTGGCGAGCCGGTGCGCGACCAGTCCTTTCCCGAGCACTGGCTCGCGCAGGTGCCGGTGCCCGACCGCACCGACGCGCTGGCCTCCACCGAGCAGGGCGCGCACCAGCCGCTGGAGCCAATGCTGCAGGCGCTGGGCCGGCTGGCCGCGCTGGGCAGCCGGGCCGTGGCCATCGCCTGCAACACCGCGCACGCCTGGCATGCCAGCCTGCAGGAGCGCTTTCCGCAGGTCGAGCTGCTGCACATGGCGCGCGAGACCGCGCGGCAGCTGTCGGCGCAGGGCGCGAGCGGCGTGGCGCTGATGGCCACCGAGGGCACGTACCGCGTGCGCCTTTATGAGCAGGCGCTGGCCGACGTGGGGCTGCACTGCCACATCCCGCTGGCGGAAGAGCGCAGGACCATCACGCGCGGCATCTTCGATGGCGTGAAGGCCGGCAACATGGCGCTGGCCGAGCAGTGCTTTTCCGAAGTTGCGCTGCGCCTGGCGGAACGCCACGGACCTGTGACCATCGTCATGGGCTGCACCGAAGTGCCGCTTGGCCTGCAGGGCTCGGCCGCCGTGGCCGGGCTCGACCTGATCGATCCGGCGCAGGTGCTTGCCGCCGCGCTGGCGCGCCGCGCCTACGGCATCGACCAACCCCACTGAAATTCCGGGCATGGAGGCCGCCGGCCGAATACCGCCTACATTGCGGCGGTGCGTTTTTCGCGCATCCCCCTTGTTCGACGATTCCACTGGAGCCTTCCCATGTCCCTTGACGACAGCCGTTCCGACTTCGACTCGCTTCGCCCCGGCGAGAGCACAGGGCAGGGCGCCACGCGCCGCACCGCGCTCAAGGCCGCCATCGGCGTGGGCTATGCCGCGGCCGTGCTGCCGGTGGCCGCGCAGACAGCCGTCGCCACATCGTCCGAGGGCCTGAAGGCGGGCCCGATCAAGTACACCGTCAACGGCTTCGAGGTGCCCGCCTATGCGGCGGCGCCCGAGGGCAAGACCGGTCTGCCGGTGATCCTCGTCATCCAGGAAATCTTCGGGGTGCACGAATACATCGCCGACACCTGCCGCCGCTTCGCCAGGCTGGGCTACCTGGCCATTGCGCCGGAGCTCTACGCGCGCCAGGGCGATCCGCGCGGCTACACCGACATCCCCAAGCTGCAGGCCGACATCGTCACCAAGGTGCCCGACGCCCAGGTCATGGCCGACCTCGACGGCGCGCTGGCCTATGCCAAGGCCCACGGCGGCGACACCAGCAAGGCCGGCATCACCGGCTTCTGCTGGGGCGGGCGCATCACCTGGCTCTATGCCGCGACCGGCAAGGTCAAGGCGGGCGTGGCGTGGTACGGCCGGCTGGTCGGCCAGGCCAGCGAACTGACCCCGAAACACCCCGTCGACATCGCCGCCAGCCTGCAGGCGCCGGTGCTCGGCCTGTACGGCGGAAAAGATCAGGGGATCCCCCTTGACACGGTTGATAAGATGAAAGCTGCTCTGGCCAATGGGACTCCGGCGGCCAAGGCTTCGAGCTTCGTCGTGTACCCCGAAGCAGGCCACGCGTTCCATGCCGACTACCGCCCCAGCTACCTCAAGAGCGCGGCGGACGACGGCTGGCAACGCGCCACGGCCTGGTTCAAAGCCAATGGCGTCGCCTGAACACGGCGCCCTGTAGCCACCCCCGCCGAAGGCCGTCCGATGTGACGGCCTTTTTCTTTTTTATGATCGGGCAACGGCCCCGAGACCGTCTCGGTGGCCGCCCCTCTTGCGCAAGCAGCTATGAATTTGATAGTCATCATCGTGGCAACCCTGGTTGCCGGTATCGGGAGCGTCTGGCTCGCGGCCCTGTTGCTGAAAGTGGGCGTGCGCACTGGTTCGGGCGGCGTCAACCCGCAGCACCTGCTGAGCCTCGCGGCGGGCGCGCTGCTTGCCACCGCCTTCATGCATCTCCTGCCCGAAGCCTTCGAGAGCGGCATCGAGCCCGCGCTGCTGTTCGCGGTGCTGCTGTTCGGGCTGGTCTTCTTCTTCCTGCTCGACAAGGCCGAGCTGTGGCACCACGGCCATGAACACCACCACGGCGGCGGGGCCGACGCGCATGCGGGGCACGACCATGGCCACGATCACGGGCACTCTCACGGCCATGCCCACGGCCACGACAACACGCCGCGCACAGGTGGCTGGGCCGTGCTGACCGGCGACAGCGTGCACTGCTTCGGCGACGGCATCCTGATCGCCTCGGCCTTCACCGCCGACATCCGCCTGGGCCTGGTGGCAGCCATCGCCGTGCTGGCGCACGAGATTCCCCACCACATCGGCGACCTCGTGGTGCTGCGCCAGAGTTCGGCCAACCAGCGCGCGGCGCTGGTGAAGGTGTCGCTCGCCGGCACCATGACCACGCTCGGCGGCATCGTGGGCTGGTGGCTGGTCGACCAGTTGCACGGCTGGCTGCCGTACTTCCTGGTGCTGGCCGGCAGCAGCTTCGTCTACGTGGCGCTGGCCGACCTGATTCCGCAGTTGCAGAAGCGCCTGCCGGCCCGCCAGACGGCGGCGCAGATCCTGTGGCTGGCCGCGGGCATCGTGCTGGTCACCGGCGTGAGCCGGCTGGCCCACGGCGAGCATGGCCACGATCACGGCCACAACGACCCCGGGCACGGCGAACACGGCCACGTGCACAAGGACTGACGCGCCCGGCGGGAAACTTTCCGACACCGACGCTGCGTGCCGGATGAACCGGAACGGCTGAAACAGGCGCACCATAGGGGGCCTGTCAGCAATCAGCCTAGGAACCGATCATGAACAACGTCGACGCCACCGCGCGCTCCGCTTCGCCCTCAGACGACGATGAGGACAACACGCCAGCCGACGACTTCGAGGAAATAGAGAGCGATGCCTCCGACGACCTGTCGGATGAAACCGGCATCGATCTCACCGATGCGAGCGAACTCGATGCCGACAACGTGCCGGCGGACGAGGAATTCGATCGAGTAATGAACGCGCCGGATTGACCCTGAAGGTGGTGCCTCGGGCGGCTACGCTCAGGGCATGCGCCTTTTCCAATTCAGCGACGACGCTGGCATCGATCGCTTCGACCCTCGCCCTGTCCGCACGCCGGCCCGGCGCCCCCCGGGCATGGACTGGCTCAACGGCCCGCTGGTCTGGGCAATTGCCGAAGATCATCAGCAGCTGTACCTTTTTCCCAGGGAATGCCCACGCATCGTGATGTGGGCGCACGCCGGCACAATCCCGAGCGACCGGCAGATATGGCTCGGCGATGCGCCACACGGCATCGTGGCCCTTGCCTACATCGAAGCGCGCTGGCTGGAACGGCTGGACCACGCGTCGCTGACGCGTTACGAGTTGCCGCGCGACCACTTCGTGGACATCAATGACGCCGGCATGTGGGTGTCGCGTGCGGTGGTGGTGCCGCGTGAGGTCACCCATCTGACCGATCTGCGGGCCGAACTGACCGCATGCCGCACCGAGCTGAGGGTGGTCGATTCGCTTCTACCCCTTAAGCCCGTGTGGCAATCGTCGATGCACGCCAGCGGCATCCGGCTGCGGAACGCCGTCGGCTGGGCTTAGGGGCGTCGATTCCCTTTCCTGCCCCTCAAGCTGCGGCGGTCTCGCGCCGCGTGATCACCTGCCCATTGCGCGCACCGCTGTGCACGCCGTCGCGCCAGGTCACGGCCCCGTTCACGATCACCGCGTCGATGCCTTCGGCTGGCTGCATCGGCGTTTCGTAGTTGGCCGTGTCGCGCACCGTCGCGGCGTTGAAGATCACCACGTCGGCGTGGTGGCCCGGCTTGAGGGTGCCGCGTTCGTGCAGGCCGAAGTTGCGGGCGGTGAGGCCGGTCATCTTCCACACCGCCGTTTCGAGCGGGAACAGGCCGATGTCGCGGCTGTAGTGGCCCAGCACGCGCGGGAAGGTGCCCCACAGGCGCGGGTGCGGCTTGTCGCCCAGCGGAATGCCGTCGGAGCCGATCATGGTGTCGTCGAACGCGAGGATGCGCTGCACGTCGTCCTCGTCCATCATGAAATAGATCGCGCTGCCGGGTTGCAGCCGCTGCGCGGCCTCTTCCCCCGACACGCCCCATTCTGCGGCGATGTCCTTCAGGTCGCGGCCGGCGCACTCGGGGTGCGGCACGCTCGACGCGATGAGCACGCGGCCTTCCATCATTCCGCGGTCGGTGCGGATCATGGTGGAGCCGGCGGTGTAGGGGTAGCAGTCGAGGCCGATGCACTGGTGCTGCATGGCCTCCTTGATGAAGGGCAGCGTGACCTTGGTCTTGCCGAAGTTCTGCGTGTTCTGCACCTTGTGGTGCGACACCACCACGGGGATGTCCAGCGCACGGCCGATCTGGAAGGTTTCTTCGAGCGACTCCATCACGCGGTCGCTTTCATCGCGCATGTGGGTCACGTACAGCGCCTTGCGCGCGCTGAGCGGGCGGCCGACCTCGATGATTTCCTTGGTCGTGGCTTTCACCGCAGGCGGGTAGAAGGTGCCGGTCGACATGCCGATGGCGCCGGCCTGCATGGCTTCTTCGACGAGGGCCTGCATGGCGGCGATCTCGCTGTTGTTGGCGGGGCGGTCGAGGTCCGCCATGACGACGGCGCGCAGGGTCGAGTGGCCGACCATCGCGGCGACGTTGACCGAGGAGGGCGTGGCGCGCAGTGCGTCGAGGTAGGCGGCAAAGCTGGTGAAGCGGCCTTCGGCGGGCGACTCGAGCAGGCTCAGCGGCATCGGCAAATCCATGTCGATGCGCAGCGGCGCGGCGCTGATGCCGCAGTTGCCGGCGACCACCGTGGTCACGCCCTGCGAAACCTTGAACGGCATCTGCGCCTGGGACAGCACGGCCTGGTCGTCGTGGGTGTGCGAGTCGATGAAGCCGGGTGCGACGATGCGGCCGGTTGCGTCGATGGTCTGTTCTGCGGTGTGGCCTGCGAGGTTGCCGATGGCGACGATGCGGCCGGCGGTGATGCCTACGTTGGCGTCGAAGCGCGGCGCCTTGGTGCCGTCGATGACTGTGCCGCCGCGGATCAGCAGGTCGTAGTGGGGTGTGGGTTCGGTCATGTCGGGTCCTTTCGTGTTTTTTGGGCGTTTTTTTCTTGGTGCTCTGGTTCAGGGCGCGTGCACAGGGCGCCGGGTACTCCCCTCCGCGAATGTCCCCCGGCCTGCGGCCTCCTCCTTTATTTCGCTGCGGGGAATACCCGGCGCCCTGTGCACATGGACGCAGCGCTTGTGCGAGCCAATCAACCAGGGCTCTGAACGATCGTGCCGGCGGGGTGCCTTGCGCAGCGAAATAAAGGAGGAGGCCGAAGGCCGGGGGACATTCGCGGAGCAAGGTACCCCGTCGGCACGATCGCACCCCGGACAACCGACCTGAGCAACAAGCAAAGTCATCTCAGCGGAAATGGCAAGCAACCCAATGCCCGCCATTGGAAGAAGAAGAGCGCTCACCGAGCTCGGGCACCTTCTCCTTGCACACCGCCTGTGCCATCGGGCAGCGCGTGTGAAAGCGGCATCCCGAAGGTGGATTGGCGGGGCTCGGCGGATCGCCCTGCAGCAACATGCGCCGCGCGGGCGTGCGCGGATTGGGTACGGGCACGGCCGACAGCAGGATCTCCGTGTATGGGTGCAGCGGCGCCGAGAACAGCGTGTCGCGGTCCGCGATCTCGACGATGTGCCCGAGGTACATCACCGCCACGCGATGGCTGATGTGCCGCACCACCGCAAGATCGTGCGCCACGAACAGATAGGCGATGCCGAATTCGGCCTGCAGGTCCATCAGCAGGTTGACCACCTGCGCCTGCACCGACACGTCGAGCGCCGAGACCGGCTCGTCGCACACGATCAGCTTCGGGTTCAACGCCAGCGCGCGTGCAATGCCCAGCCGCTGCCGCTGGCCGCCCGAGAACTCGTGCGGATACTTCTTCGCCGCCTCCGGCCGCAGGCCCACGCGCGAGAACAGCCACTGCACGCGCTCGCGCCGCTCGGCCGCGCTGCCGCCCGTGCCGAGGTTGCTGAAATTGCGCATCGGCTCGGCCACGATGTCGCCGGCGGTCAGGCGCGGGTTCAGCGAGGCGTACGGGTCCTGGAAAATGATCTGCAGGTCGCGCCGGCGCATGCGCATGTCTTCGGACGAGAGCGTCAGCAGCTCCTCGCCCTCGAGCTGCACCGAGCCACCGCTGGGCTCCACCAGCCGCAGCACCGACTTGGCCGTGGTCGTCTTGCCGCAGCCCGACTCGCCGACCAGCGACAGCGTCTCGCCGCGCGCCACCGAAAAAGACACGCCGTCGACCGCCTGGATCGGCGGCTTGCGCGGGCTGAGCCAGCGCTTGGGCGCGGTGTAGTGCTTGCGCAGGTCGCGTACCCGCAGCAGCGGTGCGGTGGCCGTGGTCGTTGTCGTCATGCCGTCACCTCTTCCACGCCGGCCCATTGTTCTTCGACCGCGAAGCAGGCCACCACGTGGTCGCCGCCTTGCAGGGTGAGTTGCGGCGCCTCGGCGCGGCAGCGTGCGCGCGCGTGGCTGCAGCGCGCCGCGAAGGCGCAGCCGCGCCCCAGCTCGTGCGCGGCGGGCACCAGGCCCGGTATCTCGGTAAGACGCGTGCTCGCGGTGTTCATCGCGGGCATCGAGGCCATCAGCGCGCGGGTGTAGGGGTGCAGCGGGCGGTCGAACAGGTCGACCACGTCGGCTTCCTCCACCTTCTTGCCGGCATACATCACCACGACGCGGTCGCAGCTCTCGGCCACCACGCCCAGGTCGTGCGTGATCATCACCACGCCCATGCCCAGCTCCTTCTGCAGCCGCTTGATGAGGTCGAGGATCTGCGCTTGGATGGTCACGTCGAGCGCGGTGGTCGGCTCGTCGGCGATCAGCACCTCGGGGTTGCAGGCCAGGGCCAGCGCGATCATCACGCGCTGGCGCATGCCGCCGGAGAGCTGGTGCGGGTACTCGTTCACGCGGCGCTCGGGCTCGGGGATCTGCACCACGCGCAGCATTTCTACCGCGCGCTTCAGTGCATCGGCGCGGCTGGCCTTCTGGTGCAGCTGCACCGTCTCGGCGATCTGCCGGCCCACGGTGAGCACCGGGTTCAGCGACGTCATCGGCTCCTGGAAGATCATCGAGATGCGGTTGCCGCGGATCTGCCGCATCTCGCGTTCGCTGAGCTGCATCAGGTCGGTGCCGCGCAGGCGCACGGCGCCCATGTGGCGGCCCGGCGGCGTCGGCACCAGCCGCAGGATGGACAGTGCCGTCACGCTCTTGCCGCAGCCCGATTCCCCGACCACGCCCAGCGTGCGGCCGGCGCGAACGGTGTACGAGACGCCGTCGACCGAGCGCACCACGCCGGCCAGCGTGTGGAAGTGGGTGCGCAGGTTGTCGACCTCGAGCAGCGGCTCGCCCGGGGCGAGCGCGGTGTGGGACATGTTGATCGTCATGGCATGTCCTTCACAGTTGCCGTGCCAGGCGCGGGTCTAGCGCGTCGCGCAGGCCGTCGCCGAGCAGGTTGATGGCCAGCACGGTGGCCGCCAGCAGCAGCCCCGGGTACAGGATGATGTGGAAGGCCACGGTCACGAAGTTGCGGCCCTCGGCCATCATGTTTCCCCAGCTCGGCGTCTGCGAAGGCACGCCCACGCCAAGGAAGGACAGCGCCGCTTCCGTCAGCACCGCGGCCGCCGCCACGAAGGTGGCCTGCACCACCAGCGGCGCCACGATGTTCGGCAGCACGTGGCGCACCAGGATGGTCGGCAGCCGCGTGCCGACCGCATGCGCGGCCTCCACGAACAGCTGCTCGCGCAGCGTGAGCGCCAGCGACCGCACCAGCCGCACCACGCGCGGGATCTCCGGCACGGTGATGGCGATGATCACCGTCGTCAGGCTGGCGCGCGTGACGGCCATCAGCGCGATGGCCAGCAGGATGCCGGGGATGGCCATGAGCCCGTCCATGACCCGCATCACGGGGCCGTCGGCCCAGCGCACGAAGCCCGCCACCAGCCCCAGCGCGATGCCGAAGAAGGTGGCCAGCACCGCTACCGTGGCGCCCACGATCATCGACACCTGGCCGCCCCATACGGCGCGGCTGAACACGTCGCGGCCCAGCGCGTCGGTGCCGAACCAGTGCTCGGCCGAGGGCGGCTGCATGCGCGCGAGCGGGTCGATGTCCTGCGGATCGTGCGTGGCGATCCACGGCGCGGCAATGGAAAGGGCGGCAATCGCGATCAGCAGCAGCGCGCCGATGATCAGCGTCGGGTGCTTGCGCACCCAGCGAAAGCGCGGCGGCACGAAGGGCGCTTCGTCATCGGCCGGGGCGGCCGAGGCACCCGAGTCGGCAGGGGCTTGTGCGGTGTTCAAGGGAAGGACCGTGGACATTGCGTGGGGTTCTTCTTCGTCAGTACTGGATTCGCGGGTCGAACAGGCGGTAGCTCAGGTCGATCAGCAGGTTGATCAGCACGTACACGCCCGCCGACAGCAGCAGCACGCTCTGGATCACCGGGTAGTCGTGCCGCTGCACAGAGTCGATCACCAGCCGGCCGACGCCGGGAATGGCGAACACCGTCTCCGTGACCACCACGCCGCCGATCAGCAGCGCGATGCCCGCGCCGATGGTGGTGGCGATGGGAATGGCCGCGTTGCGCAGCGCATGCCCCAGCACCGGCAGCACGCCCAGGCCCTTGGCACGCGCGGTGCGGATGTAGTCTTCATGCAGCACCTCGAGCACGGTGGCGCGCGTCATGCGCGTCACCAGCGCGATGTACACCAGCGCCAGGTTCACGCAGGGCAGCACCAGCGAGCGCAGCCATTCGCCCGCGCCGTCCGCGAAGCGCACATAGCCCTGCACCGGAAACCACGGCAGCTGGATGGCGAAGCTGTAGACCAGCAGGTAGCCCACCAGGAACACCGGCACCGAAAAGGCCAGCACCGCGAACAGCATCACCAGCCGGTCGATCCAGCTGCCCGCGCGGTAGGCCGCGAGCGTGCCCAGCGGCACCGCTACCACCAGCGTGATGAGCATGGTCAGCGCGGCGATCGACACCGTGGGCTCCAGCCGCTGGCCCAGCAGCTGCGCCACCGGAACCTGCGTGAAGATCGATGTGCCGAGGTCGCCGGTGAACAGCTTGCCCAGCCACAGCGTGAACTGCTGCCACAGCGGCAGGTTCAGCCCGAGCGTGGCGCGCAGCTTCTCGATGTCTTCGGTGGTGGCGAGGTCGCCCGCGATGAG
>Ga0157369_10005743_pt1 | contig 14424 bp, 25 predicted proteins | sample C25metaG_FD_113461 | JGI IMG/M metagenome (GOLD analysis project Ga0157369, IMG submission 113461) | Corn rhizosphere microbial communities from Kellogg Biological Station, Michigan, USA - C2-5 metaG | ecosystem: Host-associated > Plants > Roots > Rhizosphere > Soil | place: USA: Michigan...
GCTTTGAAGTTGCCGGACTTCAAGACCGGTGCTAGGTTTAGCCCACCGCCCGTGTAGCTCAGCCGGTAGAGCAGCGCACTCGTAACGCGAAGGTCGCAGGTTCGATTCCTGTCTCGGGCACCAACAAAATATGGTGTTTTTTGGTTTTGTACGGGCGCCTGAACTTTTCGTGACAGCAGGGTGACAGCAAGTGATAACTAAAAGCCCCACGTCGGAACAGTTTGACGGGGCTTTTCTTGTGTTGATCAGATTACGTCTGCGGACAAACGTCAATTTGATTGGGGAGGCGTCATCTCCCCGTTTTCAGTCGAATCCCCTTTATCAATCCGTACTTTCAGATGCCCTTGGCCACTTAGAACCTCGGATAAGCTGTCCTGCACCTTCATCTGCGAATTTGACATTTCCTCGCTAAAAGGGAAGTCGGTCACATTCATACTGAAGGGTTGCTGTCCGGAAAGAACCTGTATCGCGTGATGTCTCAGTTTGTGTAGGTCGAGTTCGAGATCTGTATGGCCTTTGGGAAGGTATGAGCCATTGCGTAACAAGACCCGGTCATAACGCAGATTCAAGTCGGTAGCCATAGCGCTTAGCATCAACACCAAAAGCTCCCTCTGCTTCTCAAACCATCGTTCTGCGTTTGCTTCGGTAATCACCGTATTTAAGTGATCGAGGTAGTCTCGCCAGGTGTCGAGCACGTCCGTTTCTGTTGCTTTGCGCCGACTAGATCTTCCACCATTGAATGCCAAGTCAATCATGTTCAACGCGCGTACATGATCAGGTGCCAACCTTGAACCTCTGGTCGCCATCAGGGTGCTGAAAATCCAATTCTTCTGGTTCTGAGACTCATTTCTCCTTTCCAGATACTTCTGCAGCTGCACCGCAATGATTGGCCCAACAAGTGTGGCGAAAATCGTTCCTATTCCGAATATCCAATTGGCATCCATTGCGCTTCCAGTATGTGGTGGCGATGGCTTATAGATTAGCTTGTGAATAGGCAAAGACGCCGGCGAGTCGAAAATGCAGATGGGGCCTAGGCTAGCTGCGATCACGCATCAGGAGTTGTCCCTAATCCGGAGTACGGTGGTTGTGGAGCAGTTGGCGTGCCGAGCGGTTGCGCGAATACCTAGGCCGGCGCCTAGCAGCTCTTTCACCCGTTTGTGCAGCTTTTCATCCACCGGACGGCCCTGATACTTGCCAGCCGCTTTCGCCTTCTCGATGCCCTGAGCCTGACGCTCACGGCGCTGCTCGTAATCCTTGCGCGCGATTGCCGCCATCATTTCCACCAGCATCGAATTGATCGCGCCCAGCATCCGGCCGGTGAATTCGTCGCCCTTGGTGTCCTGCATTCCTTGATAGCTGGTCGGTAGATCGAGCGCGACGATGCGCAAGCCCTTGGAGTCGATTGCAGCCTTGAGCTTCTGCCAATCCTCCACAGGAAGGCGTGAGAGGCGATCTATCGACTCCACCAGCAACACATCACCCTTGCGCGCATCTTTGAGCAGGCGCAGCAGCTCAGGCCGATCTGCCGACGCGCCGCTGGCGTTCTCCAGGTACACGCTAGCGATCACCTTGTTGTGGTCGGTGGCGAATTGCTCGAGCGATGCCCGGGCGCGGCCGGCGTCCTGTTCTTCAGTAGATGCTCGGAGGTATGCGCGGATAAACATGATGTGCTGTCCGTATCAGTTAAGGTGCTCTACTAATAATGTTGCACTTTGAGTGTTACTTATCAAGCGGGAAGGGCGAATAAACTCGAATCTGCGCGTATCAGCTCAGGCATACCAGAAAAGAGCACATTGAGATGGCGTCGGAGGAGGCATAGCATGGTCGCTACTTGCCATCATGGAGCGCGGAATGATTTCAGCGATGATAGAAGGTGAAAAGAGGCCTCCCCAGGCGAAAGGAGAGCAAACCACCTGCGCCGGCTGTGGCGGCACGCTTAGGGCCGTCATTCCGCAATTCAAGGCTGCGCATTGGCGTCATGACAGCGGCGATTGCGATCCATGGAGCGAGCCCGAAGGTGAATGGCATCTGGGATGGAAAGGCTTCTTCAGCCCTCGCTATTGTGAAGTGTTCATGAGAGACCCAGAGACAAAGGAAATCCATAGAGCCGATGTTTTGTGTCCGCGGCCAGAAGGGGCAGGGGTAGTCTTAGAGCTACAACACTCTTCTATCTCAGAAGAGGAGCGGTCAGCCAGAGAGGCGTTTTACTCCAAAGAAAATCGAATGTTTTGGCTTCTGAACATGAAAAGGACATCTGCTCTTTCATTCAATTTTGCATCGTGCCTCAACTTCAATGAGGACAATCGGGTAGAGGTCGGGGGGCGTGACTTTTACCGGATGGAGTGGTTCATGCGTGGGACGATGCTGGATAAGTGGAAGCAATCTCGAGCACACGTTTTTTTAAATCACGGCCGCTTCGTTTTCTATCTTGCGACGAGGGCTGCGTGCCGTTCATTGGTCGACGGCCAAGCCAAAGGAGAATTTGCCTTGGCGCGTCTGACCGTGCGGGAGTTTCTTAAAGCTGTAGCTGGAGAAGACCCGTCTGCGCTCACGATATCTGCGGCCGACGGCGAGACTTAATCGCTACTGATTAAATCGAGCTTGGGCGTATATCCGTTCCGTTCTGAGTGCCAGATATCCGGTACTTCTGCACTTCACCGGCGACAACCTCAGTCGCCGCCTCTTTCACTGGCTGACCGATCTGCATTGCGCACAGGCCGCTACCGTCTTCGTCACCGCCGATGCCGACGATATGTCGACCCGGCTTGACGTAGAATTTTGCCACCTCTCCAGTATCCAGGCGGGCCGCTCTTTTCCCATCAATGAGCAAGGTAGCGAAACACCCGCCCGAGGCCCAAAATCCATTATCACGGCTGACAACGAGCGTCGCGCCATCGGACGTCTCAGTCTGATAAGCGTAAATGCGATCGGCTGGTACTCGCTTTGCTGAGCCAGAATCCACGGGGGTGCTTGAGCACCCAGCGATCAACGCGATAGCGGCAGCCGCTGGCAAAATCCTGTGCATGATTCGTCCTCATTGTTTGGAGGGCTGACTTTACACCAGGTCGACTAGATCTTGTCTTCGGCGTAGATCGACGCCGAGATGATCATCCCGCCCCACCGACGATGGCCGATACAGATCGGCACCGGGTTGCCGCTGGCCGTGGTGTTCCTGGCGCTGCCGAAGGCATAGGACGGGGCGTTTTCGGGGGAGGTGCTTTGCTTGAGCCCGGTTGCCTGCGGGCTGAGCATCTGGATCACACCGCCGGCTGCCAGGGCGATACCCGGCGCCAACGTTGCGCCATTCGTGAAAGGGCTCATGACGATTAGGGCGACACCGAGGATTGTTTGCAGCAGGCCGGCTCGCTTGCTGCCGGCGATCACCGGCACGATGCGGATCTCCTTTGCTCCGCCCATCTTCAGCTCTTGTTCGCCGATGTTCTTTCGGTTGCGGAAAACCGCGAACTCCAGGCCCTTCATTTTTGCGTCAGCGAGGTACTTCGCAAACCCAGGATGGTTGACGTCGATCGCCTTCACGGCTTCCCGCGTGTCGCCGGTGGAAAGCTCGTAAATGTGTTCACGCCCGAACAGCTTGCCGGCTGAGCCGCCCAGCAGGATTCGGGTCTTGGTGCCGTAGTTGGTGGCCATTGCCATGGTTTACTCCTTGGCGCCTACGGCGCTGTTGTTGGGCGCCGAAACGCCCAGTCGGATGGCGAGCAGCGAGCGCGACATACGCGCCTGGTCGACCGTCACCTGTTCGTGACGCGGGTCATAGTTCCAGATCCGGTCGTAAATCCCCTGGTAGGCCCTTGCGCCCCAGAAGGTGCCGCGCAGAAGATCGGCCGACACTCGGGCTTCGTCCTCGGTGAAGAACGGCCCGTCGATGGTCACTTTTTGGCCGTCGCGGACGTGCTGGACGTCCCACACGACATAACCAGAGTCGGGGCCTTGTTTCAGCGAGTAGGGCGAAAAGTACGTTGTCTTGCAGGCTTCGGCGAAGCGCTCTTGGTAGTTGCTCAAGGTGCTGCTCCTTGAATGGCGACCGCGTAGTCGCGGCCGCACGCCGGTCTGCTTAGGCGGCTTCGGATTCGTCTGGGGCTGCTTTGGTGGCAGGACGTGTTGGCATCTTGGCGAGCCATCCACGAAGCGCGATCGAGCCTTCGCAACCGGATTTCCATTTCTCAAATCGACCCGTGTATCCGTTCGAATTTGCAACCATCCCACTGAGCGCGACGCCGGCGTTGGAAGCGGTAGCCAGCACATCGTCGTAGACCGCGAGCATTTGCTTGAGCTCCTCGATGTCCTCGGCGCGCGATGCGGCAATGCCAGCGCGCGATAAGCTCTCGGCAACTTCTGTAGAGAGCCCGGAAAGCATGGGGTTGGCGCGGAGCACCGCCTCTACGATGTCGGGATGGCTACCGGCGCGCGCCTCGGCGATCAACGTCCGGCGCTCTTCAGGACTCAGCCCTCGCACGATTGCCCGAAGCTCCTGGTCGGCGAGAAAGCCAACTACATCAGAGCTGGCGCGAGGTGTAACTGGTGCAAAACCCTCCGCGACAGTTTGAGCAAGTGCGAGCATATCCTTGGCCACTTTTTCCATGGCCGGCATGAGCGTTGGAGCGATGTCGTCAATCTGCTCCTTGCTCATTCGCTCGACTGCGGCGGCGTTCAGATCCTTGTTATTGCGGACTGAGAGAATTTCCTCGCCGATATCCTTGAAAGTCTCAAGGGCGAGCCCCTGCAGGTGGCGGACCGACTTGAGCAGGCCACCTGCTTGCCAGGTGCCCTTGGTGCCGTCTGGGCGCTGGATGCCAAACGTTCGGCTTTCGATATGAGCGTGGTCGTATTCGGAATAGTGCAGGTTGGCCAAGCCAACCTTGAGGACGGAGCGTTTGCCGATTTTCATTAGGTTACCTTTGAATTGTGGATCGATCAGGCGGCGTCGACGTGAAGCGGGCGGTTCTCAACAAGCGCGATCAGCAGAGCGCTTGCCTGAACGCTTCCTTGTTCGGCGGCCGAACGCAGGCGGCCCCACGCGGCATTGATTTCGGCGCGGGTCGGTTTGGCTTGTGGGCCACGGGATTTAGTGGTGCTGGCGGTGACTGACATGATCAATCCTCTGTGAGCAGTTGAAAGCCTTGCAAAGCTCACATTAGGCAGTATCTGGCCGCATATCCAGTGCTTTTAGGGTGCACCTCAGGTGATACACGGAACGGGACGGAATGGGACTGAAATAATTGGTTTTGTCGGTCGAGAAGGGGGGATTTTTGTTGCACTAACTGGTATTGATCCAAATTGATACGGGACCCAGCGGCAACTGGCGGTGAGATTTGAAGCGAGGTGGTAGCGTCGACCGATGCCGGTATTCCGGCATCGGATTAAAATCAATGAGTTACGCCAACTTTTCCAGCAGCGCCGGGAGATATTGTAGTGCCACTGGATCCTTCTCTTGGAAGTAGGCGTGGCAACGTTTCGGAATCCAGGTTCCGTAAAAATAAAGCCGGAATTCCCCTAAAAGCTCTATTGGGTAAAGTCTCGCATCTACAATTCGCCCGTCGAGATATTGGTGCTGATAGCTCGGGAAGTTCTTTGGCTCAATCCCTTTTTCTTTCCTCAACCACCCAGAAAACATTTTCCCGCTGGAGATGTCAGGAATCATATTTTCCGGCAAAACGTAGCCGTCGGCTTCCAATGGTGCGATGAGAGCTAAGACAATTTCATTCAGCATCGAGAAATGCGTATGAGGGATTTTCGCTCTGTTCGCGATGTACCTTTGAAGGTGGACAGGAATTCGCGCGGCATTTTTGGGCGAAACACCGCCTGCCATCCATTCTGCAATCCAGGCTGTAACCTGAACTGCAAAATCTGCTGATAGCCACTGCGCTAAGTGGAGCGCAACCTGCGGGTGCACCCAGGTCCCTTGATAGTTACCGCCTTTCACTGACTGAACCAGCACGGCGATTGGCAGTTTTAGAGATCTCGACAAAGCCTCAAGAAAATCGCTATTCGTTTTGGTTGCGTGGTAATGGCTAAATTTTTTATCTGCCGCCTGACACATGGCAGTCGCGTTGATGTATCCATCCACGGCGCGTTGGTGAATTAGGTTTCCTTCCATTTCGTGCGGAATTACTGGCAAATCCATCTGGACCATTTCGATTTCCCCGTAGAGCTCAAGTGATACCCCACCACGGGCGTAGCGGGAGATCAACCCTTATACCTCCTCTGGTGGCGTGCTGCCATTAGGCTTTGGAGGCATACGTTGTCTCGCTCAATACAAACAAAAATTCCGTGCGATTAACCCATGCGCAAAGCTGCAGTGCATTGACGGTTGGTTCCTGAGTCACCTGACTTCCCATTACGGTAGGGCAGGTGTCGCGACACGTTTTGCTGTATCTGAAAACGTGTCGCGTACTTGGTGCGTCCAGTTTTGGATGCATCTTCCCCCGCTGGGCGAACATCGCCGGGCCTGCTCCGGCCTGCTATCAGGCTGTGTTGGCGGTGAGGGAACGATGGCCGCGTTACCCGGTGCCGATCTGGATCACGGCTTGAGCGCGGCGGAACCTGCGAATGAGAAATCCACACCCACCGGCGCGGCCGGCACCATCGGCTCTCCCTCGGCCTTTGCCCGGCGATTGGTGTTCATGTCGCCGCATTCCCGGGCGGCCTGCTCCAGCAGCTTCATGGCCAGCACCAGGTTGCCGCTCGCTTCGGCCTCCTCGAGCATTCTCCCCAACGCGCGTAGTCGAACAGCCCGGTTCGCGATCGGTTCCTTCACCATCTCGTTCCGGAAGCCGTCGCGCGTGTCGTTAAACAGCGTCACCCAGCGCTTGGCCAGTCCTTTGCTGCTCTTGCGTGTCGGATCGTGGGTCTCGACCTGCTGACGTGACACTACGACCCCGAAACGCTCTCTGACGGCGACGGCGACTTGGGATGGTGAGTCGAAACAGGCCAGCGCCTGGACGATGAAGGATTTGATTTCGTTGTTGAGCGCGGCCATGGGCTTGAATCTGTCTAGAGTCTGTCAAGAATTGCGCCATGCTCGCCCAGAGCGAGAAGTGGCGCAACCGTGAAAGGCGATCAGATCCGGCGGGAATGAATTGATCTATCTCAGCGTGCGCAGGAATGGTCCGGTCTTCACTCCTAGATGAAATCGGAGATCAATCGAGGACCTGCAACAGGACATCGACCATCGGTTCAAAATACTCTGCTGAATTACGCGCGCGAGATATGTGAGCTCCGGTGAGCCCGTCCGCACTTCGCAGGTCAAAGATTGGCTTTCTTGCTTCTTGAGAATATGGGACAAGGCTATGAAGATTGGGTATCCCACCCAAGTCAAACAGGCCATCGCCCCAGTGAAATACCTGCCCCAACGGTTCTAATCGGGACACGATATTCTCGCGCACTGCACCCTCAATCTGCTCTCCGAACAGGTTCCAGCCCCTTGTCATGCCAGCATCGTTATCTCGAACATTATGCTGCTGCTTGACGTATCCGAGAAAACAGGGCCTGCCCGCTGGCAATTGGAAATCTATGAAGTCGGAGTAAGAGTTGCACTGATCCCATCCGGTGCGCCATGTATTGAGCTTACTTCCCAGGTTTTCAGTTCCTCGTATCGAGAAAAGGTCGGGCGACACGGGAGTGATGAAGTAATCGCTAGCAGCCAAAACAGCGCGATTCAGCGAGCCGAGGTTGGGGCCTAGGTCAAGCAGCACCACATCTGCCTGAATGGTCTCCGCACACCAGAGGATGTATCGATAGATAGCCGATTGGACCCGAAGCGCCATAGGATCGCCAACGCGAGCCGCTGCCCATGTATCTCCAAGCCGATCCTCGTAAGAGCTCAACATCACATCACCAGGGACGAGGTAGAGGTTCTCGTATTCACCTAATGCGTGCTGCTTGATCAGGCGGGTAGGTCGGCGCTCTCTGATATCACCCATACCCACAGAAACGCGCTCAATAGCGTTCCAAATGCTGTTTCCCCTCTCAGATCTCCAGCTTCGTTCAAGCTCCTGATCGGAGAGGCAATAGGACGAAAGGTTGCACTGGCTGTCCAGATCGACGAGCAAAACTGTCTGATCAGCACGCTCAAGCAAGTGAGCGATGTGATAGATGTAGGTCGTTTTTCCGACCCCGCCTTTGTTGTTGAAAATACTGATGATTTGCACTAGCTGTCCCCGATCAAGACGCATATGAAGCCACCAAGGCTAGCATGACCTGCGGCTTGTGCTTCTAGCCCTATCAAGGTGGTTATTGCAGATTTCAATCATCCGAGCGAGATCAAACCATCTCAGTGAGACCAAAACGTCACGCGTCGCGATAATTCACTGTATGAGCGAGAACTCGTAGGGGTTATCCCTAGTTTGGGAGATGCACTCAAATCTGAGGACATCTCCCGGAGCCTATATGTCGATGATCAATTGCGACTACCTGCCTGACCCCGCAAAGACCAAATTCCCGCCCGAGTTGGCCCTGCTCATCGTGCGCAAAGCCGCATCGCTCGCCGATGCTTTCGAGCAGCAGGGACTGGATCAGCTCACCAGGGACGCTACCTCAGCCATCGCCGCCGGCGCCGATACGCGCCAGGTGATCAGGCAGATGCGGCTGTAACTCCCACCGCTGGTGGAAGTCTTGGTGTTCTACCATTGGTGGCGTATCGAGGTTTCCGCCATTGGAGTAAACCTCCCAGCCTTTTACGACCTTCACGCGAAAGTGTCGGCAAGCCCGGCAGATAAGAGCAAAGCGGGAATTCCCACTTTCAGATCTCTAATCCAGATGTGAGCAAAAGTCCGTGCATCTCTTCACAGGGCTCTCATTGCAAGGTCGAAGCGAGGAAGCGTTCAACATCATCGATCATGCCTTTGACATCTCCTTCGTTGAATTTGTCTGCTTCTCCATGTGCTGCCGCGTTCCGAATTCCAGCCATTGCGGTGATGCGCTTCTGTTGGAGAGAGTTATAGACGCCTGCTTTCGCCAGATCAGCATTCATCCTATCGAGTTTCCCATGATCAAGGCCATGGTCAGTGCACAGGTTGCGCACAGTTGTTTCAAGCACAACCCCGGCGATCACCGCGGCTGCCGATGCATACCCTGAGGTAAGCAGCTCGCAGGCCTGCTCAAGCTCGCTTCCAAACACTTCCGCCTGAACTAGATTGCGCACTGTGTTGAGGTATCCGCCTTCATAGTCTTCTTTGGCTGCTAGGAAGACGGCCTTAATGCGTTGAAGCGTTTCAAAGTTATTCGAGTAGGAGCGCGGCTTCTCTGCTTCAAGGAAAGCTGTCAGGTGATGGGATTTTTCGCCGCACGTATTAGACAAGAGGGACTTCGCTTTTACAGCCCAGTTAAGGATTAGGTCGGCCTTGATGTGCGGATATGGTGACCCGGTCATCGCGCTTTGTTCCATTTTTTTCGTACCCTCGATCGCTTCGAGTTGCGCCTCGAGCTCAGCGAACCGTTTCTCAAAAAGCTTCGTCATTTTGAATTCCTTCTCCAAGAGGGGGCGATCCCCCGGACAGATACTAGCCTCAGCTTGCGACCTTGGCATTTACCACCGAGAAATACCCAAGAGTTCGCCAATCCCCAAATCACCAATCTCCATGTGATCAAAAGTCCGCTCCTCTCAGGGCTGCAATTATTTTTCACCCCTCCTGTTGCGTGACTGCTAACGATGATGCATTATTGGTCTATCGTGACTGCTAACGGAGGTTGTTGTGAAGAACGAGGAATCGAAAGGTCCGCTATCTGCGGCCGATCGCCAGAGGATCTACAAAGAGCGTCAGCGCGAAGCTGGTTTTAGGCAAACAACCGTATGGATTCACGGTGAAACAGAGGAGGAGGGCAGGCAGGCAGCTCGGGATGGCAAGCCACTCAAGCCGATGGGAACGAAAGACCCAATGAGCTGGGCGGCAGGATGGATCAGCGAGAAGGGTAAGCAATAACGGTTGAGGTGATGGCTCAAATTTGAGCCATCAGAGAAGAGGTGCCAGGCCGCTGCGTCAACAGCGGCCCGGCGATCACACGACGACTCTTGAAGGTGAACGTCATGCAATTTAGACAGAATACCATCCAAATTTTGGACGCGCACGGCCAGGTCATCACCACGATGGTCCTGCCGGCCAACATCAAGCTGGCCCAGTTGGCACCACTGAAGATCCTCGGCGACATAAGCGTAAGGGTTCTGCCAGGCGCCGCTCCGTTTCGCGGGATCTGCGTAGGAGGTGCGCAATGAGCCAGCAAACCGCTCGCATCGCCGACGAAGCCCTTGAACTGCTGCGCGCCACACACGAACGCATCAGCAATATGCGGGTGCTGTTCAACGCGATCACGAAGGACCTGAAACACGGCAAGTCGCACGACATCGAAGAGCTGGCCAGCCTCGGCAGCTTCCTTGGCTACGACTGGGCGAACTACGTCGACAGCGAAGTTGAACAGATGCAGAAAGCGCTGGATGCCGCGGAGGTGTCTAAATGAGCGCCGATATCAAATCGCGGGACGATCTGAGTTTCACGGTGCGAGACGTTGACGGGCGGTTGATCAACTGGCCACGGAACAATCCCGGCGTGGCGGCTGATTGGCAGAAGGGTATCAACTTCTTCGAGTGCGAAGTACGCGACCTGGCGACTCATGACGAAACTGAAGCGTTCGACGCGATCCGGTTCGCCCTGTCCGGGATGGGCGGACGTTATACCTGCCTTGAACTTGGCTTTATTGAGCGCGTAGCCCTGGCGGCGATGGTCGGGATTCGTGCGCTGCGTGATGGTGCTCAGCCATTCACCCCCGCGGAGATAGACTGAGCAACTACGAAACTTTCGTTGTATCGACGGCACTACCCTGCAACGGGGTGGTGCCTTTTGCTGTGGGAGCGACCCGAGTCAGATCGTCAACTACCGGCCTTTTCCTTTCTCGACTTGATAGATCAGATCCTTCCGTACCTCTTCCGCACATGGGCGACACATCCCGATCTGCGTCCAAGGCAGGAACTCGACAATGAGAAAAGTGAAGCCTCCAGCTCGCTTGCATTTGCCTGCTTGCTGATGGCTGCAGCGGGCCTGTTTGTAAGTCTTAGGTCCCATCTATTAACCCCTGGTGGTGGTAATTTAATAAGGGTGGGATTTTTTCCGTTTACGTACTCCTCCGGAGGCCCCGGTTTTATTGAGAGGTAGTAGGAAAAAATCCCAGTACTCGACCGATCAAGAAAACTAACGGGACGCAACCGGACAATGAAGACGTGATGACTGGGAAAAAATCCCAGTACTACGCGGAAAAATTCCCACCGAAAAACTTGAATTTCAGATGAACTTGAAGCGCGGCGGACCGGGAGATATTTCCAGGTCTTTCCCGGGGCATTCATCAATTGCGGCCCAGGTGATCGCATACAGCGCACAGCGCGCCATTCCTTGCTCCCTACCACCCTTCCGGCTTTCTCTGGTGCGAATGATCAGTCCCGCATTCATCAGCTCAGAGAGGGCTGAGGCAAGCGTTTTAGCGTCCATGGGTTTCCCTTTTGCCATCATCGAGGCAGTGCAAGAAAGGTCGCCGTTGTTGCGGCCGTTGTAGTTCCTGGCCAGCTTGATCAGCACCGTGACTGCCTTAGTCGACAGGTTGTCGAAGGCATCACTGATCAGCAGTCGATAGGGCAGGGCCAGCACTCGACCGCCGCCAAAGTCGACCTTGTATTTTGTCTTTCTGGCCATTCAGCGGCTCACAGGCAGGCGCACGGGGGTGTCCTCAAAACTGAGGAGACCCCCATGCGAACTCTGGTTTACGACGCTTCGCGCATGAGGATGTACTTGGCGACCCGGTGCGGAGGTCGACCCGGCTCGGTCGACTGATGTGTCCAGTAGGTGCGGATTTCGTGCCCCTTTTTCCTGAGGCGCCGAATGGTGCTTGGTGGCTGAACGATGTCGAGCATTTGAGCCGCTTCGACTGAGGAGATCGGGCCGTTTCTTAGCGCCTCGATCATTTTGCGGTCTTGCTCGACCGAAGAATGACGTGTCATAGTTTGCCCTTCACGTTGGTGCTATCCAGTGTGTTTTCGCCAAGGCGGTGTTCCCGCACCGCCTGGGCTATCTCTCCCGCTTCCGTGCGCCATTTATTCCCATCCATGCGACTCACCGCGAGCCCTCACTTGCGGCGCGCTCAATCCACGCTCTCAGCTCTGTCATCAAGATCAGGCGGCGCTTCCCGAGCTTGAAAGCCTTCAATTCGCCCTGAGCGATAACTTCGTAGATCCCCGAGCGCGAGTGCCCAACCAGGCGGGCCGCCTCTTCAACACTTACTGAAATTGGTGTGGCAATAGCGGCTTGCATTCTCTTCTCCTCTGGCTGCTGATTTGGTGCCAGTGGTTGCTAGTCTATATCTTCATTTTCTAAACGTGCAAGCAATTGCTAAACGTATCTGCACGCAACCGGATTGACGAGAGAATGCGAGTCGAGCAAGCTATGGGTGTAGGTCAGTTGGGCTGACCGCATCAGAGCAGATGGAATGGTATGGTCACGAAGACGAGCAAGCGCACTGGCGAGACCAGTACGACAGTGAGTGTCGGAATCCGGATTGATCCGAAAATTAAATTTGCGCTCGATATTATGGGGCGCCTACAGAAGCGCTCATTAACCGCAGTGATCGAGTGGGCAATATCACAGGCCATCACGAACCAGCAGCTCGACACCGGCGGCGAATCTCTGTCATCCGTACTGGATAAAGTGTGGTCCACGGATGAGTCTGTAAGGCTCATAAAATTGGCCCGTCATATGCCAGAAGCCCTGACTTACGACGAACTGAGAATTTGGGAAACGATTAAGGCTACCGGCTATTTCTGGCATAGGAATAAAAGCGGGGGCTACAACCCAGAGACCGGCGAGCTGACAGTGTTCTTGGTTACGGACAACTGGGAAACCATTCTGCAGCACGTCGATCGCCACAAGGGCAGTTCGACTATCGTTCCGCTAAGCGAAGCTGATCTCATACCCTTCTAGATCAGTTCGACCGCCGCCGCCTTGCTGTCAGGGGCAAGGTGGGCATAGCGAAGTGTCATCTTGAGGTCGGCGTGCCCCAGCAGATCCCGGATCGTGTTGAGTGGCACGCCCTTCATGGCCAGTTTCGACGCGAAGGTGTGGCGCAGATCGTGCCAGCGGAAACCACTTACGCCGGCTGCCTTCAGGACGCCATCCCAAGACTTTTTGACGTTATCCATGACGCCACCGGTTTTGCTGGGAAAGACCCTTTCGCCGCTTGATTGATCCTTCCAAGCCTTCACCACCGCGAGAGCCTCTTTATTCAGCGGAATGTGCCTCGTCTGGTCGGACTTCGCCCCCTCGCCGGCGACGGTCAGTGTCTTTTGCTGCAGGTCGATGTCGGGCCAGACCAAATTGAAGAGCTCACCGCGACGAAGGCCGGTGTTTATGCTGACGATGGCCATGGGTTTCAGGTGATCGGCGAACGCCCTCTCTCTCAAGTCTGGCAGCGCTTCCTTTCTCCGCTCGGCGCGCCATTTGTTTGCGCTGTCACGCTCGGCCCTGATTCGCTCTTCTCGATCATCCAGTGCCTGGCGCAAGCGCTGTTCCTCCTCCGCTGACAGGAATCGAACCCGCCCCCGAGTGTCGAGCCTCATCGGCTTGAGCTTCGTCATCGGGTGCTGCTCAAGCATCCCCCACTCGACAGCCTTGGAAATGGCTCCGCGCAGGGCGGCCAGTTTCCTATTTGCCGTGGCATCCTTCAGACCGGCCGCGAGCCACTTCACCCGCATCGCTTCCAGATCGTGCTGCGTTATCTCCGACAGAGCTTTCCCCATCAGCGCGGCGAAACTGTACTCTATAGCGTGCCGCGTCTTTTGGTGGGCCTTGTGATGGGTTTCCAGCCACGGGTAATAGCTGTCCTCCAGATATGACTGGAGCGTGTGCACAGCCCGGCGACTGCTCTTGCCGGCGATCAACGGGGCACCGTGGGCGTGCGCTTCTGCGAGCCAGCGCGCGGCCTCGGTCCGGGCCTGATCGAGAGTCATCATCCCAACGCGGCCCAGGGTGGCGGCCTTGTTTCTGCCCCAGCTCACCATGTAGCTGGCGTGACCACTGGGCAGCACCCGGATCGACAGGCCAGGCTGAGCGGTGTCGTGTATGCGAAATTGCTTTTCCTGAGGCTGAATGCCCGAGAGGGTTTTGGCGGTGATCTTGGTTTTCATACCGAAGCGTCCGTGACAGCAGGATGACAGCAAAAACGACTATACGGGTCTGTTTCGGCGGACTCAACCAGACGTTTGATCCCTGTCGATGCTGGGCCTGGCCCATATTCATTGGGCCAAAAAAACGCACTCGTAACGCGAAGGTCGCAGGTTCGATTCCTGTCTCGGGCACCATCCCCTCGCGCAATCCCGCGATTTATGTCTCCCAGGTCAAAGTTTTTGTGCGAGAGATGTAAAGAGCCGTGTAA
>Ga0157369_10005745_pt1 | contig 14419 bp, 13 predicted proteins | sample C25metaG_FD_113461 | JGI IMG/M metagenome (GOLD analysis project Ga0157369, IMG submission 113461) | Corn rhizosphere microbial communities from Kellogg Biological Station, Michigan, USA - C2-5 metaG | ecosystem: Host-associated > Plants > Roots > Rhizosphere > Soil | place: USA: Michigan...
GTTCATCGCGGTCGGTAGCGACGCCGAGGTGTTGAAGGCGCGCGGACCAAACACTCGAGTCATCGATCTTCATGGCAAGACAGTGCTTCCGGGCTTCAACGACACGCACGTCCATTTGACCGCGGGCGAGGACCTGCCGGTGCAGGTCGACCTGACTCATATCCGCTCGATCAAGGACATTCAGGCGAAGATCGCTGCAAAAGCCAAGCAGTCGAAACCCGGCGACTGGATCGTCGGAACTCGGGGCTGGTGGGAATATCAACTCGCCGAAGGGCGGCTCCCGACGCGCGCCGATCTCGACGCCGCGGCGCCGGGGAATCCCGTTGCGATTCCCGGTCCGCACTACGTCATCGTCAACAGCCGTGCCCTTCAGCTCGCGGGAGTGACGCGAGCGACGCCCGATCCGCAGGGCGGACAAATCTACAAGGATGCAGCAGGCGAGCCGACGGGCTTGCTAATGGACAATGCGGGCCGGTTCGTCCGCAAGTTCATTCCGCGCCCTAGCGAGGCAGAGAAGGAAGCGGGGCTGAAGCGCGTTCTGGCGCTGGTCAACAGCCACGGCCTCACCAGCGCGGGAGACCCGAGCGGCTCGCCCGAGGACGCGGCGTTATTTGGCAAGCTGCGCGACGCTGGTGAGCTCACCGTGCGGGTCGACTTTGCCTACAACATCGATCCCGCAGAACCGCTCGACAAGGTCGATGCCGAGCTGAAGGCGCTACCGAAACCAGGCTCGGACGGGGATGGCATGTTCCGCTCCGACGAGATCGGCGAGACCGGGCTCGACGGCGCGGAACTGACCGCGCTTCTCGAACATGATTATCCCGGAAAGCCGGGCTATCGCGGGCTTCAGAAAGTCCCGACCGAGCAGTTCGAGAAGTTCGCCGCGCTGGTTGCGAAATACGGCTACCGGCTTCGTCCGCACGCGGTCGGCGATGCGGCGATCGACGAGGCGCTCGACGCCTTTGAATATGCGAACAAGCAAGTGCCGATCACCGGGCGCCGGTGGATGATCGACCACGCCTTCCTACTCGGTCCGCAGCATTACGAGCGGGTGAAGGGGCTCGGCCTCATCATCAACTCGCAATATATGCACAATTACGAGCTCGGAGCGCTGATCCTGAAGGCGTGGAAGCGGCCGCTCGCGGACCGGAGCGAGCCGTACGCCGAGTGGCTCAAGAACGGGATCATGTTCGCGGGGGGGTCGGACGGCCCGATCTCATATTATGCCGAGCCTCTGCTCGAAATCTACGGCGAGGTGACTCGCGGGACCCAGTGGGGCGGAAGGCTCGGTCCGGATCAGGGCATCAGCCGTGCCGACGCGATCCGTTCGGTCACGATCAACGGCGCCTACACAACGTTCGAGGAGAAGGTGAAAGGGTCGATCGAGCCGGGCAAATATGCGGACTTCGTCGTGCTGTCGGGCGATATCCTCAAGGTCCCGGCGGAGAAGATTCGCGACCTGAAGGTGCTGACGACGGTGCTCGGCGGAAAGACTGTCTACGGTCAGTTGGGCCAGTAGACGAACTCCTGTCCGGCGCGCCACGGCGCGTCGGCGGGGACGTCGATGCGGATCGGTTCCTCTAGGAGCGCGGGCCAGAGCGGTTTAGCCATCTGGCTATCATGCGTCGCGAGCTTGGCACGAAGCTGGCGGACGATATCCGAACGGCTGGCCGCGAGGTTGCTGTGCTCGGTCGGATCGGCCTTGAGGTCGAACAGCCAGATACGGTTGGGATGCTGCGACACCTGCAACTTCCAGTCACCGTCGCGGACGGCCTCGTAGCTGCCGGAGCGCCAGAACAGGGTGCGCTTTACCGGCGCGGTGTGTCCCATGGCGAAGGGCAGTATGTTGATGCCATCGATCACTCGGCCCTTGGGCAAGGATGCGCCCGCTGCGGCGGCCAGTGTCGGCAGGACGTCGATGAAGTGAACCGGCTCCGAAATCCGCTCGCCAGCGGGAATCTTCGCCGGCCAGCGGACGAAGAATGGCGTCCGGATTCCGCCTTCGAAGAAGGTCCCTTTCCAGCCGCGGTATGGCTTGTTGATGTCGTCGAGCCCTGCGTACCAGGCGCCGCCATTGTCGTTGGCGAATATGACGAGGGTATTGTCGTCCAGCCCTTGCGCCCTGAGCGCGGCCATCACCTTGCCGACGCCGCGATCGAGCGCTCGGACCATCGCTCCGTAGACGCGGAGGCGCGGGTCCTTGATCGCCGACAGCGCAGCATAGTCGGCCTTGGTCGCCTGAAACGGCGTGTGCGGGGCGTTGTAGGCGAGGTAGAGGAAGAACGGGTTACGATTGTCCTTGATTGCCGCAGCCGCCTCGTCGCTCAAATAATCCGTCATGTAAGTCGCGGCATGGAACGGCGGGCTGCCGTTGAACTGGACTCCATCGCTCAGCGCCAGCCACTGGAAGCGGTCGAGCGGGTCCCCCGGCAGTCGCGCATCGGGACCGGCCGTGTCCGGCTGATATTTCGAGGCGCCGGGCATGAAGCCGAGACTCTCGTCGAAGCCCTGGTCCTCAGGCCGCATTCCCTTCGCCTCGCCGAGATGCCATTTGCCGAGATGCACCGTGTGATAGCCGCGAGCCTTCAGGATTTCGGCGATCGTGACCTCGTTGGTGGGCATCCCCATGTCGGCCATCGCCGGCGCCTGACCCTGCAGATCGGGATGGTAGATGGTCTTGTAGGGGCGATTCTGCGGCGAGTAGCGCGGCACATATTTCGCCAGCTGGTCGGGAACGGCGGTGAACTCGAACCCGAATCGCGACGGATAGCGGCCGGTCATCAAAGCTGCGCGCGACGGAGAGCAGGTCGCATTGCCTGTGTATGCCACGGTGAAGTCCGCGCCCTGATGAGCAATCGAGTCGATGTTCGGCGTCGGAACGAGGCCGCCCGCGACGCCGGTGCCGGGCCCTTCGGCTGTCACGTCGTTGATGCCGAGATCGTCCGCGACGATCAGGACGATGTTGGGAGGCCGCTCGCCGGCGGGAGCCGCTGCCGGACCTTGAGCCCATTGGACCGGATGGTTGGGAGCCACCTGATGCGTGAACCGGTAGACGGTCACCATGATCTGCACCGGCCACAGCAACCAGGCAGTCAAAGCCGCCGCGACAACGAGAACCAACGCTGCGAGGAGAATCTTCAGCCTCACGCCTTCACCATGCCGCCGAATCCACTGTCGTTTAAGTTACAACCAGCCCTCGGCGCGATACCAGTCGGCGGTCTGCTTGAGGCCCTGTCCAGTTTCGATTTCGGGGTGCCATAACTTAGGCGGTGCGGCGCGCTTCGCCTCGACGACCCAGTTGCGGTGGGAGAAATAGGCGGCCCGGTCGACGGTGAGCTTGGCCTTGTCGCGGCGGAAGAACTGGTCCGCCCGGGCGGCGAGACGGAGAATTATACGGGGCGAGGAGACGATCGCGGGCCTTGTGCCGACCGCCTTCCCAAGCGCGCGAGCGAACTCGCGATGGGTCCAACCATTGGGCTTTCCATCGTCCGGTTCGATGAGGATGTTGGACGGCGCGTCGGGCGCTGCGAGCGCAAGCAGGAGCTGCACGAGATCGTCGACGTGGATGACCGAAACGCGGCCCCTGGGCGGCATCAGCATCACGCCGAGCTTGGCCATCCGGAACAGCTCGAGCGTCTCCTTGTCACCTGGGCCATAGACCGCCGGAGGCCGGACGATGGCCCAGTCGAGACCCGAGCCATGAACTAGCTCCTCCGCGCGTTCCTTGGAGGCACCGTAAAGGGAGAGTTTCGGCTCCCTCGCTGCGAGCGAGGAGACATGGACGAAGCGCCGGACCCCACCCGCGGTCGCCGCCGCGAGCATCGAAAGCGTACCCTCTACATTCCCCTTGTCGAACGCGGCAGCGGTCTGCCCCGTGATCACGCCGGCGACGTGGATTACCGCCTCGGCGTCACTGACCAGCCGTTCGAGCGCATCACGGTCGTGAAGGTCGCCGGCAATCCATGCGATGCCTTCGCGGGCCGGCTGTTCGCGCCGGGTGAGCGCGGCAACCCGGTGGCCGGCGGCGAGCGCCTTTTCGAGGAGGTGCGATCCGACGAAGCCGGTGCCGCCGGTGATTGCCAGCCTCATAGAGGCGACCAATCCCCTTCCTGATCCGCTTCGACGGGCTCCGCGGCCGCGCCAAGGCGCTCGATGATCGAGTCGAGCAACGGCTCGAGCCCTTCTTCCAAGGGTGCCGAGATGGCAAAGACAGGGCCGGCACTTTCCTTTTCCAGCGCCTTGGTCACCTTCGATAGCTGCTTCTTGTCGACGAGGTCGGCCTTGGTCAGGGCGACAATCTCGAGCTTGTCGGCAAGCCCCTCGCCATATTGTCCAAGCTCGGAGCGCACCACGCGCCAGCTTTCGATCGGATCTTCGCTTGAAGCATCGACGAGGTGGAGCAGGAGCCGCGTACGCTCGACGTGGCCGAGGAAGCGGTCGCCGATCCCTGCCCCCTCTGCGGCGCCCTCGATCAGTCCGGGAATATCGGCGATCACGAACTCGCGGCCCTTGTGGCGAACGACCCCAAGCTGCGGGCGAAGCGTCGTGAAGGGATAGTCGCCGACCTTCGCGGAAGCGTTGGTCACCGAATTGAGGAAGGTCGACTTGCCTGCGTTCGGTAGGCCGAGGAGGCCAACGTCGGCGAGCAGCTTGAGTCGAAGCCAGACCCACATTTCCTCGCCCGGAATGCCGGTCTGGTGCTGGCGCGGCGCCCGGTTGGTCGAGCTTTTGTAGCTGGCGTTGCCGCGTCCACCCATGCCCCCTTCCAGCAGCACGAGCCGCTGGCCGATCTCGGTCAGGTCGGCGAGCAGCGTCCGCTCTTCGTCGTCGGCGAGGACCTGCGTGCCGACGGGCACCTTGATGACCAGATCGTCGCCTCCGGCGCCGGTCCGGTTCGACCCTGCGCCGCCTTTCCCGCGAGGAGCGCGGAAATGCTGGGTGTAGCGGAAGTCGATCAGCGTATTCAGCCCCGGGACGGCTTCGAAGACGATGTCGCCGCCCTTGCCGCCCTCGCCCCCGTCGGGCCCGCCGAACTCGATGAACTTCTCGCGCCGGAACGACACCGCACCGGGACCGCCCGCTCCGGAGCGGATGAAGATCTTGGCCTGGTCGAGAAAGTGCATCGCGGCTCGCGAGTTAGGCGATGCGGGCCCGGAGGGAAACCTCTACGGCTAACCCACAATTGACCTCTCTCTATTGCATCGCCTGCGCCGAACTGGTGCAGTGGACGCGGGCCGCGCAACTGAAACGAATTTCGCAAGTTCTCACCGGGTAACGGGCGTTTAACGGGGGTGAGGGGTTCCAATGGCTTGGCGTAGCGAGGGTTTTTCGAGGCGTTGTGCCGCGTTCGCTGTGCTGACGGGCGCGGCAATCGCGCCGGCTTCCGCGCAGTCGCTGGGCGAGCTTCGCAACATGTCGATCGACCAGCTCGCGCAGATCGAGGTCCGATCCGCCTCCAAACGCGAGGAGCCGCTGAGCTCGGCGCCGGCCGCGCTCTATGTCATCACCTCGGACGACATCCTGGATTCGGGCGCGACGACACTTCCGGAAGTGCTGAGGCTCGCACCCAATCTCAACGTTCAGCAAGTCGACGCCAGCAACTATTCGATCGCCGCACGAGGCTTCAACGGCGTACAGGCCGGGAACAAGCTGCTCGCGCTGATCGACGGCCGCACGATCTACACGCCGCTCGGCTCGTCGGTGCTTTGGAACCTCCATTATCCGATGCTCGAGGATCTTCAGCAGATCGAGGTGATCAGCGGGCCGGGCGGAACGCTCTATGGGCCCAACGCCGTCAATGGCGTCATCAACATCACCAGCAAAGACGCCCGTGACACGATCGGGACGCTTATGCGCGGGACAGTCGGCGCGGACGAGATCACCGCCGCGGTCCGGCAAGGGTTCGCGCTAGGAAAGTCGGGCGCGGTGCGGGTCTATGCCGACTATCACAACGATGACGGCCTGCCCGCCGGCATCGGCGCTCCGATCGACGATGGCTACAAGGGGTGGCAGGCTGGCTTCCGCTCCGACTTCGAGGGCGAGGCCGACCATTTCACGGTCCAGGGGGATATATTCCACACCGACGCCGACACGCTTCCGGGCGACGGCGCTCACGGCCAGAATGTCCTCGGCCGGTGGACTCGGACTTTATCCCCCACCTCGTCCTTCCAGGTTCAGGCCTATTACGACTTCTTCAAGCGGCAGTTCACCGACGTCCTCGATTCGCTGCAGACGTTGGACGCGGAAGGGCAATTCAATACGACGACCGGACGCCACGACCTGGTCACCGGCGTCGGCGTCAGGACCACTCGTGACGACTTCGTCAACGACCTCAACCTGTTCCACCTCAACCCCGAGAGCCGGCGGTTGTGGACCGCGAACATCTTCGCACAGGATCGCTTTCGTCTCAGCGAGGAATTGGCGCTTATCGCGGGCGTGAAGGTCGAGCGGTCGACCTTTACCGGCTGGCAGGTGCTCCCGAACTTGAGGGTCGCCTGGCAGCCGAATCAACGCAACCTCGTCTGGGCGGCAATTTCGCGCGCGGTGAGGACCCCCTCGCGCATCGATCGCCAGCTTGAGGCGCCACCGTTCCTGGCTCCCTCACCCGATTTCGAGTCCGAAAAGCTGATCGCAGTGGAGGCCGGCTATCGAGGTCAGCCGAGCAGGACGACGAGCTTCTCGATCAACGGCTTCGTCAATTTCTATGACGACCTCAGGACGACCGAGTTCGTCAACGGTTCGTTCCAGCTGGAAAATGGCAGCGAGGGACACACGTACGGCATCGAAGCCTGGGGAAATGCGCAAATCGCGCCCTGGTGGCGAGTTGCGCTCGGCGTTTCGACGCTGTGGAAACACCTCCACGACAAGCCCGGGCATACCGAGCTGATCCCGCGCAATTCGCTGGGCAACGATCCGCCATGGCAGCTCATCGGCCGTTCCGATTTCGACCTCGCCAATCGGCTTCACCTGGACATCCGGGCTCGCGCAATCGGACCGATCAAGCAGGCGCCGCGGGTCGATTCCTACGTCGAGGCGGGCGGCGAACTCGCCTGGGACGCGACGAATCGGTTCCAGCTGTTCCTCGCCGCGCGCAATCTCATCCACAAGACACATGAGGAGAGCAACGACCCGGATTCGGCACAACTCGCCAAGCGAATGGTCTACGCCGGGGTCCGCGCGCGGTTCTGATGAGGGGAAGACGCCTTCAGCTGTGGGGATTGGGCTTGACCCTGGCGCTCGCGCCGGCTCCGGCACTTGCCCAGGTGTCCGAAGCGGCGGTCAAGGCGGCGTACCTCTACAAGATGGCGGCGTTCGTAACCTGGCCACCCGGCGCTTTTGCATCTGCCTCTTCGCCGTTCCGTATATGTGTGCTCAATCGGACGGATGTCGCCGGGCCGCTGTCCGAGCTCACGAGGGGCGCGCAGACTTGGGGCCGACAAGTGGTGGTTTCCGTCATCGGCGGAGGCCAGGACGTGAACCAGTGTCAAATCCTGTTTCTTGGCGATGGCCGCGCCCCACTTGGCGAATCCGCGCCTGTGCTCACCGTCACCGACCGCGGCGCAGCTTCTCCGGGCGTGGTCGAGTTCACCATGCAGCAGTCGCACGTTCGGTTCGTGATCCACCGCGGTCAGGCCGATGCGCGGCGGCTTCAGATCAGCTCCAAACTGCTCGCGGTCGCGGCGGCGGTGGTGCCGTAAATGGCCGTCCGCACATCCCTCCGCCGTTTCGAGCTGCCATTCCTGGGCAAGGCGTGGATCGCCGCGGTTTTTGCGGTCGTCCTCTTGCTGCTCGGCGTCGCGATCGCGCTGGCGAACGAGCGGGCGGCGGCGAATGAGCAGTCGCGCCGAGCGACCGTGCAGGCGGAAATCCTCGCCGGAAGCGTCAGCGCGGCTCTGGCTTTCGACGACAAACCGACGGCGCAGGAATATGTGAGGGCGCTCCACGCCAGTCCCGAGATCGAGGCTGCCGGAATCTTTAGCCAGGACGGAACCTTGTTCGCCGGTTTCGCGACGAGCGGCGGTCCGTTGCCCAGCCATGGCGCTCCTCAAAGCCCGCAGGTTCATAACGGGCGCCTCAGCGTTGCAGTGCCCGTCGTGCAGGGCAGTCTGCAGCTCGGCACTGTTTATATCCGGACGATCGTCGAGCCGTGGACCCGGCGCGCCAGCCGTTACGTGGTGAGCGGCATACTTCTTACTCTTGCCGCGCTCCTCATCGCTGTGCTCGGCTCCGCTTATTCAGCGGCGTCCGAAGCCTATAAGGAGCTGCAGCGCGAAACCGACGCGAGGGAGCGTGCGGAGACGGCGCTCCGCCAGGCGCAGAAGATGGAGGCGATGGGACAGCTGACTGGCGGAGTCGCGCACGATTTCAACAATCTGCTGATGGCGGCAAGCAGCGGCGTCGAATTGCTTCAGCGGTCCGACGATCCGAAGCGGCGCGCGCGGCTCGTGCTGGGAATCAAGGACGCGCTCGACCGGGGTGCGAAGCTCACCCAGCAACTCCTGACCTTTGCGCGGCGAACCCAGGTGAAGCCCGAGGTGATCGACGTCGGCATTCGCCTCTCGGGAATCCGCGACCTGCTCGACCGTTCGCTGCGCGAGGACGTCCACGTCGAATTCAACCTCGACGAGGATTTGTGGCCGATCGAGGTCGATGCGGCCCAATTCGACATTGCGATCGTCAACGTCGCCGTGAATGCCCGCGATGCCATGCCGAAGGGAGGCGAGATCGACATCGAGGCCAAGAATCTAGCGGGCGCGCTCGACGGCGAGGACGCAGTCGAGATTCGCGTCGTCGATCACGGCACCGGGATGGAGCCCGAGACCGTCGAAAAGGCGTTCGAGCCATTCTTCACGACCAAGGGCGTCGGCCGCGGTACCGGACTTGGCCTTAGCCAGGTTTATGGCTTTGCGCGAGCCGCGGGCGGGATGGCGCATATCGAGAGCAAGCCGGGAGAAGGCACGACGGTTTACCTGGTGCTCCCGCGCTGCATGCGCGCGTTGACGCAGGAAACGCGGCGCACCGCCGCGAAGATGCCCGACCTCAAGAACGAGAAATTGTTGGTCGTCGAGGACGATGACCAGATCGCCGACATGCTCCAGCAAATGGTGAGCGAGCTCGGCGGAAGAGCGATCCGCGCCAGTACCGCGAAAGAAGGCCTTCAGCTGTTCGAGAAGGAGTCACCCCACGGAATCATCTCCGACATGGTGATGCCCGGCGAATGGGACGGCCTGGAGCTCGTCCGGCAAGTGCGGAGACGCAAGGGCGATGTGCCGGTGTTGCTGATGACCGGTTACAGCTCCGCGGCAGCAAAGGCGCGCGAGGAGGGCTACACGCTGCTCGAAAAGCCGTTCAACCTCGAGCAGCTTGCCCGCGGCTTGAGCGAAGTCTTCGGTCAGAGCGCCTAGTCGGCACTCGCCTGCGGACGATGCGGGACCAGGATCAAGGTCTGTCCCTCGACCCGCCAGGAATCGAGCCTCGACAGGAAATTCATGCCCAGGACGTCGAGCCCGCCGAGCCCCGGCGCCGTCACAATCCGAAGGTTGCGCGCAACAATGTTGCCGACCCTCAATTCCTCGATCGAGCCGGTCTTGGCGGGCGCGACTCCGTTCGCCGTGCGGAGCATTACCGGAGCAATTCCGGAGCCTGTTTCAACCGAAGCTTCGTGCGCGGTCTGTTGCGAAATGGCGGTCACGGTCGCGCCGCTGTCGATCAGCATGCGCGCGGTCACGCCATTGATTGTCGCAATGACCCAGAAATGGCCGTCGGGCGCCATTTTGACCCGCAATTCCCGGCCCGACACCTGCTGGTCGTCGAGTCCGAGCTTCGCCGTCAGTCGCGAGAGTTCGGGCTGATAAGGCGCTTGCTGGAGGAGGATGAAGATCAGGAAGGCAAAGAGGCCGAGCGAAATCGCGAAGCGGATGATCCTGCCGACCACGGGAATACGTTGCAGCAGCATGACGATGAGCGCCGCACCGACGGCGTAAAGCGCAAGGTGCTGCCATTCGGGGAAGGCGGTGGGCATGACAAAGGCCAATGTGGCGTGAACCGCACCTCCGGCCAAGGGGAACGATGCAAGGGCGAAATTATGGGCACTGAAAGGCGTCTGGAGGCGTTTCTAACCCATATTAATGGATGAATTCATGGCGGAACGCATTGTCGCCGTCGGACTGCTTACTCGTCGCGACCTCAAGCTCCTCGGGCCAACCTTCGACCGGATTTGGCCGGTCGAGGACGCGCCGAGCTTCGACGAGCTGCTGCGCGCTATCGACAACGCGGACATCAGGCTGAAGAAAAAATCACCCGCAAAGCGCTGACTAGAAACGTTCGAGAAGGCGATCGACCGTATCGTCCGCGGTCTCGTCCTTGTTGTCGGCATCTTTGGCGTAGCGCTCGAGCGCGGTGCGCACGAGTTCGATCTGCTGATCGGTCAAATGTTCGATCCCGATGAATTTCTCGCGCGCCTTGTCGACGGCGCGAAGGAGCTCGTCGAGCTTGGCCTGCATCGCCGCGCCGTCCCGGTTCTGGCTGTTCTGGATCAGGAAGACCATCAGGAAGGTGATGATTGTCGTACCCGTGTTGATGATCAGCTGCCAGGTATCCGAGAATTTGAAGATCGGCCCCGTTACCGCCCAAATGATGATGACCAGCACCGCAGTGACGAAGGTCAGCGGTTGACCGGCGGCGGTCGAGGTCTTCGTCGCGAACCAGTTGAAGAAGCTTCGCATCGGGCCGTAACGCGCTTGTGACGCTTCGGTGCCGGGTCAGCCGAACGAGGCGACCAGCATCGCTACCGATGCGAGGGTCATGACGAGGGTCGCCGCCCATCCGAATACGAGCAGCGAACGGGATGCGTTGAAGCGCCCCATCACCTGATGGCGCGAGACCACGACCATCATCGCGATCATCAGCGGTACCGCCGCGAGTCCGTTGAGAACGGCGCTCCAGAACAAGGCCCGCATGGGATCGATCGGCGACCAGTCGATCAGGACTCCGATAAAGGTCGCGACGACAATGATCGAGTAAAAGCCCGCGGCCTGCTGCGGCTGATATTCGAGGCCTTCCTTCCAGCCGAAAATCTCGGCCACGGCGAACGCGGCTGAGCCAGCCAGAACGGGCACTGCGAGGAAGCCCGTGCCGATGATCCCAAGCGCGAACAAAGCGAAGGCGAACTGCCCGGCGAACGGCCGGAGCGCCTGAGCGGCATCGGCGGCCGAGCCGATCTGGGTGACGCCTTGGCGGTTGAGGGTCGCTGCTGCGGCCATGATGATGGCGAGCGAGATGAGGTTGGAGAAAGCCATTCCGGTCAGCGTGTCGAATCGCATCCGCCGGAACTGGCGCTCGGCGCTCCGCGGCTCCCGCTTGATCGGGCGATGTTTCGAGGTCGCGATTTCCTCGGCTTCCTGCGAACTTTGCCAGAAGAAGAGGTACGGGCTGATTGTCGTTCCGAGCAGCGCGACGATGGTCAGGAGCGCATCCTTCCCGAACTCGCGCGGCCACACCATTCCAAGCAGAGCGCCCGACCAGTCGGTCCGGACCACCAGCAGCACCGCGACGTAGGCGAACAGGCTGAGCGTCAGCCATTTGAGGATGCTCGCATAGCGGCGATACGGGATGAACAGCTGCAACAGCGTGCTCACCACCGCGAAGCCGATCACGAACGCATGCTCGCCCCAGCCGGTAACCAGCCTTGCTGCCTCGGCCATGGCGGAGAGGTCCGCGCCGATGTTGATGATGTTGGCAACCAGCAGGATTCCGATCAGCAGCCCGACGAACTTTTTCGGAAAGCTGTTCGAAAGGTTGTTCGCGAGGCCGGCGCCGGTCACACGGCCGATGTGCGCGCTGACCAGCTGGACGGCGGACATCAGCGGGTAGCAAAGGACCATCGTCCACATGAGTCCGTAGCCGAACTGAGCGCCGGCCTGGGAGTAAGTGGCGATTCCGCTCGGATCGTCATCGGCGGCCCCGGTGATCAGCCCCGGCCCAAGCTCCTCGAGTGAGCCGACGACTCTGCGGCGAAAATGTTCGATCTGGCTTGTGCTTCGACCCCCCATCCCCGCCTAATCCTTCGGATGTTCCTGCTCGAGCCGGTACCGCAGCCGATCGGCCGCGAGCTGCCTTGCGGTGTCGCGCGGCAGCCCGAGCGCTTCGGATATCGGCCCGCCGAGGAGGGAATCCCCGAGGGCGTTCAGCACCAGAGTGAGCGTCGTCTCCGCTACATGATGATCTTCGTGGCCGACGGTGAGCTGCGAGACGAGGTCGCGGAGGGAATCGAGGATCGCGTTAAGTGCGTCGCGGTTGCCGGTGAGGATCATCCATGCTGCAAGCGCCCCGGCGCCCTCGCGGCCGAACACATCGAATGCCTGGTCGACGATGACTCGCGCATCGGTCTCTCCGGCCCGGGCGCGCTCGACGGCGTCGGCGATGCTTGCGGTAACCGAATCCGCGATAGCTCGGGCCAGCGCGCCCTGAAGCCCGGCGGCGGAGCCGAAATGATGGAGCAGATTGGCGTGAGTTCGCCCGACTTCGGCGGCGACGGCTTTCAGCGTGACGGCCTGAGGGCCGTGCGCGATCAGCAACCGCCGTGCCGCGTCGATCGCGGCCGAACGGCTCTTCTCGGGGCTCAATCGTTTGCGGCTAATTGACACTTGTGTAAGTTAGCCTATCTTTCCCCCATGAGTGCGACAATCGTTCCGACCCCCATCGGACTGAACATCACACCGCGCGACCGCCGCTTCGGGCGCGAGGCGGCGACCCCTCGTCTTTGGCATGGCGGACGCGTCGAAGCGACCGCAATCTACAACGCGCTCTCGACGACCTTTCCCAAGGGCGAGGCTTTCTTCGTCGAGAGTGTTCGCGCATTCCGCGACGGAGCGCCGCCCAGGCTCGCCGAGGAGATCAAGGCCTTCACCACGCAGGAGGCGATCCACAGCCGCGAGCACGCTGCATTCAACAATCGCGCAGCGGAGTCGGGATACGATCTCTCAAAGCTGGAGAAGCGCGTCGAGGAACGGCTCGCAATCACCAAGGGGCGTCCGCCGGTCGTCAGCCTCGCGGCGACCATGGCGCTCGAGCATTTTACGGCGATCCTTGCGCATGAGCTGCTCGCCGATCCGCGCCACCTGGAAGGAGCGGACAAGGAAACGGCCGAACTTTGGCGCTGGCACGCGGTCGAGGAGATCGAGCACAAGGGAGTCGCCTACGACACCTGGCTCAACGCGACCGGGCACTGGCCGCGCTTCAAACGCTGGAAGCTTAAGGCGCGCGTCATGCTGCTGGTCACGCGGAACTTCCTTGTCGACCGGACGGGCGGAGCGCTCGAGCTGATGCGCCAGGATGGAGTCACGGGGTTCCACGCCTGGCGGCTTCTTCTGACCTATCTCTGGATCCGCCCGGGCATGTTCCGAAAGATCGCAGGAGCGTGGGTAAAATTCTTCCCTCCCGGCTTCCATCCGTGGAACGAGGACGACCGCGTGCTCATCGAAAATTATGCTTCGATCGGAGCCGGGAAAGAAGCCAAACGAAAGGTGAGGCGGGCGGCCTAGGCCGCCATCGCCTCCGACTCTTCGAGCGCTCCGGCCAACCGCAGCCGCATCAGCCTCGCCGGCACCTCCTCCCCTCTGGCGCAGCTCATGCGCGGTGCGATGATCCCGATCGCCTCGAAGCCGAGCTTCTCGAGTACTCGGCCCGAAGCCGGGTTATCGATGAAGTGCGAGGCCTCGAGGCTGGCGAGCCCGAGCGTCCGCGCAATGTCGATCAGCGCGACGCAGGCTTCCGTCGCAATACCGCGGCTCCAGAACGGACGGGCGATCCAATAGCCCATCTCGACCGCGCCCGATGGCCGTCTTCCGAGCCCACACGCGCCCGCGAGACGCGGCGCGCCGTCGGTCCGCTCGAAAATCAGCAATGCGGGAAGGACCGGATCGCGCGGAGAAGCGAGATAGGCCTCCGCGTCGCGAAGCGTGTAGGGCCAGGGGACGACCGCGAGATTGCGCGCAATGGCCCGGTCGGACATCGCTCGGGCGAGCGCCGGCGCGTCTTCGGGGAATCCCGGCCTCATCAGCAGTCTTGGCGTTCTCGCGAACATCGCATCTTCTCCTCGCGCGGGCCGCCTAGCGGTGGCCCGTGACACTTCCGGGAGAAGACAAAGAAAAAGGGGAGACCCCTTCCGGGGCTCCCCTTCTCCCATTTTGGTCTCGATCTGTTTGAGATCTCGTCCGGGCCGCCCCTTCGTGGGAGCGATCCCTTTATGACCGCTCCTATTTCGTAGCTTCCGCAAACATCGGCATGACGTGCACGTATTTGCGGCCGACCTTGCCATCTCGGAACGCGACTTGGCCGTCGGTAAGCGCGAACAAAGTATGGTCCTTGCCCAGGCCGACGTTGTCGCCGGGGTGCCACTTCGTTCCGCGCTGACGCACGA
>Ga0157369_10005746_pt1 | contig 14417 bp, 14 predicted proteins | sample C25metaG_FD_113461 | JGI IMG/M metagenome (GOLD analysis project Ga0157369, IMG submission 113461) | Corn rhizosphere microbial communities from Kellogg Biological Station, Michigan, USA - C2-5 metaG | ecosystem: Host-associated > Plants > Roots > Rhizosphere > Soil | place: USA: Michigan...
ACGCGGTCCGGCGTCGTTCAAAGTACGCTGATACGCTGGAAATCGTCGCGGGGCGTGGCGCAGCCTGGTTAGCGCGCCAGTCTGGGGGACTGGAGGTCCCGAGTTCGAATCTCGGCGCCCCGACTACGATCGCCGGCCCCACGAGTAGGGTCGGTGGGCAGGCCGGTCGACGCGCTCGCCCGCGAACCGAATGTGCGCGGACATCCGTTGGTGAGTTGATGACCGCCGCTATGACGATCGTGTCCCTGTCGCTGCTGCTCAGCATGCTCGGCAGCCTCGGTGCGCTGGCGCGTACTCGCAAGACGGGCGTGCAGAAGTCGAGGCAGCGCGCCGAATAGACCGGCTGCGTCTCCGGATGTTTCCACGCCCGGCGATTCGGTAGGTCCGTGGGATCTGGCATCAACCGGGGGGAATCATGAAACCGTCGCTGAAACGGCGGGTCGGGGGCGCATTTCTCCTGGCGGCGCTCGTAGCGGCCGGCTCCGCGGCGGCGATGCTCGCCACGGGATCCGCGCCGGTGGCGACCGCAGGAACGAGTGCAAGCGCCGGCGGATTGCTGCGAGTGCAAGTCAACCTCACGCGCTTCCAGGCCGACCAGAAACGGCATCGCCTGGTCGCGCACGGCAGCGTCGTGACGAGCTACCTGACGGGCGGACAGGTGCAGGCCACCAGCACGAAGGCAGTTCTGATGCAAGCACAGCAGGGAACGACCTGCCGCGTGCTGCATCTCGAGCTCGGCGAGCTGCACCTATCGCTGCTGGGACTGATCGTCAACCTGACGCCTGTCGACGATCCGAACATCGTGCTCGACATCTCCGCCGACTCGGGCGAAGCGTTGGGCAAGCTGCTCTGTCAGGTGATCAATGCCGTGCAAGGCACCACGTTGCGGAGGACCACGCTCGCGACCAAGCGCCTGAACGCCGTTGTCAGGAAGCAGTACCGCGGTGCTGTGATGTCCTTCACGGCGCCGATCAGTATCCGTAGTGGGCTCGCCGGGACGACAACCGGCACGACCACGACGACGACAACCAGCACGACGACGACCACGACCGGCACGGTGGCCCCGACAGGGCAGTGCGATGTGCTCGATCTCGTGCTCGGGCCGCTCAATCTCGATCTGCTCGGCCTGATCGTCTCGCTGAACAAGGTGCAGCTCGACATCAGCGCGAATCCGGTCGGCACGCTCGGAACGCTCTTCTGCCAACTCGCGGGCTCGACGACGAGCCCGGTCACCCTTCCGGTGACGACGGGCGGTTCGACGACCTCCTCCACAACGACGACGTCGTCGACGACCACCACGGGCCCATAGAGACGGACGATCTGGAGGGCCGCGACCCGTGCGGCCCTCCACCGACCGTCAGTCGTCGAAGGACGCAGCCGCAACGGCTGCCCGGCCGCCTGCGCCCGCGACGACCGACACGTAACAGAGGGTGGCCCCGCCGAGGACGGGTGGGTACGCGACCACGAGGTGCGTGCCGGTGATCGTCGCGTGATGCTCCTCGAAGGCGGCATCGTCCGACTCGAACTCGCAGTAGGTCCACCAGTACACGCGGATCGGGCGGGCGGTGCTCGACGCGACGACCACCGCGAGGTTCTTCGGCGATGTGGCCGTGCGGAAGAAGTGCACCTGCTTGCCGGGCTTCGACTGCGCGGGGGCGCCGAGCTGGTGCCACTGGCCCGGCGCGGAAGGGGCCGGGACGGCGAGCGCCAGCGTGGCGAGGAGCGCGATCACCCGGACATTCGTATCCGAGAAATGGCCAACCGCGTTCTAGAGGACGGAACTGGTCGCTCCCGTGGGTCGAAGGCACTCTGACGAGCGGAGCCGCGTGGTGCCGACTGCGGCCCGCTGACCCGGCGGGAGCGACCGGTGGACTGCGACCCCGACGACGATCGCGCAGACCGCGAGCTCGCCGACGATCCGCAGGCCGTTGCCGTGGCTCCACGCCGCCGCGTCCAGCCACAGCGCGACGGGCGCGAACCACACCCACGACAGCCGCGGCGACACGAGCGCGACGGGCACGAAGAGCAAGACGAGGTAGTGCGGCCAGAGGATCGGCGTCGCGAGGAACGAGACGGCGATCAGCGCGACGAGCAGGGCCTGGTCATCACGCCAGACTCGAAGGACGGTGACGACGGCAAGGACGCCGAGGACCGAGACGATCCGTGCAGCCGTTCCGTTGCCGGCCCCGAACACGCGCTCCAGGGCGTAGATGGAATAGCCGTGCGGGCCTTCGAGGCCGGTCATGCGCCCGACGAGCGTCGGGTACTCGCGCAGGCCCTGCCAGCCGATCGCCGCCCAGGCCGCGACGACGGCTACGAGCGACGCAGCGACGGCGACGGCGGCTGCGCGCCAGCGGCGCGTCCGCACGAGCCAGAACCACACGGGCCAGAGGAAGAGCTTCGCCGTGACGGCGCACGCGACGAGCAGCCCGAGGCGTGTGGCGCGGTCGCGGTACCGCCAGGCGGCCGACACGAGGAGAAGGAGCGGGATCGAGATCGTCCCGATCCCGGCAGCTTGGAACGTCGGCGGCGCGACAAAGGCGAGGCCGTAACAGCGTGGATCGCGCACCCCGAGCAGCCGCAGGGCGAGCACCACCGCGAAGATGTTCGCGACGAAGTAGACGATCGGCGCGACGGCGTACGGGAGGATCGCGAAAGGCGCCATCAGGAACGCAGCAACGGGCGGATAGACGAAGGGCGCGAACCACTTGTCCGCGACATGCGGCAGCGACGCGATCGCGGGATACGGATCGCCGCCGTGCAGGACGGTGCGGCTCGCGAGCCAGAACGTCCAGAAGTCGGACCGGCCCGGACCGCGGGCGACGAGCGAAGAGCACCAGCTCACGGCGAGCGCGAGCGGCCACGCGACGAACAGGATCGCCGACCCGAGGCGGCCGGCCGCACCTCTGAACAACCCGGTCACACGACATGAGAGCCGCCGAACGGCGCTTTTCTTTCAACCGAGTTGCAGCTGGTCGCCCGGCTCGAGCCCGGCAGCCGCGCCCGCAGCGAGCTCGATCGTCACCTTCGCGCGCCGCGCCGCCGCGGTCCGCCACGGCTTCAGCCCGCGTACGACCTTGACGACGCGCAGCTCCCGGTCGCAGAAGACGACGTCGATCGGAAAGCGCATGAAGAACATGTGGATCGATCCGGCGGGACGGAAGAGGATTCCCTCGTCGGCGGGAAGCGACGACCTCCCCATGAGACCGCGGAACTTCGGCCAGAAGGTTTCCGCGAGCTCGCACTTCGCGCAGACGACCGTGCCGTCATCGGCGCGGCGCAGCGTTCTTACCATTCACGAACCTCCCCCGTCGTGGTGATTTTCCGCGCGGAGCGAAAGAAACTCCGCGCCGTCTCGATCTCACGTCCCATCAGCACCAACGGATCTCATCCAGGCGTGAAGGGAGGTGGGTCGCACCACACGATCGTACGACGAGCAGCCCACGAACACGGGCAGGCGATGGCGGAGTACGCCGTCATCCTCGCACTCGTCTTCCTCGCTGCCGCAGTTGCGTTCGAGCTGCTCGGACCGCCAATCGCAGGTCTGTACGAAAAAGTCGTCGCTTCCTTCACGTAATCGCACCACCGACCACAGGAGTCAGTCAGATGCTCGATTTCGCCATTCAGTGGGTCAAGGACAACATCAAGCGCGAAGACGGCCAGGCGATGGCCGAGTACGGCCTCATCCTCGCGCTGATCGCCGTTGTCGTCGCCGTCGTGATGCTCACGCTCGGCAAGCAGATCACCAGCACGATCAACTCCGTCATCAACGGGCTCACCTCGGCCTAGCAACGGACACGCGGCGACGGGCAGTACTGCTCGTCGCCGCACCCCTCTCGCCGCCAGCACACACAGATGTCTCGCCGCCGCCGCAACAGCCTTCACTCGGAGCACGGACAGGCCGCCGTCGAATTCGCGCTGGTCGTGCCGGTCCTGCTCCTCCTCCTGCTCGGGATCATCCAGGGCGGGATCGTCTTCCACAACTACCTGACGGTGACCGATGCCGCCCGCGCCGCCGCACGGCAGGCGATCGAGGCGCGGATCTCCGGGGTCACGAAAGACGACGTCCAGCAGGCCGCGTGGGACGCCGCGCCGGACTTGAACCACAGCACGTTGAACGTGGTCACGGCCGATCCCGACTCGCCCGACTTCTCCCAGGGCGGCACGCAAGTCGTCGTCACGGTCACGTACCCGTACTCGATCAACCTCCTCGGCATGGTCGTCGCCTCCGGAAACCTGACGAGCCAGATGACCGGCAGGCTCGAATGAAGAACGAGCGCGGCCAGACCATCCTCCTCACGGTCCTCTTCCTCGTCGTCCTCATGGGCTGCGCCGCGCTGACGCTCGACATCGGCGTGTGGTACCGCGAGCAGCGGCAGGCACAGGCGACCGCGGACGCGGCGGCGCTGGCAGGCGCGCAGGCGTTGCCCGCCGACCCGTCCGACGCGCTTGCCTGGGCGCAGCAGTACGCGGATTCGAACGGCGGCGGCGTCGCTGCAGCCGACATCACGCTGCGGAACGACTTCGCGACCCACGACACCGTGGCAGTCAAGGTGACGCGTACCGCGCCGAGCTTCTTCGCCAGCATCTTTTCGTTCGGCAACGTCGACGTGCACGCACATGCGGCCGCGCGCGCCGGCGTGCCCGAGGAGGTCGAGGGCGCGGCGCCGATCGTCGTCAACAAGCTCCATCCGCTCCTCTCCGGACCGGGCTGCCCGTGCTTCCATCAGGAGACGACGCTCCCGCTCGCGAAGACCGGCGCCCCGGGTGCGTTCGGGATGGTCGACTTCGACAACTCGGGCAGTAACGGCAACCCCGATCTCGCCGACTGGGTCCAGAACGGATTCGAGGGGATGCTCGACCTCGGCCCGTACGACTCCGATCCCGGCGCGAAGTTCAACGGCGGCGGCCTCACGCAGGCGCTCGACGCGCGGGTCGGCACGGAGTTGCTGTTCCCGGTCTTCGACACGCTCGACCAGGTCGGCTCGAACGCGCAGTACGACGTGATCGGTTGGGTCGCATTCCATCTCGACTGCTTCGGCCTTGCCGTGGGCTCGACCGACTGCACCAACCAGAACGGCAACAACCAGACGCTCACCGGCTACTTCACACGCGCGATCTGGAAGGGCCTGCAGTCCAAGACGAACAAGCACTTGCCCGATTTCGGCCTCTATTCCGTCTCACTCGTCAACTGAGGAACCCATGACCTATCGCATCCGGAACATCCTCATCGCCGTCGGGCTCGCGCTCGTCGCCATGATGCTGACGCTCTTCTACGTCACGAACTACAAGCGCTCGGTCCAGAAGAGCGCGTCGAACGTGCAGGTGTACGTCGCGGCGCACGACATCCCGGCCGGGACGTCGGGCGCCGACATCGTCAAAGGCAACAGCTTGAAGGTCGAGACGGTGCAGCGGAAGGACGTCGTCCCCGGCGCTATCTCGAATCCCGACCAGGTCGCCGGCCTCGTCGCCGCCGCGCCGCTGTACGCCGGCGAGCAGGTGACCGTCCGCCGGTTCAACGACGTCGCCGCGCAGGGGATCCGTTCCCAGCTGAAGGGGACGATGCGGGCGGTCCAGGTCGCGGGTGACCCGAACCAGCTCCTCGCAGGGACGCTTCAGGCCGGCGACCACGTCGACCTCGTGGCGAACCTGCGCCTCGCGTCACAGTCGACGAACGCAGCGACCCGGATCGTGCTGCGCGACATCACCGTTCTCACCGGGCCGGCCGACACGTCGAAGGTCTCGCAAAACGGCGGGTCGACGTCGGTGATCCTCGCGGTCTCCGACACGCAGGTGCAACGGCTCTTCTTCGTCATGCGGAACGCGGACTGGACGCTCGAGCTCCGGCCGGTCGTGAACGCGGCCGACAGCAACGAGCGGATCGACACCCTCAACACCGTTCTGGAGGGAAAATGATCAGGGTCTATTTCACCGGCGACTGTGACGGGTACGAGGCGCTTCAGGCGTCGCTCGTCGACAGCGAGGAGATCGATGTCGTCGGCGCGAGCGAGCAGGTCGACGCCGCCGCAGCACCGCTCGCGGGTGGACATCTCGACTGCGTGATCCACGCCACGCGGTCGAAGGTGTTCCCCGCCGAGCAGGTGGCCGCGGTCCGCGAGCACACTCGTGCGCCGATTGTCCTCGTCGCCTCCGGCGGCGAGTCGGCCGCGATGCTCGAGCAGGCACTCGAGCACGACGTCGCGGACGTCCTCTTGCTTCCGCAGATGACGCACACGATCGTCTTTTCGATCCGCAAGGCGTCGCACGCGCGTCGCCAGCTCCAGACCGCAGCGCACCGCGGCCGCGTGATCACGGTGTTCTCGCCGAAGGGCGGCACAGGCAAGACCGCGATCTCGACGAACCTCGCCGCCACGCTCGCGAAGAACGAGGGCAAGCGCACGTTGCTGCTCGACCTCGACCTGCAGTTCGGGGACGCCGCGATCATGCTCGGGCTCGAGCCGGCGAAGACGATCTACGACCTCGTGGTCGCGCCGGGCGAGCTGGACTCCGAGAAGCTCGCCGGATACGTCACGAAGCACCAGTGCGGGCTCGACGTTCTCGCGGCACCGCTGCGCCCGGAGGACGCGGAGCTCATCGTCGAGAGCAAGGTGACGGCGCTGATCGAGGTCGCGAAGACCTCGTACGACGCAATCGTCGTCGACACCTCGCCGTTCTTCCACGGCCCGATGCTGGCAACGCTCGACCGCACCGATCAGCTGCTCGTCCTCTGCGGGCTCGACGTGCCGACGCTGAAGAACGTCCGCCTCGCGCTGCAGACGCTCGAGCTGCTGTCCTTCCCGGCCAGCCGCATCGAGTACGTCATGAACCGCGCGAGCGCGAACGTCGGGCTCAAGACCCGCGAGGTCGAAGAGGGCCTGAAGGTGAAGGTCGGCCACGAGTTGCCGCTCGACCGCAACGTGCAGGTCTGCGTCAACCGGGGCGAGCCGGCCGTTCTGGCCGATCCCCGCTCCGACTTCGCGCGCGGCATCACCGCCCTCGCGAAGCAGGTGGGGCCGAAGAACACCGCGACCCGGCAGGCGAAGAAGGGCCGGATGCTGAGCTTCGCGAGGGCCTGACGTGGGGCTGCACGACAGGCTCTCGCGGAGCACCGCCGTCGACGGCGCCGTCGCGGAGGCGACGGCGCCGGCAGCGGCGGTCGACCCGTACGCCGACCTCAAGGCGCACGTGCATCACGCGTGCATCGCGAAGCTCGGGCCCGAGCTCTTCAACGACAACCCGCAGAACCTCAACGACGCGGTCTACCGCGCGGTCACCGAAGAGCTCGCGATCACCGACACGCCGCTGACGCGCGAGGAGCGTCGCGAGCTCGTCCGCCAGCTCACCGACGACATCCTCGGCTACGGCCCACTCGAGCGCTACCTCGCCGACGACACCGTGACCGAGGTCATGGTCAACGGAGCGGAGAACGTCTGGGTCGAGCGCGGCGGCAAGATCGAGCGCACGCCGTCGCGCTTCGTCGACGACGCGCACCTGATGCGGATCATCGACAAGATCGTCTCGCAGGTCGGACGACGGGTCGACGAGGCGTCGCCGATGGTCGACGCACGTCTCCCCGACGGAAGCCGCGTCAATGCGATCATCCCGCCGCTCGCGCTGAGCGGTCCGACGTTGACGATCCGGAAGTTCTCGCGCGACCCGTACACGATCAACGACCTCATCACCTTCGGGACGCTGTCGCCGCGTGCTGCGCAGTTCCTCGGCGCGTGTGTCAAGGGGAAGCTCAACATCCTCATCTCCGGCGGCACCGGCACCGGCAAGACGACCACGCTGAACGCGGTCTCCTCCTTCATTCCGGGCGACGAGCGCATCGTCACGATCGAGGACGCGGCCGAGCTCCAGATGCAGCAGCAGCATGTGATCACGCTCGAGTCGCGCCCGCCGAACATCGAAGGAGTGGGGGAGGTGCGGATCCGCGAGCTCGTGCGGAACGCGCTGCGCATGCGCCCCGACCGGATCATCGTCGGCGAGGTCCGAGGCCCGGAGACGCTGGACATGCTCCAGGCGATGAACACGGGCCACGAGGGCTCGATGACGACGATCCACGCGAACTCGCCGCGCGACGCGCTGGCGCGGCTCGAAACGCTCGTGCTCACGGCCGGCGTCGAGCTGCCTCACCGCGCGATCCGAGAGCAGATCGCGAGCGCGTTCGACGTGCTCGTACAGATCGTCCGCCTCGTCGACGGCACGCGGCGCGTCAGCTGCATCAGCGAGGTGGTCGGCATGGAGTCCGATGTCGTCACGCTGCAGGACCTGTTCGTCGCGGCGTCGCCGAGCGAGGACGACGCGGCACGCGCCAAGCGGCTGATGACGCCGCTGCGCGCGACCGGGCTGAAGCCGCACTTCCTCGAGAAGCTGACCGCCAACAACGTCGTGCTCCCCGCCGGCTTCTTCGCAGGCGACGACGAGGACGTGCGCGCCGCGTTCACGGTCAACGGGTACGGACAGTGAGGCGGTTCCTCCTCGTTGCGCTCGCCGGGCTCGTCGCCGCATCGCCCGCGGTCGCCGGCGTCCGCATCAGCGGCGTCGACACGAGCGGATACCCGCAGGTCCGCCTGACCGTCGTCTCGCCCACGCAGCCGCGCGTCCGCGAGAACGGCACGCCGCTCGTCGGCGCGCAGACCGCCAATCTCGGCCGTGCGAAGAGCGTCGTGCTCGCCGTCGACCGGTCGCAGTCGATGACGGGCCGGTCGCTCCGCGACGCCACGGCCGCCGCGCGCGCCTTCGTGGCGGCGAAGGGCGGCCACGACCGGATCGAAGTGATCGCGTTCGGCCGCGAGGCGCTCGGCCTGACGAAGTTCTCGAGCTCGGGCGTCGACGCCGACGCCGCATTGGCGGGCCTGCGCGCCGACTCGCGCTCCGGCACGGCTCTCTACGACGCAATCGTCCGAGCCGCCGGCGCGCTCCGCCGGGAGGATCAGCCCGGGCACGTGATCATCGTCGTCACGGACGGGCGCGACGTCTCGAGCACCGCGACGCTCGATGCCGCCGTGAACGCCGCGAATCGCGCGCGCGCCGCCGTCTACGCGATCGGCATCGCCGGGCCGGACTTCACGCCGCAGGCGCTGCGGCAGCTCGCGGCCCGCACCGGCGGCGCATATCTCGAGGCGCAATCGACGGCGGAGCTGGCGGCGTTGTATACGCGGATCGGCGATGCCCTCGTCCACACGTGGCAGATCAGCTACGTGACGGCGGCACGCCCCGGCGATCAGCTCGAGCTCCGCGCCGCCGCGCCGGGACAAGGCTCGGCCACACGCCGGTTCCTCGTGCAGACGAGCGGCCTCAACCACCCCCCGTCGGTGCAGGCGCCGAGTGTCCTGCCGCGCAGTGCCTGGAGATCGGGCACCGCGCCCGCAGTGCTCGCGCTGGCCGTCGGCGTGCTCGCCCTGCTCGCGATCTGGTTCGCGATGGCGGCCCGCCATGGGAGCTGGCTGAGCGCCCGCCTCGCGCCGCATCTCGGGACGCCGCAACGGCTCGGCAGCCGCGGGAAGCGGCGCCGTCAGGGCCAGTCGCTCCGCAAAGCGATCGTTGCGACGACCGAGAACGCGTTCGCGAACGTCCGGCAGTTCCGCGCGCTGCAGGCGCTCCTGACGCGCGCCGACCTGCCGCTGCTCGCATCCGAGCTTCTCTACATCTGCGTCGGCGCCGGCTTCGTCCCTGCGTTGGTCGCAGCGGTGGCCGGCGCTCCGGCGGTGCTCAGCCTGCTCCTGATGCTCGTCGGCGGCTCGCTGCCGATCGGGTGGGTGGCCTACCGCGCGCGGAAGCGTGCCAAGGCATTCGACAATCAGCTCCCTGACCTGCTGATCACGATCGCGGCGACGCTCAAGGCCGGCCACTCGTTCCGCCAGGCGATCCAGGCGGTCGTCGAGGACGGCGCCGAGCCGGCGGCCAAGGAGTTCCGGCGCGTGCTCACCGAGACGCGGCTCGGGCGCCCGATGGACCAGGCGCTCGCCGAGATGGGCGAGCGGATCGGGTCCAAGGACCTCACCTTCGTCCTCAACTCGGTGACGATCCAGCGCCAGATCGGCGGCTCGCTCGCCGGGCTCTTCGACATGGTCGCGGAGACCGTCCGGCAGCGGCAGCAGTTCGCGCGGAAGATTCGCAGCCTCACCGCGATGGGCCGCATGTCCGCCTACGTGCTCGGCGGCCTGCCGTTCGCCGTCGCGATCCTCATCAGCGTCATCAGCCCGGTGTACATGGCACCGCTTTGGCACTCGAGCGTCGGCCACGACCTGGTCGGCCTCGGCTTCGTGATGCTCGCCGTCGGCGGCGTCGTCCTTCGCAAGATCGTCTCCTTCAAGGGGTAACTCGATGCTGCTCTTCGCAATGCTCACGCTCGGTCTCGCGGTGTTCCTCGTCGGCGAGGTGGTGACGATGCCGCAGCGGCGGCGCGCGATCGCGCTCAAGCGCGCCGCCGGGTACGGCGCCGCCCGACACGAGACCGGCCAGGAGGTCGAGCGGTTCAAGGAGCGCGTGCTCGTACCGGCCGTCGAACGCCTCGCCGCACTCGCGCTGCGCATCAACCCGAAGGCCTCGGCAGATGCGATCGGGTCACGGCTGATCGCGTCCGGCCTGTCGACGCGCATCTCGACGGCCCAGTTCCTCGCGGTGAAATCCGGCGCCGCGCTGGGCGGGGCGATCACGGCCGTGGCCCTCGGCGTCGCCGTCGGCCCGCTGGCCGGCGTCGTTCTCGTCCCGGTCTTCGCAGGTGCCGGATTCTTCGCGCCGGAGACATTCCTGACGCTGAAGATCAAGTCACGCCGCGAACAGATCCGCTCCGAGTTGCCGGACGCACTCGACCTGCTGGCGGTATCGGTGGAGGCCGGTCTCGGGCTCGACGGCGCGATCGCGAAGCTCACCGAGCACATGCAGGGAGCGCTCGTCGACGAGTTCGCGCTGACGCTCGGCGAGATGCGCATCGGGGAATCGCGGCCGGATGCGCTGAAGAAGATGGCGGAGCGCGTGCCCGCGCCGGAGCTCGCGTCGTTCGTCCGTTCGGTCCTGCAGGCCGACCAGCTCGGCATCTCGCTCGGCCGCATCCTGCGCGTCCAGGCTGCGGACTCGCGTCTGCGCCGCCAGGCGGCGGCCGAGGAGAAGGCGATGAAGGCGCCGATCAAGATGCTCTTCCCGACGGCGCTCTTCATCTTCCCGGCGATGTTCATCGTCATCCTCGGGCCGGCGGTCCTCAACTTCACGCACTCGGTGGTGTCCGGGCGATGACGCACGAGACCGAGAGCGGGTTCGGCAGCGGCCTCCGGGCGCTGATCGACCGCAAGGCGGCGGAAGAGGAAGCGCGCGACGTCGAGGAGCAGGTCGAGCCGGCCCCCACCAAGCCGGCGCCCGTCCTCGACGTCATGTCGCTGCAGACGGAGCTCGAAGCTGCCTTGGCCCGCGAGCAGGACCTGCGCGGCGCGCTCGAGCATCAGGTCGCCGCGTACGAGCGCGAGCGTGCCGAGGAGCAGAACCTCGCGTTGCGGATCGCAGAGCTCGAGCAGCTGCGCACCGAAGCACCGCCGGAGCTGCTGCAGCTGCGTGAGGAGCTCGAGGCGGCGCAGGAGCGCGAACGGCGGCTCCAGCAGGCGCTCGAAGAGCAGAGGGAGGCGCAGGAGCGCGAGCGGGCCGAGGGGAACGACCTTGCGGTTCGTGCGACCGAGCTGGAGCAGCAGGTCGCGGAGCTGACGCAGCTGCGCGCAGGCGTCGAGGAGCAGCAGGTCCTCCTCAAGATCCAGCGCGACCAGTTCGAGGCAGAACGGGCGGAGCTCGCCGAGGCGCGCGCGACGATCGTGGCCGAAGAGGCGCGCGTCACCGAGCTCGCGTCGCACATCGACTCACGCCGTGGCGAGCTCGAGTCCGCGGACGAGGAGCGTGCGCAAGCGAGCGCGCATCTCGCGCAGCAGCTCGCGGCCATCGCCGAACGCGAGCGCGAGCTGAAGCGCGAGCGCGCGGCGATCGAGCAGGTGCGCGAGGAGCAGGAAGAGCGCTTCGTCGCCCGCGAGAGCGCACTGCGCGAGCTCGACAACGCGACGCTGCAGCGCCAGCAGTCGGTTGCGCAGCGCGAGGTCGCGCTCAGCGGCGCGTCGGCCGAGTTGGAACGCGAGCGCGCCCGGATGCAGGAGCTCGCCGACGCGCTGTCCCAGCGCGAGACGATGCTGACGAAGAAGCTCGACGCACGCGAGCGGATGCTCACCAACGGCGAGGGTGCGCTCGCCGCATGGGAAGCGCGCCTGCGAGAGCAGTCGGAGCGGCTCGAGCGCGAACGCGCCGGCCACGGCAACGCCTCACAAGAGGCGTTCGCGCTCCTCGCAGAGCTGGAGCAGCGCGAGGCGCGGCTGGCCGACCGCGAATCGCGTCTCCTGGACGCCGAGGACGCGGTCGCTGCCCGTTCCGGGGAGCTCACGAAGGCCCAGGAAGAGCTGCGGATCCGCGAGGCGCGCCTGCTGGCCGACGTCGAGCTCCGCGAGGACAAGCTCGACGCGCGAGAGCGGAACATCGGCGAGCGCGAGGAGCTGATCGAGTTCCGGGAGCGGGACGTGCGGGAGTACGTGGGCCAGATCCAGGGGGTCCTGGGCGAGAGCCGGAGCGTGGCGTGAAAGTCACTCGTTCGGTGGTCGTAAACCCCGGCCCGACGACCGACATCTTGGGTGCCGTCAGCACCGGGTCGTAAGAGGGGACAACCGCATGGCCGCAGTCGAGAGCGCCACGCCAGGCGCAACAACTCAGGATCTCTACAGCCAGTACAGCAGGCAGATCTACTCGTACTGCCTGCACAAGCTGCGCTCGCGCGAGGACGCCGAAGACGCCGTGCAGACGACGTTCATGAACGCGTTTCGCAGCCTGCAGCGCGGTGCCACGACCCAGTTCGAGCAGGCGTGGCTGTTCAAGATCGCCCAGAACGTCTGCTTCGCGCGGCAGAGCTCGTCGTCCAAGCGGCTGCGGCTCGAGGCGCCGAACGACTTCGACGCACTGCAGGAGACGGTCCCGGCACGCGACGGCGGGCAGCCGCTCGAGCTGATGGGGCTCGAGGAAGCGCTCGAGCAGATGCCCGAGAACCAGCGCCGCGTCATCCTCATGCGCGAGTGGCAAGGGCTTTCGTACCGCGAGATCTCCGAGGAGCTCGATCTCTCGCAGGCGGCGGTCGAGATGCTCATCTTCCGCGCCCGTCGAACGCTGGCCGGCGCGCTCGAGCAGCCGGGGGAGGTGCGCGAGAGGAAGGTTCGTGCCGGCCGCAAGGTCGGCGCGCTCGGTTCGCTCCTGGGCGCGCTCAAGACGCTGTTCGGCGGCGGCGCTGCCATCAAAGCTGCATCGATCGCAGCAGCCGCGATCGCCGTGGTCGGCGAGAGCGCCAACCACACGATCGTCCGTCACTCCGCTGTGGCAAAGGCGGCGCCGGCGGCAGCGGTCGCGGCCGAGCCGAACGCGCCGGCGCCGGCTCGTGCGCAGTTCCATGCGCGGGCGGCGTCGGCCGTCGCCGGATCGTCGGCGGCTGTCTCGCCTCTCGCGGACCGGCGGCACACCGTCCGTGCGCACGCTGCGGCGAAGGCCCGCTTCGCTGTCGTCGCGTCGAGTCCGCACCGCAGCGCGCGCCCGCGCGCCGTCGAGCCCGTCGTGGCCGCGCCGCCGGCAGCCGTCGTCGTGCAGACGCCGGCGCCGGCCCCGCCGACGGCTGTGAGCACCACGGTGGAGCCCGCTGCCGCGCCTGCGGCGGTGCAGCCCACGGCCGTTCCCGTTGCACCGTCGGTGCGCCAGGATCCGCCGAAGAACGACGAACGGCACACGACGAGCGTCTCGCAACCGACGCAGCCGGCGAACGAGGACACGGGCGACCAGGGGAACGGCAAGGGCCAGGTGGATCCGCAGCCCGCGCCGGCGGCCGCGGCAGACGTCGTGACTGCTCCGGTCGTGACGACGACGACGACGGCGACTCAGCCGGCGCCGCCGGCCGCTCCGCCCGCCTCCGACGACCACGGCAACGGCAACGGCAACGGCCATGGCAACGGCAACGCGCGCGGGCACGACAAGTAGCGAATAATCCGAAGCGTGAGCGAGGCTGCGGGTACGCGGCTCGTCGACGTGCTGCACGAGCGCGCGCGTCAGCTCGTCGCGCGCACTGCGGCCGATGCCTGCGTCATCTCGCGCGTCCTGGGCGACGTCCTGATCATCGTCACGCGCGTCACCGCGGACGGTGCACCGCTCGAGCTCGGCCAGGGCTTCCTCGTCTCGGACTATCCGGTCACCGAGGCCGTGCTCCGCACCGGGGACCCGGTCGTGCTCACGCTCGCGGACGACGACGTCGACGCCGCCGAGGCGCAGCTGCTGCGAGACATCGGCTACGCGACGCTGCTGATGCTCCCGCTCGAGGTCGTCGGTGAGCGGTGGGGCCTCGTCGAGCTCTACCGGCG
>Ga0157369_10005748_pt1 | contig 14416 bp, 11 predicted proteins | sample C25metaG_FD_113461 | JGI IMG/M metagenome (GOLD analysis project Ga0157369, IMG submission 113461) | Corn rhizosphere microbial communities from Kellogg Biological Station, Michigan, USA - C2-5 metaG | ecosystem: Host-associated > Plants > Roots > Rhizosphere > Soil | place: USA: Michigan...
AACCCGAAGACGATCATCCCCGGCGACGAGATCACGGTGGATTTCACCACCGCGATCATTATGTATCGCGGCCGTACCTTCCGTTTCCCCGCGATGGGGTCGGTGCCGCAAGGTTTGGTGGTCGCCGGAGGCGCCGAGAAGGTGGTCGCGCGCCGGCTCGCAGAAACAGCTTCCGCAGTTTGAAACAAAGGAGAACGTTATGGCGAAGTACACGGTCGTGACCATGCCGGGCGACGGCATCGGCAAGCAGGTGATGCCTGCGGCGTTGCAGGTGCTGAAGGAAGTCGGGTTCGATGCCAACTATGTGCATGCCGACATCGGCTGGGACTGTTGGTGCAACGAGGGCAACGCACTGCCGACCCGGACAGTCGACCTGTTGCGCAAGCACAAGCTCGCACTATTCGGTGCCATTACCAGCAAGCCGAAAAAGGCATCGGAGATGGAACTGAACGCCGCGCTGAAAGGCAAAGGCCTGCAATACTTCAGCCCGATCGTGACGCTGCGCCAGCTCTTCAACCTCGACGTGTGCATGCGTCCATGCATCGGCTTCGCCGGGAACCCGCTCAACTTCATCCGCAAGAGTCCCAAGGGCGGATACGAAGAGCCGCAGGTCAATGTTGTTGTCTTCCGCCAGAATACGGAAGGTCTCTACGCCGGCGTGGAGTGGACGAACCCGCACGCGCAGGTTCGCGACGCGCTCGCCAGTCATCCGAAGTTCAAGCCCTTTTGCAATACGCCCGGTCCGGAGCTGGCGGTTTCGGTCCGCATCATCACCCGGGCCGCGGCCAAGCGCATCTGCACCGCGGCGTTCGAGCATGCGCGTAAGTTCGGGTACAAGAGCGTCACCATCTGCGAGAAGCCGAACGTCCTTCGCGAAACCAGCGGAATGATGGAAGAGGTGGCGAAAGAAGTCGCGCAGCAATACCCCGGCGTCGCGCTGCATTCCACGAACATCGACGCGCAGACCATGTGGCTGACGAAGAATCCCGAGGACTACGGGGTGATCGTGGCCTCGAACCTCTTTGGCGACGTGATCAGCGACGCGTTCGCGGGGCTGGTCGGCGGACTTGGATTCGCCGCATCCGGCAATATCGGCGCCGAGGTCGCGATCTTCGAGCCGACTCACGGATCGGCGCCGAAGTACGCGGAGCTGGATCCGCCGATCGTGAACCCGATTGCCATGATCCTCTCCGCCGCCATGCTGCTCGATCACGTTGGCGAGACGGTAAAGGCGCGGCTGACCCGCGATGCCATCGCGGCAGTGGTTGCCGAAGGAAAGGTTCGCACCTACGACATGATGCGGCTCAGCGGCGGGCGAGACGTGTTCGCTCACGGCGCGGCTTCGACCGCCGAAATGACAGACGCGGTCCTGGCAAGGATGGAGACGGCGGCGGCCGTGGCGCGCTGATCGGGAGAAAAACGATGGCTTCGATAGCGGAACTTGCTCTGCGCCGCGCGGAAGCGGGGCGATGCGGCAAGGATGTGCGCTCGGACTGCAAAGTGTCGATCGAGCTCGCGGAAGCCGGCGGCGTCTTGATCGAACTGCGGTCGCGTGTTGAGGCGTATTACGGCGACGCGATCCGTGAGCAGATCCTGGAAGTGCTCCTGGCTCTCGGCGTGAAGCATGCGCGCCTGCATATAGAGGATGAGGGCGCATTGCCGTTCGTGATTGGCGCGCGTGTTGAGGCAGCGGTTTTGCGGGCCGGCGTCCATCCGGAAGGGACATGGCTCCCGGCTTGCGATCATGAGCGCCCCTTGTCGTCGCGCGACCGACTGCGCCGCTCGCGGCTGTACCTGCCGGGCTCCGAATCCAGGCTCTTCGTCAACGCCGGACTCTACGGAGCGGACGCCATCATTCTCGATCTCGAAGATTCCGTTCATGCGGATGAGAAGGACGCTGCGCGCTTGCTAGTGCGAAACGCTCTGCGCGCAATCGACTTTGGCGGCGCCGAGCGTATGGTTCGCATCAACCAGCTTCCCCTCGGGCTGGCAGATTTGGACGCGATCGTTCCCGAGGCGCCGGATCTCATCCTTTTGCCGAAGACCGAAACGCCGGACCAAGCCGTGGAGGCGGACCTGCGGATCACCGAGGTGGCGCGCAAGCACGACGTCTCGCGACCGATTTGGATGATGCCGATTATCGAATCGGCGCTGGGAATCGAGAATGCCGGTGCAATCGCTGCGGCGTCCGAGCGCATTGTCGCACTGACGATCGGACTCGAAGACTACACAGCCGATCTCGGAGTGGTGAAAACACAGAGCGGAGACGAATCGCTGTATGCTCGAACCCGGCTCCTGAACGCGGCCAAAGCTGAGGGCTTGCAGGCAATCGATTCGGTCTATAGCGATGTGGCTGATATGGACGGCCTGCGCTCGTGGGCTGAGCGTTCGCGCGCTCTAGGATTCGAAGGCATGGGATGCATCCATCCGGGACAAATCCCGGTTGTGCACCGCGCATACGCGCCAACCGCCGCCGAGATCGCGAAGGCGATGAAGATCGTCGTCGCATTCGACGAAGCGAAAGCCATGGGACGCGGCGTGGTGAGCCTGGGATCGAAGATGATCGATCCACCGGTGGTGCAGCGCGCTCTCGAACTGGTGGAGCGCGCGCGCCAGATGGGAATCGTCACCGCGAACGGCGCTCCAGAGGAGAAAGCATGAGTTCCGCAATCGCAAGTGGGATCGAACTTCTCCGCAACGCCGCGGGCCGAATGGTTCCCTCCTCCGTCAACGGCCGCGAACAAACGGCGTTTGCAGGCGTCAGGCAGCATCGTCCGCAGGGTGCGACTGCGGCGCCGCGAATCCACTCCAATGCCGACTTCCCGTCAAATGGCGATAAGCGTGTGCCGGACCTTGCGACAGCGCTGCGGTTGTGCGGACTGCGCGACGGCATGACGATCTCGTCTCATCACCACATGCGCGACGGCGATCGGATCGCGTTGCAGGCGCTGCAAACGGCCGCAGAAATGGGCGTTCGGGACCTGATGTGGTTTCCCAGCGCTTCGTTTCCGTGCCAGTCGCCGGTCATCGATCTGATGGACCGCGGCGTGGTTCATCACATCGAGGGTTCGATGAACGGGCCGCTCGGCGACTACTGCTCGCACGGCAAGATGCGCGGACTGGGCATCCTGCGCTCGCATGGCGGCCGCTGGCAGGCGATCCAGGATGGCGAGGTCCACATCGACATTGCGGTGATTGCCGCGCCGACTGCCGACCCATTCGGAAACGCCAACGGTGTGCAGGGCAAGTCGGCTTGCGGCGGGCTCGGCTTTGCGCTCGCCGACTCGATCTACGCGGACCACGTTATCGTCGTGACCGACAATCTCGTACCGTTCCCGTGCGTCCCGTGGCAGATCCAGGGAAATCATGTCGACTATGTCGTTGAGGTGCCGTCGATCGGCGATCGCTCGAAAATCGTTAGCGGGACTACGCAGATCACGCGCTCTCCCGATCGCTTGCGGATTGCCGACTTCGTGGCGCGTTTCCTGCGCGATACCGGAATCATGCGCAACGGATTTTCGTTCCAGGCCGGCGCCGGCGGCATCGCGCTCGCCTTCGTCGATTACCTGCACCGGTACATGCGGGAAGCCGGCGTGCGCGCGCGTTTCGTGCGCGGCGGTTCCACACGTTATCTCGTCGATCTGCTCAAGGAAGGGCTGACCGACTACATCCTCGACGGCCAGACCTTCGACATCGACGGCGTGCGTTCGCTAGCGTCGGATCCGCGGCATGTTTCGTCGTCGCCATTCACCTCCTACAACTTCCACGGCAAAGGAAATTTCGCGTCGATGGTCGACGCGGTGGTGCTCGGCGCGACGGAGGTCGACGTGAATTTCAATGCGAACGTGGTGACGCACTCCGACGGGCGATTGCTGCACGGCATCGGCGGATGGCAGAACTGTCTCGACGCGGGCTGCACGATCCTGGCTGTGCCGTCGTTCCGCGATCGCATCCCGGTGATCGTCGACGAGGTGACCACGCTCACCGGACCTGGAGAAATGATCGACGTCGTCGCCACGGAGCGCGGCATCGCGATCAATCCCCTGCGGCAGGACCTGATCCGCGCGGCGAAAGCATCTTCTTTGCCCATCCGCGAGATCGGCGAGATCAAGCGCGAGGTCGAGAAAATCTGCGGCGGCAAGCCGCAGAAAGCGCGCGTCACCGATAAGCCCGTTGCCGTCGTCAAATGGGTGGATGGAACGCTGCTCGATACCGTCTGGCAGGTACAGAAGTAGTCTTATTTCGACTTCGGCTTCTTCTGCGTCTGCTTCGGCGTGGCTTTTGGCGCCGCGGGATTCTTCTGATGAATGAGCCGCTCGAGTCGCTCCATCGCGCCCTCGAGTTCCTGCGAGTTCGAGAGGACGGGCGCAAACACGTCGCCCAGTTGCTCAAATCTGCCGCGGACGTTGGCCATAGTGAAATCAAGCGGCGAAAGGCCGACGCGGACCTCGCTCCATCGCAGCGGAGTCGCAACCGGCGCGCGATCATGCGCTCGTAAGACGTAGGGTGCGGAGATCGTCTTGCCCCATCCGATCTGCAAGTAATCGAAATAGACCTTCCCTTTTTCGCGGCTGGCGATGGCGCGGGGCGTGGTGAACATGTCGGGGCGTTCAGCAATCACGAGCCTGGCGACGATCTCCGCGAACGTCCGAACCTGCTCGTAGCTGTACCGAGCCATCACCGGCACATAGACGTGCATGCCGTCACCACCGGTCGTCTTCGGATAACTTTGCAGTTCCAGTTCCTCAAGCTTGCGCCGAACAAGTTGCGCCGCTTCGACGATGCGATCGAAGCCACAGTGATACGGATCCAGGTCGAGCACGATGAAGTCCGGACGCTCCAGCGATCCCACGCGGCTGTACCACGGGTTCTGGTCGATGCACCCGAGATTGGCGAGGTAGAGGAGCGTAGCCTCGTCATCGCAGATGACAAAACGCTTCTTCGTCTTCTCGGACTCCTCGATCTCCTCGGTGCGCACCCAGTCGGGAACGGAACGCGCGTCCTTCTGAAAGAAGTAATCCTCGTGAATGCCGTTCGGATATCGCTTGAGCGAGAGCGGGCGCCCGGCAAGATGCGGAACCAGCAGGGGCGCGACATCGCGGTAATACTGGATGACGTCCCGCTTGGTGTAACGATCGGTGGGATAGAAGACCTTATTGAGATTCGTAAAGGCGACGCGACGCCCGCCAACGTCGACCGTGGCCTGGGCTCTGTCTTCCGCCAGCACTTTGGTTTCGCTCGCCGCGGGCGCAGGGACGGCAGTTGCCGGGTCGCGCAGGCAGTCGCGGGCATTCAGGTCCGGACGCATACCGACGAATACGGGCGCGCGCAGATGACGATCGCCTCCCCAGCCCGTGAAGCGAACGGAACAAACCAGCTTCGGTGCGAGCCAGGTCGCGGCTTCGATCGGTTCGTCGACTGCAAATGGCGATCGCTTTGCCTCGAACGGCGCGATCGTCTTATAGATATCGGTGAGTGACTTGTCAGTGAAACCTCCGCCGACGTTGCCCGCCCACACCATCTCGTCGCCTTCATAGCAGCCGAGCACCAGCGACGAGAACGGCTTGCGCTTGCCGGTGGTGAAGCCGCAAATCACGAACTCCTGCTGCTCGACGAATTTCACTTTCACCCAGGAGCGGCTTCGCGTGGACTCGTAAGCGCTGCCGAGCTTCTTGGCTACGACGCCTTCGAGTCCATGCTCGCGCGCGGCTTCGAGCACGCGCTCTCCGTTGCCGGCGAAGACTTCCGAAACACGCAGGATCCCACTGGGACGCACGATGCTTCGCAGCACCCGCTGCCGGTCGCTCAAAGCTGCTCCGCGAAGGTCGTACCCGTTCAAATAGAGGAGGTCGAAGGCGACATACTGCACCGGCGCGCGGTTGCGCTGCGGGGACGTTATGAATCCCGTGCGTTGCTGCATCAGGCTGAAGCTCGGGCGCCCGTTCGCATCGAAAGCCACAATCTCGCCGTCGAGGATCGCTGCGTCAGCCGTAACCGAGTTTGCAAGTCCCGCAAGCTCTGGAAAGAGTTTGTCGAACGGCTGCCGGTTGCGAGACTCGATGCGCAGCTTCCCACGGTCAAGGAACACCAGCCCGCGAAAACCGTCCCACTTGATCTCGTAAACCCAGTCGCTACCCTGCGGCGGCGAATCCGACAACATCGCCAGCATCGGCTCGACCCGTTGCGGCATAGCCGCGCGCTTCGCTCCGGGGATGGCCGACAAATCCGTTACCGCGCTGCGTACCGGCTCGAGATGATCTTCTGAATCCCAGCCTTCCTGCGCAGCGAAGTCCGGCTTCTTCAGCAGAAGCCATTCGTTTCCTTTGCCACGCTTGGTTCTGACCAGCGCGAAGGTTCCGATCAGCTTGCTGCCGTGGAGCTGGAACTTAAAGTCGCCGCGTTCGAGTTGACCCTCGGCCGGCATATCGCCGAGGACTTCAAATGTCCCACAATCCCAGATCGCGACAGCGCCGGCGCCGTAATTCCCAGCCGGGATGGTGCCCTCGAAGTCGCCATAGGCGAGCGGATGATCTTCCACGTGGACGGCAAGACGCTTGATCTTGGGATCGAGCGTGGGACCCTTGGGGACGGCCCACGACTTCAGCGCTCCGCCGATTTCCAGGCGCAAGTCGTAATGCAGGCGTGTCGCGTGGTGCCGGTGCACGACGAAGCGATTTCCGCCCGGTTTCGCAGGCTCCGGGCTGGGTTCGGGCGTGGCCCGAAAATTACGCTTCCGGGAGTAATCACTTAGAGTCATCGGCTTGGCGACAGCGGCCTTTCATGATACTGGTATAAACCCTTTCTCCCTACGCCCTAGGTGATGAGGTGAAAAATGGCATCCACTGTGTGGAAGGGACACCTGACGTTCGGACTGGTGTCGCTTCCCGTCAAACTATTTAGCGCCGCGCGCAGCGAAACCGTGAGCTTCAACCAGCTCCACGCCTCGGATCATTCCCGCGTGAAGCAGGTCCTGTATTGCCAGGCGGAGGACAAGCCCGTTGAGCGCAAGGACCTGGTGAAGGGTTACGAGTACGAGAAGAACAAGTACGTCGTGATCGACGAAGCGGACATCAAGAAGGCCGCGCCGGCGTCCTCGCGGACGATGGAAATCCTGGAATTCGTAAAGTCCGCGGACGTTGACCCGGTCTATTACGAGAGCTCCTATTACATGGCGCCGGACGAAGCCGGCGAGAAGCCGTATGCGCTGCTGTTCGAAGCGTTGCGCCGCACGGGATTCGTGGCGATCGCGAAGATCGCGATGCACAACCGCGAGCACATCGTCATCCTGCGTCCGGGGGACAAGGGCATCCTGCTGCACACCATGTACTACGAGGACGAGGTCCGCAAGATCGAAGAGTTCCGCACCGACACGACGTTGGTGAAGGACAAAGAACTGGCGCTGGCGACGTCGCTCATCTCATCGCTGGAAGCGGAGTTCGAACCGATCAAGTACCAGGACACGTATCGCGAGAACCTGCAGGCGTTGATCAAGGCGAAGGTCGAGGGCAAGGAATTCGTGGAGACGCCGCAGGCGCAGGAACTGGCGCCGGTGGTCGACATCATGGAAGCTTTGAAGGCCAGCCTCGCGTTGGGACGGAAGCCTCCGAAGTCGGTGGCTACCGGCAGCAGCAAGGCCGGCGAAGCGCGCGCTTCCGAAAAGCCGAAGCGCGGCAAGAAGTCCGCCGCGGGCGACTAGGCGACAAATGTATTACCTGCTTAAAACCGAGCCGTCGACCTATTCCTTCGCGCAGCTGCAGAAGGACAAGAGCACGGTCTGGGACGGCGTCAGCAATCCGGTTGCGCTCAAGCATCTGCGCGCCATGCAGCCCGGCGACGAGCTGGTGATTTATCACACCGGGGATGAGAAGCAGGCGGTCGGGACGGCGACCGTTGTCAGCGTCGACGTGAAAGATCCAAAGTCACCGCAGGTGAAGATCAAAGCCGGCGATGCGCTGGCCCCCACGTCGCTCGCCGAGATGAAGGCGAACAAGCTCTTCGCGGATTCCCCGCTGATCCGACAAGGGCGGCTCTCCGTAGTGCCTCTCACGGACGCGCAATTCCGCGCGCTCAAGAACCGCAAATAGACCTACCAGTGCTGCTTCGCGTCGTGATGCTTGTGGTAAATGTGTTTTGCGATCAAGTATCCGATCGCGCCGCCCACCACCACGTCTGAAGCGAAGTGTTCCCTGCCCGTAACGCGACTCACCGTGACCGTCGTCGCGACCGAATACCAAAGCAGCTTGCTTGGCACGCTCGGATATTCGTCCGCGAACGTGGAAGCCATGGCCCAGGTGAACATCGCGTGGCCCGACGGGAACGATGCGCTGGCGGAGTGACGCGCGAAGAAATCGCCTTCGCCGAGTTCATCGCCCGTTCCCTGGAACGGACGGCGGCGGCCGAAGGCCAGGCTCATGGCAATGTGCGGAAGGACGCTGTTCAGCAAGCTCTCGCTCGCCAGCAGTCCCGTCTCACGTTCGTGCGCATTGTGGCGCGCCAGGCCCATCACGTAGAACGCGCCGGCGGTTGCGGCCGTGCCGTCGAGTCCAATGTTGGCGATGGTGGCGCTTACGCCTCCCTGCCCGCGGGGCAGGTTCGCCTGGATGTGCCGGTCGGCGGCAAACAGCGCTGCCCCGACGGCGAATGGCACCACGTACCTCCATGCATGCGGCGTCGAGCCGAGATGCGCGGGCGCGGTGAAGATGGCCAACTGGTCGTGCGGGAAGCGATGAACGACCGAGGCGACGTCGTGGCTGAAGCTGAAGACCGGCTGCGGAACAGGCTTATCGGGGTCTACTTCCACTTGCTGGGCGATGAGCGAATAGGGCAACAACAGCGCCACAAGAAGCGCGAAAGATCGTGCAAATTTCTTTCCGGACAAGCGAACTTCCTTTCCTCGACGGCCGGACGCGGAAAGGCGCTCCGGCGGCGTGCTCTGCATTGGTTAGACGCATCCAAGAGACAGCGGGAACTGCTGGCCAGAGCTGCTGAACGAATTTTTCGGGAGATTGGGCGGCAACCCGCGCGAGAGGTCCTATTGGTCGAACACCCAAAGCTGAAGCGCCATAAACGGCTGGGTCTGCGCGAGTTGCTGGCCCCGCACAAGTGGGCGCTTCTGTTCGGCTTTCTCGCCGTGATCGGCGAGGGCGCGGCCGATCTGCTGGAACCGTGGCCGTTGAAGATCGTTCTCGATGACGTCCTGAAGCCACACGAGAGCCATGCCACGGTCATGCGCTGGATTCACTCGCTGGCCGGGACCGACAAACTTGCGATGCTGAAGTTTGCCTGCTTCGCGGTGCTCGCCATTGCCGTGCTCGACGCCGTCTCGTCTTATGCCGAAAAATACCTCACCACGAGCGTCGGGCAGTGGATCAGCTACGACCTGCGTCGTCACATTTATGCTCACATCCAGAAGCTCTCGCTGGCGTTCCACGACAACAAGCGCACCGGCGACCTGATCAGCCGCGTCACCGACGACATTGACTCCATCCAGAGCTTCATCACCTCGGGCTTGCTCGGCGTGCTGGTGAACTCGATCACGCTGCTCGGCATGATCGGCGTGATGTTCTACCTGAACTGGCGCTTCACGCTCATCGCATTGTCGGTCGCGCCGGCGCTCTTTGCGGTGATCTTCATCTTCACGCGGCGCATCAAGAAGGCCTCGCGCGCCGTCCGGAAGAAAGAGGGCGAGATCACCTCGGTTGTGGAAGAGGTCCTGTCGTCCATGCGCGTGGTGAAGGCCTTTGCCCGCGAGGATTACGAAGTCCGGAGGCTGGAGCACGAGAGCCTCGAAGGCGTGGAGATTGCGCTACGCGCGCGCGGTTTGAAGGCGAAGCTGACTCCTTTTGTTGACATCATCGTCGCCGCCGGCACCTGCCTGGTGCTGTGGTTCGGCGCGCGGCTGGTGCTGTCTTCGCAACTGTCCCCCGGCGAACTGGTGGTGTTCATCTTCTACCTCGGCAAGATGTACAAGCCGATGCGCGAGCTGTCGAAGATGACCGACACCTACACGAAAGCCGCGGTCGGTTACGAACGCGTCCGCGAGGTGCTGGAGACCGACAAGGAGATCAAGGATTCCCGTCAGGCCGTCCCCGCGCCCAAGCTAAAAGGTCAGATCGAGTTCGATCACGTTTCGTTCCACTACACGCCCGACACCCCCATTCTCGAAGACGTGAGTTTTCGCATTGAGGCCGGACAAGTCGCCGCACTCGTTGGGCCGACCGGCGCGGGCAAGACGAGCATCGTCAGCCTCATCGCGCGCTTCTACGATCCGGTTTCCGGCGTCGTCAAAATTGATGGCAGCGACATTCGCCGCTTCCGGCAACGTTCGCTTCGTGAACAGATGAGCTTCGTGCTTCAGGAGACGGTTCTGTTTCACGGCACGATCTGGAAGAACATCGCTTACGGAAAGCCGGATGCGACGCGCGACGAGATCATCCGTGCCGCCGAACTCGCCAATGCCAGCGAGTTCATCGACAAACTTCCACACGGCTACGATACCCTCGTCGGCGAACGCGGCGTCACGTTATCCGGCGGCCAGCGCCAGCGCATCGCAATCGCTCGCGCCGTCATCCGCAACAGTCCAATCCTCATTCTTGACGAGCCGACTTCCGGGCTCGATGCGGCGTCCGAAAAACTGGTCTTCGAGGCGCTGGACCGCTTGATTCATGGCCGCTTGAACGGCCGGCAGCGCGGATTGCGAACCGTCATCGTGATCGCGCACCGGCTTTCCACCATCCGAAGCTCCGACGTCATCTTTGTCGTTGCCGACGGCCGAATTGCCGAGTCCGGCAAGCACGAAGAGTTGATGGCGCGGAAGGGCCTCTACGCAAAGCTTGGCCACATCCAGCTCGGCGAAAAGGAAACGCGCGAGCGGCGGCCCGCGTAGGATCTAGAGTTTCTGAAGAGCTGCGATGCGGGCCTGCAGGACCGTGACGAATCCATCGATCTGATCGGGCGGATAATTGGCGGCCCGGAAAGCGTCGCGAAGCTGGTCCTTAGAAAGTTGCGCCAGCAACGAGCCGATCCAGCGCGCGTCTTCGCGGGGAATGTGCTTCCCGATCCATCGCCGGTGCAATTCCATCACGATGTAAGGAGGATCGAAGATCGTGAACAGGATTCCCGGCAAGCCGACGATCCCGAAGTCCACGTCCCGTTTACGAATCTTGGTGATGAACCGGGCGTGCCGATAGACGTTCAGATTTCCCTTGCTGCCGTTCGTGTAAGTCCGGTGCGTCGGTCCGAAGGTCGCGCCAACATCGGTGACCATGTATTCGACCTCGCCGGTCTTCTTGTCGGCGAAGCGCGCGTTATTGGCGTCCTTCAGGTCCCAGTTGTCGATCAGGGCCATCATCACGCGCAAACCGTTGAACTCTTTCGTCCCGCGAAATGGATTGTTGCGCCAGCTCCACGTGCCGATCTTGTCGTCGCCCGACGGATGCCGCTGGAGCCGCACCTCCCGCAGACCGCCGTCCGAAGTTCGAAACTCGTCACCTCGCGAGAGATGCGACGGGAGGCCCTCGATCTTGAGATCAGGCACCAGGTAATTGACGTTCGTCTTGTAACCCACCGCCCAGAGCAGCCGCGACGCCACCGTCTCCGGCCGAGCTTCCGGGCCTACCTTGGCTCTCCACTTTTTTCCTGCCTCGTCCTTCACGTCGAATTTTGGGCTGGAGCCGGCGTGCTCCTCCGCGACGAAATGGACCGGCATCTCGGGCTGATGCTTCTTCCCTCCCGAGCCGAGGAAGAGATCGAGGCTCCGGATGTCGCCCGGATCCGACCATAGGACCGCTTTCGACGACGCAAGCGCAGCGCCGTCCCTGTAGGGCTGACCGGCCAGCACCGTTGGGCCGAACGCAAGCGCAGCCGCGAGAACGATCGTGAAAGAGCGATAGGACATGAATGATTCGGCAGACGTGCTGCCACCCGATGGTTGGAGCGGTCAGCAGCTCCGCCGGGTTGCTGGCCGTCGCTCAGCTATTTGCATCGAAAAAGGGCAACTTAGGCGCAGTTTGGGTTTCGGCGCATGCATCTAACCTGAGAAGTTGGCACGCACGTGTGCGCGGGGGACTATTGAAACTATTGATTCAGCCGGACGACGGCGTTGATCCGATCGTCAAGGCCATTAAGAAGGCGAAAAAGATCGTTCAAATCCTGATCTTCCGCTTCGACCGCACCGAGATTGAACGAGCGCTGGTCGACGCGGTGGAGCGAGGTGTATTCGTGCACGCGCTCATCGCCTTCACGAATCGGGGCGGGGAGAAACGCCTGCGCGACCTCGAAACCGAGTTCCTTGCGAAGGGAATCACAGTGGCACGGACCTCGGGCGACCTGGTCCGCTATCACGGCAAGATGCTGATCATCGACCGCAAGGAACTGTATGTGCTCGGGTTCAATTTCACGCACCTCGACATGGACCGCAGCCGCAGCTTCGGGCTGATGACCCGGAATCCGAAACTCGTGCAGGAGGCCACCCGCCTCTACGCCGCAGATACCAAGCGGCAGGAATTTTCGTGCCAGCACTCGAACCTGGTGGTGAGCCCGGAGAATGCGCGGAAGCAGCTCTCGGCCTTCATCAAGGGCGCGAAACGGGAACTGCTGATCTACGATCCGAAAGTCAGCGACAAGCAGATGCTGGCGCGCCTGCGGGATAGGAACGATGCCGGGGTGAAAATCCGCATCATCGGACACACCTCCGGACAGGCGCTTTCGACACGCAACCTGCGGATCCGGCTCCACACGCGCACCATTATTCGCGACCGGCGCGACGCGTTCATCGGCAGCCAGAGCCTGAAGCGTATTGAGCTCGACAGCCGCCGCGAGATTGGCATCATCTTCCGCGATCGGGACATCGTCGCCGAATTGCGCCGCGTCTTCGAGGACGATTGGGCGCGCTCGGAGCGAGTGAAACCCGCCAAGCCCGTGAAGCTCCCGTCGAAGGCGGCGAAGAAAGTCGCGAACGTCGTAACCAAGAGACTTCTGATTGGGCCTATCGCAAAGCAAGTCGAGAAGGCGATTCGCAAGAACGGGACAAAGATTCATCCCAAGGACGTCAAAAAGACGATGCGGGTGGCGGTAAATCAATCCGTGCGCCAGGCCGTCGAAAAAGTCGCGCGAGACGCGGTGGTCGAAGTGCTGGACCGCGCAGGCTGATGAGATTGAATATGCTTCGTTTTCCGATGATGATCGTTGTGGCTGCTGCTCTTGGCTGCGGATGCGCCGCGCAGGAGTCGATCAAGGCCGAGCCGTCCGGTCGCGACAAGCAGGTGGTGTCCGACTTTCAGAAGCGCGTAAGCGATTACGAGAGTCTCCGCAAGAAGACCGCCGGCAATCCGCCGGCGCCAACGCCTAAGTCAGACCGGTTGGCCGGCGCGCAGAAGGAAATGTCGAACAAAGTACGCGCCGTGAGAACAGGCGCAAAGCAGGGCGACATCTTCTCTGCTCCGATTGCCGCCTACTTCCGCCGCCAGATTGCGGGCGCGCTAGCGGGCAAACAGGGACAGACGATTCGCGCCAGCCTCAAGCACTCGGAGCCGCTGCACGGGGTCACGGTAAAGATCAACGAACCGTATCCCGCGGGCGTTCCGCTGCAATCGACTCCGCCATCGCTCTTGGAGGCCTTGCCGGTTCTGCCCAAGGGATTGGAATACCGCGTCGTGAACGATGATCTAGTGCTGCACGACATCGACACCAACTTGATCGTGGACTTCGTGCCCCATGCCATTGCTGCGCCCTAGGAACGCTATGCGACGACTCGCGCTCTGCCTCGTCCCTGTATTTCTGGTCACGTTATTCGCGGGACTGATTGTCCTGAAAGTTCGCGCGTCCGACCAGAACCCTCCTCCGCCCGCGAATCTCGAACTTCATCTTCCGCTGGCCAAGAACTCGGTTCGATTCGCCGTGATCGGCGACAGTGGAACGGGAGACCGCGAGCAATACGACATCGCGGAAGAAATGGCGAAGTATCACGAGAAGGTGAACTTCGACTTCGTCATCATGCTCGGCGACAACATTTACGGCGGCCACGATCCCGGCGACATGCTGAAGAAGTTCGAGACTCCTTACAAGCCGTTGCTGGATGCCGGCGTGAAGTTCTACGCGTCGCTCGGGAATCACGACGACCCCAACACCGAGCGCCTTTACAAGCCGTTCAACATGAACGGCAATCGCTATTACGACTTCAAAAAGGGTGACGTCGCCTTCTTCGTGCTCGACAGCAATTACATGGATCCGGCGCAGCTTTCCTGGCTGCGGCAGGACCTCCAGAACTCCAAGGCGAAGTGGAAGATCGCCTACTTCCACCATCCCATGTTCAACGACGGCCGCACCCACGGGCCCGACCTCGATCTGCGCTCGCGCCTGGCGCCGCTTTTTCGCGAATTCGGCATGAACGTCGTCATGTCAGGCCACGAGCACACCT
>Ga0157369_10005749_pt1 | contig 14415 bp, 17 predicted proteins | sample C25metaG_FD_113461 | JGI IMG/M metagenome (GOLD analysis project Ga0157369, IMG submission 113461) | Corn rhizosphere microbial communities from Kellogg Biological Station, Michigan, USA - C2-5 metaG | ecosystem: Host-associated > Plants > Roots > Rhizosphere > Soil | place: USA: Michigan...
AAGGCGGCGTTGTTCGTCAGGAGGAACATCACGAGCGCGAGGACGGCGAGTGCCGCGAGAGCGAAGCCGAGCGTCCGCTGGGCCTTCTCCCTGGCCCGCGCCGCGACGTGGCGTGCCCCAACGACGTCACCGCCCGACTCCAGCCGGCGCGCACGGAACGAGAGGGCGATCGCGTGGATCCCCGGGATTACGAGCAGGCTCGCCAGCGCCGCGAGCACGATGACTGCGACCGTGGCGCCGGTCTTCCATCCGCTCGGCGTCTCGAGCCCGCGGACCGACTCGAGCGGGTAGATCCAGAACGCGGTGGCGACCGCGGCGACGACGACGACCGAGAACGCCGCGAGGAGAAGAGAGCGCGGTGGGGGCGCCAGTCGCCTGACGCCCCCCGGGGTCGCAGCCTCGGCCGCCCAGACCTCCGTCGTCGCCTCCATTCCTTCGACCTACCCCCAGACCGGCAGCTTGTCCGGGTCGACGCCGCCGAACGACGCGAAGTAGTACTTCTTCTCGAGGTTCTTGAGCGTGCCGTTCTTCAGCATCTGGCGCACCATCGTGTTGATCGCCTTCCGGTTGGGCGAAGGCTGGATCATGACAATTCCGACCTGGCCGCCCACCTTCACCTGGGCGAACACCTTGAAGTCTCCGTTCGACGCCGCCGCGGCAGGAAGCGCGACAGGCAGGTCGATGAGGACGGCGTCGATCTGCTTCGCCTTGAGGGCAGCGAACAGTTGGGCGGTGTCGTCGTACGTGTTGTATTGCTGCGACGGGTGCAGCACGTCCTCGAGGTACTTCTGCTGCACCGAGCCGAGCGTGACGCCGTACTTCAGGTCCTTCATGCCGGCCTTCGTCGGGGCCGTGCCGTCGGTGCGGGCGACGAGCCCCGTCCAGGAGTGCCCGTACGGGATCGAGAAGTCGACCTTCTCCTCACGCTCGGGCTTGATGTAGAAGTCGTCGATCGCGACGTCGTAGCCGGAGAGACGGCCGACGATGAGCTGTGCGAAGTCGACGAAGCGGAGCTTCATCTTCGGGATCCCCGCCCGCCAGGCGATGTTGGCGGCGAAGCAGTAGTTGAAGCCGTCGTTGACGCTGTCGGGCGTGTTGCCCTTGTAGGTCCGCGGCGAGATCGTGTTGTAGCCGACGGTGAGAACGCCCTGCTTCTGGGTCTTCAGCTTGAGGGAGTTGTACTTTCCGGTCGGCTTGCACTTGCCGTACTTCGGAGTGGTCGCGCTCTGTGCCGTGCCGAGCATCGCAGCACCGAACAGCAGGAGCGCCAGCATGACCCCGAGTGCCAGGGTGATCCTGCGCATTACGACCTCCTCTGCCGCCCAACGCGGCGGCGCGTCGATGGCGTCTCCGGGGGAGACGGGCGGTGCGACCTCCGCACTGCCTCCGATCCACCCATCCGAGCGGCAGGTCCCTCGATTCGACTGCAGACCTGCCCTCGAGAGGCTGGGAGGATCATGGCGTGGGACGCTAGATGATCGAACATCGAATGTCAATGTTCGCCGAAACGGGATGGTTGCGCCCTCCCCCGGCTCCTAGCGCCGCTGCCGGAGCGGGCGGAAGAACGCGGCGACGTCCTCGGCGAGGAGGTCGGGCACCTCGAGCGCGGCGAAGTGGCCGCCTCGCGGCAACTCGGTCCAGCGGCGGACGTCGAAGAACGGCTCGGCGAATCGGCGCGGTGGGTGGCGGGTCTCGCGCGGGAAGGAGGCGTACGCCATCGGCACCTCGATCCGGCCGTCCGGGAGCGGCCACGGCCCGTGGCGGATCGCGTAGTACGGCCAGAAGGTCGAGTTGATCGCGCCGGTGACCCAGTAGAGCGTGATGTTCGTCAGGAGCGAGTCCATCGTGACCCAGCCTTCGAAGTCGCCACGGTGGTCGGTCCAGGTCTGGAACTTCTCGACGATCCAGCCGGCGAGACCGGCCGGCGAGTCGGTGAGGGCGTACGCGATCGTCTGCGGCTTCGTGCCCTGGATCGCGTGGTAGCCCGTCTCCTCTGCCTGCCAGAAGCGGAGCTCCTCGAGGTACGCGAGGTCCTCCTCGGACGGCGCGTCTCCGAGCGGGAGGTCCTGCCGGACCGGCAGGAAGTTCAGATGGATGCCGAGGAGCTTCTCGGCGTGACCGGCGGCGAGGCAGGTGACGACGTACCCGCCCCAGTCGCCTCCCTGGGCGGCAAAGCGCTCGTACCCGAGCACGTCCGTCATCAGCTGCGCGAAGAGGTCGCCCATCTGTCCGACGTCGAAGCGCGGCTGGCCCGGCCGGTAGGAGAGCGTGTAGCCCGGTAGCGACGGTGCGACGACCGTGAAGGCGTCGGCCGGATCGCCGCCGAAGCGCCCCGGGTCCGTGAGCCGGGGGATCAGGTCGTGGAACTCCCAGACCGAACCGGGCCAGCCGTGGACAAGGAGCAACGGCGTTGGATCGGGCCCGACGCCCGGCTGGTGGATGAAATGGAGGTCGACCCCGCCGAGCGGCACACGGTACTGGTCGAACGCGTTGAGCTCGGCCTCCTGGGCCCGCCAGTCGAAGTCGGCCCGCCAGTGCTCGACGAGGCGCCTGACGTAGGTGAGGTTCGAGCCGTACTTCCACTCGGAGCCGGTTATCTCGTCCGGCCAGCGCGTACGCTCGAGCCGGGCGCGCAGGTCGTCGAGGGTTTCCTGGGGGACGTCCAGTCTGAATGGTTCGGGCGACGGGTCAGCCATGCGCTCGTCGCCGCGATCGTTCTAGAGCTCGACGACCTCGTCGCCGACCGAGATCGAGCCGTCCGTGAGGATGTCCGCATTGAGCCCTGCGCGGTGCACGAGCTCCTTGATGATCCCCGGACGCGTCATCTGCTGGAGATGGAGGCAAGGCTCGCAGAGCATCACGCCGTAGCACTCGATCGCGCCAACCCGGAACTTCTTCCCCACAAGGTCGTTCAGACCCGTGCCCGTGACGGTCAGCTGCCGGTGCGTCGACCCCGGCGCGAGGCCGGCCTCACGAACGACGTCGCCCTCGATCAGCGTCAGCGCCAAGCCCGGCCGGGCACCCTCGGCGAAGAAGTAGCGGTCCCCCTCGATGCCTTTGCCCGCAATCGCCTCGGCGAGGGCGACTTCGCGCACCTCGGTCTCGTCGGGTGCGCGTAGGTGGATCACCTCGACCTTCATCTCCCGTCGCTCCCCTCGAACAGCCCGTCCGTGCTCGCCTCCTTCGACCAATGCTCCTGGGTGAGCGCGATGTGGCGGTCCATCAGCTCCTCGGCCCGGGCGCCGTCGCGCGCGACCACCGCGGCGAGGATCTCCTTGTGCTCGTTCGCGTCCTCCTCCTGCCAGCCCGGGTTCGTGCCCCGTCGCGCGAGGAGCTGGCGCCCGATGTCGAGCGACCAGAGGCCCTCGAGCACGCGGACGAACTGCTCGTTCCGCGTCGTCCGCGCGAGCTGGATGTGGAACTCTCGGCTCGTGTCGTGCGCGACTCGCGACGTCGAGGCCGTGAACTGTGCCGCGACGATCTCCTCCAGCACGCGCAGGTCCTCCTCGGTCGCGCGCTCGGTTGCGAGCCGGACGAACCCGGGCTCGAGGATCCGCCGGAGCTCGAGCCGTTCGAGCACGGCCTTGAGCCGAAAGGACGCCACGAAGAAGCCGCGGTTCGCCTTGAACTCGACGAGCTCGTCGGCGGTGAGCCTGTGCAGCGCCTCGCGCACCGACGTGCGCGAGATCGCGAGGGCGTCCGCGATGTCGCCCTGTCGGAGCCGGGTGCTCGGGCCGAGCTCGCCGTCCTCGATCAGCGTGCGGATGCGGCGATACGCGACGTCGACGACGGATCCGGGGCTGATCGGCTCGAGCGTGACGGGGTTCGCATCCATGCGGCGTCGGAGTCTAGCGTATCGACCGGACGAATGTTGACATTCGATGTTCGATGTTTTAGGTTCGGGCGGTGACCGCCACGGGCCGAGGCGACCGGCTGCACGCGACGCGGGCCCGTCGACTCCCCTCCTTCCCGGACGACCACCGTGTTTCGCGGTAGCCACGGCCCGTGGCCCATCCTCGCCGGCCGGAGCGCTGTCGTCACCGGCGGTGCAAACGGAATCGGGGCGGCCGTCGTGCACGAGCTGGCGGCCGCCGGCGCGTCCTCCGGCGTCGTCCTCGATCTCGAGCCGTCGCTCGGACGGGGCACCGCGCCGGACGGCTGGCGCGAGGTCGCGGTCGACCTGCGGGACGACGACTCGATCCGCTCGGCGTTCGCGGAGACTCGCGACGCGGTCGGCGGGACGATCGACGTTCTCGTCGCCGTCGCGGGGATCGTCCCCGCCTGGACCGGGATCGCGGATCTCGACCCGGACGTCTGGGACGACGTCTTTCGCGTGAACGCCCGCGGCGTGATGCGCACCGTCCAGGAGGCCGAGCCGGCACTCCGCGACGGCGGTGCGATCGTCGTGATCGCGTCTCAGAACGCATGGCGCGGGAACGAGAACCTCGCGAGCTACGTCGCGAGCAAGCATGCCGCGCTGGGCCTGGTGCGGTCGCTCGCCCTCGAGCTCGGCGCGCGCGGGATCCGCGTCAACGCGATCGGCCCCGGGTCGATCGCGACGGAGGCGTACCGCGCCCGGCTCCAGGCCCGCGAGGAGGCGGGCGGGCGCACCGTGGAGGAGGCCCTGACCGCGGAAGGGCTGACCACGCCGCTCCAGCGCCTGGCAACGGCCGAGGAGGTCGCCCGGGCGGTGCTCTTCCTCGCAAGCGACCTCGCCTCCGGCGTCAGCGGCCACATCGTCCCCGTCGGCTCGCCGTTCGTATGAGCGGCGTCGGCGAACGAGGTCGCGCGGCACTCGTCACCGGCGGCGCGCGCGGGATCGGGCTCGCGATCGTTGAGGCCCTCGCCGAGCGCGGGGACCGCGTCACGATCGCGGACGTCGACCTCGATAACGGGCGAGCGTCGGCGGCCGCGCTCGAGGCGCGCGGCCGTCATGTCGCCGCGGTCGCGCTCGACGTCACCGACGTCGAGCAGGTGCACCGCGTCCTCGGCGACGTGGATGTGGAGTCTCCGCTCACGACGGTCGTCTGCAACGCCGGGCTCGGCCAGCTGGGCGGCGTGCTGGACACGAGCGAGGAGGAGTACGACCGCGTCCTCGCGGTGAACCTCAAGGGCGTCTTCTTCACGATGCAGGCCGCCCTCCGGCTGATGGTGCCGCGCGGGACCGGCAGCGTCGTCTCGATCAGCTCGACGTCGGGCTTCACCGCGTCGAGCATGCCCAGCGCGGTCTACGACCTGTCGAAGGCGGCGGTGCGGATGCTGACAACTGCCGCAGCGCGCGAGACAGGGCGCACCGGGGTCCGCGTCAATGCGGTCGCCCCTGGAACGGTGGACACGGAGCTCGCCCGCGTGGTGCTCAGCGAGGAAGCGATCGCCCGCCTCAGCGACGAACGGATTCCGCTGGGCCGGCTCGCGGAGCCGCGCGAGATCGCTGCGGCCGTCGCGTGGCTCTCGTCGGACGCGGCCTCGTACGTCACCGGGCACACACTCGTCGCAGACGGAGGTTGGCTGACATGAGCGAATGGAGCGGCGCGGGCGTCCGCGCGATCGACCACGTCGGGGTCACGGTGCCGGACATCGCGGAGGCCGCCCGGTTCTTCGCAGAGGCGCTCGGTGCCGAGCCGCTCTACGAGATGGCGCCGTCCAAGCCCGCGACCGAGGACGATCTCCGTCTCGAGCAGGCCCAGCTGGGGACCCGCCCCGGCACCCGCTGGCGGCGGGCGCTGATGATGCGCCTCGGCGACGGGCCGTGCATCGAGCTCTTCGACTACGAGGACCCGGACCGCCGGCCCGCCGTGACGGCGACCGACCTCGGCGTTCAACACTTCGCGATCTACGTCGACGACATCGACGCCGCGAAGGACCGCATGGTCGCTGCCGGCGCGACCGCGCTGGAGGGGCCGTCCTCGCTCAACGGCCCCGAGGCGGGCGAGGGAAACCAGTGGCTGTACGTCCAGGCGCCGTGGGGCGGCCTGATCGAGCTCGTGACGTATCCCTCCTCGCAGCCCTGGGAGCAGACGACGTGCCTGCGCCGCTGGAAGCCGGTGCCCGCCGAGGAGCCGTCCCCCGACCCGAAGGAGCCGAAGTGATCAAGGTCATGTGGTTCGTGAAGCGCGCCGACCATCTCACGCTCGAGGAGTTCGAGCGCTGGTGGACCGAGACCCACGCGCCCGACATCCGGGACGAGCAGGTGCCGCACCTCGTCCGCTACATCGTCAACGTCCGCACAGACGACGACCTCGTCGCGAAGCCCGACGAGGAGTGCGAATGGGACGGGATCGCCGAGGAATGGTTCCCGACGGAGGCTGCGTTCAACGCGGTCTATGGCAAGGAGAGCCGCGACGCGCACGAGGACTCGGTCTCGAACACGGGCCGCATCCAGCGGATGGTCGTCAAGGAGATCACCTTCGTCTGACGCAGGGCGCGACGTCGTCACAGCGTCGTAGGCTGCCGAGCGTGCAGCCGCGGATGCACGAGAGCTGGCTCGACGTGCTCCGCGACGAGCTCGAGCAGCTCTACATGCGAGACCTCCGCGCGTTCCTCGTCGAGGAGGTCGCGGCGGGGCGCGGCTACTACCCGTCGGCAGACCGTGTCTTCAACGCGCTCGCGCTGACGCCGTTCGACGACGTCAGGGTCGTCGTCCTCGGGCAGGACCCGTATCACGGTCGCGGCCAGGCGATGGGGCTCTGCTTCTCCGTGCCGCCCGGAGTCCCCGCGCCGCCGTCGCTCCAGAACATCCACAAGGAGCTCGCGAGCGACCTCGGGCTCGGGCGACCGTCGTCGGGCGACCTCACGCCCTGGGCGGAGCGCGGGGTGCTCCTGCTGAACGCGGTGCTGACCGTCTCCCCCGGGAGGCCGGCCTCGCACGCGGGCAAGGGCTGGGAGCAGTTCACCGACCGCGCGATCCGCGAGCTGTCCGAGCGGCGCGAGGGAATCGTGTTCCTCCTCTGGGGCCGGTACGCGCAGCAGAAGGGCATCGTCGTCGACGCGAGGCGACACCATGTTCTCAGCGCCGCGCATCCCTCGCCCTACAGCGCCGCAAACGGGTTCTTCGGCTGCCGTCACTTCTCCCGCGCGAACGAGCTGCTCGCGGCGGGCGGCAGGGAGCCCGTCGAGTGGGCGCTCCCGTGAGGCGCCTAGAACCCGGCCAGGACCTCGCGGAGCCCGGTGCCGCGCAGGACGCGCGGCTTCCCGCCGCTCGAGGACGAGACCTGGACCCACTTCTGCTTTCGCACCCAGTACACGTCCGGGCTCAGCGAGCCGACCTCCTCGCGGAAGCCGAGGAATGCGGCCTCGAGCATCCGCTGGAGCGCGACGCGCGCGTCGGCCCCGTCGAGCGGCCGGTAGAGCAGCTCGTGGCGAGTCGGGACGGCGACGAGCACACCGGGCCCCCAGTCGTCGTCGCCGCTGAACCGCTGCATGGTCTCCGGGAGAAGGAGGGCGAGGCTCGCCGTGAAGAGCGACTCCCCGCGCACGGCCGTAAACGTGCCGTTCTCGCCGACCCTCCCCGACCGCAGGCTGTCGCTGTCGAGGAGCGCACGGAGGTTCGCGCGGCCGAGCGCGACGAGCCCCGAGACGGTGCCTCGACCGGCGAGCTCTTCCCGCGACGGCGTCGCCACGGCGTCCCCGAGATCGACCGCGAGCACCTCGAGGAGCCCCGGCGCAACCGTGCGCGCGTAGCCGAGCGCGTCGGGATCGGGCACCGACGCCGCGTCGACGAGCCGGAGCGACAGCCCGGCGCCGAGCTCCGGCTCGGTCACCTCCGAAAACTCGCGCGAAGGCGTCGCGACGAGCCGGACGTGCTCGTCGATCAGCTGCGGCCAGTCGGCCTCGTCCGCGCGCACGCACAGCGCGGCGATGTTCCAGAGCCCGATCGTCGCCCCGCTGCGATCGACGATTCGGTCGGGGTGGACGTCGACGTCCCGGCCGACGGCCGCGAACGAGCCGGCGACGAGTCGTCGGAACTCGTCCGCCTGCTCGACGGTGAAGAATGTGATGGAGCCGTCGGAGACGGGCTGGGCGCGCTTGGTCAGTCGCATGCGAGTCCGCACACGGTGACGCGCTCCCGACCCCTGCGAAGCCCCCGTCCGAGTGATGTCTGCGGACGGCCGCGAGCGCGACGGCGGCTCCCCGTAGGATGTCCTCGTGCCGTTCGACATTGGCGTGTGGGAGGTGGTGATCCTCCTCGCCGTGCTCGCGCTCCTCTTCGGCGCGAAAGGCGTGCCGGACGTGGCGCGGCGGCTCGGCACCGGGGTGCGCGAGCTCAAGGACGCGGTCGGCGAGGTCGACCCGCGCCGCATGCTCGAACCGGGCCAGGAAGAGCGCCCCAAGACGCCGGAGACGCCGCGAAAACCCGACGCGTGAGGTCGTACACCCGCTTGAGGCTCGCCGTCGCGCTCTTCCTCGAGCGATAGGCTCGCGCCGGTGAGCGCCGGGCGGAAGCTCTTCGTCGCGAACCGCGGAGAGATCGCGGTGCGCATCTTCTCGACGTGCCGCCGGCTGGGGATCGGCACCGTCGCAGCCGTCGGGCCCGGCGACGAGGACGCGCTGCACGCGCGCGTTGCGGACGAGTCGGTCGAGGTCACCTCCTACCTCGACGCCGACGCCCTCGTGGCCGCCGCGCGGAGCACCGGCGCAGCCCTCGTCCATCCGGGCTACGGGTTCCTCGCGGAGCGCGCGTCGTTCGCCGAAGCCGTCCAGCAGGCCGGTCTCACGTGGATCGGCCCGTCGCCCGAGGCGCTTCGGCGCGGTGGCGACAAGCTCGAGGCGAAGCGCATCGCGGAGCTGGCCGGTGTCCCGACACTGCCGAACGGCACGCCGGAGGAGCTCGGCTTCCCGCTGCTCGTCAAGGCGGCGGCCGGCGGCGGTGGGCGTGGCATGCGGGTCGTGGAGCGAGCCGAGGACCTCGCGGATGCGCTCGACGGGGCCACCCGCGAGGCCGAGGCGGCGTTCGGCGACGGCACGGTGTTCTGCGAGCGCTACCTCGCGGCGCCGCGGCACGTCGAGGTGCAGGTGCTCGGCGATCGGCACGGAACCGTCGTCGCCCTCGGCGAGCGCGACTGCTCGGTGCAGCGCCGTCACCAGAAGGTCGTCGAGGAGTCCCCCGCTCCCAACCTGCGCGACGCCGTGCGCGAGCGGCTCGCCGCCCACGCGATCGCCTTCGCGACCGAGCTCGGGTACGAAAGCGCCGGGACCGCGGAGTTCCTCGTCGACGGAGACGAGGTCTTCTTCCTCGAGCTGAACGCGCGGATCCAGGTCGAGCACCCGGTCACGGAGGCGGTGACCGGGCTCGACCTCGTCGAGCTGCAGCTCCGCGTCGCGGACGGCGAGCGGCTCACCGGGCTCGAGCCCGGCGCGCAGGGTCACGCAGTCGAGGCCCGGCTCTATGCGGAGGACCCGCGGACGTTCCTCCCGAAGGACGGACGGATCACGCGGCTCGCGCTTCCGGTGTCCGTCCGCGTCGACGCGGGCGTCGCCGAGGGTGACGAGGTGGGCACGCGCTATGACCCGATGATCGCGAAGCTCGTCGCGCACGCGGACGATCGCGACGGCGCACTCGACCTTCTTGCGCGAGCGCTCGACGAGACGATCGTCGAGGGAGTGACGACGAACCTGCCGTTTCTCCGCTGGCTCGTCTCGCACCCCGCGTTCCGACGCGGTGAGCTGTCGACCGGGTTTCTCGCTCGGTTCCCACCCCTCTCCGCGCCGCCGCGCGCGGTACCGCACGGCTGGGGCGCGAGCTGGCGGCTCAACCTCCCCTCCGCCGCGGAGCTCCCGCCGCTCGAGGTCGAAGCAGCCGCGCGGTCCGGCGGTAGCGTGGCCGCTGCCGACGGCCGCGTCACCGCCCCCATGCCCGGCACCGTGATCGACGTCCGCGTCGCGGAGGGTGAGCGCGTCTCCTCGCACCAGACACTCGTCGTGCTCGAGGCGATGAAGATGGAGCAGGTCGTGACCGCGCCCTACGACGCGGGCGTCCGCTCGGTCGACGTGGGCGTCGGCGATCGGGTCGCGTCCGGCGCGATCCTCGTCACGCTGGAGGCCGCATGACCGTGCTCGGCACGAACGTCGCGCGCGACGACACCTTCGGGCGACGAGCCGCGGCGATGGAGGCGCTCGTCGACGAGCTGCGCGAGCGTTCGGCACTTGTTGCGGCCGGCGGCGGCGAGGCGTCGGTCGAGCGGCACCGCTCGCGCGGGAAGCTGCCCGCGCGCGAGCGCATCGACCGGCTCGTCGACCCCGGCACCGCGTTCCTCGAGCTGAACGCGCTCGCAGCCTGGGAGCTGCACGAAGGGCAGGCTCCCTCCGCGGGGATCGTCACGGGAATTGGGATCGTCGAGGGCCGCGAGTGCGTGGTCGTCGCGAACGACGCGACCGTGAAGGGCGGCTCGTACTACCCGCTCACGGTGAAGAAGCATCTCCGTGCGCAGGAGGTCGCCGAGCAGAACCACCTGCCTTGCATCTACCTCGTCGACTCGGGCGGTGCATTCCTCCCCCTGCAGGCCGAGGTCTTCCCGGATCGTGACCACTTCGGCCGGATCTTCTTCAACCAGGCACGCATGTCCGCCAAGGGCATTCCGCAGATCGCCGTGGTGATGGGCTCCTGCACGGCCGGCGGCGCCTACGTCCCCGCGATGTCGGACGAGACGATCATCGTCCGCGGCACCGGGACGATCTTCATCGGTGGCCCGCCGCTCGTGAAGGCCGCGACCGGTGAGGAGGTGACGGCGGAGGAGCTCGGCGGCGCCGACGTCCATGCGCGCCGCTCCGGCGTCGTCGACCACTACGCGACCTCCGACGAGCACGCGCTCGCGCTCGCACGTCAGGTCGTGGCCCATCTCGGAGACCGGCCGCCGGCGCCGTGGGAGCTCGCGGCGCCCGAGCAGCCGGCCGTCGACCCGAGCGACCTCTACGGGCTCGTGCCGGAGGACTTCCGCCACGAGCTCGACCCGCTCGAGGTGATCGCGCGGATCGTCGACGGAAGCCGCTTCCACGAGTTCAAGGCGCTCTACGGCGACACGCTCGTGTGCGGGTTCGCCCGGATCGAGGGCCACCCGGTGGCGATCATCGCGAACCGGGGGATCCTGTTCGCGGAGTCGTCCCAGAAGGGAGCGCACTTCGTCGAGCTCGCGTGCAAGCGGCGGATCCCGCTCGTCTTCCTCCAGAACATCACCGGGTTCATGGTCGGTCGCGAGTACGAGGAGGGCGGGATCGCGCGCGACGGCGCGAAGCTCGTGATGGCCGTCGCCTGCGCCGACGTCCCGAAGTTCACGGTCGTCACGGGTGGCTCGTTCGGCGCCGGGAATTACGCGATGTGCGGCCGGGCTTACGGGCCACGGCAGCTGTGGATGTGGCCCAACGCGCGGATCAGCGTGATGGGCGGCGACCAGGCAGCGACAGTGCTGACGATGGTCGGCGACGCCGATCCGGACGAGATCCGCGCGACGTACGAGCGCGAGGGCTCTCCGTACTACTCGACGGCGCGGCTCTGGGACGACGGGATCATCGACCCGCGCGACACCCGGCGCGTCCTCTCGCTCGGGCTGTCGGCCGCGGCCAACGCGCCCGTTCCCGAGACGACCTTCGGCGTCTTCCGCATGTAGTCGCGGCGCGTTCGCGGCTCCATCCGGCGGTGCCGACACGATCCGCGAACACTCGTCCACGGAGGTCATCGATGCGCGTCACCCCGTCCACTGTCCTCGCCGCCGTCGCGCTCTTCTTCGCGCTCGGCGGCTCCGCGATCGCCGTTCAGGACGCGGTCAGGCCGCAGGCGCGCTGCGCCCCGGGCGCCGTCCGCGGGTACATCGTCGTGAACGGCGACCCCGCGAAGGGGATGGCCAACTTCCCCGACCAGTTCACGAGCGCGAAGCCGCTGGTCGACGCGCGCTTCAACTGCGCCGGCGCAGCACCACAGGCGCGCCGGGTCGCCGCGGGTGTCTTCGAGGTGCGATTCCCCGGCAACGGCGCTCAGACCCCGATGGTGAGCGCCCCCGCCGCCGAGGCCACGGTCGGGCAGGTGGCGCCCGGGGTGTTCCGCGTCGGGCTCTGGGTCCCTGGCCGGCAGGACGCGGTCGACACGCCCTTCGCAGTCGCGGTCTTCTGAGGGGCGGTGCGGGGACCCTGCGAGCGCAGGGTCCCCGCGAGGCCCTCACGCGCGGTCCGGGTCGAGCACGTCGCCGGTCTCGAGCAGCGTCTTGAGGCCGCTCAGCACCATCATCCAGCCGGTGCCCGAGACGCTCTCGGCGGTCTTCGGAGAGCTCTCGAGCTGGTCGTGGGTCACGGTGAGCAGGCAGTACCCGCCCTCCTGCGGCTCGATCTCCCACGTCACGCGACTGGAGGGCTCGTCCGCGAACTCGGGGTTGTAGAGCGACTGCCAGCCGTGCACGAGCCGGCGCGGCGGGTCCCACTCGAGCGTCGGCGAGTCGCCCCAGACCTCGCCGTTCGGGCCGAGCCCGAGGTGCCGTTCGGGTGTGTTCTCGATCCGCGCCCCGTGGTAGTAGCGGATCGTGAACTCGGGCGTCGTGATCGCCTCCCAGATCGCCTCCGGGGTCGCCCGGATGAACAGCTGGTAGACCTGCGTCGCCTGCGCGGTCATGGTCGTCATGCCGTCTCCTCCAGTTCCGTCTTGAGGTCTGCGAGCGCCGCCACGCGGTGCTCGGTGTACTTGTCGATCCAGCGGTCGTGGATCAGCCGGATCGGGACCGGGTTCAGGAAGTGCAGCTTCTCCCGCCCCGACCGGCGCGTGACGACGAGGTGCGCATCCTCGAGGACGCGCAGGTGCTTCATCACACCGAAGCGCGTCATCTCGAGCTCCGACTCGAGCTCCGTCAGCGTGCGGCCGTCACGCTCGAAGAGCCGGTCGAGCAGATGGCGCCGCGTCGGGTCGGCGAGCGCCTTGAACACGTGGTCGTCGTCGGTCACGCTCCCACAATACGTGACCGAATAGTCACATGTCAAGCTCTGCGAAGATCGCAGTCGTGAACGCCGGGCGAACGGCTGGGGCCGACGACGTGCGCGCCGTCGTCCTCGTCGAAGGTCTCAGCGACGGGAGCGCGGTCGAGACGCTGGCCGAACGGCGCGGTCGCGACCTCGCGGCCGAAGGTGTGTCCGTGGTGCCGATCGGAGGCGCGCAGGCGATCCGTCGCGCACTCGACCTCTACGGCCCGGGCGGCCTGGACCTGGCGCTCGCAGGGCTCTGCGACGCCGGGGAGGAGAAGAGCTTCCGGCGCGGCCTCGAGCACGCGGGTCTCGGCACGGAGCTCTCACGCGACGCCATGGAGCGACTCGGCTTCTACGTGTGTGAGGCCGATCTCGAGGACGAGCTGATCCGAGCGCTCGGTGCCGAGGAAGCCGAGCAGGTGGTCGAGGCGCACGGCGACATCGGTCCGTTCCGCACGCTCCAGAAGCAGCCCGAGTGGCGCGGCCGGCCGCTCCACGACCAGCTGCGACGGTTCTTCGGCTCGGGCGGCCGCCGCAAGATCCGTTATGCGCGCTATCTCGTCGAGGCCGTCGAGCTCGACCGTGTCCCACGGCCGCTCGACGGGGTGCTCCGGTACGTCTGAGACAACGCTTGTGATGAATCACCACAAGCGTTCTACGCCCCGACGGGCGCCTCTGCCTCGCGCAGGTACTGGTGGACGAAGGCGATCGCCATGCTCCCCTCCCCCACGGCGGCCGCGACACGCTTGACCGGCCCGTAGCGGACGTCGCCACACGCGAAGATCCCCGGCACGCTCGTCTCGAGCAGGTAGGGGTCGCGCTCGAGCTCCCAGAGCCCCGACGCCGCGACGTCCGAGCCCGTGAGCACGTAGCCGTTCGGGTCGCGGGCGATCTCGCGCGGCAGCCAGCTCGTCTCGGCATCGGCGCCGATGAGGATGAACAGCGCGTCCGAGCGGAGCCACGCGGTTTCCGCGGTTCCCGGCGAGGCGACCTCGATCGCCTCGAGCGCGGCGTCTCCGTGGAGCGCGACGACCTCGACCCGTGGGACCAGGCTGATGTTCGGGCGCGTCCCGATCTGGTCGACGAGGTAGCGGGACATGCTCTTCCCGAGCCCGTCGCCGCGGCAGAGGAGCGTGACCGAGCGGGCGCGCCGCGAGAAGTAGAGCGCGGCCTGGCCGGCCGAGTTGCCCGCGCCGACGATGTGGACGTCCAGCCCGTGCGTCCCCGCCGCGTCGCTTCGCGCCGCACCGTAGGAGACGCCCTTGCCCGCGAGCTGCTCTCCGCCGTCGACCGCGAGCCGGCGCCAGACGACGCCGCACGCGAGGATGATCGTGCGCCCGTGCAGGACGTCTCCGCCGTCGAGATGGACGTACCGCGTCTCCGGGTCGATCCTCACGATCTCGCGTGTCACGAGGATCTCGGCGCCGAGCCGGCGCGCCTGGCGGAGCGCCCGGCTCGCGAGCTCGTCGCCGGAGACGC
>Ga0157369_10005750_pt1 | contig 14414 bp, 7 predicted proteins | sample C25metaG_FD_113461 | JGI IMG/M metagenome (GOLD analysis project Ga0157369, IMG submission 113461) | Corn rhizosphere microbial communities from Kellogg Biological Station, Michigan, USA - C2-5 metaG | ecosystem: Host-associated > Plants > Roots > Rhizosphere > Soil | place: USA: Michigan...
CTTTTACTTTTCGAAGCAATGAGTTCCTGAATATATTTATTCGATGCATTAATTTCATCTACCAGTTTGGAAACATTCACATTTCCCTGGCTGGCGGATGTAAGACATTTATCCAGAGCTGCCTGGAGGGATTTCACATGCTCGAGCTCCGCATTTATTCTGTCCTGCAATCCGGAAATCTGAACATTCGCCCTGTCCAAATTGCTTTTGCATTGTTCGCCATCCCTTACAAGCTGGCTATTGGTAGCTTGCAGGCTGTTGTAGCTGGACTGCAAAGCATTGAACTTTTTTGTACTTACACAACTGCTGAGAAATAACATGGCCGAAGCCGCAGCGATTAAACTAAAATTAATTTTCACGTTTAATAGATTTTAAATTAACAAAGATGAAGGTATTTAACAAAATTCCCGCCAAGATAATGATTTTCTGACTTTGCGGCTTTATCAATCAGTTATGCTTCGTAGTAAAAGTAAAGAAATAACAGTTTTCCTATTAACAAAAATAAAATAAAGTAAGCTTTTCCAATTCAACATGTTTAGAATATAATATCTGAAACTGACTCTTAACCAAAACAAAATAACAATCTGAGTTATTTGTTCTTTTGCTGAAAAAATGTTTTTGTGATCGAAACAATTATTTCACTACAAAAGTTTTTTTATCTCTTCCGATTCCTGTTAATGTTAATGACTTCCATTGTTTTGGCAAAGTAGTTTTTAATTGAACAATGCCTTCCGTAGTAATATCCAAACCGCCGAAACCAAAAAGAACACTCTGTAAATAGCCACCGGCCCCGGTAGCAAAATACGGATTGGTACCTCCTGCAGTTTCTGCCATTACACCGAACGGTGGTAACTTATTCGGAATGTATGCCTTTTCGAATGCATCCCAGGCTTTTGCAGGTTGGTTTAGTCTCGCATATAAAACAGCAAATATGGCGTGGGTCATTGCCGGCGATCCTTCACCAACACGGCTTTCATAATATTCAAGATCTTTTTTTATCTGCGCAGGATCGGTAATTTCTTTTAACGGATAAGCCAGCAAATTCACATCAGCCTGTTTTATTTTGATTCCATTATATCCTGCATATTCTGCTGTAACACCATTCGACAATCTCAAAATCGGAATATTGTTTTCGACATTTATCCAATCCGTATCAACCGGTTGATTCAAAATTCTTGCAGTCATTACTGCGTAATTCAAATTCGCTTTTGCTGCGGCATTTGTAAATGCATTGTTGTCAACATTCTCGGCCCATTCATCTGCGGCCACTACATTATTAATATCATAATGACCCGGCCCATTCCTTTCCACACGGCTTGTCCAGAAATCAGCGCATTCTTTTATAATCGGAAAACCACGTTCGCGAAGCCATGTTGTGTCCTGCGTTACACAAAAATAATTCCATGCAGCAATGGCCACATCCGCGGTAATGTGATGTTCAAACGGGCCGCTCAAAGCCCAAACCGGTGTTTCTTCATATCCGCTGGCCGCGCTTTCCCACGGATACATCGCTCCTTTAAATCCATGAGCAAATGCATTTTGTTTTGCTTCAGCCAACCTTTCATACCGGTATTCAATCATGCTCTTTGCCATTTCAGGATGCAACACAAGTATCGCCGGAAACATCCATAATTCTGCATCCCAGAAAACATGGCCATTATAACCAAGTCCGCTCAAACCCATTGGGGACGGACTATAAGCAGTTCCTGATCTTACAAAAGAATACAAATGATACATGGCAGAATGGACATCACGTTGGCTTGCTTCATCACCGTTTATCACGATATCACTTTTCCATAAATCATCCCATGCAGCGTTATGAAATTGAATCAATTTTTGTGTGCCCTGAAGTTTTGCATAAATAACATAACGTTCTGCTTCATTCAATGGATCATCAACCTGCGCAGAAGTAATCGACGCTCCGGCAATGGCAAAATGATAAACAGTTCCGGCTTTCAGATTCTTTTTAAACTTAGCAAGATGCATATTGTTATCCCACATTTCATGAATCAATTCGGGCTCAGAACCAAACGGTTCATCAAACAAAAAAGTGGTGCATGAACCGAAAGTCAACTTGCCGGTGGGGCTTTTAGCCACTGATGCAAGCAGGCTCAATTTTACATGAGTACGATCTATCTGGTTGTAATAATTCTGCACATCACGCAATGCATCGGGCGCTTCCATTACGCTTGCAGGAATGATCTCAATATCTTTTTTAGCAGTAATGGTAACATCTACCAACACATTGTAGGGCAGATTGCGAAGTGCATAATAAGTATAAGAAACCGTTGCTTTATCCAGGTAATCGAAAGTGGTATTAAAACCCGCGTGTTTCATATCCAAAACCTGCCGCATATTTTTTGCGTCTCCTGCACCGATGCGATGGCCATCAATGTCCAGATTCATATCGACGAGATTGAAGCTCTTTAAAAAATTGCTAACCATGCCGCGACCGTATTGGTCATAAGCTCCATTCAGCACCACAGTTTTACATTTCAACGGCTCTGCAGAAGAAACAATTCCAATCATTCCGTTGGCAACGGTTTCACCATAATAATTATTCGGGTCAATTTTATCAGCAACAATTTTCCACGTATCGGTTTTTTGAGAGAAAGAAAAGAAAAAGGAAAATGAAAATAAAATAATCGCAAGATTTTTTTTCATGTATCAAACTTTTTAGATTGAATAATTGGCAATAAATGTAAACTTAATTGTTATAAAAAAAACAGCATAAAAATATAGTCATGGCAGTGAGCAAACAAAGAAATAGTAGCAATTCGCGTTTTTAAAAATTTTTAATTAAAAATAAAATTGCTATAAAAAATATCATCTTATTATCACTATCTTTCAGTCTTCAAACATTACCTTTAGTTAATAAATACCATTTCTATTCTCTATTCAATCAGATTTTAATGAAGTACATTTTTGCGGTTTTCCTTCTCCTGATGCTGTTTTCATGTAAACAAAAAAAGGAAGAGCCGCTATTTCAATTGATGAATAATACGGGCATCAATTTCGACAATGAAGTAACGGATGGAAAATTGGAAAACAGTTTTCTTTTCCGCAATTTTTATAACGGCGGTGGAGTGGCGATCGGGGATTTGAACAATGATGGCTTGGCAGATGTGGTACTCACTTCCAACATGGGTGAAAACAAAATTTATCTCAATAAAGGCAATTTTAAATTTGATGATGTCACAGCAAAATCAGGATTAAAACAGGATAGCATGTGGAGCACGGGCGTTACATTGGTTGATATTAATAATGATGGCTGGCTGGATATTTTTATTTGCAATTCAGGACATATGACCAATGGAAACCGGCGAAATAAATTGTACATCAATAACCATAATATGACTTTTACTGAAGAAGCTCATAAGTATGGTTTGGACATCGTAGGATATACAACCCAGGTTTCTTTTTTCGATTATGATGGTGATGGTGATCTGGATTGTTTTATGATCAACAACAGCCCGATTCCGGTAAATACATTGAACAACGCCAACCGCCGGGATCTTCCCGATTCGCTTTGGAATGTTGCTGCTTTTTTGAAAGGTGGCGGAAATCATTTATATAGAAATGATAATGGACACTTTACAGAAGTTACACAAAAGGCAGGTATTCACAGCAGTTTGATCAGTTTTGGCCTCGGCGTTTCTGTGGGTGATATTAATGGCGATGGCTGGCCCGATGTATATGTTTCCAACGATTCTTATGAAAGGGATTATTTATACATTAATCAAAAAAACGGAACTTTTAAAGATGAGACAGATGATTGGATTCAGCACATGAGCATGTCTTCAATGGGTGCGGATATCGCCGATATAAATAATGATGGCTATCCTGAAATATTTACAACGGATATGCTTCCTGAAAATGATTACCGGTTAAAAACAATGGGTTCTTTTGATAATATTGATTTATTTAACAGCAAGGTGAAATCAGGTTTTTCTTATCAATATGTAAAAAATTGTTTGCAGTTAAATAATCAAAACGGAAAGTTTATTGACATCGCAAATTTCAGCGGCGTTTCCGCTACAGACTGGAGCTGGGGCGCATTAATGTTTGACGCGGATAATGACGGATACAATGATATTTATGTGTGCAACGGCATTAATCGAGACGTCACCAATCTCGATTTCATGGATTTTTTTGCAAATGATGTGATTCAAAAAATGGTGCTTACCGGTAAAAAAGAAGGTGTGGATGAAGTACTCAAAAAAATTCCACAAACACCGATGATTAATAAAGCCTTTAAAAATCTGGGCAACTTAAGATTTGAAGATATTGGCGAATCGTGGGGATTCACTCAACCATCCTATTCCAATGGCGCGGCGTATGGCGATCTCAACAACGACGGCACTTTAGACCTTATTGTGAATAATGAAAACGGGCCGGCGTTTGTTTATAAAAATAATTCACGTGAAATAAACAAGAACAATTTTATCGGGATATTTTTGAAAGGAACGGATAAAAATACGTTTGCCATTGGCAGCAGCATCAAAGTGTATGCGGGCAATGAAATTCTCACGCGCGAAGTAATTCCCAGCCGCGGCTTTCAATCTTCTGTAGATTATAAGCAAATAATTGGGCTGGGTAAAAACAAGAAAATAGATTCGATGATCATCATCTGGCCGGATCGCACTTACACAAAATATGACCATCCACCCTTGGATACGGTGTTGGTAGTTAATCAGCCTTTGAATCAGAAATTATATCACGATAGACTCAGTACACTAATAAATACTGCGATTTTTGATTCTGTGAAAAACAATTTTGACAGACACCAGGAAGATGACAATGTTGATTTTTATTATGAAAGGAATATTCCGGAAATGCTTTCGAGGGAAGGTCCAAAAGCCGCTGTAGGCGATGTAAATGGCGATGGCCTCGATGATATTTATATCGGTGGAACTAAAGGACATCCTGGTCAATTGTACCTGCAAACAAAATCAGGAGAATTTATAAAAAAGAAAGAGCCCGTTTTTGATCAATATTTGGATTTTGAAGATGATGCGGTGTTATTTTTTGATGCAGATAATGACGGCGATCTGGATTTGTATGTTGGCCCTGGAGGCAATGCCAACCAGACTTTCAGCAGGCAAATGCAAAGCCGGTTATATAAAAATGATGGCAAAGGAAACTTCACCATTGATGTAAACGCGTTTCCCGCAAACGGTATGAATACTGGTGTTGCAACCGCTTACGATTTTAATCATGATGGGTTTCAGGATCTTTTCGTCGGGGGAAGAAATGTGCCCAGAGAATATGGAGTTTCGCCTTCCAGTTATCTTTATATAAATGACGGAAAAGGTCATTTTACCGAAATTGCGAAAACAAAAAATCCGGATATAGCCAATATCGGAATGGTCACCGGAGCAGTGTGGGCCAATGTTACAGGCGATTCAATGAAAGAGTTAGTTATAACGGGCGAATGGATGGCACCGAGAATCTTTTCCTATAATGGCGATCATTTTGCAGAAATAAAATCAAATCTGAATAATCTTTTCGGATTGTGGCAAACCGTTACTGCTGCTGATGTAAACGGTGATGGAAAAATGGATTTGATCCTTGGGAATATCGGCGAAAACTTTTATCTGCGACCCGATTCTGCGAATCCGGTGAAGTTGTGGATTAACGATTTTAATCAGAATGGCAGCCTTGATAAAATTCTTACTTATACCATTGATGGCAGAGATGTGCCAGTTTTTTTAAAGAGCGATATGCAGGATGAAATACCAGGAATCAAAAAGCAAAATCTGAAGCATGAGGATTATGCAAAAAAATCCATACAGCAACTATTTCCGGAAGAAGTGATAAAAAAATGCACGGTAAAAACTTTTAATTATCCTTCATCAATTGTAGCGATCAACGAAGGGAACGGAAATTTTAAAATTGAAAAATTACCAGTAATGACACAACTTTCATCGATAAATTCCATTCGTTCCTTGGATGTAAATGGTGACGGAGAAAATGATCTGATTTTAGGTGGAAACCTTTCTACCTTCCTTCCCCAATTTGAAAGATTGGATGGAAGTTTTGGCGATGTTTTATTAAATGATGGTAAAGGAAATTTTAAATGGGTGATGCAAAAGAAAACCGGTTTGGATGTAGAAGGAATGGTAAGAGATCTGGTAACCATTCCACAAAAAAATGGAACCTATGTTTTATTTCTGCGGAACAATGATTATCCTGTTTCCTATTTTTTAAAAAATGACAAAACAGCTGTTATAAAAAACCGCGTATCCAAATAAATATGAAGCCCGAATCCTTTTTTTATTGCAGTGGATGCAAATTTTCGCTCGCCGTTTTAAACGCTTTTATTTTACTAAATCTGTCTTTTTCCGGATGCAAAACGAAACCAGATGTTGCGCCTGTTTTTGAATTAATGAAGGATTCGCGAACAGGATTGCATTTTGAAAATAAACTGACACCAACACAGCAATTCAATATTTTTAACTATCTCTATTTTTATAATGGGGCCGGCATCGGTGCAGGTGATTTTAATAATGACGGAAAAATAGATTTGTTTTTTGCATCAAACCAGGGACAAAATAAAATGTACCTGAACAAAGGAAATTTACAATTTACTGATGTCACAGATGAAGCAAAAATTCCGAATGATGGCGGGTGGTCAACCGGAATTTCTGTGGTAGATATTAATAACGATGGTCTGCTCGATATTTACATTTGCCGTGTTGGAAATTATGAAACATTACGCAGTCACAACCAACTGCTTATTTGCCAGGGGATAGATAAAAACGGCGTCCCATATTATAAAGATGAAGCCCATGAATACGGTTTGGATTTTTCAGGATTTAGTACACAAGCGGTATTTTTTGATTACGACGGCGATGGCGATTTGGACATGTACCTGATGAATCATACGGTTCATCAAAATGGCACTTTTGGAGTCAGGGAAAAATTATTGGCAACAAAAAGTCCTTACTCCGGCGATCGCATTTACCGTAATAACGGCAACAATACATTTACCGATGTAACAGAGCAATCCGGAATTCATAGCTCTGTTTTAGGCTACGGACTCGGTGTTTGTGTTTCAGATATCAATTTAGACGGATGGCCTGACATCTACGTTGGCAACGACTTTCACGAAAATGATTATCTCTATATCAATCAAAAAAACGGAACTTTCAAAGATGATCTGAACAATGAGATGATGCACACCAGCCAGTTTACCATGGGTGTGGATATTGCCGATCTGAACAACGATGGCTATCCTGAAATTATTTCAATGGACATGCTTCCTTCTGATCCAAAAATCTTAAAAAGCGCATTGGGAGAAGATGAATATGATTTATTTTCTGAGAAGCTTTCTTATGGATATAATTATCAGTACACAAGAAATAATCTCCAGTTCAATCGCCGGGATGGTATGTTCAGCGAAATCGGTTTGTATTCCGGCGTGTATGCCACCGATTGGTCGTGGGCGCCCTTGCTGATGGACTTTGACAATGATGGATTGAAAGATCTTTTTGTTTCAAATGGAATTTCAAAAAGACTAAACGACATTGATTATATCAATTATGTTTCCGGTGATGAACTGCAGGCAAAAATGCGTTCCAACAAACTGGATAATAACGACATGGCATTGATCGACAAATTTCCACAAACAAAAATTCCAAACCGGTTTTTTAAGAACGAAGGCAATATGGCTTTTGCAGATATCGGGGATGCCGTAAATGGAAACGTTTCTTCGTATTCAAACGGAGCTATCTATGCTGATCTTGATAATGACGGAGATTTAGATGTAGTTACCAATAATATTGACCAACCAGCTTTTTTATACAGGAATACCACGAATGACAAAACGGTAAAACCTTACATCGATATCAAATTGAAAGGCCCTGAAAAAAACATTAATGCGCTTGGCGCGAAAGTAATTTTATATGCAAACGGGGGGATAAGAACTTATGAAAATTACCCGGTTCGCGGCTTTATATCAAGCATGCAAGTGCCCGTGCACATTGGATTAGACAAAACCAAAGTCGATTCTATTTTACTTGTGTGGCCCGACAATACTTACCGGAAAATTGATTATAAAATCAATTCATTAACAAAAATTGATTATCAAAAGAATCTTCCAAAATTCGATTATTCACAGATAACATCTCATTGGAAAAATCCTACGAAACCAATGGAAGACATCACTTCCAAAACCGGCCTTTTATACAAGCATGAAGAAAATGTTTTCCAGGAGTTTAACCGTGAACCTTTGCTACCTCACATGCTTTCTACGGAAGGGCCGGCGCTTACTGTCGACGATATAAATAATGATGGATTGGAAGATGTTTTTATTGGTTCGTCGAAATGGAAAAAACCGGCTGTTTTTCTTCAACAGGCAAACGGAAGATTCATAAAAAAAGACGAACCTGATTTGGATAAAGACAGCACTTATGAAGATGTAAGCGCTTGTTTTACTGATGTAAATAATGATGGTTTTCCCGACCTGGTGGTAGCAAGCGGAGGAAATGAATTTTATGGCAAAGACCGCAATCTCTTGCCGCGTGTTTATTTAAATGATGGGAAAGCAAATTTTCATAAACTGGACAATGCTTTTGATAGTTTATTTGTAAATGCTTCCTGTGTAGTTCCTTATGATTTTAATGGAGATGGCAGGATGGACTTATTTATCGGAGGAAGATCAGTTCCATGGAATTATGGCCAGATTCCTCAATCCTATTTATTGGAAAATGATGGCACAGGAAAGTTTACTGACGTTACTGAAAAATACGCGAAAGGCTTGTCACACATCGGTTTTGTAACCTCCGCACTTTGGTTTGACATTGATAAAGATGGGGATAAAGATTTGATTCTTACTTTAGAATGGGGTGGCATTGTTGCCTATATCAACGACCACGGCACTTTTAGCAAAAAGACATTAACCGATAAAAAAGGTTGGTGGAATTTTGTTTTGCCGGTAGATTTAAATAATGATGGGCATATAGATTTAATCGCCGGAAACCTCGGATTAAACAGTCGTTTAAAAGCTTCTGAAAAAGAGCCGGTTCGGATGTATTATAACGACTTTGATGATAACGGGAAAAAGGAACAAATTTTAACCTATTACCTGGATGGAAAAGAAATTGAATTCGCGAACAAGGGTGAATTGGAAAAACAGATTCCGGTAATTAAGAAAAGATTTTTGTATGCACAGGATTTTGCAAAAGCCTCATTGAAAGATATTTTTAGCGCAGAAAAATTAGAAAGTGCAGATACTTTAACTGCCAATTATTTTTCGAATGCGATATTGATGAATGATGGGAAGTTAAATTTCACAGTACAAGCAATGCCTTGGCAGGCGCAAATTTCACCATACAAGACAGCGGTGGTCGTAGATGCAAACGGCGACAATCTGCCTGATATATTATTAGCAGGAAATTATTACGAAAACAATATACAAATGGGCAGATACGATGCAGATTTCGGAACTATTTTATTAAACAAAGGCAATGGAAAATTTGAAGCTGAAACTATTAACGGACTAACAATAAAAGGACAAGTACGGCACATGAGTGAAATAAATATTGGGAAAAAGAAAGCATATGTTCTGGCGAGGAATAATGATAGCACGATGGTTATTGAGTTTAGGTGATATTGTTTACAGCGATTTACATGAGTTTAGATGGTTTATAAAAGTTGAGAATAGAAATTTAGCTTATTTATTTCTTTACTGGTTTCAAAAAAGTACCTGAAGAAAGTTAAGCTCTCATGGCACCGGCGTATAAATATTCGTAATCCACTTTGTTGTATCTGGCTCTTTGCTTCTGTTTGTAACCAACGACTGAAAAGGAATAGCCATCGCTGTTTTTTGGTAATCACTTATAAAAACTTTCATTTCATGCAGTGCTTCCTGAACGGTTTTATCTCCGCCTTTTACTTCGGCTGTCAACACTTTCCACGGCACAAAACGACTGAAAGATATTTCACCATTCCCTGGAAGCGCTTTATTCACGGGGATTGCAACCATTGTTTCAAACGTAGAATCTTCTAATTTTTTCACATGAAGCATTGGAAAATTTTCTTCTTTTGCTTTTTGCGAAGCAATATATTTTTTTAATTTTCCAATCAAATCATAGATTTCAGTTGTACCAGGATACGTCGAAGAAATCTTTTTTGTAAGAACCATCGTAGAATCTTTGGACATGATCACCCGAAATTTGACGCCGTAAATATTTTCTTTATTTTCTAAAAATAATCGAAGGCCTGAAAGAATTTCCGACATGTTCTTTTTAATCTTCTCAGCTTCCTTCAATTTTAATATCCTGCTTACAGGATTGAAACTTGTTTTCAAGACGCAATCCCATCTCACAACTACCGAATCGATATTTAGTTTAATAATAATTATTTTGCTTTTTATTGTGTCATTATCATGAGTAATTGAAAGATTGATTGCATTATATAATTTCTCAGACAAACGATAGCTATATCCTTTATAAAAGAACAAGTGTGATGAAGTATCGTTTCCTTTATTGACAGAACTATCTTCCGGCCACCACTTATGCCAGGTTTTTTCATTACTCAAAATTCTAAAAGCGCCGTTCACATTACAGTTGATATATTCAACTTTGGAGATTTCCAAATTTGATGGAATAAGAATATAAACAGAGGCCAATCCCAGAATAACAAGGGATAAAAGAAAGAACAGCAACTTTTTCATTTAGGAAGGAATAATATTATCGTGCAAAATAAGGAAAGGAAATTTATTGGATGAAAAAAGTATACCCTCAAAAAACCAATCTTAATAAACAGAAAATCGGCTCCTTTATTGGTTTGCCAAGGATTAAAAAATATGAAACGTCATTAAATCGTTTTGTGAGGCAAGGAAAAAATATCTTCTTATGAAATCAATTTTTTTCCACATTATTGATATTGCTTTTATCCTTATGCAATCGCAGAAAAGAAAACTTTTGTTCGAAACTTTTCATCGAAAAATGTAAAACCAAAGCCTGGAATTTTCTTATTGAACGCCTTCACCCCTTCTCCACAATTTTTTGGGACAAAGATTCTTTTATCGCCCTGCGCCGGAGCCACAACTGGCCTTTATGATAAACCGGCACCTCGCTGCCTAATAATTTTCCCCACGGCTTTAATCCTTCCACCCTGTCGAAAATTATTTTAAGGACTGCTATAAACGGAACCGATAAAAACATTCCTGCCACTCCCCAAACCGCACCTCCAAGCAAAACGATCACTAAAGAAACCAGGGCGTTGATCTTTACCTGTGAAGAAACAATCCGTGGCACTAAGATATTATTGTCAATAAATTGTATGATAGCATAAGCAATAATAATTCCTAACTGTGTTGTGTAACCATCTTTGGTAACGGTTGCAATCAGCACAGGAAGAGCTATCGCAATGATGCCGCCGATGTAAGGCAATACATTTAATAGTGCACCGATAACCCCGAGTAAAAGCGCATATTGAACACCAAGAATTAATAAAGCAGCTGAATTTAAACTGGCAACAATTATCGCTTCCAACAGCAAACCCACCATATAGCTTTGAATCGCGTTTTTTGTTTGTTCGAGAACATTCGACACTTGTGTTGAATTTTTTTCTGCAAATACCTCATACAAAAAGTTCAGAATAAGTGTTTTGTAAAACAGCATGAGAAAAATATAAATTGGCAAAAGAACCACCATGCTTAATGTGCCTAAAACAGTGCCCAAAGTCTGTCCTATCAACGGTTTCAAACTAGTAGCGGCCTCCGATAACATTTGGCTTTGCTTCTCAAGTGATAAAGAATAATTGTTTTGCAGCCACAATTGCAGGTTGTGAAAAAGTATGGAAAATTTCTTTTCTAATAGTGGCATATTATTGGAAAATTTCACCACCTGTGACGAAATAAAATATAGGACGCCGGCGACAAAAAGAATAGCCACCAATAAAGATATGGATATAGCTACAATCCTGTTTATTTTTTTCTTTAAAAGAATATTTACAAAAGGGTTTAGCAGAATTGCGATCATGAGTGCAAACGCCAGCGGAACGAGGATACTCCTTAATTCAAAAAGCATGAACACAAAAAGCATGATCCCAAAAAGCGTTACTGTTGACCTCAAAAAGAAAGGATATTTTTTTTGCATAAATAAGTTAATTGTGTATTTTAAAAAATCCCGCAAAAGCAAAAAAAGTCGCAATGCCGTCGAAAATTTTATAAATATCCGGTAAAATAAAACTAATAAAAGCTTAGAGAAAAATTTTATCTGTTGCATAAAAAAACCTCAAAGGTTTTTAAATCTCTGAGGTTAAAAAAAACAAATTCAGGTTATTTATTTGTTTACTAAAACAAATCGTTGTCTATTAATTGGTATCTACCATTTTATTATCCTCTACCCTTCCACCGCAAATAAATCTTTTCGCATAATAGTGATCATCCAGACTGCTTATCGTGACTCCATGTGTAGAGGCATGAAGGAAATAATCATTTTCGAGATAAACGCCTACGTGTGAAACACCACCATGTGTATTAAAAAAAACGAGATCGCCTTCATGCAATTCATCTTTATCGATATGATCGGTAGCATCATATTGCTGACGGGCAGTTCTTGGAAGATTGAACCCATAAACAGCGAGCAAAAGCGCACCTGTCAAAGCACTGCAATCAATCCCTCTTTTAGTAGTGCCACCAAGTTTATAACGGGTTCCAAACCAATTGTCAATGAAACCGAGTAACGAAATATTTTTTAAAGATTCAACATCTACATTCATCATCATTGCATATTTAAATTGCAACATGGAAAGATTTTCAATTATAGAGTGAGACACTTCCGCAACCGGATTTACTTTAGTAACTACCGGCGCTTCAATATTTTTTATGCTTTTCGTACCACCACTTTCTGTATTTCTTAAAATTCCTTCAGGGGTAAAAGAAATGCCATCAATTAATGAGGAAGAATTGCTTTCACTATTTGTAACGGTTATTTTGTTTACACTTGTTTGTGCATTTGCAATTTGAACCGAGCATGCAAATATGAATGCGAGACAGGTAACTGCAGGTTTATTCATTCTTACTGGGTTATTTTTCGTTTAATTAAAAAAGAAGCAAAGTGACAGATAAAGCAGATGAATATCATCCGCATTATTCTTTTTCAACACAGGCTTAGCTTTAAAGAAACGCTGAGATTTGATTTTTATTTTCTCAAGCCGGACGAAGATAAGTTTCGCATTTTAAAAAAGCAAAAAAAAATCTGCATAAAAACTTAAAATAAAGTTTTGCCCCTTGTGTGAATAATTTTGGCAAAACTGAAGTACCGGTTTTAGCGATATTTGCATTTATATAATTGTTGAATTCTTTTCAACTAATTTCTTGTATCTAACATCTGTTTCTTATGAAGTTTTCTCATCTGCATGTTCATACGCAATTTTCATTATTGGATGGGGCTGCATCTATCAAAGCCCTTTATAACAAAGCCATTGCAGATGGAATGCCGGCGCTTGCCATTTCGGATCATGGAAATATGTTTGGTGTTTTTGAATTTGTAAAACATGCGCATACGCTCAAAAACGCTGACGGTACTTTAAAAGTAAAACCGATAGTTGGATGTGAATTTTATATCACCGAAAACCGTCATCAGAAACAATTTACCAAAGAACAAAAAGACCCGCGCCATCACCAGATATTGTTGGCAAAAAATGCAGAAGGTTATAAAAATCTTACCAAACTTACTTCGCTCGGATATATTGAAGGAATGTATTCAAAGTATCCGCGGATTGATAAAGAATTAATTCATAAATACCATGAAGGGCTGATTGCCACAACTTGTTGTTTGGGCGCTTTGGTGCCACAAACGATTTTAAAAAAAGGCGAGGCAGAAGGTGAAAATGAATTCAAATGGTGGCTCAATATTTTTCAAAAAGATTATTATGTTGAATTGCAAAGGCATGGAATTCCCGACCAGGATAAAGTGAATAAAGTGCTTTTAAAATTGGCAAAAAAATATGATGTAAAAGTTATTGCGAGTAATGATTCTCATTATGTAGATGTGGAAGATTTTAATGCGCATGATATTTTACTTTGCATTAATACCGGTGAAACACAAGCAACTCCTGCGCTGCGCGAGTTTACCGATGATGATGTGATGATAAAAAATAAACGGTTTGCGTTTCCCAACAACCAGTTTTATTTAAAAAACACGAATGAAATGCTGACGGCATTTGAAGACCTGCCGCATGCATTGGATAACACCAACGAAGTCATCGATAAGATTGATGTGCTTGATTTAAAAAGAGATATTTTAATTCCGCATTTTCCTGTTCCAAAAGAATTTGAAAACCAGGAAGCGTACCTTGATCATCTCGCCTGGGAAGGCGCCCGCAAAAGATATGAAACAATCACTGCGGAAATTGAAGAACGGCTCAACTTTGAATTGTTTACCATCAAAACCATGGGC
>Ga0157369_10005752_pt1 | contig 14413 bp, 18 predicted proteins | sample C25metaG_FD_113461 | JGI IMG/M metagenome (GOLD analysis project Ga0157369, IMG submission 113461) | Corn rhizosphere microbial communities from Kellogg Biological Station, Michigan, USA - C2-5 metaG | ecosystem: Host-associated > Plants > Roots > Rhizosphere > Soil | place: USA: Michigan...
CCGATCGAGTCGCGCGTGATCGCCGTCGCCGCCGCCTTCGTGGAGTCCGGCGGCCACCTCTCGAGCGCCGGCGCCGGCCGGGCGCTGGCCGACATGTGGCAGCGCCGGGACGAGTTCGACCCGAGCTGCATGCGCGCGCTCGAGACGCTGCTGGCCGACCAGGCGGCAGTGTGACGGCGCCGGGCCGGCAGCTGCTCGACCTCCACAACCACACCCACCGCTCCTACGACGCGCAGATCCGGCCGGCCGACTACGACCGGGCGCACACCGCGGGCCTCGTCGACGTGGTCGCGATCACCGACCACAACACGATCACGGGCGCGCTCGAGCTGCGCGAGCGGGCGAGCTTCCGGGTCATCGTCGGCCAGGAGATCGACACCGCGGACGGCGAGCTGATCGGCCTCTTCCTGGAGGAGCCGGTGCCTGCCGGGCTGCCCGCGATCGAGACCGCCGAGCGGATCCGCGCCCAGGGCGGCCTCGTCTACCTGCAGCACCCGTTCTACCGCCTCGTGCGCAGCCGGATGCGCGACACGGTCCGGGAGGAGCTGCGGGGCCGCGGCCTGCTGGACGTCGTCGAGTCGGCGAACGGCGGCCCGTTCACCGCGGCCGCGAACGCCCGGGCGCTGGCCTGGGCGCGGGCGTGCGGCCTACCCCACACCGCGGCGTCGGACGCACACGAGCCCTCGATGATCGGCACGTGCCTCGTGTCGGCGCCGGCCGGCCCTGTCGACGCCGCGTCGTTGCCCGCTCTTCTGCGCACGGCGACGCCGGTCGACCGGCGGCCGTCCGCCGCAACCGCCCTGGCGGTCAAGGCCGCGGGCCGGCTCGGCACGGCTGTGCACGTCGCCGCCGGGCGCGAGCCCCGGCGGCGACGGACCGGCTAGCGCCGCCTCAGACGCACGCGTTCTGCTGGTTCGACCACTCGAGCTGCACGGTGTAGTTGCCGAGCCGGCGGGTCTGCCAGGCGCAGATGTCGCCGATCTCGCCGTTCTGGTCGTCGTACCAGCCGTCGCCTGGCACGGGATCGGTGATCGCCTCGCACAGCTCGTGCGAGCTCGTGGAGGTGAGGGCGTCGAGCAGCGCCAACCCGCCCGCGCAGCCGGTGCAGCCGGGGTACGGCATGACGGCGTAGAAGACGTCTGCGCCGGTGGCGTTGTGGTACCCGCAGAACGCCTGGCACGACCTGCTGCCGCCCTGCGTCACCGACACGTTCGGCGGCAGGTAGACGAAGTAGAGCGTGTTCGCGGTCGGGCTCGGAAGCATCTCTGCGCCGACCAGCTGGGCCAGCGTCTGCTGGATCTGTGCATCGCTGATCGACGTCCCGAGCGCCGGCTCGGTGATCGTCGTCGTGCCGATGTGGCTGCCGTGGCCGATCGTCTGGCCGCTGACGCTGTACTCGCCGAGCTGGTCGATCAGCTGGCTCGTGAGCACGAAGTCGAAGAAGCCGTTCAGCTCCGCTGCGAGCGCCGTCCCGTCGCTCGCCTGCCACCACGCGCCCCAGAACACCGTGAAGACCTCGACCGCCGTGAGCAGCGGGCCGCCGCGGTAGGTCAGCTGCGGATCCGCCGCGGCGGCTGCGCCGTGCGCGGGCCGGCCCAGGTCGCGGACGGTGTGGACGGGAACGATCCGGATCGGATCCGGCGCGTACCTGCCCTGCGGGTTGCCCGGCATGCCCCGTAGGTGCCCGGGACCGGGCCTGCGTCAACCGTGTGGCTAGATCGTCACCCGCCGGCGCCACAGCACGGCGAACGCGCTCGCGGCCAGCACGAGCACGACCAGCGACACCCAGATCTCGACGCGCTGGCCGAGCACGTAGGTGGTGTGGTCGATGCGGATCCGCTCGATGACGAGTCGGCCGGCCGCGTACAGCGCCGCGTAGAGCGCGAAGACCGTCCCCGGCCGGATGCGGCCGCCGGCCCGGCGCCCGAACGAGAGCAGGATGGCAAGCACGGTCACGTCCCAGATCGCCTCGTAGAGGAAGGTCGGCTGGAACGCCCGCCCCGGCAGGTACGGGGGCACCGGGTTGTCGATCCGGATCGCCCAGGGCAGGCTGCTGGGGTGGCCGTACATCTCCTGGTTCGCATAGTTGGCGAACCGGCCGATCGCCTGCCCGAGGACGATGGCGGGAGCGGCGCAGTCGGCGACGACCCAGAACGGCAGCCGCATCAGGCGGCACGCGATCGCCGCCCCGATCATCCCGCCGATGATGCCGCCGTAGATGCCGAGCCCGCCCCGCCAGACGATGAACGCGTTCTGGGGGATCGCGCCGTACGGCTTCCAGTCGGTGAGGACGTGCTCGACCCGGGCGCCGACGACTCCCAGGAGCACGGCGGCGATGGCGATCGGCACCACCCGCTCGGGATCGAGGCCCCGGCGGGCGAACCCGCGCCTCGCCATCCACACGCCGGCGGCGATGGCGACGACCAGGATCAGCCCATACCAGCGCGGCTGGAAGCTGCCGAGCTTGAAGACGTACGGATCGCCGGGGCTGGGGAGCGACAGGAGCACGGGGCGCGCAGCCTACCGGCCCTACCGGGCCGCCTCGTTCCATAGCACGCTAGACAAGTTGCATTTCCTTCGCTATCACTGGAGCATGGCCGCAACGCGTCGTCGCGGCCGTCCCCCCACTCCTTCGGCCGCACGGCCGCCCGATGACCGGCATCCCCGAGCACCCCCCGCACCCCGAGCTGATCCGCGTGGCGCTGATGAGCGACCCCGCCGGCCTGCGCGAGCTCTTCGAGCGCTCCGGGATGGTGCGGGTGGTCGACACGGTGCCGGACGTCCTCGTCTGGATGCTCCCGCACGACGCCGACGGGCTGCCCTCGGACGTGCTGGCCGCGCTGGCCGACCCGGGCGCGCCGGGCGTCGTCGTCCTCTCCGACCGGCACCCCATCCGCTGGTTCCAGGAGGCGCTGCGGCTCGGCGTCGACGACGTCCTCTGCCTGCCGCAGACCCCGCAGTCGCTCGGCATGGCCGCCGCCAAGGCGCGGGCGGCCCGGGCGCGCAGGGTGCCGGCCGTCGCAGCCGAGGGCCCGGCCGGCGGCGGGCACGTGTTCACCGTCTTCTCGACGAAGGGCGGATCCGGCCGCACCGTGATCGCCTCGAACCTGGCGGTGTGCTTCGCCCAGTCGGGCCTGCGCACGCTGCTGCTCGACCTCGACCTGCACTCGGGCGACTGCGCCCTCGTCCTCGGCCTGGCGCCGCGGGCGACGATGCTCGATCTCGTCGGCGGCTCGGCGCCGGTCGACGCCGAGGCGCTCGGCCGCGCCGTCACCCGCCACGTCAGCGGCGCCGACGTGCTGGCCGCGCCGGCGCGGCCCGAGGAGGAGGAGCTCGTCGCCGTCGAGCGGCTGGGGCAGCTCGTCGAGACCGCCCGCGCGGGCTACGACGCCGTCGTCATCGACGCCGCGTCGGCGTTCTCCCCCACCACCCTGCTCGCGCTCGACCACACCGACACGCTGCTCCTGATCGGCGCACCGGACGTGCCGGCGGTGCGCAGCGTGCGCATCGCGCTCGAGACCCTCGAGCTGCTCGAGCTCGACCTGCCCGACGTCCGCATCGTCATGAACCGGGCCGGCGCCGACGTCGGGCTCGACACCGCCGACATCGAGGCGACCCTGCGCCGCGAGATCGCCTACGCGCTCCCGTCCGACCGGGCCGTGCCGCTGTCGGTCAACCGCGGCCGTGCCGTGGTGGCGGACGACCCGCGCTCGAAGGCGGCCCGCTCGCTCCTGACCGTCAGCCGCTCGCTGGTCGCGACGGTCGGCCGCTAACCGGGGTCAGACCCCGAACGCCGGCCGTTGCAGTTCCGTTGCGCTTTCGTTCGGGGTCAGACCCCGGTTGCCGGCGGCCACTCCACCAGCGGCGTCCCCACCTCCCAGTGGTGGCCGAACGGATCGACGATCCGCCCCAGCCGCCAGCCGTGGGCGACGGCCACGGGCGCCACGACGGCCGCGCCGGCGGTCACCGCGCGCTCGACCGCCGCGTCCGGGTCCGGCACGGTCAGGAGCATCCGCACGCTGCCGCCGCCGAGCGACTCCGGGTTGAAGTTCGCGTGCTCGGGCGACTCGTCGGCCACCCAGAACGTCGTGTCGCCGACGCGCAGCTGCGAGACGACGGCCTCGTGGTCGTCGGTGCCGCCGACGCGGTAGATCTCCTCCGCCCCGAACGCCGCCCGGTAGAACTCGACCGCCGCCCGCCCGCGGCGCACCGAGAGCTGGGCCGAGACCGACGGAGGCGCAGGCTGCGTCATGCCCCCAAGATACCGGCGCGCACCAAAAGGGGTCTGACCCCGCCTGGTGCGGACCCCGCCGAACGGGGTCTGACCCCCGATGGTACGGTGGGTCGATGGCTGAGCTGCTGCAGCAGGCCGAGCTCGACGCCGGCACGGACGCGGCCCGGCGGGAGCGGTTCCCGGCCGGGGCCGCGATCGCCTTCTCCGACCTCGAGGACGCCGGCGGCGAGACCGCGCTCGACCGGCTGCGCGACGCCGAGCCGGTGTCGTGGCTGCCGGCGCTCGGCGGCTGGCTCGTCACCGGGCACGGCCAGGCGCGCGAGGCGCTCAGCCCGCGGGCGGCGACGACCGTCGCGGCCGAGCAGAACCTGGTGCGGGCCTCGCTCGGCCGGATGATGCTGACCTCGGATGCCGATGAGCACTCCCGCATGCGGGCGCCGTTCGAGCGCCCGTTCCGGATGCGCGAGGCGACCGAGCTCTTCGGCGCCGCCATCGCCGAGACCGCCGCCGGCCTCACCGGCGCGATCGCGCCCGCCGGCGAGTGCGAGCTCGGCGCCGACTTCGCCGCGCCTTTCGCGATCGCCATGGCCGGTCGGATCCTCGGCCTCTCGCTCGGCGACGCGGGCCGCATCGACGCCTTCTACGACGCCTTCGCGGGCGCCATGAGCTACGACGGCAATCCGGAGCCGCAGCGGCTGGCGGACGCGGCCCGGGCCGAGCTGGACGCCATCCTGCACGCCGAGCTCGGCCGCTGCCGCTCGACCCCGGACGCCTCGGTCACGTCGCAGGTCGCGAAAGACCCCGGCGCCGGGCTGACCGATCCCGAGATCGCCGCGCAGCTGCGGGTGATCATGTTCGGGGCGATCGAGACGATCCAGGGCGCCGTGATGAACACGACGCTGCTGCTCCTGCGAAACCCCGCCGCGCTCGCGGCGGCGCTCGCCGACCGGGCCGTCCTTGCGAGCGCGGTCGACGAGGCGCTGCGGATGATCCCGCCCGTCGCCTTCATGGAGCGATGGACGCGGGCGCCGCTCGAGATCGGCGGCGTCGCGATCGGCCCCGGCGAGTTCGTCGGCGTCTCCGTGATCGCCGCCAACCGCGACCCGGCGGTCTTCGCCGACCCCCTGCGGTTCAACGTCGCCCGCGGCAACGCCCGGCACGCGCTCAGCTTCTCGTTCGGCGAGCACCACTGCGTCGGCGCGCACCTGGCGCGGCTCGAGACCGTGACGGCGGTCGGACAGCTGCTCGCGGCCCTGCCCGGCGCCGAGCTGATCGAGGTCGACGAGCCGAGCGGCTTCGCGTTCCGGCGGCCGCAGCGGCTGCGGCTGGCGTGGGCGGCCTAGCGGCGCCCCGCCTACTCCATCCGGACGGTGGTCGCCGACTTGAGGGTGCCCGAGGCGACGACGAAGCCGAGCAGGTTGATGCTGTACGGGTAGGTGACCGTGACGGTGACGTTCTGCCCCGTCGTCCACGGCTGGCCCGGTGAGACGCTGACCGCGATCTGGTTCTTGTCGAGCCACCAGGTGGCGTTCTTCGCCGTCGTGATCACGTCGGACACGCCGGACGTGTCGCTGCGCGACACGAGCGCCTTGCGGCCGCCGTCGCGGGCGGCGTTCGTCACCTGGATGTAGTCCGCGTAGGTCTGCCCGAACTGGTAGATGCCGAGGATCAGCAGCAGGAGCAGCGGCAGGATGAGCGTGAACTCGACCATCGCCTGACCGCGGCTGCGGCGGGTGCGGCGCTCGGAGGCTTCGGTCTTGGCGGGGGGTTCGGTTCCAGGCTGGGACATGCGGGCTACCTCGGCGGGCCGTGGGCTCAGACCGCTCGTCTGGCCTGAGGGATGCGTGCAGCGGAACGCTTGGCGAACGTCCAATATGCGTCATCGGCAGCCGGCGGCTCCGACTTGAGCGAATTGGCCGCCGCCTCGCCGAGGTCCTCGCGCAGCGCCCCCAGATCGGTGGCGGGCCGCGCGTGCCCCGACAGGCGCGCGAGGACGCGCTCGAGCACGGCCTGGGCGGCGGTGGGTGCGCTGATGAAGTAGCAGCCGGCCGAATAGACGTCCGGGCTCGGCGAGTGGACGCGGACGATGCGCACGTCGGCCGTCACCTCGCCCTCGAGGAACCGGGCGGTGAGCGCCATCCGGTCGCCCTCACGCAGGCGGTTGTCGGTCAGGTTCATCGCGCAGCCCGCGTCGCTCAGGTCGGTGAGGGTCACCGGGATGACCTCGTCGGGCACGACCCGGTCGCAGATCACGGCGCGCAGCGACGCTGCAGAGCTGATGCCGAGCCGCTCCGTGCGGCGGCGGTAGCCGTGCGCCGAGACGCCGACTACGCGCAGGACGAGCGACGCGCGGGACTGCGAGCGGAACTCGGCCTCGTCGATCACCGCGTCGACCTGGATCGGCTGGCCGTCGTGCGACAGCCGGCACGAGATCGCCATGCCGCCGGCGACCGACAGGCGCGGGCCGCTGCCGGTGACCGTGTTGCCCTCGCTCGCGATCGTCCAGATCTCGATCGTCTCGCCCCGGTCCGTGTCGACGTCGAACGCGGAGGCTTCCACGAGCAGGGCTGCGGCCTCGGCCGCGGTGGGCAGATTGTGCGACGGCGTCTCGGACATCACGGGGAGGTCGTTCGGGGTAGAGACCTCAAGCCCCGTGATCGGCCGCATATGCGGGGGGATTAGTCGGCTGTACGCGGAGTTACGGGCCGACCGGCACGACCAGCACCGGCACCGTGGAGAGGTGCAGGAGCTTGTGCGGCACCGAGCCCAGCACGGCGCCCGTCAGCGGCCGCTCGCCGTGCGTGCCGACGACGATCATGCGCGCGTTCCGCTCGCTCGCCACCTGCAGGAGCGCCTCGGCCGGGCGCGCATCGACGACGACCGCCTGGGCATCCTCGACGCCCTGCGTGCGGATGGCCGAGAGCGCCTCCTCGGCCCAGTCGCCGCCCATCTGGCGCACCAGCTTCTGGCGGTCGGAGTCCTCCGCGGTCGGACGGACGCCCGCGCCGAACGCGACCACGATCCCGTCGCCGTAGGCCTTCGCGCTCTCGACGGCAGCGGTCAGCGCCGCGTTCGCGCACGCCGAGCCGTCGTAGCCGAGCACGATCGTCGATGCCATCGGTCCACCGCCCCTTCCGTCGCCGACGGTCAAGCTCCGGCGCGACCCTACCTCAGGCGGGAACCGCCGCGCCGGTCACCTGCGCGTACACCTCGTAGCGGTGCGAGCCCGTCGGCTTGGGCCGGTTGCGGCCGGGGTCGGCGGCCCGGCGCTCGCCGACCTTCGCGAACATCGCCTCGGCCGTCGCCTCGTCGGCGAAGAGCATGACGCTCAGCCGCTGCCCGGTCTCGCGGTCGACGAGCCAGAGGCCCTGGACGCCCGGCGTCGCCGCCGCGGCCGGCACGACCTCGTCCTGCACGTGGGCGATGCCGTCCTCGAGATCCGAGGGCGAGTCCTCGAACGTGATCACCTGCGCATGCATGGGAGACCTCCCTGGAGATTATTGTACGTATGCGAACAGTCTGCTTGGGTACAATATCGCCGTGGCGGCGAAGACGCAACCCCTCCCCGAGCACTGGACGGCCTGGCAGATGTTCTTCGAGGCGCACGCGGCCGTGTGCGCCCGGCTCGAGACGGCGCTCCAGACCGGGCACGGCCTCTCGCTGCGCTGGTACGACGTCCTGCTCCAGCTGCACGCCGCGCCGGGGGGCAGGTTGACGATGCGCGACCTCGGCCGGGCGGTCGTGATCTCGAAGAGCGGGCTCACCGGTCTCGTCGACCGGATGGCGCGCGCGGGCCTCGTGGAGCGCGCCGGCGACCCGGACGACCGCCGCATCGTCCACGTGACGCTGACACCGGCCGGAGCGGCTGTCTACCGCCGGGCGCGGGCCGATCACCGCGCCGCCGTCGCCGAGCATTTCCTGGCTCACGTCTCGGGCGGCGAGGCGGGCGTGATCGAAGCGGCGCTGCGCCGGGTACGGGACGAGAACGCGGGCTGAAAGAGGGAACCCCTAAAACCGGAGCGAACTTGAACCGGATGCCACCCCGTGGCGAGAAACCACCGTTCGAGCCGCCGGTCGCGCGGATCGCCGCCGAGCACCTCGAGCCGGCGCTCGGCGTGTTCGAGGCCGCGCAGGCGCTCTTCACGCACGACGACGTCGCCGAGATGCTCGCCGTGCTCGCGCGCAGCCTGTGCGAGCTCGTCGACGCCAAGGCCTGCATGGTCTCCTCGATCGACATGGACGCTGCGGCCGTGCGCGACCTGGCCGGCTACGCGCGGCCGCCGCACGCCTGGGACGCCGCGGCCGAGGAGTACCTGCTCGAGGACTACCCGAGGACGGCCGACGCGGTCGAACAGGACGTGCCCGTGGTCGTCCGCGTCGACGAGGCCGGCGCCGACCCGGCCGAGGCCCGGCGGGTGCGCCAGCTCGGCTTCCGCTCGCTGCTCATGTTCGCGCTCACGGTCGAGGACGAGCCCTACGCGTTGATCGAGATCTACGACACGCGGCAGCGGTCGTTCGGCGGCGTCGAGGTGCGGCTGTGCCGCGCGCTCGCCGCCGAGGCCGGCAAGGTCGTCGAGCAGAAGCGGATGGGCGAGCGGCTCGAGCAGGCCTACTTCGCGACGCTCGGCGCGCTGGCCGCGGCGCTCGAGGCCAAGGACGCCTACACGAACGACCACGCGATCGAGATCGCCGACCTGGCCGGCGCCGTGTGCGACCAGCTGCGGATCGCGCCGGCCGACGCCCGCCTGATCCGGCTCGGCGCGCTCCTGCACGACATCGGCAAGATCGGCATCCCCGAGTCGATCCTGCGCAAGCCCGGCCCGCTCACCCGCGACGAGGCCACCGTCATGCAGCGCCACCCCCAGATCGGCGCGCGCATCCTCGAGCCCGTCCCCCACTTCGCCGAGCTCGTCCCGCTCGTCCGGGCCAGCCACGAGCGCTACGACGGCGCCGGCTACCCGGACGGCCTGGCCGCCGAGAGCATCCCGCTCGGCTCCCGCGTGATCGGCGTCTGCGACGCCTTCCACGCGATGACCGAGGACCGCGTCTACCGCAAGGCGCTGCGCCACCACGAGGCCGTCGCCGAGATCGAGCGCTGCTCGGGCACCCAGTTCGACCCCGACTGCGTGCGGGCGCTGCTCGAGGTCGTGCGCGCCGAGGGCTGGGCCGACGCGGAGCGCGAGCACGTCGTGCAGCCGCCTGACGCGGAGGGGTAGGCCGTCCGGAGGACGTGGGTGCACGTGCTTGACAGCCGGGCCGAGCGGCGATACCATCTTTATCTAGTTCACTAAGGTTTTGAGATATCGATGATCGCCTTCCATCTCGACAACCGCTCCGGGGTGCCCGCCTACATGCAGCTCGTGCACCAGGTGCGCCAGGCCATCCGTCTGGGAACGCTGCGCCCCGGCGACCAGCTGCCGACGGTGAAGGAGGTCGTCGCGACGCTCACCATCAACCCCAACACCGTGCTGCACGCCTATCGCCAGCTCGACATGGAAGGCCTCGCCGAGGGGCGACGCGGTGTCGGCACGTTCGTCGCAGCGATGCCGGACACGCCTCCGCCGGACGGGCTCGATCGGCTCCGCTCCTCGCTCGCGCGCTGGGTCGCGTCGGCGCGCGAACGCGGGCTGGACGACGAGGCGATGACGGGACTGTTTACCGAGGCGGTGCGCGCATCCGCCGGTTCGAGAGAGGTGGCATGACATGGAGAACGCGGCAGTCCGCTGCGAAGGACTTGGCAAGCAGTACGGCTCGACCTGGGCGTTGAGCGACTGCACGCTCGAGATCCCGGCGGGTTCGATCACGGCCCTGGTCGGCCCCAACGGCGCGGGCAAGACGACGCTCCTGCACCTGGTGATCGGGCTGATGCGACCCACGAAGGGGTCGGTCGCCGTGCTCGGCCAGTCGCCCTCTGCGAAGGCGGCGGAGCTCCTGCCCCGGCTGGGGTTCGTGGCGCAGGATCACCCGCTCTACCGCAACCTCACGGTCACGGAGACGCTCGAGCTCGGCCGCCGGCTGAACCCCGGCTGGGATGCTGCGTATGCACACGAGCGTGTCGCCCGGCTCGGCCTCGACGGACGGCGGAAGGTCGGAAAGCTGTCGGGCGGCCAGCAGGCCCAGGTGGCGCTCACGCTCGCACTCGCCAAACGGCCGCAGCTTCTCGTGCTGGACGAGCCCGTCGCGTCGCTCGATCCGCTGGCGCGCCGCGAGTTCCTGAACGCCGTGCTCGAGGCGGTGGCCGAGGGCGATGTGACGGTGATCCTGTCCTCGCACATCGTGTCGGAGCTCGAGCGGGTGTGCGACCACATGGTCGCCCTGATTCAGAGCCACACCCGGCTGGCCGGCCCGATCGACGAGATCCTCGCCAGTCACCGTGTACTGATCGGCCCGCGCACCGGTGCCACCGGCGTCGCTCGCGTGCACGACGTCATTCGCGAGAGCCACACCGAGCGCCAGACAACCCTTCTCGTGCGCGCGAACGGGCACGTCTACGACACCTGCTGGCAGCAGCACGAGGTCGATCTCGAAGAGGTCGTGCTCGCGTACATGGGATACGCGCCCGGCGGGGCGATGCCCCTACCCGAGCCCGAGGCGGTGGCCTGATGACCTGGTTGGCATGGCGCCTGCAGCGCACCGAGACGCTCGTTGCAGCCGGAATCCTCGCGCTCATGGCCGCGCTGCTCGTGCCGACCGGGATCTCGATGTCGGAGGCCTTCCACCACGACGGCCTCGGCTCGTGCCTGGCACCGAACCCCGGGCTTTCCTGCGTGCAGAAGATCGGCGCGTTCCAGTCGCACTACCAGGCGCTGAACTTCGTCACGAACTGGTTCACGCTCGTCCCGGGCGTGCTCGGCGTGCTGCTCGCAGCGCCGTTCATCCTCGACCTCGAGCACCGCACATATCGCCTTGTGTGGACGCAGAGCATCACCCGGCGGCGCTGGGTGGCCGTGAAGCTCGCCCTCGCCGGTTTCGCCGCCGTGGGCGCCAGCGCGGTGCTGATCGCGCTGATCACGTGGTGGCGCACGCCGCTCACCGACATCGGCGGGCGCCTCGATACCGGCACGTACGACACCACCGGGACCGTCGCGATCGGCTACGCGCTCTTCGCGCTCGGCCTGGCGGCCGCAATCGGAGCAGTGTGGCGGCGCTCGGCGGTATCGCTCACCCTCGCATTCGTCGGCTACTTCGCAGTCCGGATCGTCGACGACTACTGGCTGCGAAACCAGCTCGCGAGCCCGCTCCATGCGACCTGGAGAGGCGGCCGCCTCCCCGACTACCTCGAGAAGGCCAACATCCTCAGCCAGTCGATCACGGTGAACGGCCGCGTCGTCGATCGCGGCAGCGGCACCGGCGGCGTGCTCGGCGCCCACGCCCAGCTGGCTGCGCCGGGCTCCGACCGGAACGCGGTGTTCCATGCCGTCTACCAGCCGGCGAGCTACTTCTGGACGCTCCAGATCCGGGAGACCCTGCTCTTCACCGCGGTCGGGGCCGCCTGCCTGGTGTTCGCTGCGGTGTGGACGCAGCGGCGGGTCGCCTGACGGGCTACGGCCCGAGCCGCTCCGCCACCATCCGCAAGGCCCGCGCCAGCCGCTCGGCGTTGCCCGGCATGTGCGGCCACGGGCTCGCCCCCGACGGGTGCGGCAGCGCCAGCAGCGGGCGGCCGTCGGCCAGCCGCAACTCGGCACCGACGGCATCGTCGAGCCGGACGCCCGGGGCCAGCTCCTCGAGCGCGAGCGTGCCGACCGAGAGGACGACCGGGGCGGGCACGAGCTCCAGCTCGCGCCGCAGCCAGGGCACGCACTCGCGCACCATGGCCGGCGACGGGCGGACGTCGCTGCCGCCGCCGGGCCGCTTGCCGGGGAAGCAGCGCACGACCGCGGCGACGTAGAGACGGCCGTAGAACGCCTCCTCGTCGCCGAGTCCGGCCGGCGCGAGCCACTCGCGCAGCCGCCGCCCCGCGGGCCCGCTGAACGGCGTCAGGTTGTCGGCCTCGCGGATACCGGGGGCCTGGCCGACGAGGATCGCGTCGGCGTCGCGGGCGCCGCTCACGACCGGCATCGACTCCACCCGGATCCCGGCCGCGACGCACCGCCGGCACGGCCGCAGCGCACGCTGCAGCGCGTCCAGATCGGGGATCCGCCCGCGCTCGTCCACCCTTGTAGTATCCGCGGCCGTGAATCGCGCCGGACGCAATCCGTTCCCGTTCGCGGCCGAGTACCAGTACTCGCAGTCCGTGGTCACCGAGGGCGAGCTCGTGTTCACGGCCGGGCAGGGCGGCTTCGGCCCGGACGGCGCCGTCGTCGACCCGGACGACGCCGAGGCCCAGATCCGGCAGGCGTTCGCGAACGTCGCCACGGTGCTCGAGGCCGAGGGCGCGTCGCTCGAGACGATCGTCAAGATGACCGTGTACCTCGCGCGCGCGTCCGACTACGACGCGTTCAAGCGCGTCCGCGGCGAGCTCTTCGCCCCGCCGTACCCGGCGTCGACCGCGATCGTGGCGGGCGGGTTCCTGTTCGAGGGCATGCTGGTCGAGATGGACGCGGTCGCCCGCGTCGGGGAGGAGCGCGCGTGAGCGCAGCCAAGGTCTACCTGTCGACGGACATCGAAGGCACCGCGGGCATCGTCGACTGGGGCCAGGTGCTCGGCCCGGGCTCGGAGTACGAGGTCGGCCGGCGGCTGCTGCTCGCCGAGATCAACGCCGCGATCGACGGGGCCGGCGACGCCGGGGCGACGGACTTCCTCGTGAACGACGCCCACGCCACGATGGCGAACCTGCCGCCCGCCGCAATCCATCGCGAGGCGTCGTACCTGTCGGGCCGCTACAAGCCGCTCTACATGATGGAGGGCCTCGACAAGAGCTTCGACGCCGCCTTCTTCATCGCCTACCACGGCTCGATCGGGCACGAGCGCGCGATCCTCGCCCACACGTACAACCCGGGGGCGATCTGGGAGGTCAAGCTGAACGGGGCGATCGTCGGCGAGAGCGCCCTCAACGCCCTGGTGGCGCTTCACCACGGCGTGCCGGTCGCCCTCATCACCGGCGACCAGGCCACCGCCGACGAGGCGCGCACCTTCGCGCCGGCGATCGAGGCGGTCGTCGTCAAGCGGTCGGTGAGCCGATTCGCCGCCGAGAGCCTGCATCCGCGCCGGGCCTGCGAGCTGATCCAGGCCGGCGCCCGCGCGGCGATCGGACGGCTGGACGAGATCGGGCCGCCGCAGATCGACCTGCCGGCGACGCTCGACATCACGTTCCTGACGGCCGACATGGCCGAGGCGGCGACGGCGATCCGTGGCGTCGTCCGTTCGTCTCCGCGGTCGATCGCGGTGAAGGAGGACGACCCGCTCCAGCTCTACCGCACCTTCGTCACCATCGTCGCGCTGACGCGGGGCGTCGAGGGGTGAACGCGGCGCCGGGAACGATCTCCCGGCGGACGCTCCGCTTCGGCGCGCCGGCGCTGCGCCACCTCGAGTGGCCGTACTTCGACGCCCGCGGCGCCCGGGACGGGCCGCATCTGGCGATCATCGCGGGGATCCACGGGTGCGAGTACTCGTCGATCTCGGGGGTGGTGGAGCTGATGCGCGGGCTCGACCCGGCCGGGCTGCGCGGGCGGGTGACCGCGGTGCCGATCGTGAACCTCGAGTCCTACCGGCAGCGGACGCCGTTCGTCTCGCCGGCCGACGGCAAGAACCTGAACCGGTGTTTCCCCGGCGACCTGCGAGGGACGTACTCGGACCAGCTCGCGTATCACGTCCACGACGGGGTGATCGCCCCGGCCGACGCCCTGGTCGACCTGCACGGCGGCGACATGGTCGAGGCGCTCGAGCCGTTCGCGCTCTACGACGGCTCGCCGGTCGAGGAGACGGCGCGGGCGATGGCGGTCGCCTTCGGCCTGCCCTACATCGTCCGCACCGAGCGGGAGGGTGCGCCGATCGGCGGCACGACGAGCGCGGCCGCGGCCGACGTCGGCGTGCCCGGCATCACCGCCGAGGTGGGCGGCTGCGGCCTGCTCGAGGGCGATGCGGTCGCCGCCCACGTGGCGGGCTGCCGCAACGTCATGCGCTCGCTGGGGATGCTCGAGGGCGCGGTCGAGCCCGCGCCGAAGCCGCAGCACACCGTCGACCGCTTCATCTGGCTGCGCTCCGAGAAGGCGGGCTGGTGGCAGCCGTCCGTGCGGGTCG
>Ga0157369_10005754_pt1 | contig 14410 bp, 13 predicted proteins | sample C25metaG_FD_113461 | JGI IMG/M metagenome (GOLD analysis project Ga0157369, IMG submission 113461) | Corn rhizosphere microbial communities from Kellogg Biological Station, Michigan, USA - C2-5 metaG | ecosystem: Host-associated > Plants > Roots > Rhizosphere > Soil | place: USA: Michigan...
ACACATGATGTATTTCAAGAATCTTGCCACACCGGTCGCGATGATGCTGGCTCTCGCTTTGGGAGCGTGCTCGAACACCGTGAGCGATCTCGCCTATATGCCGCAAGTTGCCGTGCAGCCAGCAGCAGCACCCACTGTTGCAAGCGTGACGGCCACCGATCAGCGCAAAGAAGAGCCGACGCGCCTCGCCACCATCATGGGCGGTTTCGGCAATCCTTTGAAGACACTCGATACGGCCAAGCCGGTGAAGGACGAGGTCGCAACGGCTTTCGCTGCCGGGCTGAGGGCGCGTGGCTTGCTCGCGCCGAGTGATCAAGCACCGTATCGCATCGAGCTGCTGGTACGAAAATTCGATGCAGACATGATCATCGGCCGCACGGCACGCATCGATCTTGGCTTGTCGGTACTCGATACCAGCGGTCGCACCGTCTATCAGGACAGCGCGACGGACAGCGAGTCCGAAACCAAGTTCTTCGAAACCGGGGTGTTCGCGGATATCGCCGATCTCCAAAAAATGTGCGAGATCGTCTTGAATCGGACGGTCGATCGCATGCTCGACAAGCCCGCATTCCGCGCCGCGATCCAATCAGCCGGTCGGTAGGCATTCGCGCGCGGCGGCGTGCAATTTGTCATTCGCCGCGAATTCTGCCTCAATACGGCTGAGCAATCGCCAAGCGAAAGGGGAGGGCGCGAATGATCGAGATCTATTACTGGCTGACCGATAACGGCCGCAAAGCGCTGCAGGTCATCGAAGAGACCGGCCTGCCGCATAAGAAGATTGCGGTCGACCTGACGAAGCGCGCGCAATTCGCGCCGGAATATCTGCAACTCAGCCCCGGGCACAAAATCCCGGCGCTGGTCGATGACGACGGACCGGGCGGCATGCGCGTCACGCTTTGCGAATCCGGCGCGATGCTCAAATATCTCGGCGAGAAGGCGGGCGGCGCGCTTTATCCGACATCGCCGGCCGCGCGCATCAAGGTCGATCAGTGGCTCTTCTACGGCAGCTCGACCTTCACGCCGCTGGCACAGCAATACGGACTCTTCACCCGCCGCTTCAGCGAGGACGTGCCACCGGCAAAGAAGCACTATGCGGAAGTCGTCCGCGATTGCTTCAGCGTCTTCGACAAGCATCTTGCGAACAATGCCTATCTCGCGGGCGATGCCTATACGGTCGCCGATATCGCCTGCTATCCCGATACGCGGATCGCCGGCGCCGATCTCGGGCTCGACCCCTATCCCAATTTGAAGCGCTGGCATGACGCGATCGGCGCGCGTCCCGCGGTGCAGCGCGCCTGGGCCATCAACAGCTAGGCGAAAGGCAGCTCAGGGGCTCGGGGAGGGGCTTTGGCAAAGGGCTTGGGTCGGAGCCCGCCCTGGGCGTAAAATAGTGGGCAAAACCTGGAGGAGGTTTTGCCATGGAAGCTGTTCTCTCGCCGAATGGTCAGAGCCGCTTTGACGGCGGCGCTCCGCCCACCAAGCTCATCGTCGCCACCGCGACCGGCATCAAAATCCTCGAGCGCGAAAAGCTCGGCGCGCCGTGGCAGTTCGCCGCGACCGCGCTCGAGAAGCATCACATCAGCACGATGACGAAGCTGCCGGGCGGCCGGCACGGCATTCTCGCCGGCACGCATGGCGACGGCATCTTCTGGAGCACGGACGGTCACGATTGGACGCCGCGCAACGAGGGCCTGCGCATCAAGGACATCTACACGCTCGCGGCGGTGATCGAGAACGGCGCGCTCGTCATCTATGCCGGTACCGAGCCGGCCTCGCTCTTCCGCAGCATCGATCTCGGTAAGAGCTGGATCGAGCGGCCGGGTATCAGCGAGCAGAAGAACAAGGACTGGACCTTCCCGGGCCCGCCGCACATCGCACACACGAAGATGCTGGCTGTCGACCCGCATGATCCGCAGCATATCTACGCCGCGATCGAGCAGGGCGCGCTCTTGGAGACGCACGACGCCGGCGAGAGCTGGCGCGAGCTCGCCGATTACTCGCGGCCCGACGATCGCGCCTTCAAGGATCTGCATAATGTCGTGATCGTGCCGTCGCGGCCCGACCGCATGTTCATGACCACCGGCTGCGGCTCTTATCGCAGCGAGGATGGCGGGCGGCATTGGGCGCGCATGACGGATGAGAGCTTCCGCCTGGCTTATCCCGATCACATCGGGCTTTCGCCGGACGAGAAGACGCTCTTCATGTCGGGCGCGGCGGGGCATCCCGGTCTCTGGCGCCAATCGCATGATGCCGGTACGGCGGTGATGCGCAGCCGCGACGACGGCAAGCATTGGGAGCATCTGACACGCGGCATTCCGGCGACTGCGCCTTGCAACATCGAAGCGATGAGCATCGCGGCCTGGCCGGGCGGCTATAGCCTTTTCCTCGGCGATACCGACGGCGCCGTTTATATGAGCGAGGATGGCGGCGACAGCTTCACGCGCATCGCGAATGCGATTGGGCCGATCTCGAAGGGCAACCACTGGGAGCCGCTGCAACGCCCAGCGGCCGCGGAGTAACGCGACGCGGGATCAAGTTTTCGGCGCGTTGGGCCGCGCCTGGCTGTCGATGCGCCAGGAGCCGTCGGGCATCTGGCAGTTGTTCAACATGTAGGTGGAGGGCTTCACGGCAGCGGGTTGTTTTGCGCCGGGGTGGATTTCGTATTGCACGCGCCAGCAGTGACGATCGCGCGACATGAAGTCGTCGACGAGCGTAACGGTCCCGCTGTTCAAGCTGTCGGGATTGTTCCAGGCGAGCGTCGTCCCGGCCGGTTTCTTCGTCAGGTCCTCACGCACAAGCTTCCGGATCATCGAGAGATCGCTTTTCGTCAGCTTGGGCAGCGCTTCGAAGTTCTTGCGGCTGAGCTGAGCCGGCGTTTCTTTCGGCGCCAGCACCCAGAGCGCCACGACACACAGCACCGCACCGCCAAAAAGCTGCGCGGAAGAATCAGCGAAATTCCGCATCGTCACCCTTTCGGCCGCCACGGCATATCGGCGGATCGGACCGAGCGTAGGTGCGACGGCGCTCATGCCGATATCGGCGTTTCTACCGGGAACGGGCGCTGTTTCTGCTGAGAACGGGGTGGGGTCTTTCCTCTAGAGCCCGGTCTCCCTCGCGGCGTCAGCGCCGCCATTCGACTCGCGTTTTCCTCGGAACCGCCATCGCGCAACCGCAATTTGCGCGTACCACGCTGGGCCACAACTGCAGCCGATAGGTGTCCGATGACGGATCTTGATCTTTCAGACCGCGCTCGCACCGGGCTCGATCTGGGAGATGCCGTCATCACGATCGAGCCGCGCCCGACCCGCTGGGAGCTCTGGGTATCCACGACCGCGGCGGTGTCGGCCATCCTCGTGGTCGCGGGCGTGTTGCTTACCTTGACCGCCGAGCTGCGCGCCGGCTGGGTCCCAGGCCACGAGCTGCCGATGGATAAAGCCGCAGCGATCCACAAGCTGTTGTTTCGCTCCTAAGTAAAACACTGTTGGCTTGAGCTAAACCAGCAGTTGTCGAAAGCAGTAGTCTGCGGTCATAATAGTTGAGCTAAGCCGTATCGGACGCTTAGCGGCGCCAAGGGGAATGGCGCCTCAGCTCGGGGGGAAAGCACCAATGCGTATCCGCAAGCGCGGGCAGAACCATGCCCGCCATTTCCAATCAGGAATTCTTATCGTCGCGGGAACAGCTCTGCTGATCACGCCGGCGCTCGGCGCTGGTCCGGTAGGCGCGGGCGGCCCGCCGCCGGTTGTGGCGCCGAAGGCACCGCCGGTCGCTACGCCGACCGCGCCGGTCATCCCACAGATGCCGGTCGTGCCCAACAACATACCCTCGCCGATCACAGCGGCGCCGGGCGGCGTTACCGGCACGGCGAAAGGCGCGACGGCGGACGATGCCAACTCAGGGACGGCGCGCCGCGATACGACGGCGACGAATGGCAGCGGCACGACGGGCACCGCGCAGGGCATCTCCGATCAGGCCGCTTCGGGCAATCTAACGAGCTTTCTCCGCACGCCCATCACGCCGTCCACGCCGCAGCGACAGGAACAGAATAATAAAATTCCTGGCCTCGACGTGGTCGTACTCCAACAGCCGGCTGGTACGGCACTGCATGTCACCACCGACGGCAAGGGCCTCCTGTCTGTCGGCAAACTGACGCGCGGCGAAACCTACCACATCCAGATCAGCGGTAAGGATCTCGAGCCGGTGCTCGATCGCGTCGCCGGCGGCAAGACCAACGGCGGCACGGCACAACCGCAGCAGGTCCTGATCGCGCTGCTCCTGCCCGCCGTGCAAAAGGTCGGGACGCTACCGTCCGGCCCCTATTCGCGCGCCTTTGCCCGCGGCAGCAAGGATCAAGCGATCCGCCTGACGCTTGCGATTGCCAAGGACGGCAAGGCGACGGTCGATTGGGGCGACGGCAAGAAGCTCGCGCTCGGCAACATCAAGAACGGCACTCCGCTGAACCTCAGATTCACGACCGATGTCGCGGTGGGTGATGTGAACGGCGACGGTTATCAGATGGGGACCGCGCGTGGCGGCACGGCTCCGACGAACGGCACAACGCCGGTTAAGCAAGCTGATGTGAATAGCACGATCGATCAGGTAGGAACGGCGCGCAGCAGCACCGCTCCGACGAATGGCACGACGCCGGTTAAGCAAGCCGATGTGAATGCCACGATCGACCAGGTCGCGACGTCGCGCAGCGGTACCGTTCCGAGCGGCACCACGCCGGCTAAACAGGCCGACGTGAACAATGTGATCAGCGAGGTCGGGACGGCGCGCAGCGCTACAGCTTCCACGAACGGTACGGCACCGGTTAAGCAGGCGGACGTGAATACCACGGTTGATCAAGTCAGCACGGCGCGGAGCGGCACCGCTCCGACGAACGGCACGACGCCGGTTGCGCAGGCTGATGCAAATACCGCGATGTCGCAGGTTTCGACGACACGCCTCGGCACCGCTCCGACGAAAGGTCCGACGCCGGTCGCGCGGGAAGATGTGAACAACGTGCTCTCTGAGGTGTCGACGACGCGCCTCGGCACGGCTCCAACGAATGGCACGGCGCCGGTTAAGCAGGCTGACGCAAATTCCGCGATGGCCGAAGTATCGACGACGCGCCTTGGCACGGCTCCAACGAGTGGCACCACGCCGCCGAATAATCCTATTCCCAGCATCGGCTTTATCGTGCACAAGCAACCCACGAGCAAGGGGCTGCATGTCACGACCGATGGTAAAGGTACCGCGTCGATCGGCAAGCTGGCGCGCGGCGAGAGCTACGACATTCAATTCAGCGGCAAGGATCTCGACCAAGCGCTGAATCGTGTGGCGGGCGGCAAGACCGGCGGCGGCGCGGTCCTGATCGCGCTGTTGCTGCCGGCGGTACAGCAAGCCCGTGAAGCCCGATCGATGTCGGCATCTTCAGCCGAGCACAGCTTTGCTCGCGGCAGCAAGGATCAGGCGATCCATCTGACGATTGCCATGGCGAAAGATGGGACGGTGACAGTCGATTGGGGCGACGGCAGCGGTAAGCTATCCCTCGGCGAGTATCATGGGAACACTTCCGTAAACATGGGTCTCAAAGCACTCATGCGCGGTGATGCCAATTCGGTGGTGTTGCGAGAATCGCAGACGCGATAGGCGGCGCGGTCGAACCGGTTTCTCTTTCTTTCCCTCCTTCTCCTTCCTCAAGCGAGTACGTTGATGAAAGTTGAAAGAATTTTTGCGGCGGCGACGATCGTTGTCGTCGCCGGGACGGGGCATGCTCACGCCAGCGCTCTCGGGCCGAGCGTGACACCGGCGCAGGTCACCACTGCCGTCAATAGCGGCGTGCAAAATCAGGGGAACGTCACCTCCTACACGACGCTCCCGACGATCGCTTCGGTCATCCGTCAGACATTTACCGGCACAGGCGCAGCGGGCCGCGCCGATGATGGCGGTCTCGGCATCGATCATCGCGGCATCGCCGCGAGTGCCGACGGCGCCCTGCCGATGCAGGCCTGGGCGCAAGGCAATGGCGGGCATTCGCAAAACGACCTCGCCACGGGCGGCTACAGCCTCGACAATTACGGCAGCCAGGTCGGCTTTCAGGTCGAGGTCGCGCCGCCGGTGGTGCTTGGCATCAGCGCTTCGTGGCAAGCGATGAAAGGCAAACTGAACGGCGGCTTCACGTCGAACAATTCGACTTTGGGCCTGTCGCCTTACATCGGCTGGCAATTCGACGAGCATTGGAGCATCTCGGCGATCGCCGGTTACAACAGCGGCTCCACGCGGCTGAACAATGCCGCCGCCAACGACAGCGCGCGTTACAGCGGCTATCAGTGGAACATTCTCGGCGAGATTGATGGTTCCTATACGGTCGGCAATTTCCGTTTGTCGCCGTTATTTTCACTGGCTCATATCGAGACCACGAGCGATAGCTTCACCGACACGCTCGGCAACCGCACGCCGCGCAGCACAACGGCGCTGACGCGCGGCTCGCTCGGCGGCTCGGCGAGCCTGCCGATGACGGGGTGGGAGCCTTATCTGCGCATCACTGGCGAGCATGATTTTGAAGTTCCGACGGGCAGCGGTCCCAATGGCAGCAGCGGAGCGACCATCGGTGGCGGCACGACGATCACGCTGACGCCGGCGATGTGGGTGACGCTCGACGGCGGTTACTATTCGCTGGGACGCACGGGGCTGTCGCTGTGGTCGGCCAGCGCGCGGATCGATTTGCGCTTCTAGCATTCGTCGCGGGCGCGCTGCCGGCGATATTGCTCGCCGGCTGCGTCTCGACGGGTGTTGATCGCGACCGGAATGCCGCTGCCATCGCGCGCGACGGCGGGCTCGATCCCGCGACATTGTCCGGAGCGCATTTCGATCTTCAGCTCTATCGCCGCGACGACGCCGAGCCGGGGCCGCTTTACGTCTATATCGAAGGCGATGGCGCGGCTTATCTCGATCCGCGGACGCCATCATCCGATCCGACGCCGATCGATCCGCTCGCTTTAAGGCTCGCGGCCGCGGATACCGGCCCCGCTGTCCTCTATATCGCGCGCCCGTGCCAATTCGCACCCGGCCGCGCGGATCGCCGTTGCGCGACACGCGATTGGACCACGCGGCGCTATTCACACGATGTTGTCGATGCGGTCAACGATGCGGTGGAGCGCGCGCATGCAAGCGAACCGCAACGGCCCTTGGTGCTGGTTGGATATTCCGGCGGCGGGGTGATCGCCGCACTTGTCGCGACACAGCGCCGCGACATTGCGCTGCTGATCACGATTGCGGCGCCGCTCGATATCGCGGATTGGACACGCCGCATGATTCTCTCGCCGCTCGAGGGTTCGGAATCGCCGCTCGACGCGGCGGCCGCGTTGGCGCGCGTGCCGCAGATCGCTTTTGCCGGCGAGCAGGACGCGATCGTACCGGTCGCGGCGATCCGCCGCGCGGTCGAGAAGCTCGGCTCCCAGGCGGCAGTCCGGCTGATCGTCGTTCCCGGCTTCGATCACACTTGCTGCTGGGTGCGCGATTGGCCGGCCTTGCGGGACAAGGCGTGGCCGCCCGCCTGAAGTTACGCCGGCGAGAGCTGCTCCAGCACCTGCGCGCGCGTCTCGATCGCGAAGAGGATGGCGGTCACGGCGCCCATCAGCGCGAAGAGTCCAAACATCACGAACACCGCGTTGATGCCCCAATAGGGCAGGATGAAGCCGACCAGCGTGGTGCCGACCATCGAGGCGCCGCGCTGCCACGCGCTGGCGACGCCGCCGCCCAAAGCGCGCAGATGCGTCGGATAGATCTCCGCCGTGTAGGTCGCGAGGCTGAGGAGCGAGAAGCCGAGGAAGAAGAAGCCCGACGTCGTCATGATCCAGGTGCCGAACGCGCTGAGCTGCGGCAGGAAAGCGAAGGAGAGAAGAAAGAGCGCGCAGCCGCTGAGGCTCATGATCAGCATCGGGCGGCGGCCGATCGCTTCGATCATCCAGATCGTCAGCGCCGACGCGCAAAGCCCAACGGCGCTGGTGAAGAGCCCATATTGCAGCGCCTTCTCCACCGGCAGGTGGTAGACCGTGCGGTAGAGCGACGGCGCCCAGGCGTTGAGGCCGTAAGAGACGAAATAGGCGCCAATCCAGATGAACCAGACCGAGATCGTGCGCTTGAGATAGATGCCCTTGAAAAGATCGCCGATGCGCGGCTTCACCTCTTTGACCACGGGCAGGCTCGCCGGCATCGGCGCCGCCTCCTTGCCTTCGCGCGCCGCGATCGCCTCGATATGCGCGAGCGCGGCATCGGCTTCGGCGTAACGGCCTTGGCTCGCGAGCCAGCGCGGCGATTCCGGAAGGATGGTGCGCAGCGGTAAAGCGACCAGCGCCGGCAACGCGCCGATGACGAACATCCATTGCCAGCCCCAATGCGGCACGACCCAGACGCCGGTCAACGCGACGAAGAACAGCGCGATCGAGAACAGCACCTGGATCGAGACCGAGAAGCGGCCGCGGTTCCGCGCCTTGGCGAATTCATTGACGTAGGCCGCCATCAACGGCACTTCGCCGCCAAGACCGATGCCTTGGAGAAAGCGCAAGCCCAGCAAGGTTTCGTAATTCGTCGCGAAGGCGCAGGCGAGCGCGGCGAGAGAGAAGAGCAAGAGCGTGAACAGCATCGAATTGCGCCGGCCCCAGCGCTCGCCCGAAAGGCCGAAAGCGAGCGCGCCAATGAGCTGGCCGGCGAAGCCGATGCCGATCAGCGAGCCGGTCTGCTGCGGGCTCAGATGCCAGGCACCGATCAGCGGCGGCAGGACATAGGCGATAGCGGCGGAATCGAATGCGTCGAAGAACCATGCCGTGCAAATGATGAGCCGCATGTTGCGGTGCCAGGAGCAATAAGGCAGCCGCTCCAGACGCGCCACGATGTGGCGCATATCGCCGCGATCGTCCATTGTCGCCGTGTTGGCCATGGCCATGTCTCTCCCCAGTTGATGCGCCGCCCGCTTTTTGCTGCGGATCTTGGCGCCGGAACGCCTTTAACGCGCACCGCATGACGATATCGCAAGCCGATATGTTCGGCCAAGCAATTCATCGCAGCTTGGCGATGCGGGTTTTCTTATCTACCTTCAACCCTTCATTCTGTGGGGGAGGAATTTCCAGATGGTCAGGTTTACCGCCGCTTGCGGCATCGCGCTCGCTGCGGCGCTTACCTTGGCGCTCGGCGCGGAACGAGCCGCGGCGGCCGATAAGGTCAAGGTCGCGGTCGTTTCCTCGCTCGGCAGTGCGCCGATCTATATCGCCCAGGCCAAGGGCTATTTCAAAGAGGAAGATCTCGATATCGAGCTGGTGCATTTCGATTCCGCGCAGCCTGTGGCCGTCGCGGTGGCGGCGGGCGATGTCGATTTCGGCTCGAGCGGCCTCACCGGCGCGTTCTTCACCTTCGCCAACAATGGCGTGCTGAAGCTGATCGGGGCAGGGACTTGGGAGTGTCCCGGCTTTCAGGGCCTCGGTCTCATCGCCTCGAACCAGGCTTGGGATTCGGGCGTGAAGACGATCGCCGCGCTCAAGGGGCATTCGGTCGCGATCACACAGGTCGGGACGGCGCTGCATTACGCGCTCTATCGCATGCTGCAGAAATACAATGTCGATATCAAAGATGTGCGTGTGCTGCCGCTGCAATCCAATCCCAATGTTGCTTCGGCCGTCACGGGCGGACAGACGGATGGCGCGTTGCTGAGCTCGGGCAATGCCTTCTCGCTGATCAACAAGAAATCGGCGCATCTGCTCGGCTGGCTCGGCGACGAGCTGGGCGAGGCCCAAGGCGACGGAACCTATACCTCGAGCAAGAACGCGAATGACCGGCCGGAGACGGTGAAGCATTTCCTCGCTGCCTTCCGCAAAGCCGAGCAAGCCTGGGACGCCGCCTTCCTCGACGCCAGCGGCAAGCGCGCGGATCAGGCTTCCGCGCCTGAGATGATCGCGATCGCGGCGAAAGGGCTCGGCGTCTCCGAAAATGTCGTGAAGCTCGGGTTGCCGTATTTCGACCCGCAGGCACGCGTCTCGGTCGCCGATATCCAGGGGGCGCTCGATTGGTATTACGCGCAGGGCATGATGAAAACGCATGTCGACGCGCGGAAGATCACCGATTTCCGCTACGCCATCGAAGCGCCGGCGACGATGGGCGGCGGACGAAGCGGCACGGCGGCCAAATGAGCGAGACGCCCCGAACAACAACACTGGGTTTCATCGGCACCGGCAATCTCGGCGGCGCACTCGTCGCGCGGCTGCTGAAGGCGGGCTACGACGTCGCGATCTTCGACACCGATGCGACAGCGATGGGCGCGCTCAAAGAGCAAGGCGCGCGGCCCCTTGGTTCGGCACGCGCGGTCGCCGATGAAGCGGCGATCGTCTTCGCCTGCCTGCCGACGCCGGAAATCTGCGAAGAAGTCGCGCTCGCGCCGGACGGCGTCACCGCCGGCAAGGCGATCGAGATCTATGTCGAAACCTCGACCCTCGGTATGGCGGCGATCGATGCGATCGCGGCGGGGCTCGCGGCGCGCAAAATCCAATTCCTCGATAATCCGATCGTCGGTGGGGGCGGTGGTGCCGGCGTTGCCGATGGTAAGGCGGCGACGATCACATCGGGTCCGCGCGATGCCTTCGCCCGCATCGAGCCGGTCCTCAAATCGCTGACGCGCAACGTCTTCTATGCCGGCGAGAAACCGGGCCTGGCGCAGGTCTGCAAATGCGTCAACGCGGCGCTCGCCATCACTGGCCTCACCATCGCGTGCGAGGCGATGGTCATGGGCGTCAAAGCCGGCATCGATCCGAAGCTGCTGCTCGATATCGTCAATGCCGGCAGCGGCCGCAATGTCACCACCGAAGAGCGTTTCGCGCGCACCGTGCTGACGCGCAAATTCGGCGGCAATGCGATGCGCATCATGGCGAAGGATATGAAGCTCTATGCCGAGACGGCGCATGCGCTCGGCCTGCCGTCCTTCGTCGGCTCGAGCATCGCCGAGATCTGGAACGCCGCCTCGGCGCGCGACGTGCAGCATCTCGTGCAGTTTTTCGAATCCTTCGCCGATGTGGAGGTGAAGGGGTAAGGAACGCTAGGGGCAGGGACACCAATCTCTCCTCACCCTGAGCTTGTCGAAGGGCGCAGGATGAAAGTGCAACGTTGCAAATCCATCCCGAGTCCTTCGACAAGCTCAGGATGAGGAAAAGAGGAGTCGGGCATCTACCAAAGTTGAATCAAAACATCCGGGGGAGTTCGGGCATGCGTGTTCTGGCAATGATCTTGTGTGTTTTGGTGTTTGGGGCGTCATTGGCCCATGCCGATGATAAGCTACGCGTCGGCAAGGCCGTCGCGGGGCCATTCGATTTCGTGCCGCTCGATATCGGCATACAGAAGGGCTTCTTCAAAGCGCATGGCGTCGATGTCGAGGAGGTCGATTTCGACGGCAGCGCGAAGCTGCAGCAAGGCCTCGGCGCCGATGCGATCGATGTCGGTCTCGGCTCGGGACCGGAGCTCGCTTTCGTCGCCAAGGGCAATACCGATCTCGCCATCGCGGTCTTCGCTGGGGCGCCCAATAGCCAGGTGCTCATTGTCCGTGCCGACGGGCCGGTGCATACGGTCGCCGATCTCAAGGGCAAGAAGATCGGCCTTTCGACCGTCGGCTCGCTGACCGATTGGCTGGTGCGCGAGCTGTCGCGCCAGCAGGGCTGGGGACCTGAGGGAATTCAAGGCGTGCCGCTCGGCTCGGAATCCGGTCGTACCGCCTCGCTGCGCGCCGGCACGACCGACGGCATGGTGATCGATGTCGCGACCGCGGCGAAGCTCGAGAAAGAGAAGATCGGCCGCATCGTCGTGCAATTCGGCACGGTCGCGCCGAATTTCATCATCCACGCGATTTTCGCCACCAACAAGGCGATCGCGGAGAAGCCCGACGTGCTGAAGCGCTTCCTCGCCGGCTGGTTCGAGACGATCAACTGGATGCGCAGCCACAAGGACGAGACGGTCGCGCTCGCCGCGCCGGTCATGCATCAGGAGAAGGACATCGTCGCGATGAATTACGATCAGACGATGAACGATTTCTCGATCACCGGCCGCTTCGACCCGAAAGCCCTCGCGGTGCTGGCGCGATCCTTCGTCGAGATGAAGACGCTGCCGGCCGAGCCCGATATGTCGAAGCTCTATACGGAGAAGTTGCTGCCATAGCGCGGCGCCTCCAAACCGTCGTCATTGCGAGCCCCTTCGACAAGCTCAGGAGCGAAGCAATCCAGTGGACGAGACAGACTGGATTGCTTCGTCGCGCTACGCGCTCCTCGTAATGACGTTTTGGTGAAGTGCGATACCTATTCCAGCGGCTTTACCGTTGCGCGGCCGTCATTGCCGATGAAGATCTCTTCCGAGCGCGCGATCGGCTTGCCGGCGATGCGGTCGGCGATCCAATCGGCTTGCAGGGTCTGCGGATTCTCGCCGACGACGGTCGAGGGCGCGTTGTAAACACCGTGCACGGCGCTCTGATAGATCACGAATTGCCGCGGCGTCTTCACCAGCGACAACAGCTCGCGGGTGTATTGCAGCGGCGAGAGCTGGTCGTCCTCGCCGGCGATCACCTGATAGGGCACGACGATGTCCTTGGCGAGCGGGCGGAGATCGCATTTCTTCACCCATTCGTCGAAAGCGTCCTCGTCCTCGAAGCCCGCCATGTACATAAACCGCATTTTGAACGACGGCGGGGCGTGGTTGAAGATCGTGTCGTGGCCGGGCTCGTGGCAGACGGCCGATTGCGACAGCGCGATGATGCGCTTGCCGAGCACCGAGGCCGCTTGTGTCGAGAAGAACGTGCCCATGGATGAGCCGCGCAGCACGATCTTCGACTTGTCGATTGCCGGATGGTTGGAGACGAATTTGTAGTTCGCCTCCGCGGCTTCCATATGCGCGGTGTGGGTGACGAGCACCCGGCGCGCGAAGCATTCGCCCTGGCCCGGCCCGTCGACCGCGAAGATGGCGATGCCGCGTTCCAGCAGCTTGTCGCCATACATGGCGCAGGAATTCTCTTTCGTGCCGTCCATGCCGCCGACAGCGATGATGCAGGGGAATTTCTCGCCCGCCGCCGGCTTATGCGGCAGATGGAGATAGGCAGGGAGGAACTGACCGTTGCCGAACGGGATCTCGACGCGCTCGATCGGATGCGCCGCGTATTTGATGTAGTTCGCGTAGCACTCGTTCATCTTCTTCTCGAGATGCTCGAGCTCAGCGTTCATCTCGAAGATCGGCCAGCGCGCGATCGACCACAGCATCGCCGCGATCATGTAGCTCTCGCGCGCAGCGACGGTGCGGCTCTGTTCCTCGAAGGCACGCGCCTTGGCCTCGCGGCGCTGCGCCTGGATCGCGTATTCGCGCGCGATGTCGTTGATCTTCTTGCAGCGCGCCGCCGTCATGCGGAACTCGCCCATGGCTTCGAGGCCGGCGGGACCGGCAGTGTAGTTGATGCGCGCCTGGTCGAATTCGACACCCTGTTCGGCGACCGCCATATCGAGCAGCCAGCGCTGCTCGCGCCAGCGGCGGACGCGGTTCTCGGCCTTCGCACTCATCGCCATGATGTTCCTCCCTCGGATTGCCGTGTTGCCCACCTCTACAACCCCGGCCCTAGGCCGAGCAAGCAGCGGCCAGGCGTGGGCGAATCGAGCTCCACGGATTTGTGATCGGGATTCGCGATAACGCCCGCTTTATAATTCCGTGGGCTGTAACACGCCTTTCAGAAACGACATCCGCAGGGGGAACGTCATGACTGTCACGACCACCGAGCCTCAACCGTACATCCCGGCGCTGCGCCGTTTCTACGTGTCGCTCGCGCCTTATGCCTATTCGTTCATCCGCTTTTGCGTTGGCGCCATCATCGTGCGGCACGGCTTTCCGAAAGTATTCGCGGGCGGTGCGGCCGGGCTGTCGGGCTTCCTCGCCGGCAAGCTCCATCTGGAGCCGGCGCTTGTCTGGGCCTGGATCGTCGCCCTCGTCGAATGCGGCGGTGGCACGCTGCTGGCGATCGGCTTGTTCACGCGGCTGGTTTCCGCCGCGCTGGTGATCGAATTCGCCGTGATTGTGTTCATCGTCAAATGGGCGAACGGCATGATCGCTTTTGCGCCGACCGCGATCCAGCCCGGGTTCCCCGGCCTCACAGCCGGCGGCTTCGAATTCGAGATGCTGCTCGGTCTGTGCTGCTTGGCCTTCCTCTTCGGCGGCGGCGGCAAGGCCTCGGTCGATCAGATGATCGGCAAGGAGTTCTGAACGCGCATCGTCTCGCGCGGCATCACGCCCGCGAGACGACCCCGCCCAGCACGCTGTGAATCTGCGCGACCGCCGCGGCGCCTTCGCCGACCGCGGCGGCGACGCGCTTGGTCGAGCCGGCGCGCACATCACCGATCGCAAAAATACCGGGCAGGCTGGTCTC
>Ga0157369_10005755_pt1 | contig 14409 bp, 7 predicted proteins | sample C25metaG_FD_113461 | JGI IMG/M metagenome (GOLD analysis project Ga0157369, IMG submission 113461) | Corn rhizosphere microbial communities from Kellogg Biological Station, Michigan, USA - C2-5 metaG | ecosystem: Host-associated > Plants > Roots > Rhizosphere > Soil | place: USA: Michigan...
ACTTTGGCCCGCGACACCCTGAAGGTGGAACAAATCGAAATCGACGTCGCCTGCACCGCTGGACCGACTTGGCGCCAGTAGTACGACGGCGAGAACGGCAGAGGGTCAGCACCGAGGCCATGTGACGCGCTAATAGCTTCTTATGTGTTGTACCAGGCGTCGCCACGCCTGTCTTTGCCTATCGATGCTGCGCTGTTTTACCTTGTTTTAGCCCCGTTGTCCCCTGCCTCCGGATACGTGCCGTTTCGCGCTCCATTTGGCTCCCAGGTACTCGCCCATATCAAGGTCGCCGGAGACGCTGTCGCCTGACACTTTGCCATTAAAGCGGTATGAGATCGCAGCGCCGTGCACTTCCCCGATATTACTGGCGATGCTCACGTTATCGCCAGCTATCGTCCCTGCCAGGTCTCGGGTGATGAAATCGCCTTCGTGCGCGCCGGCAATGTTCTGTTCCTGCTGTCGGATGTAAAAGGTGTGATCCGCGCTGCCCGCCGCAAACTCGATATGGACGTCCCAGCGCCCGGTGAGATCCGTTGCGGGCGCTGCGGGCGGCTCGGGCGTTTTCGGCGTGGCTTCCGAGAGCACCTGATAAAGGCGATCGGCTACGATTTTGTCCTCGCCAGGTTGCATCATGTAGGCGGTGATGGATACGCCCGTCTGATTGGCCATCGCCGCTCTGCCGCGGCCTCCGCCTCCCGCAAGCACAATCCGCGGCTCGGTTGTGTCCAGAATTTTAGCCACTTCTTCACCGGTAATCCCGAGTTTCTCAGGGTCCCACGTGATCGAGAGACCGGGACTGTGATTATCGAGTCCCCGCGGCTGCCGCACCGTCGCGTTAATACCCTTGGCAGTGGACACACGGCTCGCGATATTGTTCATCCACGATGTCCACATTCGGTCTTCGGCGTCGTGATCCCGTTTAACCCAGATTTCGACGGCGGCAAGCATCCCCATGATTTCTTCCTTGCCGACCTTCATGCTGCGGCCGTGGCCATGATGCGGAGCGCTCGAGACCCATGCGGCCTTTATAAGATCCTTGCGCCCCAGTATGATTCCAGCCGATTGGGGACCTCGCAGGCACTTGCCGCCGCTATAGCCAACAATCGTCGCCCCGCGCTGCAGGTGCACATTTGGAATCGAGAGCATCTCGGCGGCTGCATCGGTAAATACCGGAATGTTTCTCTTCTTCGCGAGGCTGTAGATGACGTCGTAATTGAGGGCGTCGTTTTCGGCGCCGGGCCCGGCAAGCACGTACACCATCGCGACTTTTGGCCCGAGCGCGGCTTCGTACTCTGTCGGATCACCCACTTCAATTACGCGCACGCCGACTGAACGAACCGCCTGATCGTACTCGTTCCGCGAGTGTTTTGGAATGACGACTTCGTCCTTCGGAAAACCTGTCAGATCCGGCACGCGCGTGTGCAAGTCCGGATCGCCACCCGTGACGCACGCGGTCGTGGCGTGAGCGATACCGGCTGCGCAGCCAGCCGAGACCATCCCCGACTCTGCTCCTGTGAGTTCGGCAAGCCTGCGACCGACGGCTTCCATCAGTTCGTCAAGCTGCACGAAATGTCGGGCGGCGGCTTCCTGAGCAGCGCGCACCTCAGGCAGTTCAAGCGAGCCGGAAACGATGGTGAACGTGCCGCGACAGTTGATGAGCGGTCGCACGCCCAGAGATTTGTATATATCCGGGCCGAGTTGCAACTTTCCAGCCGTTGTGGGCGGAGCCGTGGGAGCAGACTGCGCCACTTCAGGAAGGGCGGCAAGGGCACCCATCATTCCACCGCGGTAAAACAAATCACGACGGCTGAAGATTCTCTTGAATGTGCCTGACATGTTGACAAAATGATACCGCCAACTTTGCGGGCGCGGGATGATGCCGGATGACGATTCGTCGTGCAATCAACAGCGATTACGACTTCGTCATGTGGGCAGGGCAGTGCGTAAGCCGAGCAGTTCAGTTTTCCGGATCGTGTAAACTATCGGCACTCGCATGGTTCGCGTTCTTGCGCTCATCCTTCCTGGCGCGCTCGCTACAAGCCTTTTTGCTCAGTCCCCTACGCACAACGGCGATTTCGGCAAACGCCAGTTCGTCGCGCGATGCGCGGGTTGCCATGGCGAGGACGGGCGCGGCGGCGGGCACGGGCCGGGAATCATCGATAAGCAGCATCCTCGCGCCAACTCGGTTGAGTCGGTGCGTTCCGTCATTCTCGATGGCATTCCCGGCGCGGGAATGCCATCCTTTTCAATTCCGGAAGAGGAAGCGCGTGCGATCGCGGGCTACGTAATGTCACTAAAACAGCCCGCCGCCATTGAAACAAGAGCGAAGGCGCCCGGAGATCCGGAAGCCGGCAAGCGGTTTTACGAGGGCAAAGGCAATTGCGCGAGCTGCCACATGATCCTCGGCCTGGGCGGAGTGCTTGGGCCGGACCTTTCGCATATCGGACGTGATCGTACTCCGGCGCAGATTGAGCAGGCCCTCGTCGATCCGGGCGGGCAAGCCGCTGCAACCGGGCGGGGCGGCGGTCGCGGAAATCGCCGTACTCCTGCTTATCCGGCCGTAACCGTTCGGCTTAAGAATGGGCGCAGCATTCACGGGATCGCGAAGAATGAGAGCGCTTTTGACCTTCAGGTGTTGGGCACGGATAACGAGCTGCATCTCCTTTCAAAGGATGATGTGGCCGGGATCAGCCGGCAGAAATCTTTGATGCCGAGCGTGCAAGCCACGCCTGAAGAACTGCGCAACCTGATTGCGTATCTAAGCCGGCTCAATTCCGACGTATTTGCGCCAATTGCGGGTTCTGCCATTGGACCGGCGGTTTCGGGCATTCCCTTCTCCAGTGTTGCCGAGCCGAAAACGGGCTCATGGCCAACGTACAACGGCAACGAGAGCGGAAACCGCTTCAGCCCGCTCGATCAGATCAACGTGACGAATGTGGAACGGCTTGCGCCGCAGTGGCTGTTCACGATCGAAGGCGCGCCACGAGCGCTGGAACTCACGCCGGTAGTCGTGGATGGCGTGATGTATGTGACTACTGTCAATGAGGCCTACGCGCTCGATGCGCGCAATGGCCGTGAGATATGGCATTACAGCCGGCCACGATCGACCGGAATGGCGGGTGACGCGGCGAGTGGAATCAATCGCGGTGTGGCAGTGCTTGGCGATCGCGTATTCATGGTGACGGACAATGCGCACCTGCTCGCGCTGCACCGCCTTACCGGCCAACTGCTTTGGGATGCGACCATGGCCGATTCGCGTCAGAACTATGGATCGACCAGCGCTCCGCTGGTCGTAAATGATCTGGTGATCGTGGGTGTTTCGGGCGGCGATGAGGGCGTACGAGGATTTCTTGATGCCTACAAGGCCTCGACCGGCGAGCGAGCGTGGCGCTTCTGGACTATCCCGGCGCCGGGCGAACCCGGTTCGGAGACATGGGGCGGCCGCGCACTGGAGCATGGCTGCGGCTCAACATGGCTTACCGGCACGTACGATCCCGAGGCTCGGCTTCTGTACTGGCCGACAGGGAATCCCTGCCCGGACTACAACGGAGATGAACGCAAAGGCGATAACCTCTACACGTCCTCCGTTCTGGCGCTCGAACCCGAAACGGGCAAGCTGAGATGGTTCTATCAGTTCACACCGCACGATCTGCATGACTGGGATGCGACGGAGACGCCCGTGCTGGTGGACGCGCCGTTCCGGGGAGAGCAGCGAAAGCTGCTTTTGCATGGCAATCGCAACGGATTCTTCTACGTGCTCGACCGGATTACAGGGAAGGTCCTGCTTGCCCAGCCGTTCGTCAGGAAGCTGACCTGGGCGAGTGGTATTGGTCCCGATGGGCGGCCGCAATTGCTGCCCGGCAACGAACCTACCGAAGAAGGGCAGGTGGTTTGCCCTTCTGTTGCAGGAGCTGCAAACTGGCCCTCCTCCGCATACAATCCCATGAGCGGGCTGTTCTACATGTTTGCAGACGAAGGGTGCAACATCTACTCGAAGAATAGTGAGTGGTGGAAAGCCGGCGAATCATTCTACGGAGGCGCGACAAAGCGCGCTCCTGGCGACAGCGGAAGCGGGAAAGCGCTGAAAGCGATCCTTATTCAGACCGGAAAAACTGCGTGGGAAATTCCGGACATCGGCGGCGGGATCCTGGGCAGTGGCCTGATGGCTACAGCCGGCGGGCTGATTTTCTATGGAGACGGGAATGGCGCGTTCATCGCCGCGAGCGCGAAGGACGGCAAACTCCTGTGGCACTTTAATACGGGCCAGAGTTTCAAAGGTGGGCCGATGACTTACACGGTGGATGGCATACAGTACATCGGGATGGCTGCGGGCAAGAACGTGCTTGCGTTCGCGCTGAAATAACCTTATATACGTATCTGTCGGTCTCCTCGCGACCTGCGAGGATGTCCCGTGCCGCGACCGCTATATGGATCAATTTCCTGGGGAACGCTGTCCAGCTTCTACCGCAATTGTCGCCCTGTTCTCACACTTTCGCTACGAACACTTAGTCGAAGGCGCCTCAAGCGCATCCCTCTGCGGCGAGCTATCCCGTGACGCCGTCCAAACCGTTCGGATCGTGCTCCTCGCTTAACCATACATATCCCCAGGGCTTCATCTGCAACCGGAGTGATCCGTCTTCGGCAACGCTGTGTTCACAATTGTGCAGAATGTCCAGGAGAGGCTTAGGTCTCCGGGTTGTCTTTATGGTCACATCGAGTTCGCGCCCGCTCAGGTTGTGTATGGCGAAAAGGCTTGCTCTCTCGCTGGAACAGCAGTGCGCCAGCACGGCGGGGTCGCTCGCTTCCAGCCACTTGCATGCAGCCGTACCGAATTCCCGCAACTTCAGCCGTAGTCGCGTCATTCGTTCCAGCCAGTTCAGAAACGAATTCTGGTCGCGCTCCTGACTCACGACATTCACGTTTTTGTAGCCGAACTCACCGTCTTTTATAACCGGCAGGACCAGATTGTCGGAAGGAGCTGTGGAGAATCCGGCGTTCTTCGCCCGGCTCCATTGCATTGGCGTGCGAATGCTATCGCGTTCATTCAGCGATAAGTCCTCTCCCATGCCGATCTCATCGCCAGACCGCAAAACCGGAGTCCCTGGCAAGGTGAGAATCAGGCTGTGCGCCATTTCCATACGCGCGCGATTATTGGCCAGCATCGGCGCAATCCGCCGGCGGATACCTCGGTTGTAAAGCTGCATCTGCGGCTCCGGACCGAATGCCTGAAAGACCTCCTGACGCTCAGCGTCGGTGAGGCGGCCCAGATCCAGTTCGTCATGCGTGCGTAGAAAGTTCGCCCACTGGCAGTACTTCGGAATTTCAGGGAGAGACTTATATGCATCCCGGATCGGTTGCGCCTGCTCTCGTGCGAGCGCCAGCCAGAGGTGCTGGTTGACGAAAAAGTTGAAGATGACGTGGATGCGATCTCCTTCACCGAAATACATGGGCGTCTGATCCGGAGGCACATTCGCCTCCGCCATGAAAACGGCATCGCCCAGATGCCACGAAAGCACCTCGCGCATCTCGAGAATGTATTCGGGACAATCCCCGAACGCGGTACTGCCCGGACCTTTGGTCGAGATCACGAAAGGCAGCGCGTCGACGCGGAATCCGTACACGCCGAGTTCAAGCCAGGTTTTGATGATCTTTGCGATCTCAGCACGAACGGCCGGATTTCCGGTATTGAGATCGGGTTGGTGTTTGTAAAAGCGATGGAAGTAATATTCGCCGGCCTGTTCATCGAAAGTCCAGGTGGTCTTCTGCACGCCCGGAAAAACCACGCCCTGCCTGGCGTTCGGCGGCTTCTCATTTGACCAGACATACCAGTCCCGATACTTCGAATTTTTGTCTCGCCGCGCCTCCTGAAACCATGGATGATCGATTGACGTGTGATTCACAACAAGGTCGGCAATAACGCGAATTCCGTGATTGCGCGCCGCCTGCGTGAATTCGACGAAATCGCCGAGTGTGCCGTACCGCGGGTCGACGCTGTAGTAATCGGAGATATCGTAACCGTGATCGCGTCGTGGAGATGGATAAAAGGGCTGTAACCAGATGCAGTTTACATTAAGGCCCGAAAGGTAGTCCAACCTGGCGGAGAGCCCGGGGAAATCTCCGATGCCATCCCCATTTCCATCTGCGAACGACTGCAGGTCGACGGTATAGACGATTGCATTTTTGTGCCAGAGTTCTTCCATGTGGTGATCGGTCAATGAGAGCGTTGTGGAGTTACCAGGGATTACTCCCGAAACAAGAGTTTGTATCTGCTCACCGGATCAGCGCCAGTCATCGATGACGTACGTATCGGCGCGGTTGTAGCCGCACGCGTGAGGCCGCATCATGGCGACGCCTTGCGTCGTCACTTGAAATCCGTGGGAGCGCATGCGCCGGTACGCATCCTCGCGGGCCAGGTTCATGCCGGCTTCCAGAGTCTTTCCGCCCGATGATGCAAACGCGTCGCAGGCGTTGAGCAGTTTTTCGAAACGATCGCCCGCGCCCGCACCGCTCCGGGCCACGGCGAACTTCACGTAACAGATCTTCTCGCCGCCTTCGGACCCGGCCCCTGTGTGGCAAACCGCGAAGGCGTCCAGGCGGTTGCGAGTATGGGTCAGGATGACATCTCCGGCGCACTGGGCCAGCACGGACCGGATCTCATCCGTGAGATCGAGCCCTTTCTCGATTTTTTGGGTGAGTTCTGTGCAGGCTGTGATGGCCGACGCGCGCTGCGTTTTGGGCAGGGCTGAAAGCAGTGTGAAAGCATCGGGTCCGGCGGGCGGCTGTGATTTCGGTTCGGGGGTACGCGTCATCAAGGCCGTGAGATAGCACGGCCAATAACCGAATTTCTGGTAGAGGGCGACGTGCTTCGGACTGTGCGCGAATGTAAACAGCCCCGTTTGGCGCAGCCCCCAACGATCGAAGATTTTCATCGTTGATTCGAGCAGCCGCTGGGCGACGCCGCGGTCCCAGTACGCGGGCAACACGGTGAGTGGTCCGAAAAACCCGAAAGATCCCCAGCGCGTGATCACATTCGATCCGATCAGGCGGCCATCATCGCGGGCGGCAAGAACTTTCACATTTCCCGAACGCCAGCGCGACTTGAGGAAAGTGCGATCACCCATGAACTCGAGGGGATTGGGGACGCCGAGGAATGTTCCGAAAGCGAGTCGGACGATGCGGTCCGCTTCGTCGAGTTCAGTTTCTTTCAGGGGACTGACTTTGATGGCCTGATTTGCGGACATGGGGTCAAGCTCTATTGTCAAGGATGCGGATCCATGAAAATGCGCCATTTTATCCCCGTGCAGTGACCATATCAGGCGCTGCGCCAGTTTCGGGCGATCAGGTCCCAGCGGCCTTCGAAATCGCGCTCGATTTCAAAGGCCACATCCACGCTCGAGCAACCACGGAGTTCCTCGCAACGCTCGGCCATACCGAAACCTTTGAGCACGAGGGTGCGGCCGGAATGGCGGACGGCGATGCGCGCGTGCTTCTCTCGCCACGGCTGCGGGGGGCCGGCGAGATCGGCGCCGCGCAAGGCGAAGACTGGTTGCTCGTTACCCGGTCCGAACGGTCCAATGCGCTCCAGCGCGCGCCACAGGGCGTCGTTGATTTCTGGCGCGTCAAGGGGGGCATCGATTTCGACGCGGGGACAGAGATCGTCGGCCGTGAGGCGGGCGGCGGCATGGGCGCGAAAACGTTCGCGGAACCGGTCCAGGTTTGCGGCTGGGAGCGTGAGACCGGCGGCGTGGGCGTGGCCACCGAATTTAGTGAACTCGTCCCGCATGCTTTCGAGCGCTTCAAGGAGGTGGAACGCATCGATGCTGCGGCCCGAACCCTGGGCAATGCCGTCTTCGACGCCGAGCACAATCGCCGGACGATTGAATTTCTCGACCACGCGGCTGGCGACAATTCCCACGACTCCGCGATGCCAGCCTTCGCCCCAGAAGACCAGCGCCGCTTCATGATCGGTTACTGCCTGATCGCGGCAGAGGTCGAAGATTTCATCCACGATTTTGCGCTCCGCGATTTGCCTCTGCTGATTGAGGGCGAACAACTCGCGCGCGATCGTTGACGCTTCCGCGGCATCCTGGGTGAGGAACATGCGTACGGCTGCGCCCGCCGAATCCATTCGTCCGGAGGCGTTGATCGCCGGGGCGACGCGGAATCCGACTTCGCTTGCGTTTGGCGCGCGATTGCGAATGCCGGCGGCTTCGAGCAGGGCGCGGAGTCCGTGATTGCGCGGGTCCGCGAGACCATCGAGGCCATGGCGCGCGATCACGCGGTTTTCGCCGATGAGCGACACGATGTCCGCAATGGTAGCGATCGCGACCAGCTTCAAAAACGATTCGAGAATGCGGGCGAGGCGCATCTCCGCGCATCCGCCGCGCAGCAAAACGGCGTGTGCGAGCTTGAACGCCACGCCAGCGCCGCAAAGACTTTTGTTGGGGTAGCGGCAGTCGCTTCGATTGGGGTTCACCAGGGCGAACGCGGGAGGTAGTTCGGCTTCGGGCAAATGGTGATCGGTAACGATCACGTCAATCTGGAGCTCGCGCGCGCGCTCGATGGCGGCGGTGGCGCGCGTTCCGTTATCCACGCTGATGATCAGTTTCGCGCCGCGACGGGCCGCTTCGTCGATTGCATCGGGCTGCATGCCATATCCGTCCGTCAAGCGATGCGGGATGTGCCAGCCAGGTTCGGCTCCCGCAATTTCGAGAGCTTTCTTCAGGACGACAGTGGAGGTGACGCCATCGACGTCGTAATCGCCGTGGATTTCGATTCGTTCGCGCCGGGAGATGGCGCAGGCGATGCGGTCGACCGCGCGATCCATGTCGCGGAGGAGCAATGGTTCATATAGATCGTCGAGAGATGGATTCAGGAAATGCCAGGCGGATTCCGCGTCGCGGTAACCACGGCCATGAAGCAAGCGCGCAGCGGCTTTGGGGATATTGAGGCTGGTCGCAAGTTCGGAAACAGCCTCGCCCGGCGCTTCCGCGGGGAATATCCAGCGGCTAATTGTTGGAATAGAAGCCGCCGAGTCCGTCCGGGCCGCTCTCGCCGTCGTCGGTGACCGGGAGGAGAGAGGTGATCTCATCGCAGGCCTCGATGAAGTCTTCGTACCAGTCCGGGCGGGCTTCGTAGACGTAGAGGTGTGAGTTGAAATCGAACGCGATTTCGAGCGAACAGGCCGAGCCGACATGGCTGCGGGCGCTGCGGATGCGCCGTTCGTAATCGCGCTGCTCATCGCGGGTGAGATCGGCGTCTTCCAGTTCCTCGAGCGCTTCTTCGATTTCGGCGTCGTCGAACTCGCGGGAGGCGAAGAGGATGAGCTTCTGGCCGGTTTTCGCGGCTACGTCGAGAAACATGCGGTAATCGGGGAAACGCTCGGTATCCCACGTGATGACCGGCAGCCCCTCGAGCCCGCCGGAATGGCTGCGAAACACGGCGAACTCCGTTTGACCCAGATAGTCGAGAATCTCGGTTTTAAGTGTTTCGAGGTTAATATCCACAGAAAGCTCGCTCTCACGCACAATTCCGGCCAGGTGACCGGCTGCGCGCTCGGACACCAGAATAACACCCGGAGCAATAATACCGGACCGCGTGGAACCCTGCCTGCCGGCGCAGCTTCCGGCGGGCATTGGGCATCTGTCAAACTGAGAAGAAGAAGGTTTCCGGCCCGGCCGGGACCACCGCCTTAACCGTGAACAGCTTTGACGAAATGCGGGATAGCCACGCCCTTTCCTTATCTTTTGGTTTTCAATTCGAGGACCTGTATACGACGGAAGGACTCCGCCGCCTGGATTCGGCTTTTCTGGCGCAACTGGCAGCGGCCAACCCGGAACTGCGCGAGCGGATCGAGGCGGCGCGGCTTGCCCCCGCGTCGCTCGCCGCCAAAGAGCGTTCCGAACTGATCGTCGGGGCTGGCCCTTATCTGGAAGACTTCATTGGGGAACTGTTCGGGATCTCAGCCGAGCTGAAGCTGTTGAAGGCGCGGCATTATGCGCTCGCGCCGCTGTATGCGGCGAAGCGCCGCTTTGTACAGCGCAAGGCGCTCACCGGAATGACGCCCGAAAAGGCGGCCTCCGTGGACGGAGCGGCGGTTCGCGCCGAACTCGAGACGTTTACCGAGGAGCCGCTTTCGGAGACTTCCTTCGCGAATCATGTGGAACGGTGGCTGGCGAACGAAGCGGCGCACGCGCGGCCGCTGGAACTTGCGGCCCAATACGCGGCATGGGCCTCCATGACGCCAGAGGGCAAGGCGGCGCATAAAGACGGCGTACTCTTCCATAATCCGCACAAGCTGGATCCGTATCATCTGGTGAACGCCGAGGTGGTTCGCAGCGACCAGTTGGTGCAGCTCCAGTTCGGTCCGGATCGCCATCGGAACCGGGAAGGCTTTGCGCTCACCGATCCCGGCGCCGATTTGACCCATGCGCTCGACCAGGCGCATTACTGCATCAAGTGTCACAACCAGCTAAAGGACAGCTGTTCGCACGGGCTGAAGGAAAAGGACGGAACCTTTAAATCGACCGTGTTCGGAGTGAAGCTCGCCGGGTGCCCACTCGAGGAAAAGATCTCTGAGATGAACCTGCTGAAGGATACGGGCGTTCCGATCGGAGCGCTTGCGGCCGTCACGATCGACAATCCGATGTGCGCGGCGACGGGCCATCGAATTTGCAACGACTGTATGAAGGCCTGTATTTTCCAGAAGCAGGACCCGGTGGATATCCCGCAGGTGGAGACCCGCAGCCTCAAGGACGTGCTGGAGCTGCCCTGGGGATTCGAGATTTACGGTCTGCTGACGCGCTGGAATCCGCTGAATTTCGAGCGGCCGCTCCCGCGGGAGGCCTCGGGCTACAAGGTTCTGGTGGTGGGGCTGGGGCCTTCGGGATTTACGCTGGCGCATCATTTGATGAACGACGGCCACACGGTTTTCGCCGTCGATGGATTGAAGATTGAGCCGCTGCCGCCCGATATTTCGGGGGTCAATCCGTATGGCGAGCGCGTGCCCTTCCGGCCTGTTCACGACGTAACGGAAGTTTACGAACGGCTGGACGAGCGCGTGATGGCCGGTTTCGGCGGCGTGGCCGAGTATGGCATTACCGTTCGCTGGAATAAGAATTTCCTGAAAATCATCCGGCTGCTGCTGGAACGCCGCGCCGAGTTCCATATGTTCGGCGGAGTGCGATTCGGCGGCACGATGACGATCGACAGCGCGTTTGAAACGGGCTTTGACCATATCGCCCTATGCGCAGGCGCGGGCCGCCCGACGGTGATTCCGATGAAGAATGGTCTCGTCCGCGGGGTGCGGCAGGCGTCGGATTTTCTGATGGCGCTTCAGCTTACGGGCGCGGCGAAATCGGATTCGCTGGCTAATTTGCAGATCCGGATGCCGATCGTGGTGATTGGCGGCGGGCTCACGGCGATCGATACGGCGACCGAGTCGCTTGCGTATTACGTAGTGCAGGTGGAGAAGTTCCTGAAGCGCTACGAAGCGCTGGCCGCGGAAATTGGCGAGGACGCGGTTCGAGCGGTCTGGACCGACGACGAAAAGAGGACAGCGGAGGAGTTCATCGACCACGCGCTTGCGATTCGAGCCGAACGAGCAGCCGCAGCGCGCGAGGGGCGGAGGCCGGACCTGATCGGATTGCTGAACTCGTGGGGCGGGGTGACTATCGCCTACCGGCGTCGGCTGATCGATGCGCCGAGCTACACGCTGAATCACGAAGAAGTGGCGAAGGCTTTTGAGGAAGGCGTTCGCTTCGCGGAATGCATTGTGCCGGAAGAGGTGGAGATCGACGCTTCAGGCGCGGCGAAGGCGCTCAGGTTCCAGAAGTATCGATTTGACGATGCGACGGGGACGATGGCGGCCGCGGGAGAAGAAGTAGTGCTCCCGGCGCGATCGATACTGGTCGCGGCGGGCACGCAGCCCAACACAGTGCTGGCGCGCGAAGACGAACATAACGTCCGGCTGGATGGTCGCTTTTTTCAAGCCTACGATGAAGACGGCAATCCGGTGAAGCCGGAGCGGATCGCGAAACCCAGGGATGTGCGGGTGCTGATGTCGGTGCGCCCGGATGGCCGCGCGATCAGCTTCTTCGGCGATCTGCACCCTTCGTTTTCAGGGAATGTGGTAAAGGCGATGGCCAGCGCAAAGCAGGGTTACCCGATCGTTTCGCGCATGCTGTTACGCCGTAGCGCTGAGAAGCCCGCGCCTGAAGAGCTTGCGGCGAAACTCAACCAGGAATTGCGGGCGGTGGTTCACGATGTGGTGCGGCTGACGCCGAACATCGTTGAGGTGAAGGTACGGGCTCCAATGGCAGCGCGCGCGTTCAAACCGGGTCAATTTTACCGGCTGCAGAATTACGAAACGCTCGCGCCGCGCACAAGCGACACAGTGCTGGCGATGGAGGGACTGGCCCTCACGGGCGCGTCGGTGGAATATCAGGAAGGACTGCTCTCGACCATCGTTCTCGAGATGGGAGGATCGTCCGATCTCTGCGCACTTCTCAAGAAGAACGAGCCGGTAATTCTGATGGGCCCCACCGGAACTCCGAGTGAAACTCCGGCTCAGGAGACCGTACTTCTGATAGGCGGCGGGCTGGGCAACGCTGTACTTTTCTCCATAGGTCAAAAACTCCGGGAGGAAGGATCGCGCGTCATCTACTTCGCCGGTTACAAGAAGATCATCGACCGTTACAAAGTGGACGAGATCGAGAAGGCCGCCGATGTGGTGATCTGGTGCTGCGACGAGGCTCCGGGCTTCACGCCGGGGCGTGTGCAGGACAGCGCGTTCGTGGGAAATATTGTGGAGGCGATTGCGACGTACGGTCGGGGCGAGCTGGGCGATGGGCAGATCCCGCTCAGTTCGGTCGATCGGCTGATCGTCATCGGTTCAGACGGCATGATGCGGGCAGTGCAGGAGGCGCGGCATACCGTGCTGCGGCCATATCTGAAGCCGGACCATCACGCGATCGGAAGCATCAATTCTCCGATGCAGTGCATGATGAAGGAGATTTGCGCGCAGTGTCTGCAGGCGCACCGCAATCCGGAAACGGGCGAGGAAACGGTGGTGTTTTCCTGCTTCAATCAGGACCAGCCTCTGGACGCCGTGGATTTCCGTAATCTGCGCACGCGGCTAACGCAGAACGGCGCGCAGGAGAAACTGACCAAGCTCTGGATCGATCATTGTCTCCGGGATCTCGGATTGCGCGAGCACTCTCGAACACTGGTTACGATCGGGTCCTGAGCGGCGTCTATCTGAGTTGAGGAATCACCCCTCGGAGATGTAGTTTCTCTCGGCGGTGTCGGCGTTCGCACTCTGGTATCACGGCTGCCAAGGTACTCGGTCGAACGGAGAGAATGGCCCCATTCGGGGTGTCGCAGGATGAGTCCGGCCGAACAGAAAACGTGGCGTGACCGCGCGGCTGCGCTCCGCAATATCCCGCCAGTACTCAAGCTTTTATGGCAATCGGGGCCAGGCGAAGTTACGGGCGAGATGATCGGGCGCGTACTCGCCGCGCTGGTGCCGATCGCGACCCTTGGGGTTGCGAAGACGATCATCGATATCGTTGTCGGGAAGATCACGCATCCTGCGGAGTCGCTTCCTACGGCGATCTGGTTCTGGCTGGTGCTGGAATTTTCACTTGCCGCCGCGGGAAGCATCTTTGGCCGGCTGATCGGCTATTTCGACGGCCGTATCGCCGATAATTTCAGCGCCGAAGTGAGCGTCCGCATTATGCAGCACGCGGCCACGCTGGACCTTACTTCATTCGAAGATCCGGTTTTTTACGACAAGCTGGAGCGCGCGCGGGTCCAGGCGACGGACCGCATCAGCATGCTGAACGCGATCGGCAACCTGGTTCAGCAGTTCGTGACGCTCGCGTCGTTCGCGATTGCGCTCTTTGCTTACAACCCGCTGCTCTTCTTTTTTCTCGTGATCTGCGTCGTACCGAGCTTCCTGGGCGAGAGCCATTTTGCTTTTCTGGGGTATTCGCTCGCCTATTCGCTAACCCCGCTGCGGAGAGAGCTGGACTATCTTCGGGTACTCGGGACGAGCCGCGAAAGCGCGAAAGAGCTGAAGATTTTCGGCCTTGCGCCCTGGCTGCGGGAACGATTCTCCGGAATTACGGATCACGTCATCAACGAGAACCGCAAGATGGCGAGGCGGCGTCTCGGGTGGGGGATGGTGTTTGGGATTCTCGGCTCTCTTGGCTACTACGGCGCTTACGCATACGTCGTCTTGCAGGCTCTTCAGGGAAAGATCTCGATTGGCTATTTGCAGTTTCTGGTGGGAACGATCGGCGGGACGTCGACGCAGATTGCGTCACTTTTCTCGACCTTCTCGAGCATTGCGGATCAGTCGCTGTTCCTTACCGACCTGATCGAGTTTTTCGCGATGAAGCCGCGCAT
>Ga0157369_10005757_pt1 | contig 14407 bp, 12 predicted proteins | sample C25metaG_FD_113461 | JGI IMG/M metagenome (GOLD analysis project Ga0157369, IMG submission 113461) | Corn rhizosphere microbial communities from Kellogg Biological Station, Michigan, USA - C2-5 metaG | ecosystem: Host-associated > Plants > Roots > Rhizosphere > Soil | place: USA: Michigan...
TGCAGCACCAGCGAAGTGATTCTGCCAACGCCATCGCGCACGAAGTCGACCGCGAGGTTTCCTGCGCCGGAACGGTCCAGACGATAAGGCAGGCGGCGAGCACAAAAAGCAGTTGCCGGGCGATGATCATCTATCGATCCCTCTGCGCGCCGCTCTACCACGCGCGCAAGTCCAACAATGCCTACTCTGCCGAAGAACTATCTTCGGTTTCTTCTCGCTCACCCGATCCTGCTAGCTCTTCAATAAGTGCGAGCGCCTGCTCCTTGCGGTACGCCGGAATCTGAATCCTGCGCACCGGGTTAAGCATGGGGCTGAAGCCATAGCCCTGCATGGCATCTTCAACCACCCCATACTCCACGCCGGCCTCGTCCAGCACCGCCGTGGCCAGGCTGAACGCCACCGGGTCATCACTCTCGAAGATCGTCACAATTTCCAGATTCGGATCAGGTGCTGCCATATTGTTCCTTCCTACTTGCCCTTAAGCCCTAGCGCCTCAACCACGTTTTCATCCACCCGCGCCGGCTTGCCATCCTCTTTCCACACCACGCCAAAGCCACCGCGATAGTCCCACATGGTCCAGCCGATGCCGTCCGCCTCCAGCGCCGTGCGCACATCGCGAATCCATTGCATGCGCGAGGCCTCCGGCGTCACCTTGCGATAAACCCCGAACTCGTTGCAGGTGATCGGAACCCCGTTCGCCTTGCCCCACGCAGCAGAGGAATCCATCAGCAGGCGCATCCGGTGCGCATCCCAGTGGTCCATCCAGTAGTGCTCAAAATTGTAGCGGTCGCGCGCGTCCGGAACCTGCTTTAGCCCCTCCGCCATCCGGCTTTCGTCCGACGGATAGGTAATACCGTGCGTGTAGATGTGCCAGTCCGTGCCCCAACTCGCTCCCTGGTGCGTAAAATCTTCGGGCTGGTAAAAGTGGAACGTGTACACCACGTTTCCATCGGGCAGCGGATGCTGCGTGAGCAGGTCTCCGATACCCGACCAGTTCGGCCCGGTGGCAATGATCGTGTTCTTCGGCGCTACTTCGCGAATAGCCGCCGCCGCCCTCGCCTGGATGCCCGCCCAGCGATACGGGTCGGTCTGTTCGGGCTCATTCATGATCTCGAAAAACACCAGGTCGGGATTTCGATCGGCATAGTGCGCCGCCAGGCGCTGCCACAGCATCACGAAGCGGTCCACGCCCTCGCTCGTATCGCGCACCTGCGCTTTGTACGAAGACTCAGGGTGGATATCCACCTGCACCGCCAGACCCTCGGCAATCATCTTGTCCACCACGTGATCCAGCCGCGAAAGGAAGTCGGCATACTGCCCTGCGTGGTCGAAGCCCTGCTCCAGCGGCACCGGGTCGATGCTCAGCCGCACGTTGTCAAAGCCGAGCTTCGCCATCAGCGCAATGTCGCCATCATCCGTATATCGATTCGTGAACGCGGCAGAGTAATCATACGCATGCTGCGCAAACCACTCCGACGCATTTATGCCGTGGCGCAGGTGCTCCGCGCGGGTAAACGCGGTGCGCACTTCAGCAGCGCGATCCTGCGCAAATACAGAAGAGGCAACAACAAGAAGAACTGGCAACCATCGCATGAATCGCATCGATTCGCGACCTCGCAAAATGAAAACTGAACAACGGATAACAATACTACGCAGCGCTCAAACAGAAACGGCTCCCGCAAGGGGAGCCATTTGAATGCGCGAGATCGAATGCGATTAGGTGCCCGGAGTTCCGCTGCTGCGGCCAAGTTCACCAGCAACCTGTTCATAGGTCGTGCGCAGGTACTTGTGCGGATTTACCGCAACATCGTGCACCCGCACTTCGTAGTGCAGGTGCGGCCCGGTAGCGCGACCGGTCTGCCCCACGTAGCCGATTACCTGGCCTCGCGTCACGCGCTCGCCCGGTACCACCGCTGTGCTCGACAGGTGTCCATAGAGCGTCTGCACGTCGTGCCCGTGATCGATCATCACTTCGCGTCCGTAGCCGGCGCCCATGCCGGCGCGAGTGACCACGCCGTCGCCTGCGGCCCGTACCGGCGTTCCCGTCGGCGCGTCAATATCGATGCCCGGGTGGAATGCGCCTTCGCCGTTGATCGGGTCCTGCCGCTCGCCAAAGCTCGATGCCACCCGGCCTTCCAGCGGCCACAGCGAAGGAGCGTCAGCCAGTTGCGTCCAGTCACCTACAAAGGAAGGCGAAAGTCCGCTCTCCAGCGCGCGCGATACCCGGCCGGACATTGCCTGGTTGCGAAGAGCATAGAAAGTGTCGATGCTGGCCTTGACGTTCTGCGGAGTGACGCTGTCACCCACGCCCAGGCCCTCAGCGCTTGCGCTACCCGCCGCCTTCTGACTTGCGTGCGTTGCCACCATGCGGTTCTGGCGCATGCCATAGAGCGCGGTCACTTCGCTCGCCAGCGCACCCAGCGAAGCCACCTGCACATCGCGGTCATGCACTGTCTGAGCCATATGCTGATAGTTTTTGCGCAGGTCTTCGCGCTCTTGGCGCACCCGGTTAAAGCTCTCGGTCTTGAGCAGCATGCGCGTATACGATCCGGCGAGGCCGACGATGGTGAAGGCGCCAATTAGCGCCGCGGCCACGAAACCGTACGCGTAATGCAGGGGCAGCGGGATTTTCCGCACGCGCCCCTCTTCGTCCCTGGCTACGAACAAAATGTAATAGCGCTTGCGCAGCACTCTCGACTCCTTCAATCGCGGTCCGAATACCACCGCGGTCGATGTCGCAATTCGCCGTTACGTTCGACAAAAAGCAGGTTGTGGGCCCAGTGGGCCGAAAAACAAAAAACAAGGCGCCGGGGCGCGCTATGCATCAGGCTTGTCTGCTCAGGGTATCAACCCCCGCTTGCCCGGTCAATTCGATTCCAGTCAAATCCTTTGTTTTCTGGCACTCTGGCGAAGAAAAGAAGAACCTGCAGCACCCCTGACCTCGGTTATGTTGACCTTGCCTATCCCGAATTCGATGCCGCGGATCGCCGATCTTCTGCCTCGCCGCCCAAGCTAAAGTGGGCAGACAAGCCATCCGGAACCTGCGAACGCCTGCTCGGAAACATTTCTGGATGGCCGGCGGCTATCCTTGTCAGGAATGAGAAAGCGACCTGCACCCGGCGCCGGACAACGCGCCGAACTCGAATTGTTACAGCAGATCCGCCGCCGGGCTCGACCGGGCGGCCCCGTCGCCCTTGGCATCGGCGATGACTGCGCCCTGCTGCGCAGCCGCCCCGGCGAAGACATCGCCGTCACTACCGACCTCAGCATCGACGGCCGCCACTTCCGCCTCGCCTGGCACCCCCCTGAGTCCGTCGGCCACCGTACCCTGGCCCGCGGCCTGAGCGACCTGGCAGCCATGGGAGCGCGCCCCCTCGCCGCCTTCGTCTCCCTTGGCCTGCCACCCACCTTGATTAACCCCGGCCGTGCCGGCGCATCGTGGATGTCCCGCTTCTATGACGGCCTGCTCAGCCTCGCGAAATCCTCCGGCGTCTCCCTTGCCGGCGGCGATCTGGCGGAATCCCCCACAGCCCTCGCCGACATCGTCCTGGTCGGCGCCGTTCCCCGCGGAAAAGCCCTCCTGCGTTCCGGCGCGCAGCCCGGCGACGCCATTTATATCACCGGGACTCTCGGCGCATCGGCGGCCGGGCTGGCTCGCATGGCCGATCGCACCATCCCCTTGAAGCCCGACGCCCGCCTGCAAATCCCATCCTCCTGGGTGCCAATGCTGCAGGCGCATCTCTATCCCCAGCCGCGCCTCCGTCAAGGTGCCTGGCTCCGCACACACGCCACGGCCTCCTCCGCCATCGACCTCAGCGACGGCCTCTCCACCGATCTCGCGCACATTTGCCAGGAATCCCGCGTGGCCGCGGAGCTGGATTCAGCAGCCATCCCGCTCGGCCCAGGTGCCACCCTCGATCAAGCCCTCAACGGCGGCGAAGACTACGAATTGCTCTTCACGGCACCACCCGGCCGGCGCGTCCCGGCACGCATCGCAGGCGTCCCGCTCACCCACATCGGCCGCATCGTTCGCCCGCGCCGTGGCTGCCCCGCCATGACTCTGCTGACACCCGCCGGCTCGCGCCCTCTCGAACCCCGCGGCTGGCAACACTTCAGTTGAACTAGCCGTTCGGCGGCGCGACCGCGGGCCCCGAATAATGAACATGGACCAGGCGCCATCCCTTGTCTGGAAACCGGACGTAGAACTGACTTTCTCTTCCCGTCGTATGCACCGGACGCCCGTCCTTCCGCAGGGTGGCTTGAAAATCCCAGTCGAACTCCGCTACCGCCGCATCTCCGAAGACGTGGATGACCGGCTCCGAGATGGCAATCAGCTTGCGTTTTGAAAATGTCTGCCCCATGAGCTTGACGAATACGTGATCGGCAATTTCGTCCCATCCGCGCTCATGGCCCGCCGGGTTGATAAACGAGGCCTCCGGGGTGGTGAGAAACACCTTTGCGGCCATCGCGGGATCGGCCGCATCCACAGCCCGCATATACGTATCCATCAGTTGTCGAATCTCGGTCCGCGCCTGGACTGCGCTCTCCTGACCCTGCTGCCCCGCCACAAACCCGGGCAATAACCCCAGCATTGCCGTCACGCAAAGCGTTCCCCAACCCTTCATGGATCCTCCTGCTTGTCAGCCATTGGGCCAGAGTAACGATACGCCATGACGTGAGGCCAAACACGCTGCGGAATTTCCTTGACAATTGATCGCAACCGGAGCATTCCTGTTGGGGATTCAATATACCCGACGCAGGCGTCACGCCTTGTACCGGGAAGAGCTGCACGCACCCGCGCAGGCGGCCAGGGCCCATCTTCCAAACGATCCAAGACTCAAAGGAGTGTACATGCCTGAACAGACCGAACAGACCCCGCAAATCAACCAGGCGCCCGCGGCCGGCCTCAGCGAGAGTGCCACCTGCGGCCTCGCCTACGTCACCTTCATTCCGGCGATAATCTTCCTCGCCACCGCCCCCTATAACCAGAACCCGAAGGTCCGGTTCCACTCCTGGCAATCGATCTGCCTCGCAATCGGCTGGGTCGCCGTCTGGGTCTGCATCACGGTTATAGGCATGATTCCCGGGCTCAACCTGCTCGACATCATCCTTGCACCCCTGGTCTCGCTGGCATTCTTTGTCCTGTGGCTGATCGTGATGATCAATGCCTTCATGGGCAAAACCATCAAGGTGCCGATCGCGGCTGGATTCGCAGCGAAACAATCCGGCGCACAGATTTAACGGCAAAGGGCAAGCGCCGCTGGCCAGTCTACCGGCGCTTGCCCTTGCCAAACCGGTTGCGCACCTTTGACGGGCTGCTGCGTGGCTCCTCCCGCCGTTGCTTCTTCGCCTTCTTCGGCGGCCGGGGCTTGCGCTTGCCCGTGAGAGGAATTCCTTCCGCCGCAATCGAAAACTGCAGCCGCCGCTCGTCCGCAAGAATCCGATCCAGGATCACCCGCACGCGGTCGCCTGCCCGGAACTTGCGCCCGAACCGCTCCCCCACCACCTCGTGCGTATTCTCGCGGAACGTATAACGGTCGTCGCGCAACGTGTCGATCGGCACCAGTCCTTCCACAAACAAGTCCGTCAGCTCGACAAACAGCCCATACTTCGTCGGATTGAGCACGAGCCCTTCGAACTCCTCGCCCACTCGGTCCTGCATAAATCGGACCTTCTTCCATTCCACCAGTTCCCGTTCGGCCTCAGCCGCGCGCCGCTCCGTCTGGCTGGTCTCCTCGGCAATCTGTGCCAGCTCAGCTTCCGGAATCGGCGGTTCTCCTGCAAACCTGGGGTGCCCCGTCCAACGCGCAGTCTTTTCGCGCGTTGGGTGGGAACCATTTCTGCTCGGCGGGTTTACCTCATTCACATGCGTCCACGGCGAATCCCTCCTCCCCGTCGCAATCTCCCCGCGTCCGCTCACATCCGCCCGCACCAGCGCCTTCGTAATTCGGTGCACGATCAAATCGGGATACCGCCGGATCGGCGATGTGAAGTGCGTATACGTCGGTGCCGCCAGTGCAAAGTGTCCCTCGTTTACCTCCGAGTAGCGCGCCTGCTGCAGCGACCGCAGCATCAGGTAGCTGAGAATCCGCTCCTCCGGCTTGCCCTCGATTCGCTGCGCCAGCTTCTGATACATCCGCGGCGTCACCGCGATATCTTCGGGCACCTCATGCGTCCGCGCCTGGCGCCCACTGCGCTGCGCATCGCGCCGGTCGCCCTTCGTCTGGATCCGCTTCACCGGCAGCGCGCCCAACCCAAGCGTGTAGCCAAAACTCGCCGCCAGTTCCTCAAACTGCACCACGCGCCGCGGGTCCGGCTTCTTGTGAATCCGGTACAGCGATGGCACGCCCATGTCCTCCAGCCACGTGGCGACGCACTCGTTCGCCGCCAGCATAAACTCCTCGATGAGCCGGTTGGCCCACGTGCGCTCGGCGCGCGTCACACCGCGCATCTGCCCGTTCTCGTCGAACTCAATCACCGGCTCCGGCAAATCGAAATCGATCGAGCCTCGTTCCTCGCGCCGCCGGTTCATCAACATCGCCAGCTTATGCATCAGCTCGAAATCGCCCGTCAGGTCCGGATACTCCGCCCTCGTCTCCTCGTCGCCTTCGAGAATCCGGTGGACCTTGGTGTAAGTCATCCGCGCCGCCGACGCAATCACGCCCTCGCAGATCTCGTACCTCTCAATGTTTCCCTGCGCGTCGAGTTGCATCAGGCAGCTCAGCACCAGCCGGTCCTCCTCCGGCCGCAAGCTGCAGATATCCGTCGAAAGCTCCTGTGGCAGCATGGGAATCGCGCGGTCCGGAAAATACACGCTGGTCCCGCGAAGCCGCGCTTCAAGATCGAGATCCGTCCCCGGCCGCACATACTCCGCCACATCGGCGATATGCACCTGCAGCTCATATCCGCCGTCAGCGCGCTCGCGCACCATCACCGCGTCGTCGAAATCCCGCGCGGTCTCTCCATCAATCGTCACCATCGGCAGCCCGCGAAAATCGCGCCGCCGGTCCACCTCCGCGCGATCCAGATGCGCCACCCGCTTCGCCTCCGCCAGCACATTCGCCGGAAACACCCGCGGCAACTGGTGCTTGCGGATCATCATCTCCACGTCCACGCCGAAATCGTCCGGATACCCCAGCACCTCCATCACTCGCCCCACCGGAGGCTTGGTCGGCGTGGGCCACGCCGTAATTTCCACGTCCACAATCAGGTCTTCCAGGTTCTCGTGCACCTGTTGCGTGCGCCGCGCCTCTTCTCCCAGCACGCGATGCGGCGTCCTCTCCTCCGGGCGCGGCGGAATCTCCTGCCCATGCGGAATCAGAATCGACTGCGTCATGCGCTCGTCAAACGGCACCACGTAGTTCCCCTGCGACCGTCCGCCCTTGGCATAATGAAAGGTCCCCACCACCGTCGGATTACGCCGCTCGATCACCCGCGCGATACGCCCCAGCCTCCTTCCATCCGCCCGCGGAGGAGCCAGCTCCACCAGCACCTGGTCGCCCTGCATCGCGCCATGGATCTCATCGGGAGGAATGAACACATCGTCGGTCGCAGCTTGCCGCGCATTCGGCCGAACAAATCCATACCCATCGCGATGCAGATCGAGCCGCCCGGCAATCAGGTTCTCGCGCGTTCCCGCTCCACTCGCGCCTGTGCCGGCTGTGGCTTTCCTCGGAATACCCCACATCTCGCGGTCGGTCTTCATCAACTCGCCACGCGCCGTGATGCGGGCAAGCTGCTCCAGCAGCAGGCGCCGCTCGCGCCCTCCGCCCAGCCCCAGTTCACGCACCAGTTGCTTGTACCCGGCCTTCCCACCTGCCGAGCGCCCAATGTGCGCGATGAGTTCCCGATCGTTCATGCCTCAAGACTAATCGGATGCACCGCCGGGCCCCGTCGACTGGCTATCGGCTACCCGCCGCTGATCAGCCACTACCTGAGAGCTGGCGGCTGAGAGTTGAGAGCTACCGGCTGCCTTCCAATACAATGGAAGAGTCAACAGAAAGGGCACTTGAAGCAATGGCGCACACCGTTTTTTGCGTACGCAACAAAAAGGAGATGGAGGGCCTCGACGAGCCGCCCTTCGATTCGGAATTCGGCCAGAAGATCTACAAGAACGTATCCAAGGCAGCCTGGCAGGAATGGGTGGAGCGCCAGAAGATGCTCCTCAACGAATACCGCCTGCAGCCGTGGACCCCCCAGGCCCAGCAGTTCCTCGTCGAGCAGATGGAGGAGTTCTTCTTCGGCTCCGGCTCCGCCCTCCCCAGCGAGTACGTCCCACCCTCGCACTAAAGTGCTCCCGTCGCAATAGCGAAGCCGGGTGCCCCACGTCCCTCGCACTTGGGGATATGGGTTTGGGAATTCACCTCCCATCGAACTCCCACCCGCCTCTGGTGTAAACTGGATCAAGACCCCAAAAGCCGGCTCTCCCAGGGCCGGCTCAATCGTGTCGGGACGTGGCTCAGCCTGGTAGAGCACTCGCTTGGGGTGCGAGGGGTCGGCAGTTCAAATCTGCCCGTCCCGACCATTTCGTTCCATCCTGATTGCAGATCGCCTTCGCATGCCTTCGTGGGCCGACCCACGAAGCACCCCAACCTGCATTCGCACTGCGAATGCACAAATCAGGCCTGCGAGGGGAGCGAGGCGCAAGCCGAGCCATTCGGCAGTTCAAATCTGCCCGTCCCGACCATTTCTTTCCATCCTGATTGCAGATCGCCTTCGCATGCCTTCGTGGGCCGACCCACGAAGCTCCCCAATCTGCATTCGCTCTGCGAATACACACATCAGGCACCTCCGAAGACCAGCCCGCCATTAGCCTCTTTGCCCACCGCTACGCCGTGGCCGTCTTCGCCAAATCCTGCAGTCCGCGTGCCTCCACCTCGAAATCCCGCATCTTGTACTTCTGAATCTTCCCTGAGAGTGTCGCCGGAAACTCATCCACGAACCGCACGTGCTCGGGAATCTTGTAATACGCAATCTGCCCCTGGCACCACTGGCGAATCTCTTCCTCCGTCGCCTCTGCACCCGGCCGCAATCGCACCCACGCCACCACAATTTCACCCAGCCGCGCATGCGGAATCCCTACCACCTGCGCCTCGCCCACCTTGGGATTCGTGTAAAGAAATTCCTCCACCTCGCGCGGATAGATGTTCTCCCCGCCGCGAATGATCACGTCCCGCGAACGTCCCGTGATGCGCAGGCATCCGTCCTCGCGCATCACACCCAGGTCGCCGGTGCGCAGCCACCCGTCTGCCTGGATCACATTCGCAGTTCCCTCCGGATCGCCGTCATAGCCCTTCATCACAGCGTACCCGCGAGCCCAGATTTCGCCCTGTTCGCCCCGCGGAAACGTCGTCCCTGTGTCGCTCGATGCCACCTTGATCTCCGTCTGCGGCATCGCGCGCCCCACCGTATTTACGCGAACTTCCAGCGAATCGCCCGCATCGCTCATGGTCACCACCGGCGAAGTCTCGGTCTGCCCATACGCAATCACCAGTTCGCCGATGTGCATCTCCTTGAGCACACGCTTCATCAGTTCAATCGGGCATGGCGCCCCACTCATCATGCCCGTCCGCAGGCTGGTCAGATCGAAGCTCGCAAAGTCCGGCAGCGCAAACTCCGCTACATACATCGCCGGCACCCCGTACACGCTCGTCGCCCGCTCGTCGTGCACCGCCTGCAGCACAGCCCGCGCGTCGAACGTCCAGTTCGGCAGAACAAGCGCCGCACCGGAATTCACCGCGGACATGGTTCCAATCACGCACCCAAAGCAGTGAAACAGCGGCACGGGCAATACAATCCGATCCCGCTCGGTGTAATGAAACCCATGCGCCAGAAATTGCCCGTTGTTCACCACGTTGTGATGCGTCAGCATCACGCCTTTGGGGTACCCCGTCGTCCCGCTGGTGTACTGGATGTTCGCAACGTCCCCTGCCGCAACCTGCTCAGGCAGCCGGCCCTCCGCCTCCAGCAGCGCCGGCCATTCTGGCGAGTCGAAAAATATCGCGTGCTCCAGCGCCGCATCATGCGTGTGTCTCGCCCGCTCCAGGATCTCCGCGTAGTCTGCACGATTATCCCGGTGCCACAGAAACAACACCTTCATACGCGACCGCTCCAGCGTGTATCCCAGCTCGTGCGAGCGATACGCCGGATTCACATTGACCAGCGCCGCACCCGCCCGCGCGCAGCCCATGTGCATCATCACCCACTCAATGCAGTTGGTCGACCATAACCCCACGCGGTCGCCGCGTCGGACGCCCAGCGCCCATAACCCGCGCGCCACCTTGTCCGCCGCCGCGCTCAGCTCCGCCCACGTCATTCGCGCGCCCTGGTGCCGCGAAACCACCGCCGGCCGGTCCGGATACCGCTCAGCAGTGCGCTTCAGAAGATCGCCGATCGTCAACTCCAGAAGCGAACGATCCGCTCCACGCGCGTAACTCAATCTCGAGGTTCCATCCCCGACCGCCAGAAAAGGAGGCAATGCCATAACGTAAGAGTTTAGAGCCCCTCCCGCCATCCTCCTGTGATCGTGCACACGCAGATGAGGCAAACCTCCACGTCCCGGCGGAGACGATTGCGGCCTCCCAGCCGAACCAACCGGCGCCTCCCGCTTGTCCGCCTCCGTCACCCGGGATCGACTCAGCACGCAAAACGGGCAGGCCCGCGGCCTGCCCGTTTGTCTATCCACACCGCAGGTGCCTTACGCCATCGCTTCTCGCCCCATCGGCTCGAAGTGCAGCTGATTCGACTTCCGGTCCACATCGATCCTGACATGTGACCCATGCAGCACTTCCCCATCCAGGATCTTCAGAGCCAGCGGATCCTGCACCATGCGCTGCAGCGCCCTCTTCAGCGGCCGCGCGCCGTACACAGGATCCCAGCCCGACGCGAGAATCAACTGCCGCGCAGGCTGCGTAAGCTCCAGCGAGATCTGCCGGTCTTCCAGCAGCTTCAGCAGCTCGGCAATCCGCAGGTCGAGGATCTCATCCATCTGCGCATGACCCAGCGGCCTGAAGATCACAATGTCGTCCACGCGGTTCAAAAACTCCGGCCGGAAGTGCTCCCGCAGCACCCGCATCACGCTCTCGCGAGCCATGTCGAAATCGTGTTCCGTCTTCAGCGTTTCCGACGTGAGCAGCGCCGCACCCAGGTTCGACGTCATGATCAGCACGGTGTTCTTGAAATCCACTGTCCGTCCCTTCGAATCGGTCAGCCTGCCGTCATCCATCACCTGCAGCAGCACATTGAACACGTCGGGGTGTGCCTTCTCGATCTCGTCGAAAAGGATCACCGAGTACGGCCGCCTCCGCACTGCTTCCGTCAATTGCCCGCCCTCGTCGTACCCGATGTATCCCGGGGGCGCCCCAATCAGCCGCGCCACCGCATGCTTCTCCATGTACTCGCTCATGTCGATGCGGATCATCGCCTGCTCATCGTCGAACAGGAACTCCGCCAATGCCCGCGCCGTCTCCGTCTTGCCCACTCCCGTCGGTCCCAGGAAAATGAACGAGCCGATAGGCCGCTTGGGATCGCTCAATCCAGCCCTCGAACGCCGAATAGCATTGGCCACCACCGCGAGCGCAAGGTCCTGCCCCACCACGCGTTCCTTCAGCCGCTCTTCCATCTGGACAAGCTTCTTGACTTCGCCTTCGAGCATCCGCGACACAGGAATCCCCGTCCACTTGCTCACGATCTTCGCGATGTCCTCCTCGTCCACCTCTTCCTTGAGCATGCGCTCCGCGCCGCTTGCCGCCGTAGCGCTGTCCTGGGTCGCGTTCAGCCGTTTCAGCTCCTGCTCCAGGCGCGGCAGCTCGCCATATTGAATCTGCGCAGCCCGATCGAGCTGCCCGCGCCGCGTCTGCTCTTCGGCCTCGAAACGCAGTGCCTCAATCTGTTTCTTCAGGTCGCTCACCCGGGTGATCGCTTCCCGCTCCTGCTGCCATCGTGAACGCAGCGCCGTGATCTTCTCCTTCAGCTCGGCAAGTTCCTGCTCCACTTCCGCGATCCGCCCCAGGCTGTTCGCATCGGTCTCGCGCTTCAATGCAGCGCGCTCGATCTCGAGCGACGTCGCCTGCCGTTCAAGCTGATCGATCTCCGTCGGCACGCTCCCAATCTGGATCGCCAGCGAAGCCGCCGCCTCATCCACCAGGTCGATGGCCTTATCCGGCAGGAACCGATCGGAAATATAGCGATGCGACAACGTCGCCGCCGCCACAATCGCCGCATCCTTGATGCGCACGTTGTGGTGCGCCTCGTAGCGCTCCTTCAATCCGCGCAGAATCGCAATCGTGTCCTCTACGTTCGGCTCGCCCACATACACAATCTGGAAACGCCGCTCCAGCGCCGCGTCCTTCTCGATGTACTTGCGGTACTCGTTCAGCGTCGTAGCCCCGATCGCACGCAGGTCGCCGCGTGCCAGCGGCGGCTTCAGCATGTTGCTGGCATCGATCGCCCCTTCCGCCGCGCCCGCCCCAACCAGCGTGTGCAGCTCGTCGATAAATAGAATCACCTGCCCGTTCGACTCCTCGATTTCGCGCAGTACCGCCTTCAGCCGGTCTTCGAACTCGCCGCGATACTTCGCGCCCGCCAGCATCGAGCCGAGATCGAGCGAGATCACCCGCTTGTCCTTCAGAAGTTCCGGCACGTCGCCCGAGGCGATGCGCCGCGCAAGGCCTTCTACAATGGCGGTCTTGCCCACTCCAGGCTCGCCAATCAGCACAGGATTGTTCTTCGTCCGGCGGCTCAGCACCTGGATCACACGGCGGATCTCCTCGTCGCGCCCGATCACCGGATCGAGCTTGCCCCGCCGCGCCAGCTCCGTCAGGTCCTTGGCGTATTTCTCCAACGCCTGAAATTTGTTTTCCGGATTCTGGTCCGTAACGCGCTGCGAGCCTCGCACCGCGGTCAGCGCCTTGAGAATTGCGTCACGTGTGGCGCCCATCGCCGCCAGCGCATCCCCCGCCGCCTCGCCCTTCTGGCCGGCAATGCCCAGCAGAAGATGCTCGGTGGAAATGTACTCGTCCTTGAAACTCGCGGCCTCGCGAAACGCTTGCTCCACAGCCTGATTCAATGCCGCACCCACGCCCGGCTGCGTAGCCACTCCCGAAACCCGGGGCAGCTTTTCCTCCGCCTGGTGCAGATCGCTCTCCAGCCGCTCGATGGGAACACCGATCTTGCCCAGCACCGCCGGAATCACCCCTTCGCGGTCCTCCACGAGAGCCAGCAACAGGTGCACCGGCTGGATCTCCGGATTTCCTAGCTCGGCAGCGTGCTGCTGCGCCTGCTGCATCGCTTCCTGCGACTTCACGGTCAGTTTGTCCCAACGAATAGCCATAATGAAAACTCCTGCCTCTAGCTCCTAGCTCCAGCTTGCGCCCTAAATGCGCCAGAAGTGCGGCCCTTAAGAAAGATTTGTTTTTCCGATTCCGCGTTGCCAAACAGAAGCGCCGGGACACCGACAAGGTGCACCCGGCGCCTGCTACCCGCTTCCGCCTGTCAAGCCACCCGCTAGAAGCTAGCAGATAGAGGCTGGAAGCTGTTTTTACCTCGCCCCCACCAGCTCCGGTTCTTCCTTGTGGGCCTCGACCTTCTGCTGTCCGCCCACGTTCACCTTGATCTGCTTGGGCTGCGCCTCGGGCTTCTTCATCAACTCGAGCCTCAGCACCCCCGCGTTGTAGCTGGCGCCAATGTGCTCGCTATCCACCGTCGAAGGCAGCGTGAACGAACGGAAGAACGACCCATAACGGCGCTCGATGCGATGGAAGTTCTCTTCCTTCTCTTCCTTCTCGAACTTGCGCTCACCCTTCACCGTCAGCGTGTTGTTCTCCACCCGCACATCCAGGTCCTTCTCTTCGATGCCGGGTACCTCGAGCTTCAGCACGACCTTCTTGTTGTCCTCGTAGATATCGACAGCCGGCACAAAGCTGGCAGTCGTCAACGCCCCTTCCGGCTCGTTCATCTCGCGGAAAAGCGAGTTCATGCGGTTCTGCAGTGCCATCACTTCACGAAACGGATCCCAACGCGTAATTGCCATATGTCCTCCAGATTTCTCAGGCTTCGATTTCGGGTCGGGGCCCCACTCCCAAAGTCGGGCCACTCTCACCGGGGAGCACCTCCCAACAGGGAGCTTCACCCAAACCCTTGCACTTCATCTGACGAGAACTATAGCATAATCGATGCATAAAATATGAGTGTCTTTAGCTAATATTTTTGATACACGTGTATCTTTCCTATTTCGTTCAACTTAACTCGTTCGAAGTGGGATTGCGGTGCGCCCCGACCCCGCTAAACCGTGGCCCCGCCCGCAAGCTCGGCAGTCAATTGGGCCGGAACGGGCACCCTGGCCAGCGTCACCACCGTGATGTCATCCTCCTGGCCAAAAGCCTGGGCGGTCCGCATCACCTCCTCCGCA
>Ga0157369_10005758_pt1 | contig 14403 bp, 16 predicted proteins | sample C25metaG_FD_113461 | JGI IMG/M metagenome (GOLD analysis project Ga0157369, IMG submission 113461) | Corn rhizosphere microbial communities from Kellogg Biological Station, Michigan, USA - C2-5 metaG | ecosystem: Host-associated > Plants > Roots > Rhizosphere > Soil | place: USA: Michigan...
CTCCCAGGCGGCCCGCCTCGATTGCGCGGCTTGGTGCCGTAGCCAATTTCCGCCCTTATTCCCTCTGCCTTCATCAGACGTCGAACACGAAGCAGGCTGCAACGTTCACCGGCCTCACGAAGTTCCCGGGTGATCTTGCGGTAGCCGTACACCGTTCCACTTGCCAGCCAGGCGTGCTTGATAAGACCGCGCAGACGATCATCCTCACGAAGACGCGGCCTGCTCGAATTGCCCGCCCATGCATAGTAGCCACTGCGGTTAACCCCAAGCACTCGAGACATGGCCGTCAGCCTGAACTCGCCCAAGTGCTCACGCATGAAAGCGTACTTCGCCATCACCCCTTGGCGAAGTACGCCGCGGCTTTTTTTAGGATGTCGCGCTCTTCAGTCAGGCGTTTCACCTCGGCCTTCAACTGACGCACCTCGGCTGAGTCCCTGGGCGTCGGCAACATCGACCCCTCTGGCGTGCCCGCCAAGGCCTCGCGCTTGGCCTTGCGGAGCCATTGGTAAAGGCTGTGGGATGAGACCCCCAGCCGCTTGGCAACCTCGGCTACAGCAAAGCCTCTTTCGGTAACCTGCTTGACCGCCTCGGCCTTGAACTCATCGGTGTACTGCTTGCTTGCCATAGACACCTCTCTCGCTTCCATTGATTATGGCTCTGCGATGTCTACGAAATCCTGGCCGGTCCAGTTGGGGGTGTCCATGTGAGCCTCCATCGACAGTGAGTGGAATAACGGTAATAGTGGGTTGGCCCCATTTGGACCCGAGCTTTGAGCATCCTCAACGTTCTGCTGCGCGCTGACCAGCTTCTTGTTGCGGTCGACACTTTGGCCGAGGAAGCGCTTACCGGAGCGCCCTCAGCGGGGGCCAAACTGCTACTGATCCCCCAGCACAACTTGGTACTGGCGACTCGCGGGAGTGCGCAGTTCTTCCTGCGTATCTATGAGTTGGCTCTACAGGCCAGCTTCCGCGCGGACTTCACCATGGAACAGCTTGGCAGAGAGCTGGGTCTAGTCGTTGACCAGTTGTGGCCGAACTACGAGAAGGCGGCAGTCGAGGCGGGTCTTCCGCTCGAACAGCTCGGGACCGAGTTGGTGCTTGGGGGCTGGTCGCCGAAGAACGGCAGGATGGTGGCCACGGCGTATGCCAAGAGCGACAGTTCGCGCAAAACATTGGTTCAACCCCTGGAGGGAGGCTTGGTTTCGCCCGGAGAGCCGCTGGCTGGTAGGCCGGATAGCTTTGCCGAAGCCGATTTGCTTGCAGCCGGAAAGATCCAAGCCGCTTGGCTCAACGGTCGGGTGGGGCGAGAGGTGGCTGGCGGTCGGTTGCTGGCTGGATTCCTGCAGAAGAGCCAAGCCGTCGTGAAGGACCTCGGGGCGATATGAAATTGGCAGGGGGGTATAAGCAAGTGTCCCCGCTTGCGCGGGGACTGTAGGCTCTGAAACGGTCAGGCGTCCTGCGTCAGTCTACTGCTGGCAGTAGAACTCGGCTGAGACTTCGTTAACCCGGTCATAATAGTCATTGGGCATGTTTCCGTTACCGGAATACACAAGCTCTGCGCGTCGCATGTAGCTTATGGCATAGGTCCCAGGCACGTTACACGTTGCCGGAATAGCACCCGTGTACGTTTGACCACCAAACGTGTGCGAGTACTCGGTGCAGGAGTACCCTCCGCCAAGATGTTCGGGCTCGGGCCTGCAGTAGCCAATGCTCCCGGCGTAATTTGCTGCCCAGCCGGTGTTTGTGTCGGAGGAGCACGAGCCCAGTCCCTCTGGACCCCAGTCCCCGTAGGTGTAGAAGCCCGAAGGTCCTTCCACTCCGCCTTGGCACGTGTTGGTCCACGACACGATGTAAGGCGCTATACCTTCCGAATCTAACAGTAGCACCCGGCCAGTTTGGACCCACTGGCCCGCGAACGCATTTTGGGCAAGGCCGGCTGACATCAGGCAAAGAGACGCGCCCAGTAGTGAGCGGCGAAGGGTTGATCTGGCAGTTCTGACGTCATTTCGTTTCGATTTCACTTCCATCTCTCCATGAGTAGGGTGGTAGTGCTGCACTGCCCGCGCACGGTCGCAACACCCCGGCATAGGCGCAATCGGAAAACCGACCGGAACGGCGTAGGTAAAGCCCCACGGCGGCGAGGTATGTGACGCCTGTCGAGGTGTGAGCGATTCAGGTCGGTGGATGGCGCGTTCGCAGGATCTGCGATGCCAGGCCGTATCCTTCCATCCATGCTCCCGATGCACGGCTACCAAGGCTTCCGCTCAGCACCACGCCCCTCTGGCTGGGTCCAGACCGGTGAGCGCTGGGCGCTCTGGTACAACGGCCGGGAGACAGCAAGCATCACTCCTGATGGCGGTCCTGGCGTGCGCTTGTGGATGGAAGGCCAGAAGATGTGGCACGTGAAGGAAGTGCGCGCGGCCAACGTCCGGCAGGCGAAGCGCTACGCCGAGCGCTGGTGCGCGGCCAGGCTGTATCCCGACCTGCCTCTGCGTGGGGCTGTCGCCCGGCTGACCGACAGCATGCCGATCCAGTTGCCCCCGCCACTGCATGTCTCCAACCCGCGAGCAGCAGCAACATGTCCGGCGCTTGGCCGAGGCTGGGGCTGGGGAACTTGCGCGAATAAGGGCAGCACTGGGGCCATGCAGACCTCCAGCCGAAGCCAAGCCTAGGGCCGCAGTAGCTGCAGGTCGAGTCAGCGCGTGGCGATGATCCCGGCAAAGGCTTCGATCTTCGCAACATTCAGGAGCTGGGTTAATCCGTGCGGACACCACATTGGGTGACGGCCTCGGTGTACCGAGCCTGTCGACGCTTCAGGAACTTGCTGTAAAACTTGATATAGCTTCCCCCACCAGTTCGAGGGGCGACTTCAACAAACTCCATCGGTACGCCGCCATTGGAGGTCGACACGGAGTAGCCACCGGAACGGGGCTCAAGCACATACTGCCATCGCGATCCTCCAATGCTCACCTCTCCCCATGCGTCACGGACACAAGTGGCGGCGGCCAAGGGATCCTGATTGGACGAGAAAGTGGCTACAGGTCCGGTACTGCGTATGTCGCCAACAGAGGTGCAGGCTGCCAGCAGCATAAGTGTGATTCCGGCTGTTGCCATCCTGAGATGTTGAGTCATTCCGTGCATGCGGCAGCTCCGTAGGAAGTGGCGAACTGTGACGCAATAACGAGAGGGCTTCAACAGTGTAGTAGTCAGGTAAGCCATTTGCCGGCGTTGGCGTGGATCAACGTGAAGGACCCGCTGAAATCGCAGGCAGCGGCCGCTGCCTAGCCACCGGTTGCCTCAGGTCAGTGTCCGCCTTGCCCCTTTAACTTCTTGGAGCGAACGAACGGCCTCTTGCTGATCGTCTTAGATTTCTTGGTGCCCAGTAGGGCCTTGAGTCGCTCGTCAGCATCGAAGATCTGCGGGCTCTCGAATGGTACTTTCGGGAAGGTCGGTACAGTTGGGGGCACGTAACGCGAGCGTTGCCACCATGCTTCCAGGTCGTCAGCATGGATTCGATCCGATTTCGCACTCTGCCCCAGACGCATCGCGGTGAGGTGTCCATCATTGATCGCCCTTCTAAGGGTTCGTGGGTGGCATGCACAAAGCTCAGCTGCCTGAGCGAGTGTCATCAGCTTGTCGGCAAGATCCATCAGCCTTTCCCCTTCGTTGGTCAAAACGCCTTAGTCGGGCAAGAGCCTGCTCTCCATCTGGGAGGAGGTTGCCACCAAACTAGGAGCGAAAGTTGCGGATGGCCGCGACCAAGCCTTGGCGCCGTAGATTGCCTGATAGAGGCCGCTTTCTCATAGAGCTTCTTGCCCATGAAATTACGTGGCTCGAGCTCGTATTCATGTGCCCTGGCATTGAACTGGCTCGCCGACACGCCGCAATAGTGCGCCGCCTCGTCAACAGTGAGCCACTCCTTGCCTAAAATATCGAAACGAAGGACCGCCAACTGCTGGCGAAGAGCTTTGATCTCGTCCTGCAGGGAAATGTCGGGTTCAGAAGTGTCCATCTAGATCTCCGCCAACGTGTCCCCGGCCACCCTGCCACAGTGCGGGCCGTGCCGGAAGCCAAGAAATCGGCCAACGGGGGGTCATGGACAGTCGTCGCAAAAGCGAGTCAGTTGGCGAGTCAACGGGGCCTATTCGTTGGCAGGTATGCACTTATATCAATAGCTTGCACTGGCAATTCGGTTGCTGGTGGGCCACCATTGCATTCAATGGCTTAGACCATCAAAAAGGGCACCGCCATGCGGTGCCTTTTTCGTTTGGTGCCTACTTGGTGGCTGCATTCCCGGCAGTGCCCATTCCGCTGTTGGGAGCTGCCATTCTTCGCCCCCCTGCTGCACTTCGGGGCTGAGCCAGCGCAGCCTTCTCCCGATAGATCCTCATCCTCGAAATCCACAATCCTGATTCGTTGTGCGCAGCCCGGTCAGCATCTCCTGCTCTTGTCGTTGGAGCCTGGGCTCGCTGATGCCGAAGATGGATCTCCTTCGGTTCGCCCGCTTCATTCAATGGGATACGCGTCGGCAATCTGCCCAGGGTTGTGAAGAGGGGAGGGACCTGCCAGCCCCCGCCGATGGTCACGTTGTGGAACCTTCGGCGGCATGCTCGAATCGGTCCACCCGATCGTCCAGGAGCATGTCGGATGTCACTCAGGTCGCAGGCAGTGCATTTCGTGTGCGTCGCCGTTCTTGTGCTGGCGCCCCAGTGGGCCCGTGCCGGGTCGGGAAGCTCGACACTGCAGGCGCCCCCAATGGTTACGGTGGGCTACGACGAAGCCTTTGATCTGTTCAATCTGTTGGACAACCTGCCCGATTGGCTGCCAGGCTATACAAACGCGATCTACCAGCAGGACTGGGAGCGCAGGTTCGGGGTGGACGCGGAGGATCGTGCTGCGCTCGAGGCTTATGCACGGTTTCGTCAACGCACTTCCCCGATGGCCCGTAATGACGAGGGGAAGCGGCCTCTGGCAGACAGCCTGTTTGCCGGCAGCGATACACGCATTGGCGACCCATACACGGGCTACTTCCAGAACGCGACATCATTCTCCGCCGCCACCGAGGCCGCCATCGCCGCACAGGCCGCTGGTGACCGGGAACTGTTGAGGCGTTTCTATGCACGCTTTGTGCCCCGTGCACGCGCGCTCCTGACCGGGACGGCGCGCTTCAGCCAGCAACAGGAGACGTTGACCCGGGAACTTGCGGCGCCGGAGGCCGCTGCATTTGCCGCGCGCCTGCGCACCTTCTACGGTGCGGAGGCCGCGCCCCTCTTCCAGGTGCGATTCGTGTGGTGGCCGTATTCGAACCGCACCCAGGCCAAGCTGCGCGGTGGCTCCATTGTGCTGTTCTCCGAGCAGCACGTGCAGGATGACTGGGCGCCGATCGTGCTGCACGAGTACGCGCACTTCCTGTCGGCGGGGCAGCCTGCTGCCAACCGGGAGGCGATGGCGGCAGCGTTCGCGCAGCTGTGCCCCAGTGCGCTGGCCCTGCCCAATCCGCTGAACGCACTGGAAGAGCCGTTGGCCATCTACTGGGGCCAGTACCGGTTCGAACGGGACGTGTGTGGGAAAGCGCTGTCCAGCGATTCGTCATGGTATGCCCAGCCGCACGCTGACCGCGCAGCCAAGGCAATCGCGGCTGCATTCCCGGCCGAGCGCCCGGCGCCAGCGCTTGCCGTGGGGCCGTTGCTGGAGGCAGCGGCTTCCGTCTGCGAATGAACTCGAGCGATTGCCGTATCCCCGTCGTAGTGGATTGCCAACTTCATTGGCACCAATCTGCGGTTCGCTGGCAAGTACATCCGAGCCAGTGGGGTCCAGATATCAAGCCGCCGCCGGACATGCTGACCGAAGCGCGGCAGCAGCGCGCCTTCGCATGCACGCTGAGCAGCGCGCCGTAGCGATGCGCCCGCTACTGCGGAACGTGCATCAAAGGCTTGAAGAAGACGGGCTGAACGTTACTGTCAGAGTGCTGCTGTAGCGGCCAGGGCGCTTGAAAGCCGACTGGACCTTTGGGGTTTCCAGGGTGAGTGGCGTAGGCGTGCACACAACCGGCACCGGAATACCTGGCAACGTTACCGTGCGGCCGGAGCTGTTGTTCACGCTCTGCAGGCGGACGACCTGATTGTTCGGCAGCTCGGTCCTCTTTCCCCCGTACTTCAGGCTGGCGTTGTAGTCGATTCGGGACGCATAAGCGCCGCTTCTGTCCGAGTCCAGAAGCACCGAGTAGCTGCCACTGTCGCGCCTGTCTATTGTCAGGTTGTCACTCGCAGATACGTCGAACCAGGCGCTTTGGGAGTTGTAGCCATCGTACAGGCACATGTCGATTGTCGACGTGCCTGACATCATGGCGCCATTGGGCAGCTTCATCAGCTGCAGATCAATCCTAGGCGTCGACGTGCCGGCTCCTGGAAGATAGATCTGGATGTTGTTCCTGTCGGTGACCTTCAGCTTGATCGCCGCCTGGAAGGTGGCGATTACTGGATTGCTCCCGCCCCACAGCCGCAGATCGAGCTGCAGGTTGGCTTTCCAAATGCCACCTGAGGGAAGCTTCGCAATCTCTGTGGCAGGAATTTTGACGAAGAGGCTTCGCCCGTCCCAATGGCGGCCGGTGCTGCAGGTGCCGATTTCTGCCAGCTGCGCCTGGTGGATTGCAACGCGGGTGGCCGCCACGGTCTCTGGCACGTCCTTTCCGTCGCAATCGGCGTGGCGGCTATACCCATTTTCTCCGATCAAGCCCAGAACTGCCGAGGCGCCGGTCGTTTCCTCCGTAAAGGAAAGCCGGATGGGGGTCGGCCCGCCACCGCCGTTCCAGACTGGCGAGGTCGGGCAGGCACCCGCCGCTGTATCAGTGGCAGATCTACAGGTCCAGGTATTGCGCCCCCACTTTGCTGCGTCGTCAGTGTCGTAGCCACCCGATGCCGCATTGAATACGAGAACGTCGCCCAGCGGTTCTCCTCGATCCCGGATCGATTCCACCGAATCGTTGCGGTTCGCTGGCGCTTGTGACCCTGCCGAGGCATTGAGCGAAAATGTACTCAATGCCACCGCCAGGGTGATCGCCAGAATGCTGCGGTCACTGGATAGAGTCATCTGTCTGCTTACCGTTCTGCATGCATGCATGCGGGCTGGCCTTGGACGGGCCGGGGAACATCTTGCTCATTCAATGGCTTACGCCTGATCCTCTTTCGTCTCTCTGCGTGCTGGTGACATATCGCTGTTCCAGCAGCTTCTGCACGCGTGCCTGCGACCGCAGAATCTCTGGAAGTGCGTTGACCGTAGCCATTTCGCACTGCACCTTGCCAACAATCATCAGCACGTCCTGGCGGCGCTTTACATGAAGCGGGCAGCGCATCAATGTCGAGCCCTCAATGACGAACAGGTTGTCTTCCTTGCGATCGAGTTCGGCGATGAAGCCGCCTTCGGCGTCAAGTGATGGCATCGCTCCATTGAGAATTACGCCGTCCGCCAGCGGCCTTCCGTTGATGTCGACCGCTTGGCCGACATAGGTGTAGATGATGCTTGCGCGCACGGTACGGGTCATGAGCTGGCCCGGCACCATGAACACGGCCTGCCGGCCCAGGCCATCGATCACGCTGGTAGCGTTCGTCGAAGACCCGACGCCGGCATCGCTCACTTCGACGGTGGCCGGGGAGAACGCGGTCACAGGAAGCAACGTGCGCTGTCCAAACCCGATCTTGATGTTCGAGCTCGAACCCCCACTCACCTCCGCAGCCATTCCAGCTGCTTCATCATTTTCCGTTACCTTTACCGCGTACCCCGCCAGCGGATCGGCCTGCGACGCAGAGGCGCCCACATACAGACCCGACCGGGAGGCGGCAAATGTTGACGAATAGCTGCCCGACAATGACGGGCTGGATGCAGGACCGCCATTGCGATAGGTGTTTGTAATGGATGCAGCCGCATCACCATAGCGCCCGTTCCATCTGCCCTGCAGGCCGCCAGTCAGGCTGTCCGAGCCATTGCCCGACAGGCCAAGCGCGATCTCGCGTTGACTCTGTCCCTGCCAGGACCAGTTTCGATTCAAGGCGTAGCTTTCCAACGTCTTCTCGCTGTCGCCACGCACCTCGACCCCTGCCGATGTGAAGGTGGCAACCGCGCCCGAGCGCGCCGCCGGGTCGGCCATCGACAGTGTCGCGCCGATGTAGCCGCCATATACAGTGCTTCCTCCGGCGCTGCGGTTGGCGAATACGCCTGCGCTGAAGTTTGCATTGAATGTCCTCCAGGTTGCCGAACGCGAAACCGAGAGCTGAACGGCACGCGCAACGTCGTCCACCCGGCGTGCATCGATAGGCAGCCAGCGGTTGTCCGTGTCGGCGATCGGCCAGCCGGGAACCCGCCCGGCGCTTCTGTTGTACGTATAGCCAAGCATTGTCGACCAGTCCCCCATCGGGATGGAGACCGTTGCGTTCAGCATGTCGTAACACCCGACATCGCGATGGGATAGCGATTGGCCATCGCAGGCGGCTCCGCGCATCCTGTACCGGTAGATGCTCCACGCGATGGTGTTGGAGAAGGAGAGCTGCTGCGTGCTGCCACGCGAGCCATCATTGCCAATCGACAACGAGGCAGTGGCCGAGAGCAGCCCGCGACCCACGGCGTGGCGCCAATCGAACTCCGTTTCACCGTAGCTGCCACCATCCACATGGGCAACACCGGTCGTTATCGAAAGGCCATCGGTCACAGGATATCGGACGCCCGCAGCCACGGTTGCGGTGTCGTTGCCGTTCGACTCGGCTGTGCGACCCGCCTGCGCGAACCACTGGCGGGTGCGGAAGCCGACGCCGCCACCGGTCTTGGTGAATGGTGTGGTCTGCGTGCGGGTCAGCATGTCGCTCTCGAATATTCGAAGAAGAACCGGATAGGTGCCCTCGGGAAATCGAGAGGTATCAACCGAGTTCACCCCGGCCCTCATGTAGAAGGTGCCGAGCAGCTCATTGCCGCGATACGCGTCGATTCGCGAGTCGCGGGACAGAAGCACGGTTACGGGCGTGCCCTGGACGGCCGACTCCGGATTGGCATAGGCCAGGGTCGTACCGATGCGGACGCCATCAAACGCCCCGACCGGAAGCATCGAGAATCCGAAATTTCCACCGAGCGGGCTTGCGAGATTTCGATTGTCCATGCGCCCGACCTGGACATAGTGCTGCCTGCCGACATCATTGCGGAAATAGATGTCTGAGAGCTCGGTGCGGTTGTTGGATCTGCCTGAAAAACTGCTGTGCGTGAAGTTCCAGTTTGCACCTATGAAGCTTCCGGGCGTGAGCCCCAGCGCACCGGTGCCGGAGACGGCCAGGCTCTTGTAGCCCCGCCCGCCGGAGTAGTTCAGGGTCTGCTGATGGATCAGTGCATTGCTGGAATCGGACGTGGGATCGCGGAATCGGATGTCGCGCTCTTCGCTGCCCAGCCACTCCCGTGAGAGAAACAGATCGGCATTGCCCTCCATCTCGTTGTAGATGAGCGCTGCGCTATCAGTGTCCACATAGCCACACCCATCTGCACCGACCAGGCCGGCACAGGCCAGGCTTCCATTCCGCGGCATTGGCGCCGATAGCGATTCGATGATCGTCGACGGGTCTACAGCCGCGGAAATCTTTGTCCCCAACTTGCGCAGCAGGTCCTGAGGATCTTCAATGCGCAGTGTGTCGGGGGTTACAAATACGCGGAACAGTCCGAGCGATTCGCCAAGGAATGTGATCTCAACGCGTTCGTCATGCCCCGCTGCGATGCTTTCGAATCCATCCGGCACCGCCGAAGCGGCGCCGGCATTGGACGCGATGCTCATCGCATACATCACGGCCAAGCACGCAGCGACGGTTTTCCTGGTATCTGATGGGATCATTGAGCGGGGCAGCATTCGCAAAGAGTCGGGCGCGCCTCCAGGGCGCGCCCGGCGTGGCAACACGTGGCAGGTCAACCGCCGGATGCGGCACTCTGGGTCAGGATCACGCTGACCACGCCCTGGTAGCTGCCAGCTTCGGTGAGTGCGCCTGCCTGCTTCTGCGCCACCGACAGCGGCAGCGCGTTCGAGCCATTCTTGATGTCGCCAGAGAAGATCTCTGCCGCACTCAGGGTCTCGGCCTTGGTGGTCAGGTTGGCGTTACCGAACTTCACTGCCAGCGGAACGTCCGGTGCACCCGGGTTGGTGGTGTTGCGCAGGGCGGGATCAGCCGACAGGCGCACCTGGAGGTCCTTCTTGACATCATTGGTGAAGATCTTGGTCATTACCTGCGCAGTCTGCAGGCCCTGGCCCGGCAGGTACTGCATCTGCATCGTCGTCGGCAGGGGGGAGCCGTCGGCAGAGAGGATCTCCAGCGAGGTGTCGACATTGGCGGTTACGGTGATGTCCTTCTGCACCGCATGGGCGGACATCGAGATCGACATCAATGCAATGGCGGCAACGGGAACAAACTTCAACATGATTAGTCCTTTTGACTTATGGAAACAACGGGCTGACCCGGAATGGTCAGATTGAGCGCGCTATGCGAGTCCATCGCGTCGGCCGGATGCGCAGGCACAACTTTCTGCTGCACGTCCGGCATTCCTTCGACGCGATATCGGATCCGCACATAGCGTGCGGGGCTCAAGCCATCCAGCTTGAACTTCTGGTCTGGATAGACGCTGCGTTCGAACGTCTTCCAGTTGCAGGCCGACTCATCCCGCGCGGTTGGGCAACCGCCGGCATCCAGAAGGCCTATTCGCACATTTCCCGTATTGATCACTACGCCTTCCGACACCTGCAGATCAGGTGCCGGGTGCTTTGGCAGTACCCGCACCAGCGGCGCCCATACCAGGTTGAAGTTGATCTGCCCGGCTGTCGCGCTGTCTGCAGCGACATCCTCGCCGGAGGGGGGCGCGACCGGCTGCAGGTAGACCCGGTAGAGCACTTCCTTCTCGGGAGTGCTCAAGGGGATTATCCGGATCAGTCGTGCGCCGCCTGCAGGAAGCACAAACTTGGCGGGAGATACTACGACCGGATATTCGCCTGATACCGCGTCGCTTTCCTCGCGCTCATGATCGGTCGCTGGATCGACCACCCGCTGTACTGTGGCCTTCACATACTGTGTCTGTTCGGACTTGGAGTAGACACGAAGCTGAGCTGCCGAGTTGCCGTCCGGCCCTATCGACGCGGCCATCGGATAGACCAGCATGTTTGCTTCGGCAGCGGGAATCATCAGTGCCAGCGCCCCCGCGCAGAGCAGGACTCTGCATGGGGTGGTGATCAACTTCATTGCAGCTACTTGCATTCGTAACCTCGGTGCAGATGTGCAGGTCGAGCCCAGCGATAAGCGGCCGCGCTCGGTCCCACATCCCGTAGGTGTTTGAGAGTTCAAGCGTCCAGATCCACCTGTATCGTGTTTGCCAGAGGCGCGCGGGTGCCTCCGGTCGCGCCAGGCGTTGTTGCGCTTGGGATGAATCGACCGGCCGCTAGTCTGTTTCCAGCAGGGTCAGCGATACATCAGACGTTTCTTAAATGCGGGACAGGCCGACGGCACCGCACTTCGCAGGCTTGCCCGGACAGCCCGCACGCTACGAGAAGCAAGCGGGGCCGGTGATTGCCTTGGGTCGGGGAGGCCCCGGCACCCGTTGCCTGGCCCCCGCCGTGATCCCGGCTTCACGCCCCGCACGCTATCCACGGCGGTCATGGACCTCATACGACTGCTGCGATCGCTGGAAGAATTCCTCTACGAGCTGGGCGGCTGGCTGGTGTTCTATCCGCGGATGTTCTGGCGGGTACTGATTCACCCCGGCGAGGTCGCGCGCTACACCCGCATCGAGCTCGGCAAGGATCCCGACCAGAGGTTCTCCGATGCCATCAGCCCGGTGCTGATGCTGATTCTGTCGGTGGCCATCGCCCATGCGCTGGAGATGGCGATGCGCATGTCCTCGCCCCGGCTCAGTACGCCTGTAGGGCAGCTGCTTTTCAGCAGCGAACAAGGACTGCTGCTCACCCGCTCTGCGGTGTTCTGCGTGTACGCGCTCGGCGCGGCACTGGGCACGCTTTGGCGCCAGCGGCTGCCCGTGAACCGCGAGACGTTGCGCGAGCCTTTCTCCATCCAGGCGTTCATCGCATGCCCGTTCGTGGTGACACTCGCACTATCGCAGGTGGCAGCCGCGTCCCCGGCACAGGCTGGCCCGTTCACCGCGACCTGCATCAGCGTGCTGGCGGTGGCGTGGTACCTGTGGGCCCGCATGCGGGCCTTCGTGGCCTTGAATGGAGGATCAGCGCTGCGTGCGCTCGGCGCGGTAGTGGTCTCGTTCCTGCTGACGACGATCGGGGTTGTCGGCCTGTTTGCTGCCGTCATCCTCTGATCTTCTACAGGGCGGCGATCACTCGAAAACGTGATCGGACTTGCGCGGCGGCACCGCCGTGGCCTCACCGCGCTGCAGGAGGTCGAAGAAGTCCACCGCCTCCGCCGCCAGCGCATCGTGGGCGGCGGAATCCCAGTTCTGCTTGTACTCGTGGGCGAGCAGATCACAGGCGGCCTTGGCCTGCTGGCAGGTCTGCGACTTCTCCCCGCGATCGGCCAGCTGGTCGCGGTGGATCTGGCGCAGCAGCATGGTGGCTGCGCTGAAGTTGGTCATGCCAATGGCTCTCCTGCCGCTGGCTTCTGCTCCTGCCACAGCAGCAGCGCGTCCAGTGCCGGGCACAGTGCCTGTCCCCACGCACTGAGTCGATACTCCACTTTCGGTGGCACCTGCGGATACACCGTGCGCAGCACGATGCCGTCGCCTTCCAGCGCACGCAGCTGCTGCGCCAGCATCTTCTGCGAAATGCCGGGGATGAGCCGCTCCAGGTCGGAATAGCGCTGCACCTTTCCGTCGAACAGGTGGAAGAGGATCAACAGCTTCCAGCGGCCTTCCAGCAGGGCGAGTGCACGGGCCACGTCCGCGGCGGCGGTCTCAGGGGTATAGGCCTTTCTCATGGGGTGGGTCACTTACCTTCAGGTGCGTTCTTGTGGCGGCCAGGGTGCGGTCCGAGAATAGCGCCAGTCCCGCCTGGAGTGCCTGCGATGTCGATTGATCTTCCCGCGCCGTTGTCCCGCTATTTCCTGCTGGCCAATGGCGAGCCCGGAACCCACGTGGAGCAGTGCTTTGCCGCAGGCGCGACGGTGGGCGATGAGCGCCAGCGGCACCAGGGACACACGGCGATTGCCGCCTGGGTGGCGCAGACGCGTGCGGCCTACCAGCAACACGTGGTCCCCCTGCAGCTGCACGTGCAGGACGGTCGCCACATCGTATCTGCACAGGTCAGCGGCACGTTCCCGGGCAGCCCGGTGGTGCTGACACACGCGTTCACCCTGGAAGGGGATGGCATCGTCGCGCTGGACATCCACTGATCCAGTGGCGGTTGCTTCCGGAGATCGGGTGGCACGCCGATGGCTGCCGATTGACGCGTAGCAGCACCAATGGATGGCGATCTCCACGCATGGCGTGGAGCTACTGAGCGCAGGGTGCAGCTACGGGTTCTGGAACACCGCCAGCTGCGCGGCGAAGGCGCGCTGGTAGGCCGGCCGCGCGGTCGCGCGGTCAACGTAGGCAGCAAGGTCTGGATACTCGCCAACGATGCCGCTGCTCTGCAGCCGCAGCAGCACCGACACCATCAGCAGATCGCCGGCGCTGAAGTCTCCGTCCAGCCACGGTGCATCGCCCAGCCGGGCGGACAGCTGGCTCAGCCGCCTGCGCACGCGCTCGTCCAGCATCACCAACCGCTGTGCATACCAGGGGTGCTCGCGTTCCAGCACCCACGCCATGGAGCGTTCGACGATCGGCGGCTCCACGGTATTCAGCGCGGCGAACATCCAGGTGATCGCACGCATGCGCGCACCCGTCTCGGCGGGCAGCAACCCGGGGTGCTGTTCGGCCAGGTGCAGCAGGATCGCGCCTGATTCAAACAGCACTATGTTGCCATCTTCATAGGTGGGGATCTGACCGAACGGATGCCGCGCCAGGTGCGCCGGCTGCTTCATCTCCTCGAAGGAGAGCAGATGGACGTCGTAGGCTACTCCAAGCTCTTCCAGCGCCCAGCGCACGCGCATGTCGCGGGCCAGCCCCTGGCCACGGTCCGGGGAATGCTTGAATGCGGTCAGGATCGGGGTCATCGGGATGTCCATCGGCGTTGGCTGCCACGTTGGCCGGCCTTTCTTCTCTTGACGCGCGGACGGGTCGGGAATCGACACGCCTCCGCTGACAGAGGGCCCGACATCGCCGGCCCGGATGAACGGTTCACGTCGGACGATTCGCCCGGGAGGGTCGGTGCAGCGATACTGCCGTCCTGCACACCCTTGGGGAAGTACGTGAGCACGTCCAGACTGCCGCGCATCGTTGGGTTCGACGTGCCACGGCTTCACCAGCAGGTCGATGCGACTGCCGATGAAGCCATCAC